>Ga0194110_10000842_pt1 | contig 39487 bp, 33 predicted proteins | sample TA2Kig1200mmetaG_FD_146192 | JGI IMG/M metagenome (GOLD analysis project Ga0194110, IMG submission 146192) | Freshwater microbial communities from Lake Tanganyika, Tanzania - TA2015032 Kigoma Deep Cast 1200m | ecosystem: Environmental > Aquatic > Freshwater > Lake | place: Tanzania: Lake...
TGACTTTGAAAGGAGCCATAGAAATTATCAAATACCACACTCATCATAACCATGTTGCATATATCTCTCACAGAAAGAAGGCTGTCGCCAAGGCGAAACTATTCAAAATCAATGTGTCGCTGTAGTATTAGGACATTATCATTTTGGGATTACATTGCGACATCCTCTGACTTGTGTTCTCTTTAGGTTCCCTTGACATGGAAACCTCCGCCTCGCTATTATTTTCGTAATTGCACTCAAGGAGGCTGAATTCTTTTGTTTTTGAATGAAATAAGTTCTGGTTTCATTTCTACTTATTCTCTTGTGAAAGATTTCCAAGACTGGTCGGGGATCGATCGGCTTAAATCGGCCTATCTTGGAATGGTACTCCTCGATATTGAAGCCATTTTCTCCGATGAGGAGTATCTCTTCACCCCGCGTGAAGCAGCAAGGGCGATGAGAATGAGCCCGCGAAGGCGGAAGGGTTTTACGGCGGCGAGGGTTGCCCTGAAGAGGCTTGCCCGCCAACTTAACTTGGTGGAAAAAGACAGGCCTGACCGGGAGATTGAGACCCTTGGCCCTGATGACGTGAGGCCCTGTCTCGCCGAGAGTAAAATCTATTGCTCGGTTTCCCACACCGGTCAGCTCTTGGTCGCCGTTGCCGACAGGCATCCGATCGGCGTTGATATTGAGACGGTTTCAGAAAAGGCAACTAGGGCGAAACATCTCTTCATGTCACCCAGGGAAAGGGACCTTATTTCGCTATCCGGTTTGGGCCCAGAGAGGGCCGCCACTCGTGCGTGGACCATCAAGGAGGCAGCAGCCAAAGCATTGGGCCTAGACCTATTTCAAACCTTCCGGGAGGTAGAGGTGGTCAGGGTGGGTGAAGGAGAAGGGGTGATAAGGTATCGAGAAAAAACTTACCCTATCAGGCATGGCGAAGAGAATGGGTACGTGATCGCTCTGGTTAGCTTCAATAACCTTTTAAAATCCCCCGGATAAATATTTTAAGAAATTGGCCTCAGGGAAAGCGCCTCCAATAGTTCACCGGCTGTTCCACGGTTCTTACTCTATTTTTTGATTGGGTCGACTGTTTTTGCGAAAGATACTGGATAACCCCTTTTCTGTTCCTTATCGTTGGCCTTAAAATAGTTTCCAGTAAGTAAATCTTGGAACATTTCCAAACGGGCTGTGTAATAAACACGGCCACCAGACAGAAAAGCGAGATAAACTATTTTTCCTGAGACTACCCCACTAATATTATAATCACCAATGACTCCTCTTATCTTATTTTGTTCTTGGTGTAGGTAGCCTTCGCCCCAAGTGAAGAAACCACTCCCTTGTGTATCACGCCATTTTCCAGTGATGTCTATTTCAGGTGGCTTACCACCTGATATTGTATTGAGCCAAGGATCAATTTCTTTTTGTGTTGTTGCACATGAAATCACAAAAACAAGTGATAGAGTAAGAAACGCAGATGCGAATGATCTCATTGGTTGATCCCTCCTTAGAATTTTGGTTTGGCCCAATATTATTTAATTTATTCGGCTTGGCTTACCGAACTTTTTTGAAGGAAAGCCCGATATAATTCACTGTATCATCATTCAGAGAAATAATTTCCCCCGAGCCTGCGATACGCGCCAAATTTTCTGACAACGGTACGAGCAGCAGCAGTCCTTCACCCATCCATGTATTTATTTTGATCGTAGGCCACCCGTCTTTTTCAAAAAATGTTAATCGATTCGATGGCAGATAGAGTTTCAAAATATTCGGGTAAGTCTCATGTTCATCCAGAGCCCAGGTGCCGTAATAGCGGTTGTAAGATTTCGGGATATGCGCTTTCTCATAATGATGGAGGGGGATTGAAAATGTTGATTCACCTATAAGGGCTTCCATAAAGAGGAATTGATCGCCTTGCTGATTTTTAGAAAATCTGAACCGGATCCTTTCATATTCAGTCAATCGGGCCACAGGAATATCAATAAAGAGAATTCGTAGAACCGGTTTGAAAACGCCATCCCCTTCAGGGATCAGGAGGGCCGCGGGGCCTTTAAACTTTGCATATAACTTATCTTTCTTCTGAAAAATATCGACCATGGGGCCAAAACCCACGTACCGACCGCATAAAGGTTTATCATTCTCCGTTGATTTGATTTTCTTTCGAATTTCACCATCAGGCCCCTGGTTTACGGGATTCCTCAAAACATCAATCATACCACGGAAGCCCCTGGCAATAATATCCATGTTGGCTTTCCATCCGAGAGATGAATTCGTCAGGATGATTATTCCGAGTCTTTCTTCAGGGATGTACGTCATTGCCGTGGAGAAGCCATTGATATTTCCACTGCTGGAGAGGACCGTATGGATACCCTTGAACTGATAGGAATTCAAATACCATCCGGAAGAGTATATGTTTTTGCTGTCGTAAAACGTGTCGATAGCAGGATTGGCATTTTTTATTATTGAATCGATTATGTTGTGATTGTTTATTCCCTCAGTTGATGGGATGGCCATAGAAGACAGGAATTTCAAGAATACGGTCAAGTCCTTCAGCGTGCTGAATAGGCCGCTGGCAGATTTGTCTTCATTATCCACCCTGGACATTTCCGTATCCCCATCATGGCCCTTGGACATGCGGAGGGCCAAATCATCCGTATAATCAAAGGAGGACTGGTTCAGGCCGAGGGGATTGAAAACTTCTTTCTTGAGGTAGTTTTCAAATCGTTCACCGGTCACCTGCTCGATCATTATGCCGAGCAGTCGGTATCCGATATTCGAGTACTTGGAGGCAGAACCGGGCCTAAAACAGAGGTATTCCTTCCGTAATTGCGAAAGAAGATCAGCGTTAGAATATTTTTTTCCATCGGTGAGGTGGGCGTAATAATCAATCATCAATCCGGATGTGTGCGTGAGAAGATGGTTTGCGGTGATAAGGGCTTCACCCCCATCAAGGATTCCGATAGAAAAATCGGGGATATATTTTTTTATATTGGCATTCGGATCGATTTTACCTTGTTCGATAAGTTTTAGTATGGCCAGCGCCGTAAAGGATTTTGTCAGGGAGCCGGCCATGAAATAGGTGTCTTCTGTAATTGGGACTTTTTTTTCAGTATCCGCATACCCATAGCATCGCGAGAATATGACCCGGCCTTCATGCACCAGGGCGACGGCGGCGCCGGGAATCCGCTGCTGCTTCAGGTTATTTTTGATAATTGTTTCGAGAACAGCTGTCGCACCTGAAAAATCACCCTTCTGGAAAGTAGGTCGATCTGGAGGCAGGGAGCTGCAGCTTAAGGAAAGAAGGACAAATGATAAAACAATGATGTGCAGCCGGTTCATGGTTAAAGCAAAAGTTTTACACAGAACCCCCAAAGATGAGTGAGGAGGTTGGTTGAAACCCTATGTCCTGATAAGACTCTACTTATTTTGAGTGGTAACTTCAATAAAAATTATTTAAGGGGAGGGCTGGACCAAGGTCATCCTGAGTTTGTAGGAAGCTGGTTTGAATGCCCTGAGTTCTACACGAGAGGCCAGGCCATTGACAAACGGTCCGTTCAATACAACCTCCTTTATCACCTCTCCCTGTTTGTTCCGGCGAAGGATTCGCCAGCTGCTGCCCGTCGATCCCCTAATCTCTATCTGAGTATCGTCAGGGTCTTCCCAGTTGCAAATCATCGTCCCATCTGTTTCCTTCCTCCATGTCCTGGGCTTGACCTGTGGGGGAAGAAAGAGGAGAGACACATCTTCCATCAGTCCCCGGGCAAAGGCCGGTGAATCGAAGGGGGCTACTGCCTTTCGTACGGAAATTTCACTTTCCCGGCGTTCTGCATCAAACAGGATAAATCCTTCAGGGGTAAGCAATATACTCTGAAGCCTGCGCTCCGATGGTTCACTCTTAGTGACCCCGAGCAGCGAGGAAGAGGCTCCTCCTCTGAGGGTAGCCTCAATCCTATGCACCGACTCCCAGGGCCCTGTCGGGAATATGGCGTAGCAACCCGGGAGGTCTTCCGGTAAGCCTGGGCTAAGGGTTATCTTGGGTTTGGGGACGCATCCTATAGAGAGGATGAGAAGTCCCAGGAGATAGAGATGAAGACCTTTTCTGCGGATCATGGTTTCTCGAAGACCTCTGAAGAGAAACTGGAATTGATCTCTACGTTCCTGAATTCGATTAGGGTTCGGGAATTTCCGGACTCCTCTATCTCCACCCGATCAATGACCCCAGGTCTCACAGACAGGACAATCTCAATCCGGTGGATAAACCTGTTGATTCCTTCTCCTGGAACCATCGTGACTCGTGCAGGAGGTCCGGGAGAGAAGACATGCTTAAATGGCTTGCTTTCATCGAAACGACCCTGAAACCATTGACTGATTTCCGCAAACACCATCCGCCTTGCCTCAACGGCCTGTGCCATTTCCGGCTTCCATACACCCTCGGAGAAGTTGTAAACCTGGATGATACTCCCTTTCTGTAGGATCACGCTTCGCAGTGGGCTGAGATACTCCCATCTTAAGAAATCTGGGGTGTAGAAAAAGAGTCTTCCTTCTGAATGGATGGGTTTTGTGAGGATTTGGAGGTATCTCTTCTGAAGGAATTCCCCCTTCACGGTTCGGATGTTCCTGGATGCCTCTTTTAAAGAGGTCCAATCGTTGGAAAGTGCCGCTGCAGCCCAGAGATTGGCCGTGGCTACCAGGACGCTTAAGAAGAAGAATTTTTTCATCCTACTTTCTTCCAGCAAACGACAATTAGATCATTTAGATCATTCCGCCATTGACCGAGATGACCTGACCGGTGATGTACGAGGCTTCATCAGAGCACAGGAACCGAACCACTCTTGCTATCTCTTCGGGGAGGCCCACGCGACCCATAGGGATGATCTGTTTTATGATCTCCTTTGGAAGGTTCTGGCTCATCTCCGTTTCAATCAGTCCAGGGGCCACCACATTGACCCGGACCCCAAGGCGAGCCACCTCCGAAGCCAGCGATCGGCAGGCCCCTTCGAGGCCAGCCTTGGCCGCAGAGTAGTTTGTCTGCCCCCGTTGACCGAGCCGGGCAGATACGGAAGAGACAGTAACAATGCAGCCCCTCTTTCGGTTCAGCATCTTCATCAGGATAGGTTTTGTAACATTGTAGAATCCTTGCAAGGAGGTGTTCAGAACTTTCATCCATTCCTCGAGAGACATGAGGGCAAAAAGACTGTCTGCGGTTTCTCCTGCATTGTTTACAAGAATATCAATCGCATCATGGCGCATCAGAAGGGCTTCAATGTTATGCCCAGTCTCTTCTTGGTTGGCGACATCAAAACAGATCGTTTCTCCTGTTCCTCCGGCCTGGTGAATAATCTCCAATGTTTCCTCGGCCGCTTTCTTGTTAGAGCGGAAATTAACCACCACGAAGGAGCCGCTCTTTGCCAGCTCAAGGCAGATGGCGCGTCCGATTCCTCTACTTCCCCCCGTTACAAGAGCAATCTGTTTGGACATCATAGGCCTCCATTGCCTTTTCCATTCTCGTAAGATTCGATCTTTCGCAGGGTCACGAGGTTCGATAGGGTCTCCTTTTCTGGCTCAATCACCTGGATGGTGGCTTTACAAAAGAGGGCCGAATCAGAGCTGACTTTGCCTTCGAACACGGCGTAGTCCCCAACATGAAAAAGCTCTTCAATCTGAACGATCAGTCTGGTCATCACAGGGATCTTGGAATAAAGGAGATCCGCTTTTTTGATGCCCACGAGTAGCCCGACCCGTGGCTGAGCCCCTTCCCCTCGGCGCCAGGTGCTCAGGGCAGAGACAGCCTGGGCCACCAGTTCAATACATAACAAGGAACTTACCCATCCATCCATGTTCAGAGGCCACTCCTCAGTAACGGTTGTCTCAGCCTGTAGACCGCGCTGAGTCGGATTCTTCACCCCCTCTATTAGTTTCATGCGGAGGCGATGCGGAATCAGTTGCTCAGCCGGAAGAAGTTGGTTCTGTTTCATTTCTTTTCCCTGCAATCCGTGGAGTTTTTCTTATCCGAGATCAATCCAAGGGCCTCCCTGTATCGAGCCTCCAGATTTTTGGCAAACTCCCGCTCCTGGCCAGCCATTGGGGGAGCCACGGGTTCCCAGAATTCGATCTCAAGGGTTGAGACCTGGAAGGGTGGCAAATACCATTTCTCTTCCTTCGGGAGAAAAGGTGGATTGTTCTTTACAAACAGGGGCTGGACCGGCACGTTCGATAGCCTTGCAAGCATGAAAGGGCCAGCATTGAACTTCCCCAGACCCCTTCTTGGAGATCGAGTGGCTTCAGGAAAGATCATAAATTTGTATCCCATGTGAATCTTCTCAATCGCTTCATCCAGACACTGGAACGGCCCCCTCTGCTCGAAATCGGGCGAAAGGACATATCCCGCGGATTGAAAAATTGGGCCAAGGGGAAGTTTTTTTGCCAGAGATTGCTTAACCATGACCGACATGAGCGGGATATCCCGGATCAGATAGAGCACATCGAAGAGGCCCGGGTGGTTGGATACGATGACACACGGTCCTTCGAGGGGTCTCCCTTTTGACTCTCTTGCCCTGAGCAGCCCGCAGCCTCTTAGCAAGGAGAGCCACAGGCTCACGAGGATGCGGATGGTCCATTGCATCCGGTAAGGCTGGGGCCCAAGGATTCTATTAAGAACCCATAGGATAGGGAAAGTGATCAGAAGTTCAAGGAGGATACCGAAAAGAAATACGCCAAAAAGGGTTCCCATTAAAACCCCTTTTATGCTGCGAAAGAAAATTTCAGGCATGCGAATCGTCCTTTTCGGTATATTCTGTTAGAAAGGCTATACCCCAGGAACCTGGGCCCATATGGGCAGCAGAGGTAAGAGATAAAAGTTGCATGATGACCTGCACCCAAGGAAATCTGCGCTCTATCTCCGGTTTGACCTCCCTTTCAAGCCACTCCCGGTTGTCAGAGTACTCGAGAAGCAGGGTGACCTTCTGATCCTTCGAGAGTCTTTGCTCAAGACGACGGAAGGCAAATTTCACCTGATCCTTGCTATTTCTAACCACCCCGATCTTTCGAGCTCCATCTGGGTAGGGACTGATGATCGGTTTGATATGAAGGGCATCGCCAAAAAAGGCGCCCGTCTTTGACATTCGTCCGCCAGCAGCCAAAAATTGTAGCCTGTTAAGGAAGATGTATTCATGTACGTTCTGGATAGCTCCCCTAACAAAGGCGACGATTTCTGATAAGTCGCTGACGGTTAGGGCGAGTTCGGCTACGGCTCTAGCTAATAAACCGAGCTTACCAGAGGCCACCCCTGTGTCGATGATGGTCATCCGGTTTTCGGGATCATGATCAGCCTTCCATTTGACGGCCACATTATAATTCCCTGTGTAAAAGGAGCCTACGCAGAGATAGAGGACCCGGTCATGTAGTTTCATGACGTTGTTGTAACATTCATGCCGCTCCGCAATGGAGGCCTGGCTCGTTGAGACCTTGGCGCCTGCCTTCATGGCTGCAAAGAACTGGGATGGATCTATATAGGTCTCAGGGAGGAAACGATCCCCGACGGCAATGTAGCTGTTGAGGAGGGTGATTCCCAGTCTCTGAGCCAGATCTCTTGTTATCGAACCAGCCGCATCCGTCATGATATGGGTTGTCTGATTCTCTCTCAATTCATTGAACCGGGAAGTCTGTTCAGCAAGGTCATCCTCAGCCCAGTTCAGAATTGCTCCGATGGCGGTGAGGTCTTGTTTTACCCTCTCTCTATCCCTGGCGTGAAGGTGTACCTTAAAACAGTCACCATCGGGCATCGCTACCACTGATTCTCCCACATCCATGATATGTTTTATGATTTCTCCCTGTTGTTGTTGGACCTTGAGCAACACATCAACACAGTAACCCTGATACTTCTGGTCTTGCCAAGTTTCTGAGAGGTTGTATGAATCCTTCAGATCGTCCATGAAGAGGGAAGGCTTTACCGCCCGGCCCGCCAAAGTGTTCAAGAAGGGATCCAAGAAGACGAGCATGCCGAGGGCTCCTGCGTCCACAACTCCCGCCTTCTTGAGTTCAGGCAATTGATCCCTCGTATTTTTCACCGCCTTTTCCATATCGTGGATGACCGATTCAACCCATATTCCTGTCTCTTCAGGAGGAGTCCTCTTGAGTGATGTGGCCAGGGTATCGAACAGAGAAATCATGGTTCCTTGTTGAGGGTTGGGAACTGCTCGGTACGCGAGGTTACGGCCGGCCTCGACCGATGCGGGCAGGGACGCTAAGTCCTTGCAGGTGAGTAACCCGGCAAGGAAGCCGGCGACAATATTTCCGGAATTACCTCTGGCCGATAGCAAGAACTCCCGAATCTGGGCTCCGGAGTCCCCATTGTTACTCCTGCAGGCGCCCAGAGTAATAACGAGATTGCGACCGGTGTCACCGTCTGGCACTGGGTAGACATTAATCCGGTCAAGGATGTCGGCCCAAGCCACAATCCTCTCATAGCCCACGGCAAGAGCATTCATCAGGGTATTGTACATCTCAAATCCCTCAATTTCATTATTCCTGATGGTGGGACTCTTTTTTATCATGGCGTGCAGATTAAAAAAATGGCTCAAAAACGTACCACTGGAAGGGGTGTTCGCGCACCATCTCTTCCAGAGCCTTAGCGTATGCTTGTGCGCTCGCTTGAATGGCTGTGCTTCGTTCAGAACGGGATGTGGCCTTCACCTCCCTTGGAGGAGACATGATAATGAGGTGTTTTCCTTTTTCAACTCGAAAGGTGAATACAGTGAAGAGAGGGGCTTTTGAGGCCAGGGCGAGGTAATGAGGGCCTGGTGGGAGGCCAACCTCGTGGCCAAAGAGAGTCACGGGTACACGCGAACGCTGTTCAGTCCAAACAACATCCCCAGCGACAGAAACGAACCCTCCTTCCCTCACGAATTTGAGGGCCTCCACTCCGCCGAAGAGAAAATCCTCCTGTGGCGTAGCCACCTGGATGTGGATTCCCCGTGCCTTTATGGATTCGCGCTGATCGCGGGCCACCTGTTTTGCTTCTTTTTCGCCCATGATCACGAGGAGTCTCAGCCCAAGTTCTTGAAAAGCGTAGGCTGCAATCTCGAAACTACCAAAATGGGACATTAAAATTATTCCTCCATTCCCTCTTCTCGCCACCTCTTCGAATCCTTCCTTCCCGTGGACCGAGATGGTTATCCCTTTCTTTCTGCCAAATTCAATCCGCTCAGCAAAAGTGGCTGCGTAGGAATGAAACTGACGCCAGGTGCAATAAAGATAGTACCACAGCCTTCTGTCAGGAAAGATGACCCGATAGAGGCGGATACTGGATCGCCTCCTAAAAGAGCGAAAAAGAAAGTATCCAGTGGCGATCCACCAGGCGAAGAACCGGATGGGCCAAGAGCCGAAGAGAAGGGAAACTCTTATAAGCACCTTATGAATGAAAGCCTTCATCACTCTCTCTCAGACCACCTGAGCGTCTTGCCTCAATACCCTCTTGAGAATCTTCCCCGCCGGATTCCGAGGGATCGCATCCCGAATGAGGATCGTTTTTGGCACCCGATAGTCGGGCATGTTCTCCTTGCAGTATTTGAGAAATTCCTCCTTGTCTGCTTGCATCCCTTCTCGCAGGACAATCACCGCAAAAATAGCCTGACCCTTGATCCGGTCAGGAACACCGATCACTGCAGCTTCCCTGATCTTGGGGTGTTTCTCCAGGATATCCTCGATCTGATTAGGGTAGATGTTGTACCCGCTAGAGATGATGAGGTCATCTTTCCTGTCCATGATGTAGAAAAACCCATCCTGATCCATTCGAGCCAAGTCTCCGGTATAGAACCATCCATGGCGTAAGGCCGCGGATGTGAGATCCTCGTTTCTCCAGTATCCCTGCATGACCTGGGGTCCTTTTACCACGAGTTCGCCGATCTCGCCAACCGCACATTCCCTCTCTCCAGTTTCAAGGTCCATGATTCTGGCCTCTGTGTCTGGAAGGGGAACCCCGATCGAGCCTTTAGGCCCACCAGAGGGATAAGGGGTAAAATGGGTGGCAGATGAGGCTTCAGAGAGACCATAGGCCTCCATCATCTTTCTTCCTGTAAGATTCTCAAACCTCTCATGGATCCAGGATGGCAGGGGTGCTCCTCCACTCGTCGCTACCTGAATGGAGAAAAGCTGATTCCTGGCTGTCTCAGGAGGAAGAGACAGGATGGCCCCCCATAGGCTCGGCACGGCTGGGAAAGAGATCGGTCTATAAGTCTCTATAGTCTTTATTAGGGAAAGGATATCCATCAGGTCGACCCTGGGGATGAGTATCATTCTGTATCCTCTGAGCACAGACAGGAGGCAACAAGCTGACAGTCCAAAAACATGAAAGAAGGGGATGACACAAATGACCGCAGCGTTCCCTGCATTCTCTATTCCTATCCATTGATCTGTCTGAAGTACGCTGGCGACCAGGTTATAATGGGTCAAGGTGGCGGCCTTGGGCGTTCCAGTAGAGCCGCTGGTATATTGGAGAACCGCTATATCTCTGTGAGAGACCTTCACTGCTGGTTCTTCCGTGTTGCGGGCTGCAGCGAGTATATCCTGGTAGAGTTGAGGTTGAGGGGCCCCTTCCTCTATGGACAGCTTCTTCTCAAGCCCCATAACAGAGTAGAGGATAACAGTTTTTACCCCCGTGTTTTTAATCACCTTGTAGAGACTTGGGGCAAAGAGATCCATGGTGACCATTACCTTGGCATCCGATCCATTCAAACAGCGGACCAATTCCTCTCCCAACACTCCTACACCCAAGTTGACAACCACGGCCCCGATCTTCATGACAGCGAAGAAAGAGACCACATAGACTGGGGAGTTTACCAAGAGCAAGGCAACCCTATCCCCCTTCTCCACCCCCGCCTTCTGAAGGGCGTCAGCCAATAGATTTACCCTTGCATTCAGCTCCTTGTAGGGAATATGAATCTCGTTGAATGAGATCGCGATGTCATCCGGGCGTTTGGCAACCGTATCCAGCAGGAAATGGTGGATGGGGATTTCAGGATAGGGAATGGAATGGGGGACGTGTTTTTCATATTGATTGAACCATTGTCTATCCATCATCAGCGCACCTCCGTCAGGTGAAACGATATGAAACCCATTCTGTCTAGTTTTTTTTCCTGTGCTTCGCGATATATTCAGCGAGGGTGGAGAGAGTGATGAAAACCTCCTTCCCTAATTCACGGTTGAAGATCTCTACCCCATAGTCTCTATCTACGAGGGCAACGAGAACCATAAGATCTACCGAATCCAAACCCAGACCTCCGTCGAAAAAAAGTGTATCATCCGCCAGTTCGTTCGGGTTTATATCTTTGAGGTCGAGTTCTTCTACGATCTTCTTTTTGAGTTCCTGCAAGAGTTCTTCCATCATCACTTCAACCGCCGGACAATTCTTCAATGGCTTTCAATACACCGTAGACAACGATATGGCCATGGCAGGTCACATGAAAAATGAGTTTTGCCTCAGACCCAGGGGGCATGGCACCCACTGAAATGATCATAACCTCATCAGGTAAAACTAACCTCTTGAATCTGACACCGAAAAATCCGGAAACCTCAAGAGAACGTCCTTGTTTGCGACCCTGTTTTTTCACCGTTTCAGCCACCAAGGCAAGTACCGCCACGCCAGGCAAGAGAGGGTATTCATCGAAGTGGCCTAAGAACCATTCTGATGAGGGCCCGAGCTGTACGCAGGATTCCCAACCTCCATCAGAAGTAATCCTGAGATCCATCAGGGGCAGCCATCGATCCTGTGATATCAGCATTTCACTTCGAATTCCTGACTAAATAGTCTACCACGTCCTTGACAGTTCTTATCATCTTAAGTTCCTTCTCTATAATAGGAAGACCAATCTCGGAATGCATCGCAGCGAACCAATCCAGAGCGTCGATGCTGTCCATCCCAAGATCTTTAAATAGGTGAGACTCGGGACTTATCATTTTTGGGGGAATTTCAAATTGTTTTATTAAATATTCTGATACCTTTTTGAATACTTCGTCTTCTCGCATTCATCATACCATCGATATTCCGTATACGTTGTCATTGCGAGTCCAAAGGGCGTGACAACCTCGTTTTTCATGGGATTGCTTCATCGCTCAGCTCCTCGCAATGACAAATTACTTATTACGTTTGTATGAGTTTCCTCAAATCGCGTGCGTCTCAGCTTCTGACTGATTTAATTTTTTTGGCATTATAATGCATTAGCTCTGGTTAGTAAATAGTGGAAAAGGAGGTGAGAGGGTGGGAGGATGAACATTGGGGTAAATAAACCTATGAAAGAAAAAATACGTTTAACCCTTCTTCTTCCCGTTTGCCATAATGTTCGTTTTATGGGCTTGAAAGATTAGGGCCATTGTCAAACCTGAGCCAATAATCGCAGGCCAGGTCCAAGAGTAGTGCATGATTGTCCCTAGTCCAAGGACGGTGACCATGCAAAAGGAACCGATAAAAGGCTGATGGAAGAGTCCATAGCCCAAGACCCAAGCCAAACAGGAACCAACGGCCAAAACAGGAGAGATCATAGCAGTAAATCCCAGATAGCTGGCTACTCCCTTGCCGCCTCGGAATCCGTGAAACAGCGGCTTTTGATTCCCAACCACGAGGAGGAAACCTAATAGAGGCACGATCGTCGTAGGCAGAAGACAAACCCCGACTTGAGCGATGGCTCCGGCACGTGCCATGTCAAGTAGAAGGATCAATAGACCCCATCGTTTGCCAAGTTGCCTGGCGACGTTCACGCTACCAGCATTGCCACTGAAATTGTCTCTAGGGTCGCCCTTGTTAAGCACTTTAAACAGGATAATGGAAAAGTTGACTGAGGCGGCCAGATATGCCGCTAGGCCCATTAATATCACGTTCCTTAATGATTCCTCCGGTCCGGGTAGAAATATCTGCATGTTTAAGATGTAAAATGTTTACTTATCGCTTATCGGTGCATTCAGAGGGGTCTTTTTGGCACTCTAAGGGCCTTCCGGTTTCCCGATTCAAGGTCTTCTCCAATGCCTTGCGCAGACTCCAACTAAGTATGATATCAACATATTTAATGCAGCCCCGCCCAGCCAAATACATCCCAAAGATCCATACCAGATGCGAGAACCCATAAAAAGCTGGGCCCAAGATCAATAGGACAGGAGCTTGGAAGTAGGCCGACAGAACACTGAACAGTGCGACCATAGGCCATCCTAACAAGAAACTGAATAGGACCAAACCCACACCCAACAAGAATCTGGGAGAGGGAGAGGTCTTGAAAAAATCCGAAGGTACCTCCTGCTTGACAGCTCTCCTGACATATGCGGTGGAAACTAACTTTCGGGCCAAGAAGGACCAGACTCCGCCCCGCCTCTGCTCCACCACAGATTCATTTCCGGATAGAGTCGAAGGAGTTAGTTCAGGCTTGTTCGCTCCTCCTGTTCTCTGATAAGCTCTAATTCCGGTAACCTCCTCCAGTCCACTGAATGTGTATTTTTGCTCCTTGATTTTGGTCACCAGTTCATCGGTTAAACGCACCACATCAGCGGGGGTTCGTCCCGTGTCGTGGAGGACGATGATGCTTCCATTGCGTATTTTTTTAAGCACCCTTTCAATCACCTTCTCAGCCCTGGCTGTGGTGTCAAAAGGCCTGACGTCCCAACCTACCACCGTGAGCCCATGTTTCTTCAACGCTCCTCTAAGATGTGGATTGGTCAGGCCCATTGGAGGACGGAAATAGGCTGGAACTTTACCGACGGCAGTGTCAATTGCTTTCTGGGCTATTCTAATTTCTCGATCAAGTGCGCCAGACATGAGGAAATTAGTCCACCAGGCATGTCTAAACGAGTGGTTCCCTAGAACATGACCTTCTCGGTCGATCCGTTTGATCGTTTCAGGATTTTCCTTGATTTTTTCCCCTATGGGAAAAAAGGCGGCCTTGATCTGATGGCGTCTCAAGACTTCAAGAAGACTTTGGGTCACTTCGGGGCCTGGCCCATCATCAAAAGTCAGAGCGATATGCTTTGTCGTTGAATCTCCACGGCAAGTAGCCTTGACGAAAAAATTAAGTTTCAGCACTGACACGCCGAGAATGAAGATGACAAGGTATGCCGTCAGCAATAACCCAAGAACGAACCAACGTATGGGGCTTGAAAAACTTAACCCGACACCCGAAGCAGATAGAATTAAAAGGATTGTTATGGTATGGAAGCGACTCATAGGTTTATCTTAGACACATTAAAAGTCGAGACGCTGTTTAGGAATACCCCTTTCCCAACTCTCCAGTTTTCACTATATGATCAGACACGATAACTGTCAACCGGCAAAAGTCCTGTCAATAAGCTATTGCTGGCTTCCACAGGATATGGTATTTAAATTGAAGATGGTCGGCATTGTTTTTTGAACGTGGGTAAAATTGTTTTGTATGGGTGCTGATCTTCATGTTTCTTCGGCGTTACAAACTAAGATGGTCATTTATTATTTTTGTCCTGCTGGCGTTGACAGGGGCCTTTCTTACGGGTCTGCAACGCCTCATCTTCGATACCGATCTCGTAGTCTCCTTACCTCAGGATGATTCTGTCTTAGCGGATGCCCGCCGGGTGATCACCCATCACCCGATTCAAGACAGAGTGGTTATTGATGTAAGCCGTTCAGAAGCAGACGGGGATGAATTAGTCAGTGCCGCCATGGTCATCGAGAAGCGACTGCGCGAAAGCGGTCTTTTCGCGCGCGTCGGTCTGGACCAAGAGCAACAACTGATCCCGGGACTCCTCTTTTCCGTTGCCGGTCGTCTGCCCGTTTTGTTCTCGGCTGATGAACTGGAAGAAAAAGTTAAACCCCTGCTGGAACCTGAGAAAATCCGCGCAACCCTCTCTGATCATTTTTCGCGATTGAGTCATCTGGAAAGCGTCGGCCAGGCAGCACTCATTGCTCAGGATCCCCTTAATTTAAGAAATCTGATTTTCTCCCGGTTGTCCCACCTGGCACCTACTCAGAATGCTCAGATCTATAAAGGGTATCTCCTGTCGGCTGATAAAAAACACCTTCTCATCGTTGCCGAGTCTCTCATTTCCGGAGTGGATACAACTTTTTCACGGAAGGTAACGGCCCTGATCAGCGAGATCAACCGGGATCTGAATCAAGACCGCACAGGGCAGGAGACCCTGACGCTGACCCCAGCCGGCACCTACAGGGCTGCGCTGGATAACGAAATCAGTACGAAACGGGGGACAGAACGGGCTGTCCTTTTCTCAACCCTTGCCATTATTACGCTTATGCTGCTCGCTTTTCCGCGGCCCCTTATCGGATTGCTGGCATTGCTGCCGTCCGCAGTAGGTACGATGCTGGCCCTCTTCGTCTATTCCCTGTTTCACCGGTCCATTAGCATGATGGCTATTGGATTCGGAAGCGCCATCATCTCTTTTACGGTCGATTACGGCATCACCTATCTCTTGTTTCTGGACCGTTCCCATGAAACCCATGGACTGGAGGCGACCAAAGAAGTCTGGCCCCTTGGGCTTCTGGCCATGCTGACCACTGCAGTGAGCTTTGCCTTTCTTGCTGTCACCGGCTTTACCGCCCTTGCCCAGATTGGGGAGTTTACCGCCCTCGGTGTCCTTTTTACCTATATCTTTGTCCATGTGATTTTTCCTGTGATCTTTCCAACCATGCCGCCGGCAAAAGGCAAAAGCCTCCTTCCCTTGCAGGCGTTTGCCAACTGGATCGCAAAACCCGCAGGAAAAAAGAAGGTTTATGCGGCTGTCGGCTTAGCCCTGGTCCTGTTTTTTTATGCAAACCCGGTGTTTCATGTAGATCTTAATTCGATGAACTCGGTCAGCAAGGAAACCCTGGCGGCGGAAAAACTTTTAGCTGACGTTTGGGGAAACCTCTTCAACAGAATCTATGTGATGGTGGAAGGCCGGGATGTTAAGGAGTTACAGCAGAAGGGCGACCGGCTCGCGACTCTCCTGGATCAGGATGTCAGAAACGGAACGCTTGCTTCCGCCTTTGTTCCTTCTATGATCTTTCCTGGCGAACAGCGGGGAGATCAAAATTTTTCGGCCTGGCGGGCCTTCTGGCAGCCGGAGAGAACGGCGGCCCTCCGTAAAGCCATGAACCCTGTTTCAATCGAACTGGGCTTTTCACCGGATGCCTTCGCACCCTTTTTAACCCAGGTGGAGACAAAAGAAATGGCAGCCTTGGCAATTCCGCAATCTTTTTTTGGCCTGCTTGGAATATCAATGAGTCGTGACCACTCGACCTGGGTCCAGGTATCCACCCTCACTCCGGGGCCAGCTTACCGAGGAGAACCCTTTTACAAAAGGTTCAAGTTAACCGGGCTCGTTAGAATATTTGATCCTGTCCTGTTCAGTCAGAGACTGGCTGATGTGCTGCTCTCCAGCTTCATTAAAATGGCCTTGATCGTCGGTGCCGTGACCCTGATCGTTGCCTTTCTTTACCTGCTGGATTGGCGATTGACATTGCTTGGCCTCCTTCCCACTCTGTTTGCACTGATATGTACGATGGGAACCCTTAACCTGCTCGGGGAGCCACTGGGCATTCCAACCCTCATGGTCACTGTGGTTGTTATCGGTATGGGATCGGATTATGCCTTTTATCTGGTTCGTTCCTATCAACGATATATGGATGAGGATCACCCTTCTCTGGATTTGATCCGTCTGTCAATATTTCTTTGCTTTGCCACAACCTTCATGGGTTTTGGCGCCCTGGCTTTGTCCGGTCATGCTCTATTGAAGAACGCAGGCATCGCTCTGATACTGGGCATTGGGTATTCTTTTATCGGTACGGTTACCATCACACCACCGCTTTTGAAACACGTTTTTGTGCCGATCCGATGGTCCCCTGAAGAGGTCGTCCCAGGTTCGAAACAGCATCGGTTGCGGGCGATGAAACGTTACCGGCACATGGAGCCCTATCCACGACTTTTTGCCAGGTTTAAGATACTACTGGATCCAATGTTCCCCCGGCTTGCAAGTTTCCTTCAGTCACCTCGCTGCATTATCGACATTGGATGTGGCTACGGGGTCCCAGCGGTCTGGCTGCTATCCTTATTTCCCCAGGTAAAAGTTTATGGTTTCGACCCCGACCACAGACGTGTTACGATTGCAAACCTGGCGTTCGGTGAACGGGGATTGGCTGTCGTCGGAAAAGCGCCTGAGCTACCTGAGATTTTCCCGGATCAGATGGACACGGTGTTGATGCTCGATATGATTCATCTGATTTCAGACGACGAATTAAGTCTCACGCTTCAAAGGCTCTATAACAAAATGATACCAGGAGGAAGACTGATCCTTCGAGCAACGGTCCCTTCTCGAAAGCGACTCCCTTGGCTTCGCCGTATTGAAGAGTGGCGACTTAAAGTTTCCCATCTCACATCACATTTTCGAGCGGAGGAAGGAGTAACAAAACTGCTATCTGATGCCGGTTTCATGATGAAGCTCAAAGAACCGGCTGCGTTGGACCGCGAAGAAACGTGGTTTGTTTGCGACCGAGTCGCTTGAATAGTTGACAATGTTGAATCTTTCTGCTTGCGTCATAGCATGGATTTCCGGTGGCGGCGGCGGTGGCAGCTGGTAGTTCCAAGGCAATGTGTTGTTAGACGGTTTTTTGAATGATCAGCTCTTTTTCAAATTCAAGGGAGTAAGATAGCATCGTTTTTAAATCTATTTTTTTTGAGGTATCCAGAATTTCTATTCCGACTATTTTGTCTTCAGAAGTTGTATCTAAATTAACACCTTCTGAAATTTCTATCACTCCTTCCGGAGCCTCATCTCCCAGCTTTAAATATAGAGCATCTACTTCATCATCGTAATAGACTTTCATCCTTTTCTTCCTTTCGCACAATGGGATAGCTTTATCTCCACAAACAACCTGCCTTTCTACTCTTATTTTCTTTAAACTCAATACTCAAGTCTGACCCTAGTGCTAGTGCCACTAGTGCCAGTGCTGACCGCTAACTGCCGCTATAAATGCGATCGCATTTATAGCGGCAGTTTTATTTGTCGTGCTCATGCAGGCTTTCTGATTTTTTTCTGCAGAAAGTAGATTCCTAAGCCGATAATCAGAAGAATGACGAGGATGGCGCCGAGGGCGATCCAGGTGATGTAGGTACCTCTTGAGAGAAGATGAACCGGGTTCCAGCTCGGCTCTTTTACAATTCTTCCGAGTTTACCTCTGTATTTGTCGGGTATGTCAGGGATTCCATCTCCATCCTTATCGGGAAAACTTCGCACATAATCCATTAAAACTACCCATTGTTTCATCTCTTGAATGCCAGGCTTCTTTTTGTCCATATCGGCCCTCAATGGCAGAAGGAGATCGAAGGGGTTGCCTTTTGGTTTCTCAGAGAGAACAGGGTTTCCCTGACGGTCCTTGGGGACAATGTTGAGAATGCCATAAGTAAAGCGACCCACAAAGCTGATGAACGTCGCATTGTAAAGATTGGCGGCCACTCTGTAAAGCGCCTTATTCGACTCGGAATAATCGAGGGGACGAAATCCTTCCTCCTCGCTTCCCATGGCAATGTCGGTCACTCTGTCGAAGATCATCCGGTTGGGATTATATTTGAATCTTAACCCTGAAACCTGGAGAAAAAACTTGTTCCCCTTTCTTGGATAGATACTCGTTACCACCTCGAGGATCTTCTTGATCTCGTGTGCATGAAGATAGCAGGAGATGATCGGGTATCCCATGCTGTCGTCCGCACGGCTGATCCCAAGGGGGACGACGCGGAAGAGATCGCAGACCGCTAAGGCCCCGGTCTTTCCTTTGAGAAGATCGGCCCGGATGGCTCCGTTCGATTCAATCGCAACAACCACCCTGGTCACAGGGTCATTTGGATCGTAGTCGATCCGGTTCATCGCCCAGCGGATCGAGTCAGCAACCAGGTTGCCGAGATTGGATTCATCGGTGGTCAGGGTCAGGTCGAAACCGGTCTTTCCCATCACCTGATGAAAAGTGAGGCCGTGTTCCTTCAGGATTTTCTGTTCGGTGAGACCAATCGAAGATTCAATCCTCCGTTGAACCTTTTCATCTCCCGGAATCCGGTTGTCTACCTCGACCAGGACGTATTGCTTTAAGGAGAGTCGATCCTGATCATAGGCGAGATCGAGGATACCGACATTTTTCCCATAGGCATAAGCCTGAACAATGAACGTCTCGTTGACTCGGATGGGCTGGGTGAGCTTTGTGTGGGTATGACCGCTGACGATGATATCAATGCCAGGGACCTCTTTTGCCAACAGTTCATCCTCTGAACGTGACTTTTTTTCAGAAAGTCCGCTGTGGGAGAGACAGACGACCAGATCTACCTTCTCCTTCTCCCTGAGAATTTTCACCATCTCCCGCGAGATCTCGATCGGGTTTTTGAATTTGACCGGTCGGGCAAAGGGTGAGACCTCTGCAGCATCCTTTCCCATGATGCCGAAAAATCCAACCCGAATCCCCTGTATTTCTTTTATTGTGTAGGGTTTGACCCATCCCTTTTTAAAAATTTCCTCGAGCGCGTCATCCTCAGGGTTCTCCTGATTAAAGATGGCGCTCGAAAAGACGATCTCCGGTATTCCGCCTTTTTGTTGGGCTGAGGTGATGATTTGCGCCAATCCTTTTGGCATGAGGTCGAATTCATGATTTCCCAGGGTGATCACATCATAGCCCATCTCTTTCATCAACTGAAGTTCCGCACCTTCCTCACGCGCGATCATATGAAAAAGAGAACCCATGAGAAAATCACCGCCATCAAGGATGAGAGTTGGATTTGTGCGTTTTGCCTTCTCTGATTTGATCACCGTGGCCACCCTTGCCCATCCACCCAGAGTCGCATCATCTCCGGTTTTGAGTGGCGAGTAATCGAGATTGGGAGAAAGTCCGAGAAGATGGGAGTGCATGTCATTGGTATGAATGATGGTCAGGAGTTTTTCCTTGCCATAAAGAAGAGAAGGACAAAGAAGCAGGAGGATGATAATAGCATAAAGTAATCTCCAGAAAAATGGGATTGCCACGCCCTTCGGGCTCGCAATGACATACACATTAGATTTCATTTTCGCTCCTATGGTTTTTAATGAAATATTAATCTTAACCACCGACTTCACCACCCCTCACCCTTCCCCTCTCCCCTTCGAGGGGAGAGGGATGGGGTGAGGGGGTTATTTTAGAGAATCTAATGTGTTTGTATTGGAGGGAGCCAGAACCCTGATCGTCCGGTTATTGACCGTGCATTCAACAGGGAGTTTACCTGCGTGCTCGCCATCGGCAAACAGATCCCTTTCTTCATTAGAAACGATCTTTATTGTTCTACCGGCGGCCATCATGATTCTCGGATGGGTGACGTGAGTTCCCTTGAAGACTTTCGGGAACTGTCTTAACAGTTCAAACTTGGAAATCTCTTTTACAATGCAGATGTCGAGTACTCCATCATCCATGATGGCCTGAGGAGCGATTTTCATCCCCCCTCCATAGAAAGGGGCATTGGCAACGGATACCATCATCACACGCTCTCGCAAGGTGTGACCATCAATAGTTATTTCAACCTCAAAAGGCTTAAAATTCTTCAACGCCTTCAGGACACAGATGATATAACCTAATGTTCCGCCAAAGTAACCCTTATGAGCATTGGCCAACCTGTTGACTTCACCATCAAAGCCGACGTAAGCAACGGCGACAAAAGGAGTCTTCTGATTGATGCTCGGCAAATCGAATCTATGAAAAGATGGAGTGGAGAGAAAAGCACAGTTACTTTTCAAATCCGGCGGCAGGCCGATATTCCTGGCAAAATCATTACCCCGACCACAGGGGAGATAGCCAAACGGGAGTCCTGTTTCCGCAATGGCCGGAAGCGCCTGATGAACTGTGCCGTCACCTCCGGAAAGAATGATCGCATCGATTCCCCGGGCAGGGGCGCCCCTGATTTTTGAGCGCATTTCGTCGGACGTGCTCGAAATTTCGTAAATAAAATCGTGGGAAGATTGAGAGAGCCAACGTTTTACACCTGTAAGACGGCGAAGGGCTTTTCCGCTGCCTGCCACAGGATTGATGATTACCAATATTTTCATCCTTCAATCCGCTCCTTCCTATTGATAGATCGGCCAGCCTGTTTCATCACGAAAAGATAAAAATAAGTAAAATTGATGACCCCGGTCAAGGCGAGGCAGAGAAACATGGTCTGGAAATTGGTCAGGCGGAGGACGACGCCCATGATCACAGCACCCAGCCCAACCCCGAGATCGGAAATGGCTGTGAATGTGCCGAGCGCTGGCCCCCGGGAAGAACCTGCGAGATCGATTGCATAGGCAACAAAAGCTGGGAAGGCAAAGGCATTTCCAGCGCCCCAGATGATGGCTGCCAGGATAAACATGGGTGTTGTTTCAGAGAAGGCGAGGATGAGCGTTGCTATAATATAGGATAAGAGGCACGGCAAGATCACTTTTTCCCGGCTATAGAGATCCAGTATCCTTCCACCAAAGGTGCGACCCAGAATGAGCATGATCGCAAAGGCTGCAAAGAAAAGGCCAGGATTGCTCATCCCATGCTCCAGGGCATACAGAGGGAAGAAAGCGGTAAGCGCTCCCCAGATGATGTGCGTGAAGAAGGCCAGGATGGCAGGCGGAAGAGCCTTTCGGGAGAGAAAAGAACGGTCCTCCGTCAGCGAAGTTTCAGAAGCATTTGGCCCTCTTGTTTTTAATCGTGTAGATAAGATTAGGGAGCAAAGCGAGAGGGCTGCGCAGACAATAAAGAGGAGAGTAAAATTGAATTGATTGATCAGAAACATTCCAAAAGAGGGTGCCAGGGCAAAACTAAAATTGAAAGCCAGAAAGAAGTAACCAAGGCTCTGTCCACGGTGGGCCTCCGGACTGATATTGGCGATGAAAGCGGTGGACGCCGTATAGAAGAGTGCGAACCCAAATCCATGAATCACCCGAATCATGAAGAAGGACCAGAAAGGGGGAACAAAGATATAGGCCATGGAGCAGAGAATGAAGAAGAGGGCGCCGACGAGCATGAAATTTCTTTCCGGGGTTGTTAACAGGGCCCGTCCCACAAAGGGCCTCAGAATGAGAGAGGAGACGCTCGAGATTCCGATCAGAATGCCGATCTCTGCCTCGGGCGTCCCCAGTCTTGCAAGATAAATCGGAAGGGTGGGGATGAGAACGAAAAGGGAGAAGGAGAAGGCCAGCTGGGCGGCGAAGGTGAGAAGAAAATCTCGGCTCAGTATCTTTCGAATCGCCATGGCTTTGTATTTTAATTCGGCTGGGTTGTTCTTGTAAAGGGGTTTGTGTAATGCCTCACTGAGACGTGGATAAGGACCGTCAATCGGGCAGCTATGTCTCTGAAAATCTTATTAAGCGGATTGTTTAGAATAATGGATGGCAAGGGTAACAAACTCTGTAATTGAACCCTCCTTCCTATTTTTTAACCACCCTTGTAGTCAAGAAACAAACTAAGGTTTCCGCTATAAGATTTTCATTTACATCCCTGCCCGATCGCCGGTTACCTTCCCTGGATGAGTAATACAATGTTGACGATTTTCTTATTCGATCCGCTTCTGTTATAATCCTTTTCTACTCGCAGAAAAAAGGCTGAAGTTTTTTACTTATGCGGAAGCGGATACTCCAAGCCATTGCCCATCTCTGCCTTCATTACCACCGGAAGATTCTTCTCATCTTCCTTGGCCTCTTTGCGATCGCCTTTCTCCTCACAGGAAGCCTTCGGTTCGATCCAGATTTCCTAAAGCTCTTTCCTGCGGAGCAAGGACCGATCAAACTCTATATGGAGAATCTGAAAGAGACAGGGACATTCGATTTTCTTTTTGCCCTTCTTGAGCGAGGAGAAGGAGTTGCGCTCCAGGAGTTTATCGATTCGGGAATAAAGATTGCGGAAGATTTAAGGGGGTTGGATGTCTCCGGCCAGAAAGCCTTCAAGAGCGTCCGGTACCAGAAGATAGAGCCTGAGGATCTGGACAGAGCCAAACCTGCGCTTACCCTCTTTCTCTCACACCCTTATCTTTTCCTCGATGAAGAGGATATCCCGAGATTAAAGGAAAAATGGAGCGAGGAAGAGATCACCAAGCAGATCCGAAAGAACCGTCGTATTCTCGTCAGTCAAGCGTCATTTGCCATGAAAGACCTGATCCAGATCGACCCTTTTGAGATGCGCTGGCTCTTCATGGAGAAATGGAGACGGGGCGTGAAAGGCATGGAGTTCGATGAGTCGAGTCCGCTTTTTCTCTCCAGAGATGGAAAGACTCTTCTCATGATCACTGAGCCTGTGAAGCCTGCAACCGATCTCTCCTTTTCATTCTCCCTGATGGAAGCGTTAAATCGATTCGCATCTTCCACAGGTCGAAAAGATGTGACGATCTCATTTACTGGCGCCCATCCCATTGCCACGGGCGAGGCAAAGACACTCCGGTTTGATATGCAATCCTCATTGTTCACATCTCTCATCCTCGTGCTCCTCCTTTTTCTGTTTGTCTACCGGCGATGGATTACTCTTCTCTTCGTCGGCCTTCCTCTCTTCGGGGGCATTCAACTGACCATGGGAATCGCTTCCCTCACCCTGGGGAGTCTGAACATTCTGACGAGCGCTTTTGCGGCGATCCTTGTAGGATTGGGAATTGATTTTGCTGTGCATCTCTATGACCGTTATCAACAGGAGAGGGCATTGGGGGCGGACATTGCGTCTGCGATTGAGATCACCCTGATGCAAACCGGGAAGGGGACTTGGACCGGGGCCTTCACGACGATTTTTGCCTTTGGCGTCCTGTATTTTTCTCGAGTCCGTGGAATTGTTGAATTGGCCTTTCTCGTCTCCATCGGTCTCCTCTGTTCACTCATCTGCATCTACTTTGTCCTTCCCTCGTTTCTCATCTGGATCGATCGAAGAAAGAAGGCCTACTCCTATCCGGCGATTCAAACCCTCCGGTTCAATCGCCTCTCCTCCCTTCTTGAAAGAAAGAGTCGGTTGATTTTTTTCGTCCTGGTCGGAGCAAGCCTCCTTTTTCTGGTTTTTGCTTTCGGGATTGAGGTCGAAAGGGATTTCAGAAATCTGAAGCCAAAGGAGATCGAGTCCCTTGAAATTCTGGATCGAATGGCCAAGGCGTTTGGAGGAAGGAAGCTGGAGGCTTTGGCCATCCATGACGGTCAGGATCTCACTTCGTTGCTGGCTCATGAAGAAAAGGCGATCAAAACCTATGAGGGATTTCAGAAAGAAGGGAAGATCGATTCCTTTGTCTCCCTCTGCCAGTTTATCCCCTCTCCGGATGAACAGAAGAGGAGGGCAGAGGTCATAAGGCAGTCGATCGACCTGAAACAGGTGAGAGGAAACCTAATCAAGGCTTTAAATGATCAAGGGTTCGAAATGAGCGGGTTTCGGGATCTCCTTCAAAGCCTTGAGAAGATGAGCGTGGGTCAGGAGAAGATCTACTTACCGGAAACCCTGATCGCCTCCATTGGACAGAGCCCTCTGCAAAAAGGGATTGAACCCTTTCTCACGCAAAAGGGAGAGACCTATCGCGTGGTTTCACATCTTTACTATGGAAAGGGAAAACTTGCGCTGGATCAATTAGAGAAGGAGATTCCGGGAGTTTCCATCACCGGTCCTGAACGGGTGGAATCGGAGATTCTGAAGGTGGTCAAAGAAGACCTTTTCCTCCTCGCACCGATTTCATTCATGATCATCCTGCTTCTCGTCTTCTCCCATTTCAGGAGATGGAGCATCACCCTGTTTACACTGACGCCACTGGTGATGGGACTGACCTGGATGTTAGGGGCAATGGTTCTCCTCGATATACGAATTAATTTTGTCAATGCGGTCATTCTTCCCATGATCATCGGGATGGGCATTGATAACAGCGTTCATCTGATGCATCGCTATTTAGAAGATGGGGGGAGGGATCCCATTCATGCCTTACGAACGACAGGCAGGGCCATGACCCTATGCACCCTCACCACGATCCTCGGTTTCGGTTCTCTGGTCACTGCTCGATATCAGGCCCTCACCACCATGGGATGGGTGACGATCTTAGGGATGGGATTCTGTTTGATCACCTCCCTCTTTTTTCTCCCGTCGATTCTCATCCTCTGGAGAGGTAGGCATGGGAAACCATAAGAAATACGATGTCCTCATCATCGGCGCAGGCATAGGAGGCCTGACTGCGGGAGCCTTGCTTGCCAGAAAAGGATGGAAGGTTCTTCTTCTCGAGAAAGAGAAACAGGTAGGAGGCTATGTTGTCTCCTTCAGAAGGGGAGAATATACCTTTGATGCGACAGGGGCATTCATCGGAGGATGTGAGAAAGGGGGAGAGTTTGATCGGATTCTGAAAGAGATGGACGCCCGTGAGGCCATCGAATTTATTCCGGTCCGGACTATCCATAACATCTACCCCGGATTTGAGATTTGTCTCAAAACAGGAGGGTTTGCATCTTATGCCGATCGGCTACTCCATCTTTTTCCCGAAGAAGAGAAGGGGTTGAAGGACTATCTCTCCCTGGTAAAAAAGATTGGCGATGAAGTGAATGCTTACTCCCGGATCACTCCAGTCAGAAAAATCCTCTTTCCAATTTTTTTCAGGAACCTGATTCGCTATCACCGGACCACTCACCAGAGCATTCTTGATCATCTTTTCGAAGGAAGGGAGATCAAAATGGCTCTTCACACACTTCCTGTGACCGACCCACCTTCACGACTCTCCTTTCTCTTTGTTGCGACTCTGATCAGCAAAGCATTGAGGGAAGGCGTCTTCTATCCAAAAGGCGGTATGGGAAAGATCTCGGAAGCGATGGCCCATTCCATTCTTCGCTCAGGCGGAGAGATTCTCCTCCGAACAGAGGTGGATCAGATTCTGATCAAAGATGGAAGGGCCGAAGGGGTCCTGACAAAGGATGGACAGATATTTCAATCACCCCTGATTATCACCAATATCAATCCGAACCATCTGGTCCAGATGTTGCCTCAAGAGTCTCGTAACCCTGTAGCGAGAAAGATGGAGCGATTCGAATATTCTCTTTCCTGTTTTATCCTCTATCTAACAACGGATTTAAATTTAAGGGAGAGGGGGCTTCCCTATTTTACATATCTTCGCTCCCTTTCAGACCTTGAGGAAGAATACCAGATAATGCAAAGGGGCGAGATTCCTAAGAACCCCACGCTGATCGTATCAATTCCGACGCTCATGGATCCTTCATTAGCTCCTGAAGGGCAGCACATTGTTAAAGTCCTTGTCGTTGCCCCTTACCACTATCAGGAGAGATGGGGGGCGGGGGATTCTAAGACCTATCGCCGGATTAAAGAAGAATTTTCCCGGAAAATTCTTCAGCAATTAGAATCGAAATTGATTCCCGGATTGAGAGACCACCTCCTTTTTTCTGAGGCGGCCACTCCGCTCACCCTTGAACGATATACCGGAAATGAGCAAGGCGCCATGTATGGCCTCGCCTCTACTCCCGGGCAGATCGGAAATTTCAGGCCCCCTCATCAAGCTTCCATCCCAGGACTCTTCCAGGTGGGCCACTACACCCGGCCCTCCCATGGTATCGTCGGAGCCAGTCTGTCGGGGCTCTTTGCAGCGAGAGCGATCCTCCAAAAGAGTAAGCACCAAATCTCAAGCACCAAATAACAAATAAGCTCCAATCACCTAAATTCCAAAAAAGTCGTTTCGGTCATTTGGAATTGATATTTGGAATTGATTTGAGATTTGGGATTTGGAATTTGGAAATTAAAATGGAGGTGGGGTTGAAATACTCTTTTCTAACATCTTACAATTCGTTCGATGGAAAAGGTGGATTGTCTCTTCATCCATGTCCCCAAGCTACAGAACTATTACCGGCCCATCGGCCAGTTCATCTGGATCAACTTCCTGCCCATGGGACTCCTTGGGTTAGCCGACCTCCTTCAGCGGAATAATATCTCGGCCGAGGTGGTCCACTTAGGAGTGGAGTTCATCGAAGATCCTTCCTTCTCCGTTCTCGATCACATCAAAAAGAAAAATCCAAGAATCGTTGCCTTTGACCTTCACTGGCACCATCAGAGTTATGATATTCTGGAAACAGTTAGAAAGGTGAAAGAGGCCTTTCCCTCTGTCTATCTTCTCCTGGGAGGGTTCACCGCCAGTTTCTTCCATGAGGAGATCATGAAGAATTTTGATGGGGTCGATGGAGTGATCCGGGGAGAAGCCGAGGTTCCAATACTGGAACTGACTCACGCTGTGCTCCGGGGAGAAAAAGACCTCTTCTCCATTCCAAACCTTACCTGGAGAAGAAATGGGAGAATCATGATTAATCCCCTCTCCTATGTGGCCAACGAAGACGATCTGAACCGGCTCTCTTTTACCAATTTCCCTCTGTTGAAAAATTATTCCACCTATATCCGGTACATCGGACAGCCTTTCTATGTGAGGGGTGTTTCCAAAGAAAAAAATTTCTGGATGTATTCTCTGAAATCACCCATCTATCATCTCACCCTGGGCAGGGGCTGCCCTGTTCAGTGCACCTGGTGCAGCGGCAATATTCCCTCCCAGAAGACCATTACCGGCCGTAAAGAGGTCACCTTCAGAGGGGTGGAGGAAGTTCTCAAGACGATCCGGGAAGCCCTCTCTTACGGATACGAGACTTTCCATATCTGTTTTGATCCCTATCCCGGGAAGCCAGACTACTTTCTAAAACTCTTTTCCCGGATTCGCGAGGAGAAGATCCGGATGGAATGTTTCTTCGAATCATTCGGATTACCTACACCCCTTTTCATCCGTTCTTTTAAAGAGACCTTTCCAGGGCCTAAATCCCTGATCGGTATTTCGCCGGATGTCGGATCGGATCGGCTGAGAAGGGTTCACAAGGGACATGCCTATACGAAGAAAGATCTAATGGCGTGCCTCGATCAATTAAAAAGCCAGGAGGTCTTTTGCGACCTTTTCTTCACGGTGGGCGTGCCTTTTGAAAGGGAAGGGGATGTCGAGCAAACGATTGAGCTTCAAAAGGAGGTTCGTAAACGATACCCCAATGTGAGGGGGATTCGCACCTTTACGATTGAGATGGAGCCGGGTTCTCCGTGGCATCTTGATCCGGAGACCTTTGGAGTTAAAACCCAACTGGGGAATTTCATGGATTTCTACCATTACCATTCTGGTAAAGAGAACGCTTTTTCATCGCTGGGCTACTGGATTCCTGATTACTTCGAAGGTGCCGCAGATGGGAAAGCGTTTGAATCAAGATTGCAGGAACTGAGATGCAACAACTTCTGTTTCATCCATCCCGATGCAAGAAAGTCTTCGAGCCCCTTCTGGGGAAGGAAACTTTGCGACCTTTCAAGCTTCTTCTGGAAAGTGAAGGGATTGATAGGGAAGGAATAAATCACTCCTCGCCCGATCATAACCAATATCCAAGAACTTTCTTCTACTTCAATATAATCTCCCCTCTATCACCCGTATTTAACTCCCCCTTCCCATTAACCCCACCTCACCTCCCCTTAAATTAAGGGGAGGAAGGGAGGGGTTATGGGAGAAGAGTGAAGAGAGCCTTAGATTGAGGGATGGGAGGTAAGTTTTTAAAAATATCGATTGAATCTTGTAGGGGAAATTTGGTAGACTGGATTTCACAGATGAAGAAGAGAATCAAAGAGCTCATCAGCGACCTCCAGGACTTCTACCTCCTCTCCTTTCATGGGATGATGGGGGTCGTTAGACGGCCTTTCTATTTTAAAGATTTGATTGAGCAGATGGACTATGCCGGATCAGGATCGCTCCTCATCATTGTGCTCATCTCCCTCTTCCTCGGTATGGCCCTTTCCCTCCAACTTTCGGCAGAGTTGTCACTTCTCGGGTTGAAGATGTATACGGGAAAGGTGGTGGGCATTTCCATCATCCGAGAGATCGGCCCTGTTTTGACGGCTGTCGTCTTTGCAGGAAGGGTGGGCTCAGGTATTGCTTCTGAATTAGGGTCGATGGTTCTTGGACACCAGGTGGATACCCTCCGTGTCTTTGGCGTGGACCCCGTGAAGAAGCTGGTGACTCCGAGAATATGGAGCGCCTTCCTCATGCTGCCCGTTCTCACGATCATCGGGGACTGCGTCTCCCTCTTCGGGGCTTATTATATCGCCGTCTTTGTCAGCCATCAGAGCGGAACGTTTTACTGGAGCTCGATCAGGGAGGTTCTGGTCTATGAAAATGTGCTTGCAGGCTCCATCAAACCCTTTATCTTCGGTGTGTTGATCGCCTGCATCAGTTGCCATATGGGGCTCTCCACGAAAGGAGGGGCAGTCGGACTGAGGAAGACGACGACCAAAGCAGTAGTCATCTCCTTTATTGCCATCATCGTCGCCGATTTCGTTTTGACCAGAATCTTACTCTATGCTTTAGGGTTTAGCCTATGATCGAATTTGACCAGGTTTTCTTCTCCTATGGCCAGCGCTCCATCCTCAACGGTTTGAGTTTTGCCATCGATGAGAGCGAACGAGTGGCCATTCTCGGCGGAAGTGGGGATGGAAAGACAACGATCCTGAAACTGATCATCGGCCTGTTGAGACCTGACTCCGGGAAAATATTGATCGATGGAGAGGACATCGCTGAGAAGACAGAGGTTGAACTGCGAGACATTCGGATCAGATTCAGCATGGTTTTTCAGGATGGCGCTCTTTTCGATTCATTGAACGTCAAAGAAAATGTGGCCTTCCCGCTCAGAGAATATACGGAAATGACAGAAGAGGAGATCGATCATAAGGTGAGGGAACTGCTGAGAAGGGTGGGACTGGAACAGGCGATCGGACAGATGCCCGAGGAGCTCAGCGGCGGGATGCACCGGAGGGTGGCCATTATGAGAGCGATGGCCGCCTTTGAGCCCAAGATGTTTCTCTATGACGAAGCTACGACAGGCCTTGATCCTGTCAGCGCGGATGTCATCTGTAAATTGATTCTTGACCTTTCCCGGCAGGGAAGTGGATTTATTATTGTCACCCACAAAATGTTTGATGCCTTCCGATTGGCAAACCGGTTCATGTTTTTGAAAGGCGGTAGGATTGCCTTTGATGGAGACAGGGAAGCTCTGTTTCGGTCAACCCTTCCAGAGATCGGGATCTTTCTTGGAGAACTGAATGCTCAACGTGAAGGGTAAACTTCAACCTTTTTAAGCTTAAGAGCCGTTGCCGGCCATTGGAGGAGAGAGATGTTTGATATGAAAAAACAATTAAGGTGGGCCAAGCTTAAGGTGGGCCTCGTGATCACCCTTGCCCTCCTGGTGCTTCTGGTTGCGCTCTTTTTTGCAGGAGGGATTGAAAAGATCTTCTCCCCAAAGGTCGATCTGAAGATTCAGTTTCAGGATGTGCGAGGATTACGAAAAGGAGCGCCTGTTTGGATCTTTGGGACCGAAGTAGGTTCGGTCCGAAAGATTGATCTGGACCAGACGTCCGGAGCATTGGTAACCATCTCTCTTAAAAAGGATGTTTTGGGGTTTATTAAGAAGGATGCCAAGGCAACCATTATGACCATGGGGTTGTTGGGTGATAAATATGTTGAGCTCAACACTGGCTCTCCCAAATCGGAGCCCATTCAACGAGGAGAAGTGATCAGAGGGTCGCTTCCCGTTGAGATTTCAGAGGTGATGGAGACTGCAGGCGTCTCCATCGCAAAGATAGGCGATTTCATCGAGAAACTGGACAATCTCATATTGAAGATAGAGCAAGGAGAGGGGACGCTGGCTAAATTTCTCACCGACCCCTCGATCTATGATAACCTCAACCGAAGCGCCAAAACCTTATCCCTTACCCTGGAAGAGGTCAGGGGATCCAAGGGGACCCTTAAGATGCTCGTGGATGATCCATCTCTTTATCAGAAAATGGTCTCCGCGATTTCCTCCATCGAGGAGTTTGCCAAAAAGACAAACGAATCCGTAAGCGAAATCACCCGGAAAGTGAATGAGAGCCAGGGGACACTTAAAAAACTGTTGGAGGATCCCTCTCTCTACGATAAAGCCCTGGCAACCGTTTCCTCGATAGATCAGTTCAGTAAGAAATTGCACGATCAAACCGGTACCCTGAAAAAGCTGATTGAGGATCCACAGCTCTATGAAAATCTAAATGAAGGAGCGGGTCGTCTCTCTTCCATTCTGAAGCGGATCGATCAGGGAGAAGGCGTGGCAGGGTCATTGGTCAGAGAGAAGGCATTAATCAAGGAGTTAGAGGAAACGATCCATGAGTTTAGAGGGGCAGCAGGAGAGCTAAGAGAATTGATCAAGGATATGAAGGCCAATCCCAAGAAATATTTAAAGTTCAGTATCTTTTGATTGAAGAAGAATAATCGAAGTCAATCGGAAGATTTATTACTTCTCACTTCATAGACGGTGAGAGGAACGGAACTGCCTTTCACTGAAACTTCTCCCAAACTCCGTAGCCTATGAGGATGGACCTTGGGCAGGTGGCTGACCACCTCAGCGGAGATGAGCATGACCACCCCAAGAGACTTTGTTAATTCTTCGATACGCTTGGCAAGGTTGACCGTGAGACCGAGAACAGTCGAATCCATCCGTTCGGTTGAGCCAATTGTTCCCAGAATGACCGGTCCGCTATGGACACCGACACCGATCTGAATCACATGATCCGGAGAGAACTGATTCGCTGCATTGAAAGTCCTGACCGAAGTTAGCATGTCTACGCCACAGGCAACTGCCCGCTGGGCAGAATCAGACCCTTCAAAGATACATAAGACCGCATCACCGAGAAATTTATCGATCACTCCCTGTTTCGCATTCACCACATGGGCAAACTCCTCATAGAGTTGGTTGACCAGGGTAATCAGTTGGGCTGGGGAGAGACGTTCTGATAAAGCGGTAAATCCACGGATATCACAACAAAGGACGGTCACCCACTGCTGGTCGGCCTGGCCAGGACGGATCGATCCAAGGCCATGGATGGCAATGCGGCGTAGATAAGCAGGAGGAACAAATTTTTCAAAGACATCCCTTGTCTCACGAACAGTTTTCTCCAGGGCTCGGAAATGGACAGCCACCGTAAGGGTTAGAGAGATCGAGAGCCAGAAGGAGGTGAACCAGAAGATCTGATTGCCGAACGGCATGGGCAAGCCGGAAGACCGTAAAATATCGTGGAGTCCACCTAAGAGCCACAGGATCATGCCGAAGACAAATGGAAGAAGATAGGAGGGGCCTTCCCTCTTCAATAATTTTCTGGCTGCGGTGAGACAGTAGAAGAAACCAATGGCCAGAGTAAAGAAGTGGATCAGAGGCCTGAGCAGTTTTGATTGTGGTCTGAGAATTCCGGTGGCCACTTCATGGGGGACAAGGGGAAGCCCTAAAAACCAAGAACCCTGACCCGCAAGAGCCATTAAAGCCAGAATAAGGCTGATCCCGATGATGGCTTGAGATAGCCGGCTTTGTTTCATGTTATCAAGAGATGAAGTAAACCAGGCCCAGGTGGCTGGCAGGAGAGCCAGTGCGGCGAGATCGATCCGGTACCCCCAGAGAATGGATAGTGGCGATTTCTGAAAACCATAGATGACCCAGCCAAGGAAGAGTAAAGCCGAAAGAAGATAGAAAAGAAAGAGGCTTCTCAGGGGATGGTATTGACGATAGAGGCCCAAGGTGACCAGGCATAGAATAGACATGACCCCATTGGCAATCAAACCGATAAAGGGCCCTACGCTGTAATGAGGGATCAGATTGGGTAACATTTGAACAAACCCCGTAATAGAATTTTTAACTCCTCAATTTGGCATAGCCAGACCAAGCAGTGTTTGCAATTGGATAAAACTGAAACCTAAGTTTAAGGTTCCGAAGGGGATCAGGCAATCAGGAAATCAGGGAACAGGACGTCAGAACATCAGGGTATCAGAGAAAATCATAGCAAAAAGAATGAGTTATCCTGATGTCCTTATATCCTGAAACCTGCAACCTGATACCCTGGTATTCTGATAACCATTTCATTTCTAAGCAACTAACGAATAATAATCTTTCCCTTGTCTCTCTTCCACCCTGACCTTTCCTTCCTCCTTCAAAATCTCAAGGTGGCCGACGGCTTCGGAGACGCCAAGGAATATCTCAAAGGGGGGAACGCCCGGAAAGAGATCCATGGCGATCTCATAGGGGGTTTTTTCTCTTTGAGAGAGAAAGGAATAGACATAATCCATTCGTTCCTGATGGTGTCGGGTGATCTTCTGAATCAGACCTTTTGAATCATAAACCTCTTCTCCGTGACCTGGGAGAAGCAGGTCAACATCCAGCCTATCAATCTTTTTCAGGGAAGAGAGATACTCCCCGAGACCCGGATAACGAAGGGGAGCATTGTTATCTGGAACATATAAAACAGGATTAGGAGTGATCTCCTTTAACAGATGATCCCCTGTAAAGAGAGCCTTTTTCTCAGGCCAGTAAAAACAGATCAGTCCAGGGCTGTGGCCAGGACAGTGAATTGTCCTCCAGGTCATTGAAGCAAAAGAGATGGGCTCTCCATCTTCTAAGAAGAAAGCTTCATGGAGGGGGTCGGTCATTTTCTGGGCTGATTCCATAAAATGGATGGCTTGATTGACCAGGGTTTCCGGAACGCCATTTCTCAGGAGAATCGACTTCAGAGAACCGAAGGAGTGAATGATTGAGCGAATTCTTCCATACTCCTTTGGATGAATATAGATGGGAGCGCCGGAAAGAGAGGATATCTTCTGGGCCTGTCCATAGTGGTCGATATGGCCGTGAGTGACCAGAATGCGTTCGATCGATGAAATGGAGAAACCTAAATCGTCCAGACTCTTTGTAATGGTTTCGAAGGAGGCATCGGTCTTTATTCCAGCGTCGACAAGCGTCCTCGGTGACTCATCAATCAGATAGACATTGGTTGTCTTCAAGGGAAAAGGGATGGGAAGTTCGATCTGGTAGATCTTATCCAAAAAGGTTCGGATCATTGTCTTTCCCCATTTGCGTTTTCAATGGCGACTTTTTCTGTAGCGTAGGTTGATATCCTCAATTTCTGAAATACCTCCTTTAAGGTTTAGGCAAAATCCTATTCTCTTTTCCGGCAATTGTCAATTTACGGGCGCTCGAGATAGCATTTTTTCTGAAAATATTCGAGCAACTTTTTTGCTGAGATAAGAAGGTAGAGATTAATCATTCGATAATGACAGGATATCAATAAGGAATTACGGATGAGAAAAAAAATGCTTGACACCACAAAATATTGTGTTAACTTTTTTAGTGGTTCATAAATATAGTAGAGAGGGAGGAACATGGGATTGACCCACCTAACACAGAATGCAATGGCTGTTCTACAGAAACGGTATCTATTAAAAGACATCCGTGGAAATATCGTTGAAGCGCCCGAGGATCTCTTCAGGCGTGTTGCAAGTAATGTTGCTCAGGCTGATCGGCTTTATGACCCTTCCAGCGATCTCACTTCCGCTGAAACGGGATTCTATCAAATGATGGTCTCGCTCGACTTCCTTCCCAACTCGCCCACCCTGATGAATGCGGGCAGGGAACTCCAGCAGCTCTCCGCCTGTTTTGTCCTGCCGGTGGGGGATTCGATGGAGGAAATCTTCGATGCTGTGAAACAGATGGCCCTGATTCAGAAGAGCGGCGGCGGAACGGGGTTTGCTTTCTCCAGGCTCAGGCCAAAGAATGATGTGGTGGGTTCGACTAAGGGCGTTTCGAGCGGTCCAGTCTCCTTTATGGGTGTCTTCGACAATGCCACAGAGGCGATCAAACAGGGGGGAACACGGAGAGGAGCCAATATGGGCATCCTGCGTGTGGATCATCCTGACATTCTCGATTTTATTAAATGTAAGGATGAAGACCACCGCTTCAACAATTTCAATATCTCTGTGGCAGCCACGGATGAATTTATGGAGGCTGTTGAAAAAGGTGAAAAATATCCTCTCCGAAATCCGAGGACGCAGGAGGTTGTCCGTCTCCTCGATGCTAAAGAAGTTTTTGAGAAGATGGTCTATTATGCCTGGAAGAATGGAGATCCTGGGATCATCTTCATCGACCGGATCAATAGGGATAATCCCACTCCCCAGGTGGGTCCCATCGAGAGCACCAACCCCTGCGGTGAACAGCCACTGCTTCCGTATGAATCCTGCAATCTCGGTTCCATCAACCTTTCCAATATGATCAAGGGCGGAGAGGTTGACTGGGAGAGACTGGGCTCGGTCACTGAAAGGGCGGTTCATTTTCTGGACAATGTGATTGACATGAACCGTTACACCCTTCCCAAGATTGAGGCCATGACAAAGGCCAACCGTAAGATCGGCCTGGGAGTGATGGGATTTGCAGACCTTTTGATTCAACTGAGAATTCCCTATGACCATCCAAAGGCTTTTGAAATCGGAGAGAAGGTGATGGGTTTTATTCAGGAAAGAGGGAGAAAAACATCCCACGAGTTGGCTCTGAAACGAGGATCCTTCCCCAATTTCGAAGGCAGTGCATTGAGAAAAAAATGGGATGCCATGAGGAACGCAACCATTACAACAATTGCTCCAGCCGGCACAATCTCCATCATTGCAGGAACCTCTTCCGGGATCGAACCCCTGTTTGCGCTGGCCTTTGCTCGTCATGTTTTGGAAGGAAAGGAACTCCTGGAGATCAATCCCTTCTTCGAAGCGATGGCCAGGAAAGAGGGATTCTATTCTGAAGAGTTAATGAAAAAGATTGCCCAAGCAGGCCATATCGAGGGCATGGAAGAGATTCCGGAGAGGGTCAGGCGCCTCTTTGCTACGGCCCACGATATCTCTCCCAAAGATCATATCCGTATGCAGGCCGCTTTCCAGAAATATACGGATAATGCTGTCTCGAAAACAGTGAACTTCCCTCATGAAGCCAAAGTGGAGGATGTCGCAGAAGTTTATCAGATGGCTTATCAATTGGGTTGCAAAGGGGTGACGATCTACCGGGACCGAAGCCGTGAGAAGCAGGTGCTCTATAAGGGACTAAGCGCTCCAGAGGCCGATCGGGCAGCAGCTCAGGAGGACGTCCCGGAAATGGAGAGGAAACCAAGGGCGCGCCGGGATGTGATCCATGGCTCTACCTGGAAGATCCGGACAGGCTGCGGGAATATCTATGTGACCGTCAACGAGGATGAGGATGGGCGGTTGTTTGAGATCTTCAACCAGATCGGGAAAGCAGGAGGATGTGCGGCTTCCCAATCCGAGGCGCTCGGCCGCCTGGTCTCCCTTGCTTTTCGATCGAACATCGAACCGGATGATATCATCCGGCAGTTGAAAGGGATCAGTTGTCATATGCCGGTCTGGCACCAGAATGGGAAGGTTCTCTCCTGTTCGGATGCAGTGGCCAAGGCGATCGAATGGCATGTTCAGAAGATGAGGTCGCAGAGGGGAACCGCCTCGGAGAAAGAAGCATGGTCAAACCCTCCGGAAGTCATCATGACACAAAGCCGAGAGCAGAAAATTCCGACACAGGAAATGAAAGGGATCTTTTTCAGAGGGGCTTGCCCAGAGTGCGGAGGCCCACTCATCTTTGAAGAGGGCTGCGTGAAATGTTTCTGCGGCTATTCGGATTGCGGATAGAATAACATAGGCAACCTGACATAAGACATTTATTCATTTCCCTTTTTCCCCACCATAAACTATCTAAGCAAGATATAAGACTATCTCAAAATAGGCTATACATAATCCCTCCAACACTCCCCCTGTGGTCGGGTCTAATCGACTTGCCTTAAAGGGAGAATATCCCCCTCTTAGGGTAAGTGGGGGTAAAGGGGGAGTTACGTTTATCGACTGCGACCTTAATGCACAAGAGTCAGGATAGATTGTTCTGGACAAATCAAAATTTTAAGGGATAATTAAATAAACCAACAGGAAACTGGAAATTGATATCGATCGTTGAGAAATGAAAAACAAAACCCTCCTTTTGATTGCCATTCTTCTCCTTCTTGGGTCGTCGGCTTACGGGAATGAACAAAATGTTCCCAAGATAGGGCCCGGAACAGGCAAAGAGTTTATCTATACTGCCAAGAAATTAGGCGTCCCGATCCTCAAAGCCTCCATCAAAATTGAGAACGGATTTTGGGAAGGGGGGAAATCCTACTATCGAATCCATGCTCAGGTGGACTCTCTCCCCAATCTACGACTCCTCTTCCGGATGAAGAACCGGTTCACCTCCATTGTGGAAGTATCCACCTATACTCCGATTCGATACATCAAGGAGATCGATCAAGGAGGCCCTTTTGTAAAAGATAAGCATTATCATCAAACCCTCTTTTTCGATCTTGCCCGCCAAAAGGTAACTATAGAAAAAGAAGAAAATGGGAAGATGACTGAAAAGAAAGAGATTCCCATCTCCCATGACACCTATGATCCTCTCTCCTTATTTGCAAGGTATTATTTGAAGGAAGAGGTTCGTCCAGGCCAGGATATTCAGATGTCCATCTTCGATGGAGTCAAACTGCGGCAGATCGTATTTCGTTCAAAAAAGGAGAAAGCCGAATTTAAAAAAGATAAAGCGGTGGAAACAGTATGCCTGGAGTGCACGACTCCGTTCTCCACGTTTGGAGATCAAGAAGGAAGCATTCGCATCTGGTATACGGCAACCGGGGAGAAGATTCCAATCGCTCTGGAACTGGATCTTCCTGTAGGGAGTGTGAAGTTTGAGTTAGAAGAGATTAGAGAAAACAAAGAGGTCATACAGACGTCATCTAAAGAGTAATGAGAAAGGAGGGCGCAATGGCTACAAAGAAAGTCGCGAAGAAGGTTTCAAAGAAGGGTGTGAAGAAGGGCGATGCCTACAAGTGTTATACATGCGGGCTGGTCGTATCGGTGGATGAGGTCTGCGGGTGTGTCGATACCTGCGATATCATCTGCTGTGATAAACAGATGAAGCCTAAGAAGTAAAGTCCCCAGGTTAAGGTTCAGGGGAAGGATGCCGGTTTCGTCTATTGGTTAGGGCAATGGGTATTAACTTAATTTCCATAACCTTTACCCTTTGTCAAAACTGGTGTCCTCACCTTTGCCTTAACCAAAACCCAAAAACAACTCTTGAGAGTGATACTCCCTTGTAATAGATTACCTGGGATGAAATATATACGAACGCATTGAGGAGGGTTTGAATGAAAGCACCTTATCGTGTGGAAGTGAGAGTCATTGATCAGAAGGGGGAATGTGAATTTGGGCATCGGGTTGGAGATCTGGTGAAATTCGATGGAGAAGGAATCGAAGGAAGAATCTGCTGGCACTCCCTCTGCAGCATGATGTATAAGGTTCATGGAATGCTCTATGGATCAAACTACCCTTGGCTGAACGATAAGGATGTCGCAAGTCATCCCTGTCCGGATTTCAAGAATCCAGTGGTCTACGAAATCCGGCGATTCAAAGCGGAATGATCCTATGGAAATACTCTCCACCGATATCCTGGTGATTGGTAGCGGTCTCGCGGGTATGATCTCTGCCCTGGAGGCTGAGAAGGCAGGCCTTCAGGTGTTGATCACCGGTAAATTTACGATCGGATTGGGAACGAACACAGCCCTGTCGAATGGAGCTTTCTCCGTATCCAACTCCCTTTTTTCAAGGGAGGATCACTTCAGAGAGACCTTAAATGCCGGCAAAGCGTTAAACCATCCCGGGATGGTAAACACCTTGATCGAACGAGGCCCTGATGCCATGGAGAAATTGAAGGGCTATGGGGTTTCATTGGTTGAGAACCAGATGGGATATTTCGTGGAGAGGGTCAAAGGGTCCGCCTCCTTGCCAGGCGTTCTTCTGACGAATCCAATAAGAGAGAGATTGAAGAATAGCTCCATCCGGTCTCTTCCTGGCATGGTGATTTTCGACCTGATCGTTGAAGATGGGAAGATCATAGGAGCCTTTGGCTTTTTTAAAGACGGAAGACCCTGTCTGGTCCAGTCGAAGGCAATCCTCCTGGCAGCAGGCGGAGCAGGCGCCATCTACCGACGGAATGATAATCAAAGGGGTATTCTCGGAGATGGGTATGGTTTGGCCCTCCGGGCAGGCCTTTCCCTCCTGGACCTCGAGTTTGTTCAGTTCTATCCCTTTGTGATGGCTGAACCGAGGCTTCACACCTTCATTCTTTTTCCTCCTTACCCGAAAGAGACAAGATTGATGGATGAAAAAGGGGAGGATCTTTTAGAGAAATTGAACCTTGGAAATGATTTGAATCGGGCAATCATTACACAAAGAGACTCCCTTTCCCTTTCCTTATTTGAGGCTTCTCGAAACGGAGACATCTATTTTGACCTGAGACAGGTTCCTGAGGAGAAGTGGAACGTTTATCCGCTCAATTTCCTGAAGCGATCGAAATTTCCCTTCCGGGATCGCCCCTTTCTAGTCGCGCCGGGGGTCCATTTCTGCATGGGAGGTCTGGAGATTGATGAGAACGGAAGGACCGCTCTCCCCGGACTGTTTGCAGCAGGGGAGGTCGTCTGGGGAGTCCATGGAGCCAATCGCCTTGGAGGAAATGCCCTGACCGAATGTGCTGTCTTCGGGATGCTGGCCGGTCAATCTGCATCAGAATTTGCAAGAGGAAGAGAAATTGCTCCTTTGTCTGAAGCGTTACA
>Ga0194110_10000857_pt1 | contig 39133 bp, 45 predicted proteins | sample TA2Kig1200mmetaG_FD_146192 | JGI IMG/M metagenome (GOLD analysis project Ga0194110, IMG submission 146192) | Freshwater microbial communities from Lake Tanganyika, Tanzania - TA2015032 Kigoma Deep Cast 1200m | ecosystem: Environmental > Aquatic > Freshwater > Lake | place: Tanzania: Lake...
GTTCTTGCAGAACTCGGGGGTGTAGCATGGAAAGGGGCTCCTTGAGTCACTGTGATCCTGTAGCAACCCCAGGATATCTCAGTAAACGTCATTTGTCCAGTGATGCCCGGAAATAAGCATAATCGGTAAGAGATTCTTCTGCGTGTCCATGGAATGAGCCTCCTTGCCTGGGTGTGGGATTCGATTGTCAACGCCCGCGTGAACGGCGCAGGGCGATTGCGCAACAACGACAGTATACCACGTTTTGTGGCCGATGGCGCGATGAATGTGCGCGGAGTTCATTCGCCGCGACCGACGCGGGCCGGCAGATGATGAGTTTGTCATTGACGGCATATCTGACCTGTGCTAGAATCGCTACAGAAAGCGAGATGCTGTATCATGTCTCTCCATGACCTGCTCAATGACATTCGCCGGCTGGAAGCGGCTCTGGGCCGCTTCGAGGTCAAATTCGGCGTGAAATCCCACGATTTTCACGGCGCCATGTTGCGCGGCGATCTGGCTGAGTTCGACGCGCTGGACGAATACCGCATGGAATTCATCGAGTGGCTGGCCCTGTATAAGACCTGGCTGAGCCTGGATGAGAAGTACCAGCAGCTCATCAGCCGGCAGCCGATCGCAATCCAGATCAAGAGCAATCTGGAACTGGCGTATGCCTGACCCGCTTTCATCGCCAGCGGCGTACCAGGCGTTTATCTACTCGTTTCCCGCCCGCCACGCCAGCATCCGCCGCTCTACGCTGGTGTACGTGCCCTCTGGCGCCCTGTTTGGCCGGGTTGAGGGGCTGATCCTGTTCGATCACGCCATCATCCTCTGCGTGCAGGAGTTTCTCAACTTCGAGCTGGGCCTGATCGAAGGCTACGGCTACGAAGTTTCTCGGCCGCACGCCACACCGGATGCGCCCGACTTCCCCCCCGCTGTCCAGTACTGCCCGGCAAGTTACACCCACAAGGACAAACTCTACTGGTACGACTCCTTCCCGCACCCCCATGATCGGACGCTGGCCAGCACCGACCCGCATCACAAGCACATTCCGCCAGATATCAAACACCACCGCATCCCCGCGCCGGAACTGAGCTTCACCCGCCCCAACCTGCCGTTTCTGATCGCTGAGATCGAACGCACCGTGTTGCCTGCATAGCTCTTAAATCACGTTGTACGTACCCGTCAGCGGGTTGCCGTCCGCATCCGCCAGCCGGCCCTGGTAGGCGATGGTGCCGGGGGACGCAGCCGTAGGGGCGACCCCTTGCGGTCGCGCTGCTGGCAGCGCGCCGACGGTCTGCGCGGCAATCAGCAGCGCGATCATCAGCAGGGTAAAGATCACGTGGCCGCGGGAGGGCAGCCAGCCGGCAAGCCGACCGGACGACCGATCATGGGGCGACGCCTGGCGACGAGCTTGCCGCGCTTGCAGCCACTCACCGAACAGAATGAAGAAGTTCTTCTGCGTGTCCATGGAATGAGCCTCCTTGCCTGGGTGTGGGATTCGATTGTCAACGCCCGCATGAACGGCGCAAGGCGATTGCGCAACAACGGCAGTATACCACGTTTTGTGGCCGATCGCGCGATGAATGTAGGACAATTCCCCCTTGACAGAATGCCGATTCCCCTGTAGAGTACAGGCGTAGGTCGAACCCTTCTGTGGCGACGGGTGCAGGTCTTGCCTGGGCATCGAGCAAAAACCGTGTGCCCATCAACCGAGATTCAGAGTGAAGGGTGCTATGTTGCGTCAAATTGTCACTGCTACCTACCAGGATGGCGTACTGCGACCGGCTCGAGGGCTTGGGTTGCCTGAGCGACAACAGGTGCTGGTCGTCGTCCTGCCGTTGCCGCAGGCTGCGTCCACCGTCGGGCCAGATCTGGAGCGGGTATCTGCCATGCAGGCGCAGGCCCAGCAGTGGTTGCGCCAACAGCCTCCGGACGCGGTTCGGCCGCCGCTGCGTGTGACGCCGGCCCAGGAGCGCGCCCTGGATGAACACTTCGACGCGACCCTGGCCGTGATTCGCAGCCGCGCCGCTCAGTTCAGCCCTGCGGAGATCGTGGCCGATGTCGAGGCTGCCCTGGCCGAAGCATCGTCGTTGTCGGGGGACGAGCGCGCCCGGCTAAGCGACGAGCTCGACGCGCTCTTGGACGAATGGGCTGTAGATGCCGACTGAGGCGACCCTCTTTCGTCTCGTCGTAGACGCCAACGTTGTTGTGCGGGGCGTGCTCTCTTCGACTGGCGCCAGCGCCCTCCTGCTCACTGCGCTTCGCCGCCGACAGTGCGCTCTGATTTCCTCACGCGGCCATCTGGACGAGATTCACCGCGTTTTGAGCCGGCCGCGCTTTGCCCGTCGCTATGGCGTCACCCCCCGTCGGCGGCGGCGACTGCTCGCACGCCTCTACACCCTCAGCGTTTTCGTCCAGCCTGTTGGTCGCCTGACCCTGTGCCGCGATCCTCGAGATAACTATCTGATCGAGTTGGCCCTGTTGGAGCAGGCAACTCACCTGGTCAGCGAAGACAAAGACCTGCACGATGATCCCAACATCGTGGAGTTCCTGCGCCAAAATGGGATCCAACTCGTGCGGGTGGGCGCCTTTGTGCAACTCCTTGTCAATGCCTGAGTGATTGGCACAGAGCGATGGCGCGCTAACGACAGCATACCACACTTTGTGGCTGATCGCGCGACGAATTTGCGCGCATTTCTTTCCTTGCAAATTCCCACTTGGTACCCCTCCGATTTCCTGATAGAGTATCGGCGCAGGTCCGAACCCGTTTTCCGGTTTTGAGTTTCAGCCACAAGCAGCAGGAGCTTCACGATGTCCAAATCGGTTGCTGACGTTCAGATGGTGGTGAGCCGCTTGAGCCTCATGGAGCGCCAACTCCATCAGTTGCGGGATTGGATGTCCACCCAGTTCACGGCGGTGATGCCGTCTGCGCCGGCCGGCCACCCCTATGTCACACACGTGGAAACCATCCTGGGCGGCGAACCGATCATCAAGGGCACACGCACGCCGGTGCGCGCCGTGGTCGAGCACTGGAAGTTCGGCGACGCACCGGAAGAGATCGTCCGCAAGCTGCCCCACCTGCGTCTGGCGCAGATTTTCGATGCGCTCAGCTATTACGACGATCACCGCCCCGAGATCGAGCGTTACATCGCTCTGAACCGAATGCCCGCCGATGGCTGAGCCTGCCGACCAGGAGTTGCTGGCGCTTTGACAAAACGCCGATTCCCGAGTAGAGTAAGAGTAAGGAGCAGCACACCATGCAGCGATTAGCCGATTATCTGCAATATCTCCAGGCCGACGACCTGTTAGCAGCGACCGAAGAGGCCAAGGTGCGAGCGCGCAACCTGCTGGAAGATCAGGGAGTCACGATGCTGGCGCTGATGTTGGCCGACTTCATGGCTGACGCGCTCTGGCAGGGGTTGAGGCCGTCCCGCGAGTTGGTTTCTCCTCTGACGTCGGCGTTAGCGTGAAGGTCTACCTGGATACCACTGCCGTCATCCTCTTCCTCTTCGGCCAACAGCGCCATCCGGATCGCTACGCCGAGATAGCAGCGCTGTTCGATGCCTTGGACGCCGGCCGACTGGAGGCGGTGGTTTCCATCTACGCTCTCCAGGAATTGTGCGCCTTCTGCTATGGCAACTTTCCGGTCGAGCAAGCGCCGCGCGTGACCCGCCTGGCCTTCCATGAGTTGTTGGGACACGAGCTACTTCTGGCGCCTTTGCTGACCCGCATGGAGCGTATCATCTTGAGCCGCCGATTCCCCCTGAAAGGTGCTTCCGATCAGGCGCACGTTGCCACTGCGTATCACAACGGCTGCCAGGCGATCATCACGTATGACCAGTACTATCAGGACATCGCTAACCGCTTTTCATGCTTGACAGCGGGCGAGGCGTTGGCCAGGCTGGCACAAGAATCGCTGCAAAACCCCGACGCCGATCAGACATAGGGATGCCGGGTACGGACCGTTTGGGGCAGCTCCCGCCTCGCGGCGACCATCTTCGCGTCCTTCGTGCTGCGCGATCTTCGTGTTCACTTCGCGGCTTCGTGATCCAGGCCCTCGCGTTCACCGCGCGGCTTCGTGATCCAAACTCTCACTTCAGCCAATTCCCTTTCCCCCACTTCGAGCTACCAGTTTGGCGGTGAAGATGCTGGATTCCCCTGCCCACTGGGGGCATTTACATAGTACACGACTACTTTGCAGTTGGGATATAGTCCGCTCAATTGTCCGATTGTGGGGTTGTAGTTGAAATCGTAGTCAGCATTCCAGTATTGCTCACTTGAGATACACTGCATCCAGAAGTGCGCAGGTTTCAACACGGTCAGGTATGCACCGATGGAAGCTCGTCCATCGCCATCAGTTGTCACTGTGGCATACCGCAGCAAGACATTGGTCGATGAATCTATCTCGCCATGTACGTAGAGATCGCCCGTAGGTACTGATACGCCTCCTCCGTTTTGGATTCGCAATGCCGTCACTTCACCACCTGGATACTCCGGCAGCCGAAAATCCAGCGAGGAGCCACCGTTGTGAACAATGCTGAAGTCGTAGTTCCCTGGATCGGAGAAGAGTATCCGCTTACTTCCTGGAACCAACATTAAGTTTCCACTCACCTCCAAATCGCCGGACATTTCCAGGCCGCTATTCAAGAGGAGTTTCGCCTGTGTCACCGCGCCATCCGCGATCTTCGCGGTCGTGATACTTCCATCCGATACGGTGAGCGCCTGGACCACGAACGGCACACTGCCCAATTGCACGCGCGGGGCCATCTCGTCGTCCGTGCCCACGGTGATGCCGAGGAAGAGGGATTGGTAGTTGGTAAATTGGGAGATTGGGAGCGGGGTCAGGCTGCCCATCATCACGTTGAACAGCCCGTCGCTGACCTTGACGCCGTTCGAGCCGGTCCACTGCTCCTCCCACAACGGTGCTCCGCCGGCCGCGGTGTCGTAGAGCCGGAAGATCATGTTGTAGGTGCCGGTCAGGGGCGCGCCGGCAGCATCGGCCAGGCGACCCTGGTAGGCGATCGTGCCGGTGGACGCGGCGGTCGGCGCGGCAAGTGGTCGCCCCAACGGCAAGGCGCCCGCGGATTGCGCGGCGATCAGTAGCGCGATCATCGCCAAGGTGAAGATCACGTTGCCGCGGGAGGGCAGCCAGCCGGCAAGCCGACCGGACGACCGCTCTCTGGGTGCGGTCTGGCGGCGATGAGCCTGCTGTCATCCCACCATTCTCCGAAGCGGGTGATGAAACCTTTCTGCGTGTCCATGAGCTTGTTCTCCTTTGTGTTGGATGGATGGCTATTCGTTGAGCGAATTGGCTCGATTTCGCCCATTTTGCTCTTGACAGACCGCCAGTTTCCTGATACAGTATGTCTGAAGGTTAGAACCTTCCGATCCGGTAAAAAGCCGCAAGGCTTTCTCCCGCCCCGCGAAAAGTCGCCGAGTGTGGCGGCCTGCCCCCTTCTCTTGCGAAGGATCGGGCTAGCGGGGCGGGTTACTTTTGTATCACCCGCAAAACTCCAGCACCTGGCGCAGTTTCTTCTCCACATAGTCGTAGGCGTCAGCCTCGCCTTTCGCGTCGCGGCGCAGAATCGCTCCGGCCACCAGGTCCGCGACCTGAATCAAAGGCTCGCTCCTCGAGCGCCTGACAACGATACGCTTGAAATGGCGTGGGATGTTCCGCGCAGCCATGAAGCGACGGAGTTCCGTCCGCTGGGTCGTAGCTGAGCCGAACTCGTCCAGGATCAACGTTGCACCCTCGCGCTTGTCTGCTGGAATCAGCCGGATAAGCTCGGTCACGAAGTACAGGTAGAAGTCCAGCCGGCGCATGACCTTGAAAGGGTCAGGCAAGGCGGTCTTGTCAACGACCACCGCCCAGACTTCGAAATCCGCGCCGGCCAAAGCCGTAAACACACGCTCCCGCAGCGGCGCCGACGACAATGCGTTGAAGCTGAACTCATACTCGGCCGGTAGGCCCGATGCCTGGCGCACGTCTGCGAGAAGCTGGCGCAGCGCGTCTGGTTCGGCCGTTGCGATGGCCGCCACGACGAAGTAGCGAGAAGCGCCTTTGCCGAAGGCAAAGCTCACGTCGCCCGACTCGTCACCGGCAAAGGTCAATGTGAGCATAGGGAGTTCCTCACTCCTTGAAATGACCGAATGGCTGATTGGGAAGGCGTTTGGATCACGGAGGCGCGAAGGCTCACGAAGACACGAAGCGCGAAGAGCACGAAGATCGCATCCGCGGCGACCATCCTTGCGTCCTTCGTGATCCAAACACCCTCCCGTCCAATCTATTGCTCGCCAAGTACGTACGCAGACCATCCCAGTCAACACTGAGACTATTATCGGCGATCCAGTTGATCGGGCCATCAGGCCAGCCAAGATAGGATGTGCAATCGCTGCCGCGCGTCAGAATTATCAGGCGAAAAGCTCCGGACGGAATCGCTATCGAAGCCATAGGGTGAGCGCATGGACAACCCAATCCGCCATCGCTGTTACCGGGGGTACGATGATACTGCTTGGCGCCTGCTGTTCCCAGACTCCTGCCGTTCACTGCTCCGGTCAGCACATAGATCCCCACGTCGTTGCAAGTACCGAAACTCACGTTGATAGTACGCGCTGCACCTGAGTTGGTCAGGAAGTAGGCGTATGTGTAGCCGTAGGCAAATCGGCCAGGCATGTTGTTGGCCGCATCTATGTGACCGTCGGCGTTGTGAGCCAACATGTTCAGATTGAAGTGGTAGTTGAGATCGGTCACCGGGCACTTGTCCGGATCGGGATGTTCTGTGGGCATGTACCCCCACAATAATGGCTGGCGGTAAGCAAGAACTGCGACATCCCCACGACATAGGGGTAGCTGCCAGGTCGGCCTTCAAAGGGTACAGTAAGTTGGGAACTCAGTTTGGCCTGTGTCACCGCGCCATCCGCGATCTTCGCCGTCGTCACACTCCCATCCGGCACCGTAAGCGCCTGCACCGCGAACGGCACGCTGCCCAACTGCACGCGCGGGGCCATCTCGTCGTCCGTGCCCACGGTGATGCCCAGGAACAAGGACGGGGAATTGGTAAATTGGGAGATTGGGAGTTGGGCGAGACTGCCCAGCATCACGTTGAACAGGCCGTCGCTCACTTTCACCCCGTTCGAGCCGGTCCACTGCTCCTCCCAGAGGGGCACGCCGCCCGTCGCGGCGTCGTACAGGCGGAAGATCATGTTGTACGTGCCCGTGAGGGGATTGCCATCGGCGTCGGCCAGGCGGCCCTGGTAGGCGATCGTGCCGGTAGACGTGGCCGTAGGGGCGATCCCTTTGTGGTCGCCCCCTTGCGGACGCCCCGCTGGCAGCGCGCCGACGGTCTGCGCGGCAATCAGCAGCGCGATCATCAGCAGGGTAAAGATCACGTTGCCGCGGGAGGGCAGCCAGCCGGACAGCCGATGGGGTGAGCGAGGCTGGGCGGCGGCCTCGCGACGGCGGGTCTGCCGCGTTGCCAGCCAATCGCCCAACAGTTGGAAGAAGTTCTTTTGCGAATCCATGGGATGGGCCTCCTTGCCTGGGTGTGGGATTCGATTGTCAACACCCGCATGAACGGCGCAAGGCGATTGCGCAACAACGGCAGTATACCACGTTTTGTGGCCGATCGCGCGATGAATGTGCGCGGATTTCACGATCATCCCCAGTCGCAACCCGCGCCGCGCCAGGATCGTGCGCATCTGGTTAGTTTCCGCTTGGCTGATCTCACTCATCTCAGCCGTTGGCCCTCTGCGTTTGCCAGCCTGCGGCCGGCATGCTAGAATAAGCCAGCGCCAGTCAAGAATCAGCCCATATCAGATTGGGCAGAGGTCATACCTATGCTGCAAACAGCCCTGAAATACGATCTACGCGTGCCAGCGAACGGGCACATCGAGTTACGCGTCCCTTTTCCTTCCGGCGCGCACATCACGGTCTTTGTCGTCGAGGAGCCGGCCGAGCGTTTCGATGATTTGCTGGCGGCTGCCGAAAGCAGCTTGAGCTTCTGGGACAACCCCCTGGATGACGAGGACTGGAACCATGCCTAGCCAGGGTGACATCCTGCTCGTGCCGATCCCATTCACCGATCTCTCGACGCACAAACAGCGACCGGTCGTGGTCATATCCAACGATGCCTACAATCGCCTCACAACGGACGTCGTCGTGGTCGCGATGACTTCCAATCCGGCGCGGGTGGACTACAGTTTCGTCATCGCGTCGAGCGACTTGCAGCAAGGCCAGCTCAACCATCCGGGCACGATCCGGGTAGATAAGCTCTATACCTTGTCGCAGGCCATCGTGACCAGGACGTTCGGTCAGGTAACTCCGCAGGTTCTTGATCGCATCCGCAGTTTGCTGCGCGAGTTGGTTGCCAGGAAAGCCTGACGATGACGGAGGAGTAACAGACCATGCCCCTACTCGCCGACTACACACTTGTCAAGCTGCCAGACTCGCTGGTGACGGAAATTCAAGGCGTCCAGCCGGGCGTCAACCTGGACAGCTTTGTTCGTCAAGCCGTCCGCGCATATATCACCGCGGCGCGCCGTCGCGCATTACAACAGAAACTTGCCAAGGACTATGACGCCCTGGCTGCCATGTATTCCGAGTTGGCCGATGAGTTGGCCGACGAAGTCTGGCTGCCGGCCGAGAACGCCGCCCTGCTGCGGACCGAGCAAGGCATCGTGGCCTGAATGCGCATCCAATGCGGGGACGTCTTCATGGCAAACCTCGATCCGGTAGTCGGCTTCGAGCAGGCCGGCACGCGGCCCGTCCTGGTTGTGCAGTGTGATCTGGCTAACGAACGCATCCCCACCGTCACCATCGTCCCGCTCACCTCGAACCTGCGCGCCGGACGTTTCCTGTTCACGATTACGATCTCCGCCGCCGAGTCGGGCCTCGCGATGGACGGCGTGGCCTTGGTGTTTCACATCCGCACGTTGGATCAAACGCGCCTGATCCGCAAGATGGGACGCCTGATCCCCCAGACGATGGCGCGGGTAGATCAAGCCCTGGCCCTCCATCTCGGCCTGCCCACCGCCTGATCGAAGCCGCACTTCGCGGCGACCACCTTCGCGTCCTTCGTGCTTCGCGATCTTTGTGATTGCTGCGCGGCTTCGTGATCCAGACCTCTTCACCGCACTACCATCCTGGCGACGACGGCCAACATGCGACCGAGTTGTGTGTGTTTCATGGTATCCCTCCAGAATTGTGCGGGAGATTTGGATCACGGGAGACGTGAAGCGACGCGAAGACACGAAGCGCGAAGAGCACGGAGATCGCATCCGCAGCGACTGCCTTCGCGCTCTTCGAACTTGCTTCATGGTTGAGCTGTATACTCTAGATACAAGCCCGTAACATCAATGATCTGTGTGTTGCCTGGGAAGCGGAAGGTCATGTTGTAGGTGCCCGTCAGCGGCGCGCCGGCCGTATCCGCCAGCCGGCCCTGGTACGCGATCGTGCCAGTCGAGGCCGCCTCGGGCGCGGCCGGCGCGCGGCCCAGTGGCCGCGCGCCGGCCGATTGCGCGGCGATCAGCAGTACGATCATCGCCAGCGTGAAGATCACGTTGCCGGGGGTGGGCAACAGGCGCCGCAGCCAACCAAGGCCATTGGGCAACGGGATGCGCAGGTTGAAATAACGTCGGGATGACATCGGGAACTCCTTTCGAGAAGCTAATTGGCTTTTCATGCAAGCTTGCGGTATACTTCGTTCCGTATTATCGTCAATGTCTGGAGCAGCAGCGATGTTAGAACAAGCGATCACCGTAAGATTGGCGCCTCCGATCATAGCAAAGCTCAAGCGCGCAGCCGAGCTGACTTACCGCTCGGTGGATGAAGTGCTTGCCAACACCATCGACGCGACGCTGATCGCGCCGGCGGGCTTGCCAGACGACCTGGCCGGCGAACTGGCCGCCATGCGCTTGTTGAGCGATCGGGCCTTGCAGGCGACGACGCACCCTTCCCTTGCGCCGGCCCAGCAACACCGACTCCAACAACTCAATCATACCGCTGGCGAGCGCACGCTGACCCCAACGGAGGCGGCCGAACAGACCGCCCTGCTGGCTGCCTATCATCGCTCCGTCCTCCGCCGCGCCCAAGCGTTGGCGATCCTGGCCGAACGCGGGTATCCTGTGCGTCCCGCGCGGTTCGGGGCAGTCCCCACGGATGATGAGACCGATGATTCCGAAGTCGCTGCGTGAGTTGGTCCGCCAGCGGGCGCAAGGCCGCTGCGAATACTGCCAGACCTCCGAGTGGCTTAACGGGCTGCCCGGTGAAGTGGATCACATCTTCCCACGCGCCCTGGGCGGCTCGGCGGATGTGGACAACCTGTGTTTCGCCTGTTCCTCGTGCAACGGTTACAAGCAGGCCCGGTTTCGCGGCGCAGACCCCGGCAACCGGCGCGGAAGTCCCCTTGTTCCATCCCCGCCGTCAGGTGTGGCGCGACCATTTCACGTGGAGCCAGGATGGCGCCCAGGTCATCGGCCTGACGCCATGCGGCCGCGCAACCATCGAGGCGCTGCATCTCAACCATCCTCTTATCGTGGTGGCGCGTTCGATCTGGGTGCGCGCCGGGCTTCACCCGCCGACATCGGGACTATGACAACGAATCAGCCGAATTGACCGAATTCCAGCGCCGACGAGACAGATTCGATCCATCCCGTGGATTCGTTGTCATATTCCGCGCCTTGCAATTCAACCCTCACTTGACATCTTCCAGCCGCACCCCCGCATACCCCTTGCGCGTCGCGCTCAATCGCCAGGCGAAGGCCACATTCGAAACTCCATCGCGCTATCTGCACCAGATGATAGCTGTTGTTTCCATCGTCCAGCCAACATCTGCGCCGTTCGGGCAACATCCGTTTCCGCCATTATACTTCCAGACATTATAGCCGTTTCCAGGATCACCGTTACCCCAAACATACGTATCTGCTGAATGATATCTGCCGCCAGTGTAATACGATCCTGAGTAGAGGAAACCTACGCCGCGTTGAGGCTGATAATGCTTTTGCAGTTCATCTGCCCGAGCGAAGGTGCGACCGATGATCTGACAGAATCGAGCGTAGTTGCTGTTGAAGATAACGTCTGCCATCCACTCGGTTGGGGTGGCAAAGGCGCCGTGGAAGAAATAGGGTTGTTCGCCTAACTTCGCCTGTGTCACCGCCCCATTCACGATCTTCGCGGTCGTAACACTCCCATCCGGCGGCGCCAAACTCACATCCGCGCCCAACTTCGCCTGTGTGACTGCGCCATTCGCGATCTTCGCAGTCGTCACGCTCCCATCCGGCACCGTCAACGCCTGCACCGCGAACGGCACGCTGCCCAACTGCACGCGCGGCTGCATCTCGTCGTCCGTCCCCACCGTGATGTCCAGGAACAAAGATTGGGAATTGGTAAATTGGGAGATTGGTAGTTGGGTGAGGCTGCCCAGCATCACGTTGAACAGGCCGTCGCTCACCTTCACCCCATTCGTGCCGGTCCATTGCTCGCTCCACAGCGGCGTCCCGCCTGTCGCGCCGGTGTACAGGCGGAACGTCATGTTGTATGTGCCGGTCAGCGGCGCGCCGGTGGCATCCGCCAGCCGGCCCTGGTAGGCGATCGTACCCGTCGAGGCCGCTGTAGGGGCGATGCCTCCGTGCTCGCCCTCCGTGCTCGGTGTTTCCTGGTTGGTTTTCTCCTTGCGAATGTAGATGGTTGATGCTATACTCGGCATCGTAATGACCGATGGTTGCTGTGATTGCAACCCGCAGATCACGAAGGACGAAGGGACGCATGCTAACGCTTACGAAAATTGCAACATCGCAGGGTCTTCCCGAAGAGGAATTGTTCCGCCAGGCATTGGTCAGCTATCTGCACGACAAGAAACGGCAGGCCATGCAACTCAAGCTGGAGATCCTGGGCCGCTACGGCGCCACCTCATTGACCGATCTCGAGGCCAGGATCGCCCACGGCGTCGTGGTCGAGCATCCGGCCTGGGAAGACCTGATTGCCGCCGAAAACCTGACCGAGCGCCTGGAGGAGTTGGATGTCCAGCTTAACGACCTACAACGCGCTGGGTGAGATCGCGGCCGCCGAATTCGCCGATATCGTCGTCAGCGCACAGGTGCTTTGTTTGCCGACCGGCGATCCACTCAAATTACGCCTCGACCTGGTGGATCATTCCCTCCTCGATGTGTTCCTGTCCAGCAGCGGCCGCTATTCTTACCATTGGGAACGCCGGCTGATTGCGGCTGGCGACCTCTACCGCCACGACAATACCCCGCACGACTGGTGGCGGCACGTGGCGACCTTCCCCCGGCACTTTCACGATGGCAGCGAGGGCAATGTGGTCGAGAGCCACCTGGATCCCAACCCGGAGCACGCCATCCGCCAGGTGCTTACGTTCGTGCGCCAAAAGCTCACCACTTGACCTCTTCCAGCCGCACCCCGGCATATCCCTTGCGCGTCGCACTCAACCGCCAGGCGAAGGCCACGTTCGGATCACCCTCGCACGCCTTGACCACGAAGTAATCGCGTCCTACCGATGGCTTGGCCGCCTATCCCAAAGTCATCCTGCGCGCGTTCTCCGATGTCGTGCGCAGTGGCAAGGTCGGCCGACCGCCGCGCCTCCCCTGGGCCGACCTCCACATTGTGCAGGTCGTCAAACACCACAGTGGGCGGGTGTTGGCGGCGGTCGAGCGCCGCGTCGTGCATGGCTGTCGCGAGCGCGTCGATGAATTGATCGCCCTCAGTCAATGTGAACTGGGCCGCATCAACACCGCCTTCATCGAACGCTTGAACGCCACCTTCCGTGCCCGCCTGCCTGCGCTCGCACGCCGTACCCGTCACCTGGCCCAAGGCTGTACCCGCCTGCGCAGTGAGATGTTCTGGTCGGGTACCGTCTACAACTTCTGCACGATCCACAGCACGCTGGGGGCCACGCCGACCATGGCCGCCGACTTGACCGACCATGTCTGGTCCGTGCGCGAGTTGCTGTTCTTCAAACCGGCAGCCCGGCAACTCCACGCTGTCGTGTAGGGCTACCTACAGGCTTTTTACGTGTAAATCCACTCATGCACCCCCTGTTCCAAAATCACCCGACGGAGCGCCTATTGAAGAGTCGATCAGATAGAAACCACTGCCTGGAACCCAGGCAATTTGACCGTGTTGGATTCCATACCCGGGGAACCCAATAGTCCCGTTGATCTTGCCCGCAGTCCACATAGCTCGGCTACCAACTTCGAGAGGGCCTGTATCTTGTACATTGCTGGCCGAAGCCTTTTTGGCAAGATAGGATGTGCCATTGACAATGAGATCGTTTTGCACATTGATACTACTGGCTAGTTTGGCAGAGGTCACCGCTCCATTCGCGATCTTCGCGGTCGTCACACTCCCATCCGGCACCGTCAACGCCTGCACCGCGAACGGCACGCTCCCCAACTGCACCCGCGGCTGCATCTCGTCATCCGTCCCCACCGTGATGCCCAGGAACAAGGATTGGGAATTGGTAAATTGGGAGATTGGGAGTTGGGCGAGGCTGCCCAGCATCACGTTGAACAGCCCATCGCTCACCTTCACGCCGTTCGAGCCCGTCCACGGCTCGCCCCACAGCGGCGTCCCGCCGGCCGCGGCGTCGTACAGGCGGAAGATCATGTTGTACGTGCCGGTCAGCGGCGCGCCGGTTGCATCGGCCAGCCGGCCCTGGTAGGCAATCGTGCCCGTCGAGGCCGCCTCCGGCGCGGCCGGCGCGCGGCCCACCGGCAGGGCGCCCCCTGACTGGGCGGCGATGAGTAGCGCGATCATCGCCAGGGTGAAGATCACATTGCCACGCGTCGGCAGCCAGTTGGTCAGGCGGCGGGATGCATGGGGCGGGGCGGTCGCCGCGCGGCGAGCCTGTCGCGCCGCCAGCCACTCACCGAACAAGATGAACAGGTTTTTCTGCGAGTCCATGGGATAATCCTCCGGTTTGAGCGTGGGGTTCAAATGGCAATATATGCAAGATTGGCGCAAAACGTTTGCACGTCAAAGACAGTACACCATATTTCGCGGCTGTGCGCGTGATGGATTTAGCACAAAATTCCTTCTTGACAAAACGCTGATTCCTGAGTAGAGTACAGGCTATCGGAGGATGCAATGACTCTCCAAACGATAACACTCCGTCTGTCCGAAGATTCGTACCGGCGTCTGCAACGCATGGCGATTGTGCTACGCCGTCCGTTGGAAGAAGTGGCGTCACAAACCATTCGCGGCAACCTGCCGCCCACCGTGGATGATCTGCCCGCCGAGCTGCAAAACGAGTTGGTCGCCTGGTTGAGTTCGAGTGACGAGCAGCTATGGGAGATCGCCTCTGCGGCGCTGCCGACCGATCAATGGCGGCGCCACCGGCGTCTCTTGCGTAAAAACGAAACCGGCGCGTTGAACGAGGCCGAGCGTGAGGAGTTGGCGCGCTTACGGGCCGAGGCTGACCGGTTTGTCTTACGCCGCTCTTACGCCCTGGCGGTTCTGAAGTGGCGGGGGCATACGTTACCGCTGCCGCCGGGCCCCATCCATGCTTACGCGCCATAAGATCTCCGCCACACTGCGCCGTCAGATCGCCGCACGCGCCGGCTCTCGTTGCAGCTATTGTCGCAGCCCTGAGTTGGCGGGCGTCGCGATGGTGCTGGATCATATCATCCCCCTGATCGCAGGCGGCGCTTCCGATAGCGCCAACCTCTGCCTGGCCTGTTACCGTTGCAACGAGTTCAAGGGCGCTCGCATAGAAGGCCAAGATCTCCAAAGCGGCGCCAGCGTACCGCTGTTCAACCCGCACCTCCAGGCCTGGCGCGATCATTTCGCGTGGAGCGCGGACGGCCTGCGCATGATCGGTCGTACCCCCTGTGGCCGGGCCACCATCGCAACATTGTACTTGAACAGCGATTGGTTGATACAGGCCCGCCGCATCTGGATCATGGCCGGGATCCATCCTCCGCTGGAATAACCGATTCGCGGCGATCGCCTTCGCGACCTTCGTGCTTTGTGATCTTCGCGTTAGCTTCGCGGCTTCGTGATCCAGACCCCTTCGCATACGACAGCGAATCAGCCGGATTGACCGAATCCCAGCGCCGATGAGACAGATTCGATCAATCCCGTGGATTCGTTGTCATATCCCGCTCCCTGCAATCCAACCCTCACTTGACTTCTTCCAGCCGCACCCCGGCATACCCCTTACGCGTCGCGCTCAACCGCCAGGCAAAGGCCGCGTTCGGATCGCCATCGCGCGCCTTGACCACGAAGTAATCCTGTCCAACCTCCGCCACATAGAGGCTGGCGTCGCCGTAGGGGGTGACGTGGATCAGATAGTCGCCTTCGATGGTTTCTAAGAATATCGGGTCCAATCCCACGCGAGCCAAGCCGCCTCTTAAGCGCGCCAGCCCTTCATCAAAGAAGCGCACTTCGGGAGCTTCAGCGGCGTAAAGCTTGCGCTGGCCAAAACTGTCAGTCTGTGCGAGCGCTGCCTTTGTTCCGCTAGCCCAGAAGTTGCCGTTGGCCTGTATCATTGCGACAGGACCTACTTCTTGTCTGACTATTTCCAACACACTGTTGGTGTTGTTTTGCAGATCGATAGCCAAAGCATGTCCTCCTGTAGGCCCGCTTCTCGCACTTCTGAGTTGAATGAAACCGGTAGAATACCGAAATACTACTTTGCCGTAGCTATTTCCGCCCATATCAAAGTTTGAACCCACAGTGATGTTCTCGGTTACTGTCAGGTTGCCTGTGACGCCTAGGCCATCAGTTAAGGCAAATTTCTTCTGTGTCACCGCGCCATCCGCGATCTTCGCCGTCGTCACACTCCCATCCGGCACGGTGAGCGCCTGCACTGCGAACGGCACGCTGCCCAACTGCACGCGCGGCTGCATCTCGTCGTCCGTCCCCACCGTGATGTCCAGGAACAAGGATTGGGAATTGGTAAATTGGGAGATTGGTAGTTGGGTGAGGCTGCCCAGCATCACGTTGAACAGGCCGTCGCTCACCTTCACGCCGTTCGAGCCCGTCCACGGCTCGCTCCACAGCGGCGTCCCGCCGGTCGCGCCGGTGTACAGGCGGAACGTCATGTTGTATGTGCCGGTCAGCGGCGCGCCGGTGGCATCCGCCAGCCGGCCCTGGTAGGCAATCGTGCCCGTCGAGGCCGCTTCCGGCGCGGCCGGCGCGCGGCCCAACGGCAGCGCACCCACCGATGGGGCAGCTACAAGCAGGCTGATCATGGCGAGGGTGAAGATCACGTTGCCGCGCGTCGGCAGCCAGCCGGTCAGACGGCGGTCTGAGTGGGGCCGGGCGGTTGCCGCGCGGCGGGTCTGTCACGCCGCCAGCCAATCGCCCACCAGTTGAAAGAAGTTTTTCTGCGTGTCCATGGGGTAGCCTCCTGGTTTGTGTGATGAATGACGATGGTTCCCAGTGCTGATTCGTGCGGAGCAATCGTGCTACAGTGTACCACATTTTCTTGCTCTTGAGACGACGAATTTGCAGCCACAGCCATGCATCGTTTGACGCAGGAGGTGTGATACGCTATACTCTTTAGTTTCCGGTCAATCTGCGCTGGACCGGGCGGGGCCAACGCAAGTGGAAGCCGCCAGAAACAGCATAGTGGTTTCTGGGAAGGCGTCCAAGGCCCGATTTCAGCTCCCCGGGCCGGTTTTCAGGCGGTCGCGACCCGTTTGGTTCGCCGGTGGGCCAGGATCCCGACCGCCAAATGGGCAAAAACGCTGGCCTTCTTCCGAAGTCGTGCTGGCAAGGGGTAACTTTCGGGGAAAGGCCGGCCCGCCAAGCCCCGCCGGAACCGCCCCGGCGTGGGTTTGGGGTGGCGATCCCAAAAGCCGGGCGGGATGGCGGGGGCGGTGGCGGCCAGGTACGTCACCACTGCGCCCGCTAACAGAATCAGTTCGGGCAGGCGGTAGCGCGACTCGGGCGCAGAGACAAACTGGCGCGCCCCACCGAGCATTTGCTTGCCCGCCAGGGGCAGCTGTTCCACGGGCCAACGGTCCCGATACAGGCCCCGCCAGGCCGGCCCGGTAAGCTTGACCGGTGACGCCAGCAGCCAGGGCGTGCAAAAGCGCGGGGCATAAATCGCCGCGACGTTGAACGTGGCTGCGGTGGCGCTGACTTTGACCTCCGGCAGCACCAAGTCGTCCCAGGACTCGGCACGGAACGCCAGGCCATCTGCGGTCCAGCGTTCGGTGCGATCCGGCGGCGTGGCCGGAATCAGCTTGCCTTTGCGGGTGCGGGCCAGTGGGCGGACCAGGACGCCGTATTCGGCGGCGGGGCCTTTGGCGGGCGGCAGCGTGTTGCGCCGGGCGGTGAAGTTCTCGGCCAACCGCACTACATAGCGGGTGAGGCCCGCCGCCTGCAGGGCCTTGATCCTGAAGCCGGCATCGAACACCGGCATGTCATCGGCGGCTAAGGACGTTTTGACGCGCGCCAGCAGCGTCGCTTGCAGCGCGGTTTCCGAGGCATCCGCCGTCTCTGGCCGGACGATGACCGTCGGCAGGGCGACGCGTTGCCCTTTGATCCGCCCGATGCGGGCAATCAGCCCGACGACGATGGCCGGCAGCGCTTTGCCAGCGAGGGGATGAAAGTGCTTGGTCAGGCAATTGCGCAGCTTCGGCCGCCAGAACGCCGCCGATCGCGGGACACGCCATCATAACGGCGCGGATCACGATGGTCGAAATGTACAGTATGCTGACGCGTCGCAAACGAGAAGGCTCGGTCCCGGCGACCGCCTGCGCCCTCGCTACGCAGGCCTTTACTTCCCACTGCATCGCAGAATACAAGTTCATCGAGTTGGATGACGCCATCATCAGTCAGGCCCGCGACCTGCTCGACCGCTATCCCTGGCGTCAACCGGTTGGATTATCGCTTCGATCACGAGGGCGGCTACTTTCCAGCGCACATCGAATCGAACAACGATCCGGCGGTTGCGCGCTGGCTGGAACGCGTCATCTGGATAATCCCGGTGATGCAACGGCCCCCCGGCTACGGCCCCCTCGGCGTCAAGAATCTCGATCCCGAATGGGTTCGCCGGCTGGGGCAGAGCGGCAAAGACTGCTACGATGCGATCTGCGCGATGGATAGCCGGGCGCTCGGCGCGTCCATGAACGAGTACCTGGCGTGCTGGGAGGCGCTCCTGCCGCACACCGTCCGCCACCCGACCATCACGGTTGACTTGATGGCGATCCTGCGCTACTATCAGGCGCGCTATGCCGGCGCGATGTATTCGGGCTGCGGCGGGGGGTATCTGTACGTGGTGTCAGAGGCGCCGGTGGCGGGAGGATTTCAGGTGAAGGTGCGAGCGGCGTAAGGACACGCAGATGGACAAGTTCCGCCGTTGGCTCGGTCAGAGACCGGCCAAAGCAGGAAGTAATACTTTTACCGACCCTAAGACTCGGCCCAGTTCTCAATAGTCAGACCAGCGATCCGCGCGAAATGGGATGCATTGTTGGTGACCAGGATCAGATCACGGACGCGCGCTGTGGCGGCCAAGACAAGGTCAAAGTCCTCGATCAGGCTGCCTTGTCGGCGCAGCTGAGCCTTGATCTCGGCGAAGGCCAGCGCGACATCCGTGCTGACCACCCACGAGATGAAGCCCGCTGCAGAAGTCATCGATTGCCCGGCGGTTCTCAGCCACTTGCTGCGAGCATTCGGCGCCGTAGTGCAGCTCTGCGAGTGTGATAGTTGAGATGTAGATCGCATCCGGCCCGACGGCGGCAAGATGATGATGGACGGCCGATTGTCCGCGTAGCCATTAGACGCAGGTATCCGTGTCCAGAAGATAGGTCACAGCGCAGGCGGCTCCATTCGTGAGTGTCGAGTAGCATAGACACCCACCGCGCTACTATCGCCTCCAGCCAGGCGAGACGCGCTTTGATCTCTACCAACTCGGCTTCCAGGACAGTCATAGCACCTACTTCCATATGAATTAAGACCCATAAAGCGAGAAAGTAAAACATGATGACGACCAACTCAACTGAACGCCGCTTTCGCTACGACACGGGTGGCCGCTGGTTCAAGGGCAATACCCACCTCCACACAACCAACTCAGACGGTGGAAAGACCTGCGCCGAAGCCGCCGAGATGTACGCGTCGGCCGGCTTCGACTTTCTGTGCGCGACCGATCACTGGGTCGCTTCGGCCGTCAACGAGACCTGTCCGCGAGATGACATCTTGTGGCTAGATGGGATCGAGTTGGATGGCCACGACGAAACCGGCGCGCGCTATCACGTCGTCGGCCTGGGCAAGCTGACCGGGATCACGCGCGAGATGGGTTTTGCGGCGGCCCTGGCCGCGCTACGCGACCAGGGCGCGCTGACCATCCTGGCGCATCCGCATTGGACCGGCAACTCCTTCGATGATGCGCTGCGCTGGGCCTTCGACGGGGTCGAGGTCTACAATCACGTCTGCCGCTGGCTGAACGGGAAAGGGGATGGCGTCGTCTACTGGAGCGCCATGTTGCAGCGCAACCCTGCCACCCTGGCGTTTGCGGCCGACGACGCGCACCTGCGGCCGGAACATCCCGGCTGGAACGGCGGCTGGATCATGGTCAACGCGGCCGAGCGCACACCGGCGCGCCTCCTGGACGCCATCCGCCGCGGCAACTTCTACGCCTCGTGCGGGCCAGAGTTCCGCTCGATCCGCTTCGATGGCACACATGTCAAGATCGAGACCTCAGCCGTCCAATTCGTTCGCCTGGTCGGGCCAGCCCACCTGGGACAACGCCTGGGTAGCTTTGACCACCAACGACTAACATCCGCACGATTTGCCGTACCCGTCGAATGGAAGTACGCGTATCTGGAGATCGAGGACGAACACAGCCGGCGGGCCTGGTCGAATTCACTGTTCGTCACAATTGGCACTTGATCGCGAAGATATGGGGCGCGTTGGCGCTTTCGCGGCGAAGTGCTATACTGGGGTCGTTGAAGTAGCGCCAGATTTGCATCAAGCAAGTATACTCGTTGCGAGATCGTATGAGGGTTACATCCAGCAAACATCTACGCTTCAAGATGCAACAGCCGGCTATCCCTGATTCAGTGCCGGAGCGGATCTATCGCGAGAGCAGGCAGCGATTTTACAATCACCATAGCTTGCGTCAGATTGCCGTCTTGGAGGTGTTGCATAGACAGCGCTGGGTCTTGATGATGATCGCCTATGATCAGACGCCAGAAGAGGCCGAGATCATTACGATCCACCCTATCACAAGAGATCAGATCCAGGAACGGTTGAGGAGTGGAAGGTGGACCTATGGACAAACCGATGGTGAATTACGATCGGAATCATGACATTTTGTATCTGGTCATTCGAGAGGTATCCTCTCAATAATCCGGGGAAACGGCGGTCACAGACCGCCTACGAGCCTGCTTTCAGGGGGTCTGCGACCCCCGTCGGCCCCCACTTATTGAAAAGATACTTCGAGAGGGCGATGAGGATCACTTCGTCGAGACGGTCGAGGGGATCGTGGTCGAGTTCGATGCTGACGGTCAACCCATCGGCATTGAGATATCCGATGCCTCGCGGGTTGTGCTCCAGGCGATTGATCGGAGTGATGTGGCGGCCGTGACCGCGTAACCCATGAGCGATGTCACGTTTAAGGTAGTGACAGATGATTACCATCATCGCTGTCGGGGGTTTTGACAACCTCTGCTCCCGCCATGTGCGCTTCCTGGAGAAAGCCAGCAAGCTGGGCGACCTCCATGTCTTGCTCTGGTCGGATGATCTGGTGCGCCGGGCGACGGGCCAGCCGCCGAAGTTTCCCCAGGCGGAGCGGCGCTACCTGGTCGAGGCGATTCGCTACGTCAAGCAGGCGCTGATCTCGACCGGCTGGGGGTGGCTGGACGCCGAGCCAGAGATCGCACGCCTGCGGCCAGACATCTACCTGGTGAAGGAGGATGGCGACCGGTCAGAGAAGCGAGCATTCTGCGCGGGGCACGGCCTGGAGTACGTGGGGCTCAGACGCATACCCAAACAGGGCCTACCGCGACGCTCCAGCACCGACTTGCGCGGGTTCTGAGCACGACCGGGAGATTGACAATCTCGCAAATGTCCTTATAATCCAATCGTTCAGCTTGTCCACATCGCCTGTCTGGTTGGCTTTGCCCCTCAGCAGCTCAATACATCGCCGTCTTGCCTGCTGGCTTGTCTACTGCGGTTCGATTGACTGTTTGCCATACACAAACAAGAGGAGAAACGGATGGCGCGGTATGTATTGATGCGCTTGGCCGGGTTGATCCCGGTCTTGCTCATTCTTTCGATCATCACCTTTGCCCTCATGCACGATGTGCCCGGCGGGCCGTGGAAGTATGGCCAGCGCCTCTTTTCGGACGAGCAGCTCGCGGCGTTGAAGGCGCGCTACGGCCTCGACAAGCCGGTCTGGCAGCAATACCTTACCTGGCTCTCGGGCGTGGTTAGATTGGACTTCGGTATGTCGTTCAAACACCCCGACGAGTCCGTGATCGGCCTGATCAGCCGCACGTGGCCGATCACGATGCACCTGGGGCTGATGGCGTTGCTGGTGGCTTTCACCATCGGCCTGCCGCTGGGCATCATCGCCGCGCTGAAACAGAACAGTTGGGTGGACTACTTCATCACCTTCTTCTCCACGCTCGGCTTTGTCATGCCGCACTTCGTCTGGGGCATCCTCTTCATCCTGATTTTTGCCCTGGCCCTCAAGTGGGCGCCGACGGGCGGTTGGGACTCGCCCCGCCAGTGGATCTTGCCGGTCATGGCCTATGCGCTGGCGCCCATGGCGACCATCGCCCGCTACACGCGCGCCAGCGTGATCGAGGCGATTCGCGCCGACTATGTCCGCACGGCCCGTGCGAAGGGACTCAGCGAGCGCTGGATCGTCCAGCGCCACGTGCTGAAGAACGCCATGATCCCGCTGCTCACCGTCTTCGGTCCTCTCATTCCCGATCTGATTACCGGTTCGATCTTCATCGAGGCGATTTTCCGGGTGCCTGGGCTGGGCAAGTTTTGGGTCACCAGCACGTTCGACCGCGACTATCCCATGATCATCGGCCTGACGATGCTATGGGCGGTGTTGATCGCCGTCACCTATCTGATCACCGACGTGCTCTACGTGCTCGTTGATCCGCGCATCCGTTACAACTGAGCTACGAGGCGCCTATCATGCACGCTGAACAAGACAGCGATCCCAGTACTCGCACGACGGAGCCGTCCGGGGGCGCCCTCGACTACGCAGGCGGCGACATCACGCGTCAGCCGCGCAGCCTCTTCCGCGATGCGGTGCGCCGGTTTGCCAGGAACAAACTGGCGCTGATAGGGATGGTCATTGTCACCCTGTTGGCGGTGACGGCCATTGGCGCCGACGATTGGTTCATTGCGCTCCCCCTTGGCCGCACGCCGCAGCCGCTGATCGCCAAAACGCCCTATAACAAAGGGTTTTACGGTCCGGTCGGCGCTTTTCCCAGCCGCGAGTTTTGGATGGGAACCGATCTCAACGGCCGCGACCTGTACAGCCGCGTCGTCTACGGCGCGCGCATCTCTCTCTCCATCGGTCTGTTGGCCCAATTCATCGCCCTGGCCATCGGCATCCCGCTGGGCGGCGTCGCCGGCTGGCGTGGGGGGCGGGTGGATTTCCTGGTCATGCGGCTGGTGGACATCATGTCGGCCATCCCGACGCTGCTCTTTGCATACCTGATCATGGCCCGGTTGGGCGCAGGTTTCTGGAACGTGATGCTGGCCATTGGTCTGACGAGTTGGATCGGCGTGGCGCGGCTGACGCGCGCCCAATTTCTGTCGCTGCGTGAGAAGGAATACATCGAGGCCGGCCGCATGATCGGCGCGGGGCCGTGGCGCATCTTCCGGGCGCATCTGTTGCCCAACGCGCTGGCGCCGATCATCATCGCGCTCACCTTCGGCATTCCGATCTCCATCTTCGCCGAAGCATCGCTCAGCTTTCTCGGCGTGGGGATCAACCCGCCCATGCCCAGTTGGGGGCAGATGTTGGGCCGGGATGGCATCACCAACATGACCTATTACTGGCATCTGGCGTTGTTCCCGGCGCTGATGATCGCGCTGACGATGTTGGGCTTCACGTTGATGGGGGATGGCCTGCGCGATGCCCTGGACCCCAAGATGATCGGCGAGAACTAGAGGGAGGTGAATTCCACCACGCATCCACATCAAGCCGAGCCGGAGGGCTGGTAACCCCGAGAGGCGCACACGCACGAATCCCACACACTGGAGGAGAGCACAATGAACCACAAGTTTTCGAGGGCTCTGGTTGTTTTGACGTTGCTGTCTATCGTCGCGTTGGTGGTCGGCTGTGCGCCGCAGCCCGCGCCAGCGCCGACGGCCACGCCGCAGCAGCCTGCGGCCACCAAGGCGCCTGCGCAGCCAACGGCTGCGCCCAAGGTTGAGGGCGTCGTGAATCGCGCCGGCGTGAAGCTGCCGGCCGATGCTGCGCCCCTCGCCAGGCAGGTGATGCGGTACGCAGAAACCGAATCCAAGTGGATGACTTGGGATGCCAGCGTCTACGACGAGAACTGGGGCGATTATGTCGCCTGGGCCGACTCCTGCATCCGGCCTGACAAAAACTACGTGCCGCAGCCGAACATCTGCACCAAGTGGGAAACCTCGAAGGATGGTTTGACCTGGACCTTCTACCTGGACAAGAAGAGGGTCTGGAGCGACGGCAAACCGATCACAGCCGACGACTTCGTGTTCACTTTGCAGCGCTACGCGCGCGCCGACTACGACTTCGAGTGGTTCTACAGCATGGCGAACATCGTCAACTGGGGCGATGTCGCTAGCGGCAAGAAGAAACCCGAGGAGTTGGGCGCCAAGAAGGTGGATGACTACACCTTCACCGTGACGACCGATCAACCGACGCCGTACCTGGACAAGATCTTCGGCGATCTGTGGGTCGTGCCCAAGCACGTCGTCAAGGATCGCCTGAACGATGGTTCGTGGGCGTTCGACAAGGCCAATTGGGTCTTCGGCGGGCCGTTCAAGCTGGAAAGCTACACTAAAGGCAAAGAGCTGGTGTTCGTCGCCAACGACAAGTACAACGGCCCCTTCCCGCCGCAAATAGACAAGATCATCGTGTCCCTCACGGCGGTGGAAACGCGCTGGCCGGCCTACCAGAACAACGAGCTGGACGCCATCGGCGGCGGCTATCAGCAGGACCTGCCGCCTTCGGCCATGGCCCAGATCATGGCAAGCCCGGAGTTGAAGAAGCAGCTCATCTCCTGGCCCAACTTCATGACCTACTACCTCTTCTTCGACACCTGGAACAAGCCGTTCGACAACCTGAAGGTGCGCCAGGCGTTCAGCCATGCGGTGGATCGCGACAAGCTGATCGGCGGCCCGCTGCAATATCAAGGTGTGGCGGCCTACACGATGAACCCGCCTGGCTTCCCCGGCGAGAGCGTCAAGACGCTGAAGGCGGTGCAGAACTATGATCCCAAGTTGGCTGCGAAGTTGCTGGAAGAGGCCGGTTTCCCCGGCGGCAAAGGCTTCCCCAAGCTGACTTTGTATCTGCGCAACGCCTTCCCGGCCCTGGTGTCTTCGGCCGAAGCCATCGCGGGCATGTTGAAGGAGAACATCGGTGTGGATGTGACGATTCAGAACCTGGACTACGGTATCTACACCGAGAAGCTGCGCGCCCAAAAGAAGAACAAGAGCGGCGATTTCATCTTCGCGATGGTGCCGTATGAGTACGACTTTGTGGACGGCAGCAACATGCTCAGCCCATGGGGCGGCTGCGAGAAGGGCGAGATTGCCGACAAGTCTGCCGCGCCCGGCCGCCACACCTGGTACAGCAAGGACTTCAACAAGCTGCTCTGCGACGCCGGCGCGGTGATGGGTGATGAGGCGAAGCGGAACACGATGTATCAGCAGGCCGAGAAGATTCTGGTCGAAGATGTCGCGCTGGTGCCGATCTACCATCCGATCATGGTCGCGATGGTCAAGCCCGACATCAAAGGCCCGATGTTCGAGCCGGACAAGAACGGCCAGGTCACGTGGGCGCGCCATCGCTTCACCAGCCGCGAGTCGTTGATCTACCGCTCGACCGGGACGCGGTAGTTCGCGCGGCGGTTCGGCCGGGCGGTTGAAACCGCCGCCTAAGCAGGTGCAAACCGGCTGAAGCCGGTTGGCGCGGGGCCGCGCCAACCCGATCTATCGGGTTTGCACCTGCTGATATTCATCGCCCGCGGGTCTGGGTGTGTGATGAATAGATGGCCCATCGGCCGGCCTCGACCGGTGGGCGGCGGCCGTGGGGAGACAACGATCGCTCCGTTGGGGATAGACGCTTTCCCAGGGATTAGTCGTGTCGGGCTTTATGCGTGCAGCTTCTGGTAGACGGCGGCTGCCAGTCCAGCGGTGATCGTCTTGCGAAACTCAGGATCGTTCATGAACCGGACGAAGATCTCCTCGTTCTGATCCATCCGCTCCACAAAGAGGGTTTCCAGTAAGGCCCGGAAGACCAGCTCGAACTTGTCGGCCGGATTCACCGCGGCCGCCTGCTGAAGTGATTCATCGTGCACGGCAACTTCCACGATCTGATCGAAGAAGAGTTGATCTGCCTGGTTGAAATCTGTTCCGAACTGCTCGTTGATAAGGTCTATCAATCGCGAGAGTGCGATGGGCTGCTCGCGCACCAGGCCACTCCCCACTTCTGTCGGACCATCCAGGCGCTGCGCGTACCCCTGCCTCAAGTCAATGGAACCCTCGCTGATTTTCTGCAAGCGATAGTATTCCAGGCGTATGTCATCATCGAAGTGGTAGATTGGGCCGCCGCGTCGCCGGGGCAACTTGGCGCCCAGATATCGCAGAAAGACGTACAGCCGCTCCAGGTCGGAGTCCTGATAGGGGATGATCTGGCTCAGGAAGCCGTAGAGGTTGCGGAATGCCTGTTGCTTGCCGCGCCACAGCTCGGCCTCCGGTTCGTCTCGTTCTTGAAGCGCCCGGAAGCGCTGCACCGCTGGATCGAGCGCGGCGTTCATCGCCTGGTGATCGGCTGCGCTCTGCCGCTCTTTGGGCATGAAGTAGACCCGGCAGAAACGCTCGATCTCCTCAGCCAGGTAGATGCCCGACGCGTCCAACTCCCCCTTGATCTCATACATGCGCGCCGGGTCTACCTCCTCGCCGATCTGCGCCCCCTCATAGTACACCTTGAACGCCTCGCGAATCTCGGCCGGATCGTTGACGAAGTCCAGGACGAAAGTATCTTCTTTGAGCGGGTGGGTGCGGTTGAGCCGCGAGAGGGTTTGCACCGCCTGGATGCCAGCCAGCCGTTTGTCCACGTACATCGTGTGCAGCAAGGGCTGGTCGAAGCCGGTCTGGTATTTCTCGGCCACCAGCAACACCTGGTATTCGCCCGTCGCGAATTTCTCCGGCAGCTCTTTCTCCTTGATGCCGCCGTTCATGCCTTCTTCGGTGTAAGTGACATCGGGGAGCTTGTCATCCTGTACCACGCCCGAGAACGCCACCAACGTCTTGATCGCGTAGCCCTTCTCGCGGATGTATCGGTCGAAGCTCTGTTTGTAGCGTACGGCCGCCAGCCGCGAGTCCGTCACGACCATCGCCTTGGCGCGGCCGCCGATCTTGTGGCGCGTCACGGCCTGGAAGTGCTCCACCATCACTTCGGTCTTCTGCGCGATGTTATGCGGGTGCAGCGCCATGAAGCGCGCCAGCGCGCGGGCTGCCTGCTTGCGCTCGACGTTGGGATCATCCTCGCACGCCTTGAGCAGCTTGTAGTAGGCGGCGTAGGTCGTGTAATGCCTCAGCACATCGAGGATGAATTCCTCCTCGATGGCCTGGCGCATGGTGTAGCGATGGAAAGGCTCTCCGTTTCGGCCAAACACCGCCAGCGTCTTGTGCTTGGGAGTGGCGGTGAATGCAAAAAAGCTGAGATTGGCCTGCCGGCCGCGCTTTGCCATGCTGCGGAACAACTCGGACAAGTCGTCCAGCCCTTCCTCTTCGGCTTGGCGTTTGGCTTTTTCGCGCAGCTCCTCGCCGCCCAGCACCTCTTTGAGGTCGGTGGCAGCTTCGCCGCCCTGCGAGCTGTGCGCCTCGTCAATGATCACTGCGCAGCGGCGCGTGGGCAGCACGCCGGTTCCCGTTTCTTTGCGCTCCTCGGCCATCTTCAGCAATTGCTTCGACACGAACGGGAATTTCTGGAGCGTGGTGATGATGATGGGCACGGCGTTCTCCAACGCCTCGGCCAGTTGGCGGGAGCTTGCATCAATCTTCTGCACCACGCCCATCTTGTGCTCGAACTGGTAGACCGTGTCCTGCAACTGCTGGTCGAGCACGATGCGGTCTGTGACCACGATGACGCTATCGAAGACGCGGTGGTTAGCCGCATCGTGCAGCGAGGCCAGCCGGTGCGCCAGCCAGCCAATGGTGTTGCTCTTGCCGCTGCCGGCGGAGTGTTCCACCAAGTAGTTGTGCCCCACGCCATCGGCGCGGGCCGCGGCCACCAGCGAGCGCACGGCCTGGAGCTGGTGATAACGCGGGAAGATCATCGCCTCCACCTTGACCTTGCGCCCCTGGTCGTCGTGCTTTTCCTCGGTCTGCAAATGCACGAACCGCGCCAGTAGATCCAGAAAGCTGTCCCGCTGCAAGGCTTCTTCCCACAGATACGCCGTGCGATAGGCGCGGCCAGCAGGATCGGGCGGGTTGCCCGCGCCGCCGTCGCAGCCCCGGTTGAAGGGCAGGAAGCGGGAGGCCGCGCCGGCCAGCCGGGTGGTCATGAAGACCGCCTCGGTGTCTACGGCAAAGTGTACCAGGGTGCGGCGCTTGAACTCGAAGAACGGCTCGCGGGGGTCGCGGTCCTCCCGATACTGCTTGAGCGCGTGCTCCACGGTCTGGCCGGTGAACGGGTTCTTAAGCTCAAGCGTGGCGACGGGGATGCCGTTCAGGCTGAGAGTGACATCCACCGACTTCTCGGAGCGCGGGGAGAAGTGCAGTTGGCGGGTGATGCCCAGGCGGTTGGCCGCGTAGCGTGCCTCCAGCCCGGGGTTCAGCTCGTGGCTGGCCTTGAAGAAGGCCACCCGCAGCGTGCGACCATAGCACTTGAAGCCGTGGCGCAGCGTCGCCAGGCTACCGTTGATGTCCAGCCACTTGCACAGGTCGGCCAGGATCTGTTCGCCGGTGTTGTCGCCGTGCAACGCCTCCAGTTTCGCCCATTCTTTGGGCTGCGTCGCGCGGATGAAATCCAACACTGTTTGTGGGAAGATGGCGCGCCCGCGGTCGAAGCCGGCGCGATCCACGGCCGCGTAGCCGTGGGCCAACAAGTGGGTTTCGATGACGGTCTCGAAAGCGGCTTCTGAGGTTTGAGGCATGGTGTCAAGTGTCCATCAAGGAGGCATCTTCGCGCCAGTTGACTCGTTGGCTGGACGAGTCCCAGTGCAGTCAGGATATGCAGAACACCCCCAAAAGGGCTTGCCGGCGCTCGGCCCCTTGCGGGCGGTGCGCAGTACCATAGGCTTCTGACAGCGAGGGCAGACAGGCAGTGGGTCGGATTGTGCGGATGAATCTGCTTGGTGAGATGGAGAATCACCTCTGGCGTCTCGTGTTTTCATGCGAACTCGATAGAGACGTTCAGTGAAGCCGCCCTCCTGCAAGAACTGATGCTTGAGGTTTTCAAGCTGTCGCCCCAAGAGGAAGCTGGCCTGGTTGATCAGGCAGATGAGGGTGTTAGCCGCTACCTCAGAGGTATACTGCTCGGAAATCAGTTGAGTGCATTCATGCTGGGGGTAGGCTCTGCCAGCACTCAGGTAGCAGTTCGAAGTTAGTGGTGATCAGCGACCGCAACCGGTCGCGGTACTGATCGAGATGGGCGAAAAAGTCATCGAGTTGCGACCGGAAAATGGCAAACGTCTCGCGATACTTGTCCTTGAAGAACTCTTTACGGGCGAACTTCCAGAGCCGCTCAATCGGATTCAGATTAGGTGAATAGGGTGGTAGATAGTCGAGTTGAATGCCTTGGCGGCGTGCTTCGGCGCTGACCGCCTGGGTATAGTTGTAGCGGGCATTATCTAAGAGCAGATAAAGCTTGCCCGGGCCGGGATGCTGGGTGCGCAACAGCGGTAGGAACTCGACCAACTTATCCTGGTCAATGTTGGCTTCGGTGAGCAGGAAGACGCCCTCCTGGGTTTGGACACAATAAGCGCCGAAGACGTTGTAGCGTTGGCGGCCGCTGTTGGCGGGGATCAGATAGGGTTCGCCTTTCAGACTCCAGGCATAACCGGCCTCGGCGTTGTGCTTGAAATGGACGGCGTCACCGAAATAGATGCGATCCTCCGGCCCCAAGCGTTGGCAGAGGCCCGCAAACCAGCGCACAAACAGGCGTTGCAGTTCTGGATCGGCCTTGCTCGGTACCAGGCGGTTCTTTTTGTAACTGAAGCCCAAGCGCTTGAGCAACTTGTTCATCCCACTCACGTCATACTGCACCTGCCACTGGGCCTTGACCCAGGCGCTGACCTGCGCGGCGGTGACATAGATGTGGGTCTTCAGTTCGATTTTGAGGGCTTGTTGTTGTTCGACGGTCAGGTGGGGTTGCGAGCCTTTGTACTGGTCCGGCCTCAACACGGCGGCTACCCCACCCGCGCGGTAACGCCGCAGTAGCTCGGTCACGTGATTCCGACTCATTTGCAGGAGCTCCGCGATGCACTGGATGGCATAGCCCTTGGCGCGATACAGCAGCACGCGCAGGCGATCGGCCATTTTGCGTTCCTGGGTGGTGCGAATCTGCGCTTCGAGCGCCTGGCGTTCTTGGTCATCCAGACTGATGGTGATGGTGGCGCAACTCATAGAAGCCCTCCGATCGTTTACACCATTATACTCGATAGGGCGCGATTATACCGAGCGCGACCAGTACTCGCCCAAGCCACGCGGGGGCAGAGTGTTAAATGCCTAATGCACTCATTTGATGTCCGACCAGTATAGCAGTTCGCAGCGAATAAGGGTCCAGCAAGGCTGGTTGATCAGAAGCCACGGATTGGTAACGCCGCCGAACGGAGAGGGCTTGCGGTGAGTCTTTTGCCCATAGAGGCAGGCCACGCTGACGAAGGAAATCCTCATAGTCAAGGAGGAGTTCTTCAAGGCTGGCACGAGCTACGTTGGTGAGCTTTAGTTCGGTCTTCTTGGATGTCCCTGATGCCATGCTGCCTTCAGCGATGTTTTGCACGCCGCTGCGCGCAGCCTGGATCATTTGGTCGTGAGTGCGTGAATGTTTGTCAATGAAGCGGTCACAGAAGATTACCGTGCCATCGTAGACCAACTGGGCGGTCTGGAAGCTGCGCAATCTACGGTAGCCACCGTGCTTGGGAATCAAATCGTCTGACCTTTCCGACCTGTCTGACGCGTCTGACTTGTTCATGGCTGAGCTTCCTTCAAAAAGGTGCCGGACGCAAAAGACTGCGCCTCCAGTCTGTATCAAAGCGCTTCGAAGTACCCTTTGATCTTGCGTGCCATCAGGTTCCGACGTTCCGCCAGAAACGCGGGGTAGTTGGATACCGTCATGGTTTCCATTCCGGCCGGAATGCAGTTTTGCCGCAGGTTTTCAGCCAGCTTGGCCGTGTCCGTGAGGTTTCCGTAGCGCTTTTTGCCGCCTGAGCACTGCTCCTGTAGTTGTGCGAAGTATTCGGCCGGTTCTCGATTACCAATTCCGATGTTAATCTCCGTCTGTGCAACAACATAGTTTGCGATTTGGTTGTATTGCGCGCGCGGGACTCCGCGCTTCTTAAGGTAATCTCGCGGAAAGAGATGATGCACATCGGACTTCACTTCGATCAGTTCCCGCACAGTGATATCGCGTGATAGAAAGCCGGTGTCGTTTGCCTTGACCTGCGCAGCCTGGAACACCCGGAAGTAGGGACTGGATGCAACAGACGTATCCATGGCCTGCGGCAGAGTGACATCCCAAAACGCGTCGGAGAGTTCACCGCGAATGACCGTGTCCGCATAGCCGGTGATTCCAAGCGTGTGAATCTGTCGGATGTCCTCGTCGAACTTCGACTCAGGTGAGCCTGAGTAGCGCCCGGTCAGCACCGACATGACGAACCAGCGACGCACGTAGCGCTCTATTTCGCTATCCGGCCGCTTCAACTCGCGGAGCGTGAGATACAGGATATAGGCGAAGTTGAGCGCGTTCTGCGATCCGATCATTGAAGGATCAACGAAACCCGCCGAACGGACAATCATGATAAGACGCTTGAAGTGCGTCTCGTTCATAAAGCGGAGGACACTCGATTTCAGGCGTGTAAAGGTGTCCTCAACGATCGCCTCTTCGAATTGACGCGTCTCGAAATTGCGGCCTGAAAGCAGTGCGACCAGATCCTCGAGTTTGCCGCGCCTGAACTCCGAGGTAAAAGCGACGCGAAGCATAACGGTGTAGGAAGGATCGTACAGATCGTCGTTCTCCTTCTTGAGCCACGACATCTGGGCGAAGAAATCGGTCTTTGCGAAAGCCGGATCGTGGCCCTGAATCGCCTTGTGGAAGTCTGGAACGACCGCAAGATGGCAGAAGTAGTCAATAGCTTTGCGCAAAACGTGGCCCTCATGCGTCTCGTTGACGGCGATCTTGGACATAGCGAAGTCTGCCTGGCTCAACGACACGCCTTCCGAGTTGACACGGATGAAGATTTCGGTCACCGTCTCGATATCCAGGTCCGAGTTAAGCTCGATCAGGCCGATCTGATTGCTCGTAATGCCGCGCAGTCGTTCCAGGCTTCTGAAAATGCTGTCTTGCGTGATGTTGGGATTGCGCAGGCAGTAGCTGGTGACCAGCTCGAACAAGCTACAATTCGCATCGAACACCGTCGAGATGTCCGGGATCCACGCGGCATCTTTGACGATTGCTGGATTCGATACTTCGAACTGGTGATTCACCGGATGAAATGCGATCCGAATGCGTGTCTGCTCATAGTCTTTGTCAATGACCTGCTGCCCAAGTAGTGCAGCCATGAGCGCGGTCACTCGCTGTTGGCCGTCAATCAGGATGCGCTTGCCGGCAGAGGGTGTGCCGTCCTTGAGCTTCACGTCGGGGTTGCGCCAGGCGATGAGATAGCCGACCGGGAAACCCTGATACAGGGAGTCGAGAAACTTGCGGACCTGGACCGCGCTCCATACGAAGGGGCGCTGAATTTCGGGGATGGCAATATCGCCGGACTTGATCCAGGTAAAGAGCGTTTCGATAGGTGGCTGTGTTACCGCATAACGTTGTGTTGGCATGGGTGAGTCTTTCCTTGGCGGCCATTGTGGACGCCGCATGCTCAGTTCGTGGCTTTTGTGTCCACGTCAACTTGAATCTCGATTTGTCCCGTCACCGCTGCGGCGATGAGCGCGGCGCGACGCTCCTTGAGCAGCGCGATGCTGCGCGCCGCGGCCGCGGCCAACGCATCCAGCCTGGCCGTCTCCGCCGCGATGTGGGCGACGATGGCGCGCTGTTCGTCCACAGGTGGAAGTAAGTTGTGAAGCATGTGCAAACGTTCGCCCTTGATGCCAAGCGCGGTAGAACCCGTGGCGAAAGAGTTGAGTTGCCACTGAAATGGAGCCGACCGAATCCATGCGAGGGCAAACTCGTTCAGCAATACTTCAGGATCGTAGTCCAACTTGATGACTCGTTGGGCAAGCGCTATGTCTTCGCGATCTACAAGCGCCGCTTGGCCCAGTGGCGCTTCCGTGGTTAAAAGCAGGTCGCCAATCTCTGGCTTTCCACGTTGCATTACCTCATCGTAGGCATCTGCGTCGACAAATTCCTGGGATGCCTCATAGTCAATATACCCATCTTTGATATTCCTTGCGGTGACCAAAAAGACGCCGGACGATACTTTTTCGGGTGTCCTTCCGCGGTAATCAACTAATGAACGGAGATACTTTGTAAAGCCAGCGATCTTCCAATGCGCCGGCACCTGCCCCAACCATACCACCCCCGAATCGCGCAGCCGCGCACTCGGGTCGAGGCCGCGCGTCACCGCGGCTGTGATCAGCGCGCGGCGCTTCTCCGCCAGCAGCACCAGCAGCCGGTCCTTGGCCGCCACCAGCGCGTCGATCTGCGCGGTCTCGCGGTCAAGGTAGTCGGCGATAGCGCGTTGATGTTGTTGCGGGGGGACAGCCACCTCCATTGCATACGCAGCATCGCGATTAAGTCCTGGAATCGCTGTCTCGTTTGATCCTTCATCGAGTCGAAGCGTCTGCAGCAGCCAAAAAACCCACCGAAGATGGTGTTGGGTGGTCGAAGAATCTATGAAGAAGGTCGTATCAGACGCGAAGCATGGTCCGGCGCTCCAATTGACCTTACCGTATGAACCTTTCCGGCCAACGATGATCGCAGGTCCCCGAGTATTGGCGTGGGAAATGGACGCGTAGGGCCCATTTGAGCCGAAAACCTGAATCGGCCCATCCTGTATTTCATCCGCCCAAAAGGCATCACCGTAGGCGAAACGCGTGACGTACTTCAACTTGGCGCGTTCCCAGTTCACGCCGCCACCTCCTGCGGAGGCCTCCACGCGTCGACCGGCGCGCGGTTCTGCAAAATCTGGTGCTGTTTGCTGCCAACATTCGGTCTTGACTTGTGCCATCTTATCGTTTATACTCTGAAAAGATGCCCTGCTGCGAGCGAACGTCGGCGCCATGCCGTGTGTGAGAGGACTGGGTTCCTCGACCCTAGCTCGTCAGAGGGCATGGATTTTTTCTAGCGCCAACGGATTTCGATCGCTGTACCACTCGCCATAGGGCTTCCGCCGCGTGTCATCAAGATCCATGATCAGCCGATAGTCCCCGGCAACCAGACGAAAGAAACGTTCCTCGCCCATCTCGTACAAGCGTTGCAGCGCCCAGAGATAGTAGTCTACGATCTGTAGCCCCGCCCTCTCGGAAGGAAAAGCCGACAGGATACGCGTTGGCTTATCTGCTTCCCGATTCCATTTGCGGTTAAAGTTCATCTTTGCCCGGCTGATGGCAGCGTTCAGGGCTTCGGCGCGATCCGATTTGCCACGGCGCGCGAAATAGATCTCGTTGATGTCGGCACGATGGAGCAAGTTCCGAAACAGGCGCTTGACCATGTCATCGTAAACATCATCCGCATGTAGCTTTCTGCCATACTTGAACAGCAACTGCGCCTCACTCACCAGGACGATCTTGCGCCGGATCGCTACCTGGACTTCTACGCCCAACGTGGGCAGCAATTTGAACACCTCACGTCTCACCTCGGGAAGGTCGTTTTTGGCATGAAACGCAATCGCCGTCTTTCGGTTTTCCGGTTGCATCGAAGGAACGCCGGAGAAATAAGGGTCGGCCAACAATTCGGCCCGCAGATTTTCCAGCTTGGCGCTTGCCACCTCCACATTTGCAACGTGTGCCACGCCAACCATGAAGGTGTCAGACACGCCCTCTTGCCCCAACAACACGCGCCCCTTGCGGTCGAACAGGTTCAGGTCTCCGGCCTCGTCCACGAAAAAATGAGCGGTATTCAGACCATTGGTTTGATTGCTCATTCGGTCACCTCCCGCAGCAGCCGCAGGATCTCCTCCTCGGCCCGCTTCAGGTCGGCGTCAATCTCGGCCAGCGGCCGCGGCGCGGTATATTTGTAGAAGTGGCGGTTGAAGTTGATCTCGTAGCCGACCTTGTCCTTGCTGCGATCCAGCCAGGCGTCCGGCACGTGGGGCAGCACCTCGCTGGCGAAGTAGGCGTCCACGTCTTCGGTCAGCGGGACGTTCTCGAAGTCGCGCAGGTCGGGGTCAGGCTCGAACGGATTTGCGATTGTGGATTGCGGATTGCGGATCGAGACGGGCGCGGCGGCGGGGTCCTTCACGGTGAAGACGTTGCGGAAGAGCTTCTGCTCCGCCGCTTTCCAGCGTGAGCCGCGGCCCCGCAACACGAGCTCGATCGTGGCCCAGGCCGAGTCCCAGTCAGCCAATGGCTCGCGGCCGATTGCCGCATCCACGGCTTGCACGTCGTCGAGCAGGTGCGGGCAGGCGTCCAGGAAGCGCACCTTGTCCGCGGTCGTCATCTGGTAACGCAGGCGCAGCGGCCGCTCCACGGTGATGCGGGTGTAGCCGAAGCCGGCGTTGGCGAAGATCTTGGAGGCCTCGCTCTCCTCGAAGCGGCCATAAAGCTGCACGATCCGGGCGATGTCTTCGCCCCCCAGGTGGCGGCGTTTGTCGCCCAGGCTGCGTTTGCTCTCCTCGCTGCCGCCCGGCTGCCAGCAGTCGCGCGCATCGAGCAGTTGCATCTTGCCCCGGCGCCGCCGCTCCTTGCGGTTGGTTACGATCCAGATGTAGGTGCCGATGCCGGTGTTGTAGAACATCTGCTCCGGCAGCGCGATGATCGCCTCCAGCCAGTCGTTCTTGATGATCCACTTGCGGATATCGCTCTCGCCCGACCCTGCGCCGCCGGTGAAGAGTGGCGACCCGGAGAAGACGATCGCCAGCCGCGAGCCGTGCTTCTGTTGGTCGGGCAGCACCGGCTCGAACTTGCTGATCATGTGCTGCAGGAAGAGCAGCGCGCCGTCGTTGACGCGCGGCAGCCCCGCGCCGAAGCGGCCGGCGTAGCCCAGCTTGTCGTGCTCGCGCTCGATCTCCCGCTGCTGCTTCTTCCAGTCCACACCGAACGGCGGGTTCGCCAGCAGGTAGTCGAACGTCTCTCCGGCGAACCGGTCGTCGGTGAAGCTGTCACCGAACCGCACGTTGTCGCCGCCGCCGTTGTGATCCACCGCCTTCATCAGCATATCCGAGGCCGCGGTGGCGAACGCGCGCTTGTTGTAGTCCTGGCCGTAGACGTAGAGCCGGGCCGCCGCGTGGTGCTCGCGCAGGTAGTTCTGCGCCTCGGCCAGCATCCCGCCGGTGCCGCACGCCGGGTCGAGCAGCTTGCGCACCGTGCCCGGCGTCGCCAGCAGCGCATCGTCGTGGATGAACAGGAGGCCCACCATCAGCCGGATCACCTCGCGCGGGGTGAAGTGGTCGCCGGCCGTCTCGTTCGCCAGCTCGTTGAAGCGGCGGATCAGGTTCTCGAAGATCAGCCCCATCTGCTCGTTGGGCACGCGGTCGGGGTGCAGGTCAACATCCGCGAACTTGGACACGACCAGATAGAGGATATTTGCCTCGCGCAGCTTCTCGATCTCGGTCTCGAACTCGAAGAAATCGAAGATGGTGCGCACATTTGCAGAGAAACCTTTGATATAGCTGACCAGGTGCCTGTCAATGTGATCGGGGTCGCCCTTGAGCTTCTCGAAATCCAGCGGTGAGTGATTGTGGAAGCGTTGACCCGCGGTGCGGTTCAGCAGCAGATCCAACGCGTCCTCGTTCAGCTTTCCGCCTGTGCGCCGGGCATGTTCGGCCAACACCGCGGCTTTCGTCGGCGCCAGCACGCAGTCGAAGCGGCGCAGCACCGTCATGGGCAGCATCACCCGCTCATACTGCGGCGGCCGGTACGGCCCGCGCAGCAGATCGGCAATCTGCCAGATGAGGTTGGCGAAGAAGTTGTGGTCGGGCATCCTCTCGCTCATCCATTGTCGGGGACATCATCCCGCCCAAGCGGGTCGTTGAGCTGTCCTCGCACGATGCGGACGCCATCCACTTCGAGCAACAACGCCAGCTTGTCGTTGATGTCGCTGACTTTGCCGAAAGATAGGCCGTTCAAGTGTTGTACAACGCTATCGGACAGGATGGTTGCTACACTCATTTGTACGCCTCCCGGTGCTCGTTCAGCAACATTTCGCTCCGAATTCACGCTTCCCCCACTGGCGACCTATCGTCGGTGCGGCTCTGTTATGCGCGGCGTATTTACGCCGGCACCGCCATCACCTGCACTTGCGGCCGTTCTTTGATCGCCAGGCTACCGGATGCCAACAACTGATCCAGCGTGTCGAGGGTCGTCGCATGATAGTAACGCTCGCCGCACTCCCGGCACACCTCGGCCTCGACATCATCCATGATGTAGAGGATCCGCCGCAACCAGTGAACCTTGCGCACCCGCTTCTTAACTGTTTCACCACCGCAAAATTCGCATGTCATTGGCTGGTCAACCATTCTGTAGGGCGCTCATACCGATAACTATCCTCGTGTCGCCAGGCTTGAACAGATTATAGCTCAAAATCACCGCGACAACAAGTGCAAACTGTGAATCTGGTGTGGAACGGGGGCCGCGCGCCGCCGGAAGCGTGGCGACCACTTCGCGTCCTTCGGCGCCTTCGCGCCTCCGTGCTCCAGACACTTCCCGCACCAGGGCAACCCTTCCCCAACTTCCGGGGGTGTCTCGCCCGATTTCGGAGAAAGCCTGCCCTGGTTGGGGCGACCCTTCCCCGATTCGGGAAATCTCGCAAATGCCTCTATAATCTGCGGCGTGCCATGCGGTGCAGAACAGCCGCGGCGCAGCGTAAGGAGCGCACATGATAGACGACCTTTCACCCGATCTGATCCTCACCGATGGCCGGTTCTACACCCTGGACGGCCAGAATGCCGTGGCGCAGGCTGTGGCGATCAAAGACGGCCGCTTCGTGGCCGTTGGCGGCAACGCCGAAATCCGAGATATGGCCGGGCTGATCACCGCGGAGATCTCACTCGGCGGCAGCGCGGTGATCCCCGGCCTGTTCGACAGCCATATCCACATGATGGAAACCGGCGCCAAGCTCGCCGCGATCCGGCTGGACGAGTGCACATCGTCAGAGGAGCTGGCTGCGCTGGTGGCGCAACGCGCCCGCCAGACTCCCCCAGGAACCTGGATCATCGGTCAGGGGTGGAACGAAGGCAACTTCCCCGATGGCCGATTGCCGACGCGCCACGACATTGACCCTGCCACGACCGAACATCCGGTGGCGCTGATGCGCTTCTTCAACACCGATGTGGTCAACAGCTATGCTCTGCGCCTCGCCGGAATTGATCGGCAGACGCCCGATCCCTACCAGGGCAAGATCGAGCGCGACCTCGACGGCGAGCCGAACGGTCTGTTGCGCGCCAAGGCAAAGGGGCTGGTCGAGCGCCTGATCCCCAAGCCCACGGCCGCGGAGATGGCGGAGGCGCTGCGCCTGGGATGCCAGGAGATGCTCCGGTTCGGCATCACCAGCGTTATCGAGCCGGGCTTGAACGCCGATGAAATCCGCGCCTACCAGTCCTTCTACAAGAGCGGCCGGCTGGCAGTGCGCCTAAACCTGATGCCGAGTTGGCACGGGTTCGACCAGGAGGAGACAGAAACGCAACTGGAATACCGCGCGCGCGAGCTGGGCGTCTACACCGGCTGGGGCGACGAGTGGCTGCGCATCGGCGCATTGAAGATGGCGATTGACGGCGGAACGACCCCGCACACGGCTTACATGTACGAGCCGTTCGAGGGAGAGACCGAGGTCGTGAACTACAACCGCCTGGGACTCGAGGATCTGCGCCGTTATTTCCGCACTGCACAGGAGCTTGGCTGGGACGTTGGAATCCATTGCTGCGGCGACCACGCACAAGACCTGGCGGTGGATGCCTTCGCCGAAATCTGCCGCGAGCTGCCGCGAGCCGATGCCCGGCACAGCATCATCCACGGCTACTTCCCCACACCCCGCGCCCTGGAGCAGATGGCGAAGCACAACATCGCCGCGGTGATCCAGCCGACCTTCATCTATTGGGAGGGGGAACTGCTCTTCCGAGACGTAGGCCAACGGCGGGCGCTGAACTACAAGCCGGCGCGCAAGTATCTCGATCATGGCGTGCCGCTGGCAGCCAGCTCAGACGATCCCAGCACCGTATCCGCTAACCCCTTCATCGCGCTCTATGCGCTGGTGACGCGCAAGAACAGGTTCGGCCAGCCCATCGCGCTCCAGGAAGCGATCAGCCGCCGAGAGGCGTTGCAGTCCTACACGATCGCGGGCGCGCGCCTCACGCGCGAGGATCATCTCAAGGGCACGATCGCCGCCGGCAAGCTAGCCGACCTGGCAGTGTTGGATCGCGATTACTTCCGCGTGCCCGACGATGAGCTGAAAGATGTGAAAGTGGACATGACGGTGGTGGGGGGGAAGGTTGTGTGGGAGCGAGGGGCGTGAAGCGTCGCACACCAAGCGCCAGGCATCCTCTCAGGCGCCTGGGCGCTTGGTGGGTTTCACACCACATCCCCCGTTGCGTACACGAACTGCCCATCGAGCATCGTCGCCGCCACTTCGGTGTCCGCGATCGCCATGGGATCAATCGTGAAGATGTCCTGCGAAAGCAC
>Ga0194110_10000860_pt1 | contig 39074 bp, 39 predicted proteins | sample TA2Kig1200mmetaG_FD_146192 | JGI IMG/M metagenome (GOLD analysis project Ga0194110, IMG submission 146192) | Freshwater microbial communities from Lake Tanganyika, Tanzania - TA2015032 Kigoma Deep Cast 1200m | ecosystem: Environmental > Aquatic > Freshwater > Lake | place: Tanzania: Lake...
GATAGCGTTCTCGCACTGCCTCGGTATATTCTTGTATGCTGCCTCGTGTCATGTTTGCCTCCTCTGGGTAACACTATTTTTGAGGCAACGATACCACTTTCGGTAACAATAATTATGAGGCAATTCGAGTAATTGACATCCTGAGACTTAAGGGTATAATAAGCTGGTTGTTCCGTTATTCAAGATTGCACAGTTGACGTTGTTGCAACATATCCAAATTCAGGAGGTGAATAAATGGCTGGCGGCTACATGAGAAAAATTCTGTTCGTTGACCTGACAAACGCCAAAATATGGGAGGAAGCTCCTGAAGAGAGCCTGTATCGCGATTTTCTTGGCGGCTATGGCATCGGCGCCAGGATAATATTCAGTCGGCAGAAAGCTAAAGTTGACCCGCTGGGGCCGGGTGCCATGCTGGGATTCGTTACCGGCGTTCTCACCGGCACACCGGCTCTTTTCGGCTCGAGGTATATGGCAGTGGGCAAATCGCCGCTGACCGGGACATGGGGGGATGCCAACTCCGGTGGAGATTTTGGTCCGTACCTGAAATTCGCCGGCTATGACGCCATTTTCTTCACAGGAATATCACCTGCCCCTGTTTACCTCTTCATTGACGGCGGCAAAGCCGAGCTGAGAACGGCAGACAAATTATGGGGCAAGGATACCTGGGAAACGGAGTTGCTCCTCCAGGCTGAGCTTGGCAAAGAGGCTCGAGTCGCCTGCATTGGCCCGGCAGGAGAGAGCCTGTCCTTCATTTCCTGCATCATCAACAATAAGGGCAGGGCCGCAGGCCGCTCTGGCCTGGGGGCAGTGATGGGGTCGAAGAAGCTCAAGGCTATAGTTGTGAGGGGAAATCGCAAGGTACCTGTAGCCAATGAGTCAGCATTAAAAGAGGCAAGGACGAAACACCTCGGGCAAATGGGAGGCACCGTGGAGGTGTACCGCCAGTTCGGAACCTGTGGCGGCATGAACCAATTCGTCCAAATCGGTGATGCCCCGGTCAAGAACTGGAATGGGACAGCATTAGACTTCACCAATGCCATTGCCATCAGCGACCAGAGCGTAATCAACCTGCAAGAGCGTAAATATGGCTGCTGGCAGTGCCCCGTTGCCTGCGGCGGCCACATGAAGGCAAGCACAGGGCAATATAGCTATCCAGAAGGCGTGCATAAGCCGGAGTACGAAACCCTGGCATCCTTCGGCTCCATGTGCTTGAACTACAACCTCGAGTCCATAATCAAGGTCAATGATATCTGCAACCGCTACGGGCTGGATACGATTTCTGCCGGTTCCACAATGGCCTTCGCTATAGAATGCTACGAAAAAGGTCTTATCGACAGCAAGGACACTGATGGCATCGAGCTTAAATGGGGCAACCACAAGGCCATAGTAGAAATGACCGAGAAGCTGGCGAAGAGGGAGGGCTTTGGCCGAGTGCTCGCCGACGGCGTCAAACGAGCAGCACAGCAGATAGGCAAAGGAGCCGAAGAATTGGCCATCCACATCCAGGGTCAGGAGGTGCCGATGCACGACCCAAAGCGCTATATGAACTATGCCACTTCTTATCTTGATGCCACACCAGCCCGCCATACCCAGGGGAACTACAGCACCAGGCCAGCCAGCGGCCTAGAATTTCCCGCTTACGACCGCAAGTCTGCTGCCGGTCGCGGCCTGGCGAACAAGATGGGCAGCGACTTGATGCATGTCATAAGTTGTGCCGGCGTGTGCATGTTCGGCCTGGGTTTCATGGATGTAAGCGCCCTCACTGACTTCATAAACCTGACCACAGGATGGCACTGTGACATCGACGGCCTGTTGAAAATAGGAGACAGGATTGCCAACATGCGGCAGGCGTTTAATGCCCGTGAAGGTATGGGCATGGTTGACTTCAAAGTCCCGGGCAGGGTCTCCGGCAATCCTCCACTGGAAGCTGGGCCTACTGCCGGGAGAAGCGTGGACTTCACCACATTGCGTAACGATTATCTCGTCGCCAGGGACTGGGACGTAAACAGCAGCAAGCCCAGCAAAAAGAAGCTGCTTGAGCTAGGCTTAGATGACGTGGCTAAGGCTCTGTGGGATTGAGTATCGGCTGGAATAAAAGAGCTGCTTTAGCAGCTCGCTCGAAATATAGACAACGGAGGTGACAGATGAGATTCAGTGATAAAGTAGCCATAGTGACCGGTGAGGCAAGGGGGATAGGTAAAGCCATCGCCGTCAGGCTGGCTAAAGAGGGAGCCAAGGTTATGGTCGTGGACAAGAACCCTGACACGCCAAAAGATACCGTGGAGGGCATAAAGAAAGACGGCGCTCAGGCGACAGCCATAGCGGCAGACATGACCAAAGCCGAAGATGTCCACCGCATGGTTCAGGCCACGATGGAGCAGTTCGGGAAAATAGATATACTGGTCAACAACGTTGGCCTGTTCACCTTTGAGCCTTTCCTGGACACCAAGGAGGAGTGGGACAGGCTGCTCACCCTAAACCTGAAAAGCACACTGCTCTGCTCCCAGGCTGTCCTCAAGGAGATGGTGAAGAAGAGCTACGGAAAAATCGTCAATATCAGCTCCGATGCCGCCAGAATAGGTGTCACCACCATGGGGTCGTACTCCGCCGCCAAAGCTGGGGTAATGGGGCTTACCAAGACACTGGCACGGGAGATGGCACGCTATAACATAAACATAAATTGCGTCTGCCCCGGGCTGGTAGACACCCAGATGACCGCCGACCTCGTGGCTTTTGCCCCCGAAATGAAAGAGAAAATGATAAAGGCCGTACCGTTCCGTCGGCTGGCCACTCCTGAGGATGCCGCCGCTGCAGTTTGCTTCTTCGCTTCAGACGAGGCCAGCTACATCACCGGACAATCCCTCAGTGTCAACGGCGGCCAGGCCATGTTCTGATTGGCAACTTGTGGCGTGTACAATAGACTACAGAGGATAACATGTTACCTCTAGATGGAGTGAAGGTGCTGGATTTGAGCCATGCTGCTGCTGGGCCTTGCTGCACCATGCTGCTGGCGGACATGGGCGCCGATGTGGTCAAAATCGAGCCTGTTAATGGTGAACTTTTCCGTTACGCCGGCGCTGGCTCAATGTTCGTCAACATCAATCGCAATAAGCGGGATATGGCTTTAGACCTGCGCACCGAGGAAGGCCGCCAGATAGCTCTGAAACTAGCCGAAAGGGCTGATGTCCTCGTGGAAAGCTTCACACCGGGCACCGTGGACAGGCTCGGCCTGGGTTACAATGCCATCAGCCAGATAAACCCGAGGATAATATACTGCTCGATTTCCGGTTTCGGGCAGACCGGACCTTACCGTGAACGCCCGGGCTATGACCCGCTGGCACAAGCCATGTCAGGCATGATGGTCACGACCGGAGAACCTGACAGACCGCCCGTCAGAACGTCGGTTTCCACGATTGACTACGGCACCGGAATGTTTGGCGCTTATGCCATTGCCCTGGCATTGCTGCAGCGGCAAAAAACCGACCAGGGGCAGATGATAGACGCCGCCCTGCTGGATACTGCGGTCTTCTACACCGCCCATCTTACCACCAACTACATCCTAACCAGTCAGCTGCCGGCTCGCCTCGGCTCAGCCAACGTCGGCTTCGCCCCCAACCAGGTCTTCGAGACCAAGGACGGACTCATCTTCATCGGTGTTGCCACCGAGAAGGCATGGCAGAGCTTTTGCCAGGTGCTAGGCTTAAACGACCTGATTCAGGACCCTCGCTTTGATACCAACGTCAATAGGATGCTCAACCGGGAGGAGCTGGTGAAGACGCTATCATCAACGTTGAAGCAATATACCAGTGAGGAGCTGGAAGCTAAACTGGTAGCCGTTGACATACCCTGCGGGCCACTTCTCAATGTGGACGAGGTGATAGATAACCCGCAGGTCATAGCTCGGGGAATGCTTATAGACGTCGACCATCCTGAAAAAGGAAAGATAAAAATCACCCGCATGCCCATCAGCCTTTCGGAGGCGGCTCCTGAAATCAGACTCCAGGCTCCTATGCTCGGAGAGCATACCAATGAAATCCTCAAAGAGCTGGGATACTCCGAGGCAGAGACCAGCCAGCTAGCAGAAAAGGGCATAATATTGCAGCACATGTAGAATGTTATTGTCATTTCGAGGGAGCCTTTAACTGTTGTCATTCTGAGGGAGCTTTTCACTACTGTCATTCTGAGGGAGCGGAGCGACCGAAGAATCTAACACAGCTTCGAGATTCTTCGCTGCGCTCAGAATGACTCAAAACGAAGTGGCAGTAGTAGGGACACTTCAGACTACAATGTGGGGGGAACAACAACCGATGAAAACTTTCAATAAACGAGGAGACACCGGCGAAACCAGCCTGCTTTTCGGCGACAGGGTGGCTAAATCCGACCCCAGGTGCGAAGCCTACGGCACCATCGATGAGGCAGTCTCGGCTTTAGGGCTGGCCCGTTGCTTCTGTCGGCCCGAAATCAAAGACACCGTTCTCAGTTTACAACAGGAGTTATTCACCGTCGGAGCTGAGCTGGCAACCCCGGCTGAGCATTATGCAAAGCTGGTAAAGAAACGCAAAACAGTCACTCCGGAGATGGTGCAGAGGCTGGAGAAACTCATAGACGAGTTTGAAGCTAAGGCCAAGATGCCCGATGCCTTCGTTATCCCCGGCGGTGCTTCCGCCGGCTCAGCCGCTCTGGATGTGGCCCGGACAATAATCAGACGGGCGGAGAGAAGGGTAGTCGCCCTCAAGGAGGCCGGCCTGGTTAAAAATGACGAGGTGCTCAAATACCTCAACCGCCTGGCCGACCTGGTCTTCACCCTAGCCCGCTACGAAGAGGCTCCACCAATGTAGCCGCAACCTTCCAGGGTCGCCATCAAAAAACCAATGTAGCTGCGACCTTTTAGGGTCGCCCGGGGTGACGGCGGGGCTAAAGCCCCGCAACTACATTGTTTTTCCCCTTTCCCCCACCGTGGAAACAAACCCAAAAATTTGACATTGGACTGCCCAATCTGGTAAATTAACTTCCGTTTTTGAAAATGGCACAAACTTACGCTATAGTCGAAACCGGTGGCAAGCAATACAAAGTAGCTCCGGGCCAAAAGATCGATGTTGACCGCCTGGCAGTTGCCGAGGGCGAAGATGTCGAGCTTTCCCGAGTACTGCTTATCGCCGATGGTGAAGATACCATCATCGGCAGCCCGACCATCGATGGCGCCAAAGTAATCGCCACCTGCCTCGGTGAACACAAAGGCAACAAAATTATCGTTTTTAAGTATAAACCCAAGGTGCGTTATCGCCGGAAAACAGGGCACCGGCAGCTTTATGCTAGACTGGAAATCAAGAAAATCGTAAAGCCCGGCGAGGAGGCAGCGCCGAAGAAAACTCGAAAGAAAAAGGTAGCAGTTGGAGGTAAGAGCTAATGGCACACAAGAAGGGCGGAGGCAGCACACGCTACGGACGTGATAGCCAGGCTAAGCGGCTGGGTGTGAAAAGGTACGCCGGTCAGCAGGTTCATGCCGGCACCATCCTTGTCAGGCAGCGCGGAACTCGCATTTATCCGGGCAGCAACGTCGGCATAGGCAGAGACCATACCCTGTTCGCCCTGATTGACGGCACCGTCAAATACGAACTGGCAACCAAGGACCGAAAAAAAGTTAGCGTTTATGCAGAGCAAGCGAAATGAAGGCTAAAATACATCCTGAATACTATACCGATGCTAAGGTAACCTGCTCCTGCGGCAATACCTTCACCACCGGCTCCACCAGGAAGGTGCTTAAAGTGGAGCTATGCAGCAAGTGCCATCCATTCTTCACCGGCGAGCAGAAGATAGTTGACACCGCCGGCAGGGTGGAACGCTTCAAACGCCGCTACAAGCTTAGCGACTAAAGCTCTTCCGTCATTGCAGCCTTTACTTCTTTTTGTCATTGCGAGGCGTCCCGAGTGGAACGAGGGAACAGCCGTGGCAATCTGCGTTTTTCTTTTCTGTCATTGCGAGGAGCGCCAGCGACATGGCAATCTCGGTGGTATGGAAGTTAGATGAGATACTTCGCTTCGCTCAGGATGACAGAAAGCGAAGGGCTCGCAATGACGAGGCACGAGTGTGCTACGGACAGATCTAAAGACATGTCCTGTCCGCTGTTGATAATGGCAAACTCAAAACCTTTTTATTACGGTGGGCAAGCGGTAATCGAAGGCGTAATGATGCGGGGACAGGAAAATGTGGCTGTCGCTGTCCGCCGCCCCGATGGTGAGATCAGTGTAACCGGCCAGCCACTTGCCAATTTATACAAAGGCCGCTTGAGAAACTGGCCCTTCATCAGAGGCATAATCATCCTCATCGAGACTCTAGCCCTCGGCATTCAAGCCATGCTTCATTCTGCCCAGATTGCCGCAGCCGAGGAAGACGAAAAAAGCATATCCCCGACGCTGCTTTGGGGAAGCGTGGCTATCGCTGTTGCCTTCGCCGTAGGCCTATTCTTTATCGCCCCCTTGCTGCTCACCCGCTATCTCGTCTACCCATACATCACCTCAGCCCTGGTCAGCAACCTTATCGAGGGTATCTTACGCATCGTCATCTTCATCGCCTATCTGAAGGTGATAAGCCTGATGCCCGATATAAAGAGGGTCTTCGCCTATCATGGTGCCGAACATAAGGTGGTCAATGCCTACGAAGCTGGAATGCCCCTGGAACTAGACTATGTCAAAAACTATTCTACTTCCCATGCTCGCTGCGGCACCAGCTTCCTACTGGCAGTCTTGGTTATCGCTATAATTGTCTTCGCCCTGCTCGGCCGTCCACCGCTGTGGCTGAGCATCCTGTCCCGCATCGTTTTAATCCCTGTCATCGCTGCCATCGGCTATGAATTTATCCGCTTCGGGGCTGCACATGGCCGGAACTTGTTTGTACGTGGCCTCCTCGCCCCGGGTCTTCTATTACAGGCCTTGACCACAGGAGAACCGAACGACAGTCAACTGGAAACAGCCTTATCAGCATTGAAGAAGGTCATCGAAGCCGATAGTAGCGAGACATTAATCTCTAACAATCAAGCTTAGCCGATATCTTTCTTGTTAAGTTTCTGGAAGAAACAGCTTCGATTGCCCGTATGGCATACCGGGCCGGCTGGCTTAGCCCGGATTAGTATAGCATCGCCATCACAGTCTTTAGCCATAGACTGCACCTTCAGAATGCTGCCGGAGGTAGCCCCTTTATGCCATAATTCCTGTCGGCTGCGACTGTAGAACCAGACCTCACCGCTATCCAACGTCCGTCGCAGAGCTTCCTTATCAGCATAACCCAACATCAGCACCTCACCGCTATCGGCGTCCTGAATTATGACCGGAATCAAACCTTTGTCATCGAATTTCAACATATCATCACCTCATTCATCGGACATGTCCAAAAACCTGTCCCTACAGCTACCACCTTTACACTTTTATCATTGCGAGGGGTGAAGCCCCGAAGCAATCCCGGCGAGGAGGGGAGTAACCATTAGATTGCCACGCTTCGCTCGCAATGACAAGTAGGGACAGACCTAAAGGTCTGCCCACTTTCTCACAGCCCCAACGCCAGAGCCTCATTCAATTTTATATCGCCGGTATAAAGCGCCTTGCCCACAATAGCCCCTTCTACCCCCAGTTCCTTGAGCTTCTTCAGGTGGCTCAATGCCGAAATACCACCGGCAGCAATTATGGGCAGATTCACACCTTTGACCATCTCGGCTATCGCTTCAAAACCGGGCTCAGTCAACGTGCCATCGCGTTTTATATCGGTATAAATAAGACGCCTTACCCCAGTAGCCGCCATCCTTTGACCTAATGCTAAAGCCGCAACTTCAGTGTCCTTCTTCCAGCCATGAGTAGCGACACGCCCATCACGAGCATCTATTCCGACCACTATAGCCCCACCATATTTTTGGCATAATCTTTCCACAAGTTCCGAATTCTCCACCGCCACCGTCCCCAGAATCACCCGGTTTATCCCGATGGCTAAGAGCCTGGCCACTGTAGCTTCATCCCTTATGCCACCGCCTAGTTGCACGGGTAAGCTCACCTGCTTTACTATAGCCCCGACAACAGCAATATTACGCGGCTCACTGCTGGCAGCTCCGTCCAGGTCAACCAGATGCAGCCGACCAGCCCCTTGAGCCTGCCAGTTAAGAGCCACAGCCACCGGGTCTTCGGAGAAGACCGTCTCCTGGCGGTAATCACCCTGATACAGCCGAACACATTTGCCATCTTTGATATCAACGGCCGGGATAATTTCCATGCCAAACCTGTTATACGCTTATTTTAACTTCCAAGAATTTACTATATAATATTAAAGGTTTGCCCCATTACTTTCAAACAAAGGAGACATAAATCAAAATGGACTTCGAACTTTCTGAAGAGCATAAAATGTTCCAAGAAGCCATACGTAACTTCGCGGAAAAAGAAATCGCCCCGCTCGTTGAAGAAGCCGAGAAAACAGCAACCTTCCCCATCCAGTTATTTCCCAAGATGGGCAAGTTAGGTTATCTTTGCGTCAGGTATCCCGCTAAGTATGGCGGTGCCGGGATAGGCAAGATGGGTGACTGTATTTCAGTTGAGGCAGTAGCTTACCACAGCGTCGGCATATCTGCCGGTATCATGGTACAGGGAGGAATTGCTACCTCTGCTGTCTACACACGAGGGAGTGAAGACCAAAAGCAGAAATACTTAGTACCAGCTATTAAAGGAGAGAAAATAGCCGCTTTCGGGCTTACTGAGCCTAACGCCGGCTCTGACGCTGCGGCTATAGAAACAACCGCCACTAAAAAGAACGGCAAGTATATTCTCAATGGCACAAAGATCTTTATCACCAATGGAAATATTTGCGACTTTGTTCTGGCTGCCGCTTATACTGACAAAAGCAAAGGGTCTCGAGGTGGAGTCAGCTTGTTTATCGTCGACAAAGGCATTCAAGGGTTCAATCGCTCCAAGCTCCATAAGTTTTGTGCTCGTTCTGGTGAAACAGGAGAGCTAAGCTTCGAAGATTGTGCTGTACCCGAAGAAAACCTCATCGGTGAAGAAGGCAAAGGCTTTCCCTACTTGATGGAATCGCTAACCGGCGGCAGGATCTCCCATGCCTCCCGAAGTTTAGGCTTGTCCCGGGCAGCTTACGATGCCTCCCTCAAATACGCTCAAGAAAGGGTACAATTCGGCCAACCTATCGCCAAATTCCAAGCCAATGCATTCAAACTGGCACGGATGGCTATGGAGATAGAGGCAGCCCGCTGGCTGATATACTATGCTGCCTGGCTCTATGACCAAAACAAGCCACATGTGAAAGAAGCGGCTATGGCCAAGCTTTTCGCCAGCGAGGTAGCAACACACGTGACTATCGAAGCTATGCAGATCCACGGCGGCTATGGTCTGACGGAAGAGTCCGTGGTCCAGCGCTACTTCCGCGACTCTCGAATGTCAACCATCACCGAAGGAACTTCAGAAATTCAGCAGCTCGTTATCTCCCGAGAAATCGGCATCCGCTAAAACAACAATAAATCGTATTGCGCCTATCCACTGACACTCGGAGAAACATTCCTAACTTAAAAACCTGACTGTGAAAGGGGGTAAAGGATGGCAAGCACCAGAGAGATAATCGAAGCATACAAGGTAAAACGAGAAAAAATAAAGCAAATGGGAGACCCAAAAGCTATTGAGCAACGCCATAAAGCTGGGCAATGGTCAGTCAGAGAGAGGATTGACTATTTCTTTGACGCAAGTACTTTCACCGAAATAGGACTTTTCGTTAAGCACAGGACCACACATTTCGGCATGGACAAAAGGGAGGTGCCAGCTGAAGGGGTAATAACTGGCTATGGTAAGGTAAATGGCAGGCCTGTTATTGTTATCGCGGAGGACTATACTGCCATGGCAGGGACTTTTGGCGAATATCACGGCAAGAAATTTGCCCGAGCCCTTGATTTGGCTAAGGACATGGGCTGGCCTTGCATAAGCATGAACGACTCAGGAGGAGCCCGACTTCAGGAAGGGATGGATACACTTGAGGCTTATGGTTGGCTATTTAGAGCCCAAATTCTGGCTTCTGGAATAGTGCCTCAAATATCTTTGCTCATGGGACCATGCTTAGGCGGACAGGCTTATCATCCAGTAATGCAAGATTTCCTCATCCAATGCCGTCATACTGGCTTTATGGGCATCGCCGGTCCTGCCTTCGTAAAAACTCAAATCGGAGAGGAAATCACCCTCGAGGAACTTTCCGGCTGGAAAGCTCATGCCGTCAAATCAGGACAAACACATCTCATAGCCGAAACCGATAAAGACGCTCTAGACATGTGCAAACAGCTTTTATCCTTTCTCCCCTCGAATAACAAGGAAAAGCCACCCCGCATCGAGACGAAGGACGACCCGGAGAGAACAGTCCCAGAGCTAGACACCATGCTTCCCGACCACTCAGCCCAGCCCTTTGACATGCTTAGAGTAATTACATCGGTAGTCGATGATGGTCACTTCTTTGAGTTATTGAAGGATTACGCCCGAAACTGCATAATTGGCTTCGCTCGATTCAATGGGCGTTCAGCCGGCATCGTAGCCAACCAGCCGACGCAGATTGGCGGAGTCATCGACACAGATGCCGCGGACAAAATGGCCAGATTTATAAGATTTTGCGACCTGTTTAACATCCCGCTAATCAGCTTTCACGACTGTCCCGGGTATATGATAGGTTCTGAGCAGGATTGGAAAGGTATTCTGCGTCATGGCGCCAAGCTGCTTTACGCCTGGGCCGATGCTACCGTGCCCCTGATTTCAATCATAGTGAGGAAGTCTTACGCTGGTGCCCACTACGGGATGTTAGACAAATCCATCGGCGCTGACCTCGTCTTCGCTTGGCCAACAGCCCAGGTTACCATTGTCGGCGCTGAGACTGCAGCCAGCGTCATCTTCGCCAAGGAGATAAAAGAGGCAGAAAACGCACAAGAAGTCAGAGCCAGGCGGATAAACGAGTATCGAGAGCTTTACGAGAACCCCTACCAAGGAGCGGAGCGAGGCTATATTGATGATATCATAATGCCTAGCGATACCAGAAAAATGATAAATAGAGCCATGGATATTTTGGAAAATAAGACCGTGGCCAGGCCGTGGAGAAAATATTCTAATATCAACCTATAAAAGCCAGCCGTCACCCTCACAGTGTAAGGAACTCATAGTTGCGGGCTTTAGCACACTCGAGTAAGCAGTAATATGTGAAACTCGATTCTAGGTAGTCACATGGAGGTCAACTATACCGATATTTCAAAGATATATGACAACTATCGTTCTTACCCGGAGAGTCTGATAAAAAAGGTTATTGCACTGGGGAGGATTAACGAAGGAAAGAAGGTTTTAGCCGAATTAACAATCAAAAGACAAAGGAGGGGTAAAAATGGAATTAGTAAGTTCATGCCCAACACCACTTTGGATGATATGGGTTATACTTTTGCTCGTCCTCTGGACCTTGCCATGGAAGGGTGTAGCCCTATGGAGGGCTGCCGGCAACAAACACTTATGGTGGTTTGTGGCTCTGTTGTTGCTTAATACCCTGGCAATCCTGGAGATAATATATATCTTCGGATTCAGCCGGAAGAAATCAGCGCCCGAACCTAAGATGTAGGGACAGGGCTTTAGCCCTGTCCGAAGTAGACAGACCCTTCGTTCCGCTCAGGGCAAGCTCTGAAGGCCTGTCCCTACTTTCCGTGTCACTGCGAGCATAGCGAGGCAATCTCAGCTCCACCACCAACCAAGATTGCTTCGTCGCTATTGCTACTCGCAATGACAGATACACACCCGCCACCATTGTAGACACAGCCTTGGCGTGTCTGCTATACTCAAGGCTTCAATGAAGCTGAAGATATGGTTCCTCGAGACCAGGCCACAGTTTTTGCTTCTTTCCGTGGTGTTGGCTTTTCTGGGCACCTGCATGGCCTGGTATGATGGTACCTTTCAACTCAGCCGTGCTCTGTTGGCTTTCGTCGGGCTGCTCTTATGCCACATCAGTGTCAATGTGCTCAACGATTACTACGACTACAAAAGCGGAATTGACCTGAAGACTCGAAGGACCCCATTTAGCGGCGGCAGCGGCTTCCTTCCTGCCGCTTCCCTCAAGCCAGAGCACGTCTTATGGTTCGGTCTGGCCTGCTTCTTGCTGGCAGTGCCCATAGGCATTTACTTCGTGCTGGTTAGTAGCTGGCTCCTCTTGCCACTACTTGTAGTAGGCGCAATATGCATTCTCCTATATACGCCGCTCCTGACCAGGCTGGGATGGCCTGAGTGGTCTCCGGGGGCTGGCATGGGGGCTTTACCGGTTCTGGGAGCTTACTTCGTTCAGACAGGCGAATACACTCTTCCCGCCGTTGTGGCATCTATACCTTCTGGTATATTGGTGCACAACCTGCTCTTGCTGAACGAATTTCCTGACACTGAAGCTGATAAGGAAGCCGGCAGAAAAACCCTGCCCATGACTATGGGAAAGAGGGGGGCAAGCATAGTCTATTCAACGCTAACCGGCATAGTCTATTTGTGGATAGTTGTTTGGGTAGCGGCGGGGCTAATGCCAATTTTCTCCTTAATAGCCTTGCTAACGCTCCCCTTCGCCATCAGGGCTATTCAAGGTGCCCTGAAATATCAAGACGAAAGCAAGCTAATGCCAGCTATGGCAAACAACGTCCTGGTTATCCTGGTGACCCAGTTGCTCCTGGGCATTGGCTATATTCTGGCAAGAGTTTTTTGAGCTAAAATCGTGGACTGTTCATTCATGATATGATTTCCTCAAAATGATGTGGCTTCTTATAGGTTTATTCATTTTAGGATGTCTGTTTAGTTCTGCTGGTTTTGGAGCCAAAACAGGTAAACAGAAAGGAATCTATTGGAGTATAGCTGGCATAATCTGGATAAGTTTATTTATCCTCGCAAATAGAGCCCTTTAATATATGCCAGATCACCTTATTCTCCTTTTATTTCTTCATGTAGTTGCGAGGCTTTAGCCTCGCAACAGAAAGGCGACCCTAAGGTCGCTACTACAGTAAAAATAGTATATTGTTGCTAAACACTTCAGCTCATGACTTTGATTGCTCTAAGTTGTAGGGATAGACCTGAAGGTCTGTCCGCTTCGGACAGGTCTAAAGCCCTGTCCCTACATCTTGGCTGCTCCGGACGCCGCCAAGGAGATAACTATGTCAACTGACCTGATTTTGCTACACGCGCCCAGCGTGTATGATTTCCGCAAGAAAACCATCCTTTACGGACCGGTCAGTGACCTCATCCCACCTTCCCCGGTCTTCGAGATGTACCCCATCGGGCTTACCAGCATCGCTGAATATCTGGAACGCGCCGGCTATCGAGTGCACATTGTAAATCTTGCCGTGCGCATGCTGAGGGTCAAGAAATTTAACGCCGAGGCATTTGTAAGACGCCTTAAGGCACCGGTGTTCGGCATCGATTTACACTGGATGGTGCATTGTCACGGCGCCATCGAGATGGCAAGAATAGTGAAAAAATGGCACCCTGAGGCAACGGTAATATTTGGCGGCTTTTCATCCTCTTATTTCTATAAAGAACTACTCGAATATCCAGAGGTGGACTATGTGCTCAGAGGAGACTCCACGGAGGAACCTTTCCGGCAACTGATGGATTGTATAAAGAACAATGGAGAGCTCGAAAAAATACCCAACCTTGCCTGGCGAGACAGCCATGGGACGATACACGAAAACCCGTTCTGCCACGTTCCGGCTGACCTAAGCGATGTCATGGTCAACCATTACGGTAATGTGGTTCGGTCTGTGATTAGGTACCGCGACCTTATCAGCTACACACCGGTTAAGGACTGGCTTCGCTATCCCATTACGGCAGTGCTTACCTGCCGCGGCTGCACCCAGAACTGTGTTATCTGCGGCGGTTCTGCTACAACCTTCCGACATTGCTACAACAGAGAAAAGCCAGTTTTTCGCTCCCCGGAAGCCGTGGCTCGAGATATAAGACAGATCTCGCGCTTCAGCAATGGCCCAATCTTCATACTGGGTGACCTGCGCCAGGCGGGAGAGAACTACGCCAACCAAATTCTGAGCCTGCTTCGGCAGAACAAGGTGAAGAATCAATTCATCCTCGAGCTGTTCTACCCTGCCTCAAGAGACTTCCTGCGTCAGATGAGCCTGGCCTGCCCTGACTTCAGCTTAGAGATCTCTCCCGAATCCCATGACCCCGAAATAAGAAGGATTATCGGCAGACCCTATTCCAGCCAGGAACTGGAGCAAACTCTGAGCGATGCGCTGGATGTCGGCTGCGGGCGGCTGGACGTGTTCTTCATGATCGGGCTACCGAGGCAAACCCCACAGTCGGTAATGGACACCATCGACTACTGCGACCACCTGTTAGACAAATTCAAGGGGGATAAGCGACTGTCTCTGTTCATCTCCCCGCTGGCGCCATTCTTTGACCCGGGCAGTCTGGGCTTTGAGCACCCAGAGCGCTACGGCTACCACATCCTGTTCCGGAGGCTGGAAGAACATCGCCAGGCGCTGGTATCACCAAGCTGGAAATATTCCCTCAATTATGAGACGGACTGGCTGACCCGCCAGCAGATTGTGGACACCGCCTACGAAGCCATCTTGCGCCTTAATCAAACGAAATTAAAACACGGAGTTATCCCTAAGCAGATGGCAAAAATAAGCGAGCAGCGCCTGAGAGCCGCCTGGGAAATGGCACGCCGCATTGATGACCTGCTGTCAAAGAACAATATTGAGGAAATAGACCACTTGAAACCAGAGGTGGACAGGATAAACATGTTTCCTGTAGCCGAGAAAATTCAGCTAGAGTTACCTCCTCCATTCATCAAACTGAAACCACTGCGAGCGCTGTGGTTCTTACTGACAGGGCGATAAACGTTAATGTCACAACATAGCGTAATGTGTCTTTTAGATACAAAGAGATGAATAAACAACCTAGCCTACTCTTTCGCGACAAATTAAAGATTTAAGCCTCAAAAGGTGAACGAACCTGCTAGCCTTCAAACGGCCTCTGAAAAGGGAGCTCCTTTGGCTTATCAGTCTAAAGTGAACCAGTCATTCGCCAAGGCTTGGTAGATAGCCTCTGTTCGTGATGCTACCCCCATCTTCCTAAACATAGACCGGAAATAGCTGTGAATGGTACGCTCAGATACAAACATCTTTTGTGCAATGGCCTTATTGCTTAACCCTCTAGCCGCGAGCTGAAGCGCTCCTAATTCTCGGAGATTAATGCCTTTGAGATTAATGGAGCCAGATATTTGAATGTGTGACTTCTTTGCCGCCTTAAGCATAGCACTTAGGTCAACTACAGCTTCGCCGGCATAAACACCGCGAATCGTCTGGAGCAGTTGGTCCGCTGATGCATCTTCTATGATATAGCCTGCGGCCCCTGCCTCAACACAGGCCATCACACAAGACTCGGACGCGCCGTCGCCTAGTACCACGATTCTAGTGGTGGGAGCCATCCGTTTTAGGCGTTTGATCAAGCCGCACTTAGCAGGGGTGGGGCATCTAAGGTCTGCGAGAACGACTTTAGGTTCACGATTGGCTACCAGCTGTAGAAAGTGGTCACGATTACCCGTATCGCCTGCAAGCTCCAAGTCTGGCGCACCAGCAATTATCTTACAAATACCCTCTCTCATCAGTGGTATCGGTTCGCCGACCACAACACTTATTACCGCAGTCACATCTACACCCTCGCCCCGTTCGATGAACTATGCAGGCTCTCTATCTTTCATTTTACTTCAATTCTAATAGCATGTCAAAATTGCCCATGGCATAAATGCTCAAGAATCTGGCATTTCTGTGCCTATAATCTGAGCTCAATTTAGTGCTAATGTATATAATTGAGTAGGAAGCCCTGTGAGGAGTGAGCCGCATCTTCAGCCTTCTAATGTCCTCAAGGTTATAGTAATTACACAGGGGAGGTGGGGAAATCGAACCAGAAAGGTAGTGGTGGTTACAATATAGAGGTGATGCTTATACGAAAATGATGGCCGGTATATAGTCAAAAGCAAGTTTGTGCAAGAGGAGGTTATAGGATGCCGACAATAGATGATTTTCTTCGACCTAAAGAATGGATTCCAGACATAGTATTAGACATGGGCAAGGTCATAAGGCAGTGGGGAGAGGACAAATATATACCTATCCGGCGGCAAATTGATGAGGATTGGAGGGAGCATAAGCTGGTCAAACCTTTAATGAAAGAATTGCTTGTGGACCTAGGATTGGCTAAGGGCGGTTGGCCAGCAGAGGTAGGTGGCATGGATGTTCCCAATCAAGCAACCTTTTTCTGTGTTGTTGCTGACGAGCTTTCGAGGTTCGATTCTGCGTTTGCTTTGGCAGTAGCGGTCAGCTGCGGGTGGCCGCTGCTTCCAGTTACGCGGAAACCACATCGAAACATGGAGTTGTGCCGTGAGTTTGGCCCAAGGTTCTGCGGCGACGAATTGTATACCTGCTGCATGGATATGACTGAGCCAGCTGGGGGTTCAGATATAGAAAACGTAGGACGTGTGCATGGAAAAACAATAAAAACCTCAGCCAGGCTGCAAGGCGGTGACTGGGTAATTAACGGTCAAAAACTATGGCCCTCAAACGCAGATGCGGATTTGCACGGCGTGCTTTGTTCCACTAACCCAGGCTCATCAAACGAGGAGGACATCGCCATCATTTATGTCCCGGTCAATACCCCGGGAGTTACAGTGGGGGCACCATACCACAAAGCTGGCATGGCGGCAGATTACAACTCCGACATCTGGTTTGATAATGTAAAGGTGCCAAAGAGATATCGAGCCCATGGTCCTGGTGATGATGCCAAATACTTTAGAGAGATCCTAGCTTTTGGCAACGTAGCTGGTGCTTGTCTAGCACTAGGACCGATGAAAAATACCTATGAAATCATTAAAAAGTGGACTTCCGAGAGAGTTGTTTTTGGGAAACCTTTGAAAGAGCATAGCATCAATGCCGCAGTCCTAGCCGAGATTATTGTAGATATTGAGGCATCATCAATATGGCTCTACACATTGGCGAGGCAACTAGACAACCCCGATATATATGGAATAATGCCATGGGATGAGGCGATGGTATGTAGAAGCAGGGCGGCTTCTTTGTTTGTGACTGACGCGGGCGTCCATGCCACAGGGAGAGCCATGGAACTCATGGGCAGCTATGGTTATTGCCGGGAGTATGACCTCGAAAAGCACTGGAGAGACGTAAAAATGTCACAGCTTTGGATGGGGGGCAGACAATTGGACCTCATCGAGGTTGCCAGGTATTGGTATGATATTGAAACTCTGTGATTAAGTTGACATAAAGTATTCTGGCGAATGACAATTAAATCAGAGAAGAAAAAGAGTTTGAAGGGAGGTAATTAAAGATGGCAGAAGTCAAGGTAAAGAAAGGGGAGGAGCTTAATGGCCTGGGGAGGATGCTGAAGGAGACAATAGACACGAACCTCCGGGACCCCAAGATTTACAAGCGCGTCGAGAAGTTGAAAGCTAGTGTAGTCATAAGAGAGAGCACCTCCGGTGTAGCAGTCACACTCAATTTCAGGCAGGGTGAGATAGAGATACAAAATGATGCCATAAATAAGCCAAGCGCATATCAGGAAGCCGGATTTGAGAACATGGCATATGTTAGTTCCGGCCAAATTAGCCCCACAATGGCTTTACTCACCGGCAAAGTGAAAGCTAGAGGCAATCTTTTAGTACTAATGAAGATTTCACCACTAATGGTACTAAAAGGATAGAACAAGGAACAAGAAAGACGAGAAATGTCGGAGGTGATTGTTTCTACCGGAAGAGGGGGAACTGGGAAGTCAACTTTTTCCGCTATTATTAGCAAATACTTAGCTTCTCCTTTATTGCTAATTGATGTTGACCCTGATCAGAGTTTAGGTGACATGCTGGGAGTAGATTTAGAAAAGGAAGGGGTGAATACCGTTTCAAGTGTGGTCTCCGATATCCAAGGGACGAGGAAGTTGGGTTCTCGGTTATACTTTGATGAACTCGAAGCTTCGCTTTACACAAATTGCATATATCGAAGTCAAAAATTTGACCTGGTTACTTTAGGAACAAAATGGGCTGAGGGGTGCTATTGCCCTGAAGATAGTTCACTTAAAGGCATAATTCCTAGGCTCATCACGGAATATAAAAGTGTGGTGATAGATTCGCCAGCTGGATTAGAGCATCTGAATCGGAGAGTAGTATCGCATATAAACGACCTGTTTGTGTTATCAGACCCTTCGTTAAAATCCGCAAAGCATATAGAAAGGATGAAGCGCATTATCGATGCGGTAAAGATAACCTACGATTACTTGTATTTGGTGGGAAACCATGAGTTTAATGCAGAGGGAGAAGAATATCTCCGAAATTCAGGCGAACAGTTTCTGGGGAAGATAGACTACGATGTTAACGTCAAGGATTATAATCTGAAAGGGAAATCACTATGGGATTTACCGGAAGATTCCCCCGCTTGCTTGTCGGTCAAAAAACTATTGAAAAGAATCCAAGAAATTGACAAAGACCATTTTCAGGTCAGACAAGAATCATTAACTTAAGCTTACAAATGCTATTAGTCGATAGTTAGAAAGGAGGATTCATGCGAAACTTAAGTAGGTGGTTGGTAGCAGCTCTGTTGGTAGTGGTAGTTGTTGGCGGCTTGGGAAGTGTTGGATGCGCAAGGCCGCAGCCTTCACCCGAAGGGCCAGAACTTACTCTTGCTTCCGGTTGGAAGATGTACCACATAGATCAGGGTCCCAAAGATGCTCCTGTTATCTTGTTTGTGCACGGCCTAGGTGGGTCAAGTGAATACTGGGTACAAGCCATGGCCTGCACTGAGATGCAGAAGTATCGGTGTTTGGCTATTGACCTGCTCGGATTTGGAGGCTCAGACAAACCGGAAGACTTCGATTATTCGATGGAAAAGCAAGCCGAGACAATTCGAGAATTTCTGGCTTTGAAAAAAGTCGACAAAGTCATTTATGTCGGGCACTCTATGGGAGGCTCTGTGGGAATGGCACTGCTCCAACTACAGCCAGACCTTGTGGAGAAACTGGTGCTGCTGGATACCACTCTGGACCCAAGCTATATGGCACCTGTGTTCCAACAAATCTCTGGCATGGAAGAGGCACAGTTCGGTGTCCTATTTCAGGGCCTGAAAATGCGCGCCAAAGAAACGACTGCGGACTTTTTTCAGGCTCCTAGCCCAGAGACACTTGAGATGTCCGCCCGTGTAATGAAGCAATCTACATCTTATTCCTTTCTTCGTTCGTTAAAAGGAATAGGTCTTTTTTTGGAGAAACAACAGGCTGTTGAGGTCTTCAAGAACCTAGAGATACCTCACTATTACATTTTTGGGACAACTGATGAAGGTGTAGCTCGAATGGTCAATGACCACTTTGGCTCAGAACCATGGGTGTATGCGATTGAGAATGTCAAGCACTGCGCCATGGTTGAAGATCCGGCTAGTTTCTGCTCCGTGCTCGGTAAGATTTTGGCACAATAGAATATGATTATGAGAACGCGAGGTTGACTACGGCAATTGATGGAGAGCAAAAACTGAAGGAAGATACATATGACTGAGAGAGACTACTACGAAGAGCTTTGTGACTATTACGAAGTACTAGTCGGTGAAATTCCAAACCGAAATGAATTGAAGGAGGCACTGCAAAAAACAGTTATCACTGAAGACCTTGAGGTATTTTTTCTGTTGCCGTTAGCCGGGAATATAACACTAACAGAACTGAGAACGCAAGCGAAGCTCCCTCCCGACAAGCTTCACGAGAGACTCAAACGGCTTGCCTCCAAGGGATTAATCATCGCCTACAAGACTGAAAAAGACCATGCCTATGAGCGGGAACATATCATATTTATGACAGAACAGCAGGTCAGGAAAGGGGAAGAGGGACCACAACGCACATTTTTCGCCAGATTTTTTAACACACTGATTGAGGGTGAAGGAGGATTTACAGTGCCCACCAAAACGCCCTTCTATCGCGTTTTGCCAGCAGAGCCGGCTATCACAAAATCCTCCGCTCTGCGCACAATCGATATCAACATTGTGGTTCCGGACCCACGTAGCATTTTACCCATTGATATCATCACAGAAATGGTCAGGAAAGATGGCACTCTGATTGGGGTTGCGGAGTGCTTTTGCAGAAAGACGAAAAAGTTAGTGGCTGATGACTGTGGCCATCCTCGAGAGACCTGTTTTGTTTTCAATAAACTAGCTGAAAGCCTGATTGAGTACGGGTTCGCACGCAAAATTGACTACGCTGAAGCGATAGAGATACTGAAAGACTGTGAAGCCCATGGGCTCGTCCATTGCGTCGATAATTGTGAGGGACAAATTCTAAGTCTGTGCAATTGCTGCTCTTGCAGCTGCATCCTTTTAAGGGGTGTCATGCGGGGGCAGACAAATCTCAGCGCACCTTCACGCTATGTGGTGAGCTTTGATTCAGAGAAATGCAAAAGCTGTAAGACCTGTATCGCACGATGTCCTACCGACGCAAGGTTTGTTGTCGACGAAAAAGTGGGGGTGGATGCTGACAGGTGCATTGGGTGCGGACTATGTGTGACCACCTGTACTACTGGCTCGAGTAAGATTGTGCTACGAAAAGAGACTGAAAAGATTTACAGCAGCTGCCCCGAGCTCTATGACCAAATTGGGGGCGAGGCGCTAGCCGCATTCTTCGAGAGAAAGCAAGGTAGTTGAGGAGACAGGTATTGTTCGGACTTCATGTGTAGTCTGGTCAAGTAATAGTTACAGTTTGGCAGTAGCTAGAACTTCTAAGATTATTGGGGATGGAAGGAGGTGACAACTACAAGCGAAAGAGAGTCCATTTATCAAGTAAGTTAAGAATGTGTGCGTTTGTCCAAAGGTCGCGGGGTTTGAGTATTTGAAGTTTTATAAAGGAGGTCAAGAATGTGTAGGTACTGTGTGGAATATGGAGGGGGTACCAAGTGGTATCTTAATCCCGATAATTACCGTGATGAACTTTACACTGCTGAAGTTCATGAACCTACTACGAGGATGCTTGGGGGTGTACTGAAGAATACCTTCGAGGCGGGTGCTATGTCAAATGTTGATTTTATGGCGCCTGACTTATACTACTCAGGCAACCTGAGCATGGCTTTGGAGCAAGTAACTGCTCATGGTGGGCAAATCGTTCCTTTAGAGGACGCTCTCAAGATAATAGACCTTTGTCACGGACCTTTTCTGCTGGCGCACTGCGCCTGTCGCAGGTATTTTGGCCGAAAGGATGTCATTCGCTGCATGTATTTCTGGCCAACAGTCGAAACCGCGCTAAAGGAGAGACCCTGGGAGAAAGATTCAAGGGTTATCTCCAAGAAAGAAGCAAAAGAGCTCGAGAGAGAATTTGAAAAAAAGGGATTTTTGCATTCAATTTGGCACGCCGGTGTTAATTTTGATGGAATCCCTCCCATAGTTATATGTCATTGTACGGCTACTGATTGCATACCAACAAAGTTCAGATTGTCCTACGGAGTGATGAACGGTCAGCGCAAGGGAGAATATGTATCTATGGTTGACCCGGTGAAGTGCAGAGAGGGATGTAAGGACTATCCGGTGTGCATGCAGCGCTGCCAGTTCGGGGCAATGAGGTATTCTCCTGCAGACCGCATATTGTACATTGACCCTCAAGCATGTTTTGGTTGTGGTTTATGCCGAGCAGCTTGTCCACATGGAGCAATAAAGCTGGTGGACCGATTATCGTTCCCTTCTCTGGTGGATACCTGGTGACGCAGGAAGTGAATTTGGGCGAAAGGAGAGATAAAATGGAATACACACATATTACACCAAGGCCGCTTATTACTGTAGATGAAGAGGCATGTGGAAACGCCATATTGTGCCTGAAGTGTGTCAAGGCGTGCTTAGAGGCGGGCCCAAATGTTATTGGATTCATGAACAGTGAGCCTCCCCCGGTGGGAGAAAATGCTCCCCAAAGACTGGAGGATATACCGCACAAAATAATTTTTTCTGGTATGGTGAATTGCAATGGCTGTGGGAAGTGCATCGAGGCTTGCCCTAAAGGAGCTCTTACCTTGCAGATGCCTGAACCCCAGGTGCCGGCAGCGAGGGTTCAGCACGCAGACATCGTCTTTTGTGGCACTCTCAGGGATGGTACAAAAGTATTTCCCAGAGATTGAACTTTAAGGGGGATAAATCTTAGCAGCCATAGTGAGCTTTGCAAGATAAAAGGAGTTTACGAGTAGTATATGGAGGATGCAGAAAGCAGGAGACGCCGTGATTAAGGCAAAGCAACTTCGGCTTGTAGCTGGAGCGTATTTGTCTGGTATGGGTTACTACGTGGAGATCTTGCCGGAGATACCGGATACAGACCTTAAGCCCGATGTCATAGGGATAAAGCCTAAGTTAGAGGAGGTTAAACTCCGCCTAAAAAACAAGGGTGGAGCACCAACAGGCTTCATGTATTTATTGAGTGAGGATGAGTGGATATCTACGGAGTCCATAGTGGAAAAGACTGGGTTTGACGAAGATTTTGTTATTGCTGTGTTGCGGGATAGTGAGGAGGATGGTTGGGTTAAAAGTAAAACTGAACTGGAAGGCAAGGTCTTCTGGAAGATTTATGGTTATCGACTACCAGCTGAGGAATGTGTGATGATGTGTTGCGGCCCTGAAGACCCTTTGGGTGCATTAGATGTCTTGGAGAGATTAAAGGGCTGTTTCAACAGGGGATATCTCCTTTTCCCGTATCAGGTAGATGGGGAGTTTCTGGATAGGTGTTCTCAAAGAGAAATAGGTGTTTTAGTCTTTGATGAAAGGATTGTCAGCTTCATGGAGGCGCTGGCAGCCAAACATTTTAACATCAAGAATTTCAAGGCCTATTCTTCGATCTGTGAAAAAATTGTAGTTGATAACTACGCCTTCCGCACCGGTGAATATTGGTGAACTTTTTGATTAACTTTATTGACTATTGATTTTTCAAGAATCTGTGGTAGAATTTAAACGAGGGAGGTGAGAATGGTTATAGGGTAGCAAGCGGATAGCTAAGATATGCAACTTTGGAGGCAAAATTCAAAAGAAGGAGGTAAAAAAATGGCAATCAGGTATGCATCGGAGGAATGGGTAAAGGCTGCGTGTGAGGCAACTAATAAGAGCCAAGCGTACAAGGAGGCGGCGAAGAACTGGGAAGGAGACATGTATTTTATCGTCGAGCCAGAAGGGGGGCTGAAGGAGAAAATCATTATGTACTTTGACCTTTGGCATGGCGAATGTCGCGCTGCTTCTGTGGTCGCTGACGAAAGCGCCAAGACCCCTGCCTACCGCTTCTGGGCTCCACTAGGGATATGGCGTCAAATATTGGAAAAGAAGCTGGACCCTGTTCAAGCCATGATGACCGGCAAGCTCAACCTTAAGGGGGACATGGCACAAATTATGAAGATGCCTAAGGCTGCCGTAGAGCTGGTGAACTGCATGCTCCAGTTCGAAACCGAATTCCCTTGGTGAATTGCACGGTTCTTATCGAAACTGAATTGCGTGAGTAGCCAGCATGGCCTTGAGCTGAAATAAATATACGTAAAACATTTTGAGCTAACTTCAAATTTTGGAGAGGAGGTAGTTATGTGGTATTTTGTGAGTCCGGAGGTAGTTTATGGGCGAGATGCAGTGACTCGTTTGGCTCAATTGGAGGGAAAGTCTGCTTTCATCGTTACTGATGCCAATATGGTAAAACTGGGCTTCGTCGACAAGGTCAAGGAACAACTCTCGAAAGCAGGGATAAAGAGCACTGTCTTTGATGGAGTTGAGCCTGACCCTTCAATCGAGACAGTGAACAAGGGGGCATCCGAAATAAGCCGGTATGGACCGGACTGGATAGTGGCGCTGGGGGGAGGCTCGGTTATGGATGCGGCCAAGGGAATGTCGGCAGGATATGAAAGGCCGGATGTAAAGGTAGAGGAGATAAATCCCTTTACCCCTTTAGGGCCCCGGAAGAAGGCTAAGCTTATTGGTATTCCCACAACTTCAGGTACGGGTGCCGAGGCAACCTGGGGGATGGTGCTCACCGTCACCGCCGAGCAGAGGAAGGGGAGTTTTGGTTGCCGTGAGTGTACTCCTGATATTGCCATTGTAGACCCGGCGTTTGCGCTGGCGATGCCTCCTGATCTTACCGCACAGACAGGTCTGGACACGCTGACCCATGCTGTGGAGGGATTTACCAGTACCTGGAAGAACGATTTCAGCGATGGCCTTTTGCTTAGAGCTATCCAGCTTGTCTTCCAATATCTGCCCAGAGCCTACAAAGATGGGCACGACATGGAAGCCAGGGAAAAGCTGCATAATGCTGCCTGTATTGCCGGGATGGGATTTATCAACTCGATGTGTGCGCTGGCACACGCTACCGGCCATGCCCTAGGAGGCGTATTCCATACACCCCATGGCAGGGCAGTGGGGCTATTCCTGCCTTATACCATCGAGTTTATCGGAGACGCTCGTGAGGAGCTCTGGGCCGAGATAGCTTACTCTATCAAATTGGAGGTACCCAAAGGGAAAAAGGCAGCACCAATTCTAGCCCAGGCAATACGTGAGCTAGCCCGCAGTGTTAAGGAACCATTAAGCATTAAGGAGACAGGTATCCCGTCGGATAGCTTTAATAACTGCATAGAAAAGCTAGTAGATAATGCCATGATGGATTTTCAACTTGTTACCACTGCTCGGCCACCTAACAGCGAAGAGACAGAAAAGTTTTTCCGCTATGCTTACGACGGCAAATCCATAGATTTTTAGTCTATTGGAAGCGGCCATGTGTAGTAACTGAGGTTATAGCCGTTGCTGGGAGGCACAGGGTAGGATGGTCATGTGTATGATGCCAATTTGAAAGTCCGGCTGGTCCAGCAGCGGCTATAATTGCCAGAAAAGCAAAGGGCAGGGCGAATCTATTAGAATTATTGGGCAATTTCAGAAATAATGGCGAAAAGAACGAAAGGAGGTGCAAAAAATGTTTGGCTACATGGGAAAGATTCTGAAGGTTGATTTGTCAAAGTCTAATATCTCAGAGGAAGTCCCTCCAGAGGATGCGCGCAAAATGTTCCTGGGCGGGAGTGGACTGGCAACCAAATACCTTTTCGATGAAGTGCCAAAAGGTGCCGACCCGCTAGGCCCAGAAAATGCCCTCATATTTATGACCGGGCCTTTGACCGGGACAGAGTCTCCAAGTGCTGGAAGATATTGCGTAGTCTCCAAGTCGCCGCTGACTGGTTTTTGGGGAGAGGCAAACTCGGGTGGCAATTGGGGGGTGCATCTCAAAGGTTCAGGCTTTGACGGGATTGTTTTCAAAGGTATCTCGCCAGAGCCAGTCTACCTTGTAATTGACGAGGGGAACGCCAAGCTTAGAGATGCAAAGAATATCTGGGGCAAAGGTGTTGCTGAAACCAACAGATTAATCAAAGAAGAACTGGGTGAAGAGTTCCAAGTTGCTTGTATTGGCATAGCTGGTGAGAATCTAGTCAGATATGCTTGCGTTATTAACGACCTTCACCGGGCACCTGGAAGATGCGGCATGGGGACTGTAATGGGCTCGAAGCGCTTAAAGGCCATCGCTGTCAGAGGGGCAAAGCCAATCGAGGTAGCAAACAAAGAAGTCTTCACCAAAGTCTCAAAGACAAATTATGACCTGGTTAATGAAAGTATGTTGAAGATTACCCTTGAAACGTTTGGAACGTCTATGGCCACTGATTTGGTGAATGTCAGAGGTGGATTTCCTACCAGGAACTGGCAAACCGGGGTTTTTCCAGACATAGAGAAAATAAGCGGAATTACATTTGGAACTTCTGAACTTCTGGTAGACAGAAAACACTGCTATGCCTGTCCCATCAGTTGCGGCAGGGTGAGCGTGGTTAAGAGTGGCCCCTATGCTTGCAAAGGGGAAGGCCCTGAATATGAGACAATCGGCTCTTTCGGTGGCATGTGTGGAATTGAGAGTCTGGAAGCGGTCACGCTGGCACATAATTTGTGTGATGACTACGGCCTGGATACAATTTCTGCCGGCAGCACTATAGCTTTTGCCCTAGAATGCTATGAGAAGGGGATATTAACCAAAGCTGACACTGGTGGATTGGAGCTAAAATTTGGTGACCCTGATGTTGCAATCCAGCTTGTACACAAGATAGCCAAGAGGGAAGGCATTGGAGATTTGTTAGCTGAAGGCACAAAAAAGATGGCGAAGAAGCTGGGCAAGGGGTCAGAGAAATTTGCCATGCATGTCAAAGGTCTGGAGCTGCCAGCTTATGACCCCAGAGCTGCCAGAATATGTGGATTAGCATTTGCCACTGCAAACCGTGGAGGTGACCATATCACAGCTTATATTGAAGGCCCGACTTTCATGGACATACCCTTCCTTTGTGTCGAAAACAGCAAAATTGAAGACCCGCTCGTAGAGAACCCGGCCGAGGCCAAAGTTCTAAAGGATTTGGAGGACTCCCTTACTGTTTTTGATGCCATGGGGACGTGCAAGTTTATGGGAATGGCTCTAGCTACGGAAGACTGGGTTGATATGATAGCCAATTGTGTCGGCTGGAAATTCGATGTGGGTGATTACAGAAAGCTTGGAGAGAGGATTTATAATCTGGCAAGAGCTTTCAGTGTAAGAGAAGGGTTGACAAGAGCTGATGATAGTCTTCCCAAGCGCTTACTAGAAGACCCAATGCCTGAAGGTCCAGCTCAAGGGCTTGTAGTAGAGAAGCTAGACGAGATGTTAGATGCCTACTACGAATTCCGGGGATGGGATAAGAAAACTGGCAAACCAACCCCAGAAAAGCTCAAAGAGCTGGGGCTGGGCTATGTCATAGATAAAATCTGAGAGGTGTCTAGGAATAATCTTCCGGCACTGTGGTTGCGACCCATTAGGGTCGCCTATCACCAGAACATGTAGCCTCGACCCTTTAGGGTCGAGTTCAGCGAGGCTAAAGCCTCGCAGCTACATCCTGGTAAGAAATCTAAAAATTTAGGGGGTGAGATGATGGTTTCCACGGCTGAAAAGCCCTGGCTTTCAGGTTACAGGTTAGGGCCATATAAGCTTCCGCAAACAAAAGAACCTTATCCAAAGGTGCCTCTTCATAACTTCTTGGATGCTGCGGCAGCTGAGTTTCCTGACCATGCTGCATGTTCCTACCTGGGGAATGAGATAAACTATAAAGAGCTGAAGCTTCTTGCAGATAGCCTAGCAGCTGCCCTTGCTGAGCTAGGTGTAAGAAAAGGCGACAAGGTAGCCACCATCCTTCCAAATTGCCCGCAGTTTGTCATAAGCGATTTTGGGATACTAAAAGCCGGAGCCGCGCACGTTCCATGTAGTGTGATGCATAAAGCTGCTGACTTGATATACGAGATTGGCGAGTCGGGAACTGAGACGGTAATTTGCGGTGAAGGATCTCTGGAGCTGGTTAATTCAATAAAAGATAAGACCAAGATTAAGAGGATAATCCTCACTTCTCTTACGGATTATTCATTGGAGAAGCCGGAATTAAAGCAAGTACCGGGCACGTATCAACTTCGTGATTTGATAGCCAATCACGAGCCCAAGGCCCCGGCGGTTGACATCAACCCGATGGAAGACCTGGCCGTTCTTCCATTCACAGGGGGTGCTACCGGATTACCCAAAGGTGTGATGCTAACTCATTACAACCGGGTGGTAGCTCTAACCCAGCTTGTATGGCAGTTTGAACCTCTGAGAGTAGGAATCAGGGGGAAAACCTCCATATTGATGCCCGTTCCGCTTTTTCATCAGTATGGTCATTGCATGATGCACTTCGCCGTTTACTGGGGTCTTAAGATGTACTTGCTTCCTGACCCAAGGGATACCGATACGTTCCTGGAGCTATTAACAAAACATCGCCCTTTCGTATGTGCATGTGTGCCGACTCAATACAACAGGCTGGTCTTGAAAGGACTTGGAAGGATACCGACCATGTTCATGTCAACTACATCCGCCCTGGCTCCAGAAGTTGCCCAGAAATTCAGGCAGCAAACCGGTGTGCCCATAACGGAGGCTTACGGCCTAACGGAAACAGGCGGGGGTACCCACATCAATCTATCGTCTTTTTCAAAGATCACCGGCTTCATGTCTTCTGAGAAGTTTGGCTCCATAGGAGTGCCAATGCCAGACACAGAAGTCAAAATTGTGGATCTGGACACAGGTGAGGAAGCTTCTCCAGGAAAAGAGGGAGAGCTATGGGTTCGCGGGCCACAGGTTATGTTAGGTTACTGGCCTGAACCCGGCAAGGGGCTAGTTGATGGCTGGCTGCCTACCGGTGATGTAGTGAGGATGGATGATGATGGTTACTTCTACATTACGGACCGGGTTAAAGATATGGCAAATGTTTCCGGGCTTAAAGTCTATACCAGGCTGGTTGACGATGTGCTATATGAGCATCCAGCAGTTGCCGATGCTGTGGCGATTGGGATTCCTGATCCCGAACGTCCAGGTAGTGACCGAATAAAAGCTTTTGTAAGGTTGAAACCAGAGTACGAGGGGGAAATAACCGCAGAAGATATAATCAGCCATTGCCGGGAGAAGCTGCCGCCTTATGCTGTGCCGAAATTCGTCGAGTTTCGCAAAGAGTTGCCTCTCACAGTCACTGAGAAGCTTTTCAAGAGGCAATTGCGGGAGGAGGAGATAGCTAAGATGAAAGCTAAAGCCGAATAGCTTCGCTGCAGAATTGCGTAGATGCCGAGTTACGAAGATTTAGAAGCTAAAGTAATAGACACGGGTATATGTACAGTCTGTGGGGCATGCATGTTAGCATGTCCCAACTCTTATATTAAATCCCTTGACGGGAAACCGAAGAGGCCCAAGAGGACTATGGATTGTGTAGGTTGTACCATCTGTTACGATGCTTGCTATATGCTCAGGCATGGCTTAATGCCGGATATAGAGGGCAGCATTCTAGGCTGGGGCAAGAGGGTAAGTGTCGGAATATATAAGCGGATTCTAGCAGCGAGAACAACAGACCGAGGTATAGGAAAAGCTTGTCAGGATGGCGGAATAGTAACCGCGTTGTTAATCTATGCATTAGACCACGGTATCATTGATGGTGCTCTGGTGGCTGGCAAAGATGCTTGGGTGCCGGTAGCCTGTGTGGCGAAAACAAGAGACCAGATTATATTAGCAGCAGGGACTAAATACGGGGTGGTTCCTCTGTTGAAAGAACTGAGGTCTGCTGTTGTGGAACATGGCCTTGGCAAAATCTGTGTCGTGGGCTCACCGTGCCATATCCAATCCGCCAGATATCTAAAACACAAAGGGTTACCGTTGGCCTCGGCTGTGAAACTTACCGTAGGCTTGTTTTGCCGGGAGAATTATGACCATCGCTGCATCATGGAGAAAGCCAGTGGGAAAGGCTTAGGCATCGACGAGATAGACAAGTTCAAAGTCGCCGAGGAGTTCAACATATACGCAGGTGGTAAGAAACTAACTTTTCCTATAACCGAGGTTAAGAGCTGTGTTCCAAGACATTGTCTTGTTTGTGAGGATTTCTCTAGCGAACTTGGCGATATTTCCATTGGTAGCGATGGGTCCTCCGAGGGCTTGTCGACCATTATCGTCAGGACTGAGGAAGGGGAAAACCTCTTTTCCTGTATGGAAAAGCAAGGGCTTGTCGAGACCAAAGCTGTGGAGGATCTGGCTTACATAAAAGAGATAGCTGAAAGAAAAAAGAAGAAGGGCAGGCAGACTAAAGACATATTCAGGCTGAGACAAGAGAGGCTGAGTGAGACGGAGATTGCGGCTAGATTAGGGGTAACCGAAGAAAGGGTATCCCACAGGCTTGAAGGGTTCTAGACTGGAAGCGCAAAGATGCCTTTGCTCACGGGAAAAGTCAAGGCCTGTAGTAATCTCTTAATGCTAATGAAGATTGCGTCACTGGTGGTGATAAAAGACTAAAAAGTTTAGAAAGGATACAAACTAAGGAGAATGGCAATGGAAAGAGTAACCGTATCACGTTTGGCAATAATAGGCGCTGGAACCATGGGAGCTGGAATTGCTCAAGTAGCTGCTGAGTCTGGTTATGAGGTGCGACTTAGCGATGTAGGGGAAGATTTTTTGGAAAAGGCGCTTGGCACCATTCGCAAGTTTGTCGGGAGAAAAGTGGAAAAGGGCGAGATTAGCCAAGAAGTCTGTAAAGAGAACCTGAATAGAATTAAGCCGACGACGGATCTAACGGCGGCAGTCGCAGGTGCTGATCTGGTTCTCGAAGTCATTCCTGAGAACGTAGAAATGAAGAAAAATCTGTTCCGCAAATTAGACTCTCTTACACCACTTGAAACCATTTTGGCCTCTAATACTTCTACTCTCAGCATTACCGAGATAGGTGCAGCTACCAACCGAGCGCAGAAAGTGGTAGGAATGCATTTTTTTAATCCAGCGCCGGTAATGAAATTGGTTGAGGTTGTAAAAGGAGAGAAAACCTCTGAGGAAACTGTGGAAATCGCAAGTGGGGTATGCCAAAGAATGGGCAAGACCCCGATTGTGGTCAGAGACATCCCTGGATTCATTGTAAACAGGTTCTTGGGTCTCCTTTATAATGAAGCGGCCAACTTGGTTTACCGTGGGGTGGCAAGTCCTGAGGATGTTGATACGGCGATGAGACTGGGAGCAAACCACCCCATGGGTCCGCTCCAAATAGCCGACTTGGCTGGTGTAGATGTGGTTCTGGCAGCTCTTGAAGCAGTCTATGCAGCTACAAAAGAGGAAAGGTACAAGCCTTGTCCCTTATTTGCTAAAATGGTTAAGCAAGGCAAATTGGGAAGAAAGACAGGAGAAGGGTTTTACCGCTACTAAGAAGAGCTGGAGTAGAGAAGGGGAAAACTATGGATAAGGTTATCATCACAACAGCAATAACAGGTGCCGTCCATTTCCCTACTTTGTCCCCTTATTTGCCAATCACGCCTCAGCAGATTGCCAGCGAAGCTGTGCGCGCGTACGAGGCTGGAGCTGCGATAGCTCATATCCACGTTCGCGATACCGAAACTGGTATACCCAGCTCAAACCTTGAGCTTTATCGTGAGGTAGTAACCAGCATAAAAAGCAAGTGCAATATGGTTATCTGTTTTACTACTGGCGCTGGCCTTGGAATGACCACTGAAGAACGAGTAGCTGTGGTTCCCACCTTCAAGCCGGAGTTAGCCTCGCTTAATTTTGGCTCGATGAATTTTTCGATTTTCCCTTTGGCGGAGAAGATAAAGGAGTTTAAGTTTCCCTGGGAGAAGCAGCGTGTTCTAGGGAGCGAGGACTATATTTTCCCAAACACATTCAAAACTCTGCGGGAATTCTTGACTATTTTCGCTGAAAATGAGACTAAACCTGAACTTGAAATTTATGACCTCGGGATGATCAATAATGTAGCCTTTATGATTCGACAGGGGTATTTGAAAAAGCCGGTTCATATCCAATTCGTCATGGGTGTCTTAGGTGGTGTCCCAGCAACAACAGGTACTCTGGTGACTCTATATAATGCCGCACGCGAGGCGATTGGCGACTTTACGTGGTCGGTGTGCGCTTCTGGTTATCATCAAATCTCCATTTGTACATTGGCATTAACCATGGGGGGTAATGCTAGAGTCGGTATGGAAGACAGTCTTTTTATCAGTAGAGGTGTGTTAGCTAAGAGCAATGCTGAGCAGGTAGAAAAAATAGTGCGTATAGCCCGTGAGTTGAGCCTGGAGCCGGCTACACCTGATGAAGCCAGGCAGATTTTAGGGCTTAAAGGATCAGACAAGGTAAATTGGTAATGACCGGTAGTTTGTGAACTGTTCTCATGGTTTTCAAGTAAGTTTAACCTTAAAAGTAAGGAGGGAAAAACTATGAAAAAACAATCTCTGACTGGGTATAATGATAAGGATGATGGGCTTCATCTTCATGATGGCGAGGGTTATTATGAGTGGTGGTACTTCGATGCGCAGTTTGATAATGGGTATTCATGCGTCTTGACATGGCATTGGCGAAACGCCTTCTTAAAGCCACACATTCCCACCATTCAGATTTTCACTTATACCCCGGATGGAAAGCGGCATATCGGGACGGCTGCTGTGAAACCGGAGGAATGCAAAGCTCGTGAGGATCGCTGTGATGTTCAGATGGGCGACAGTTTTTGTCGCCAAGAAAACGGTGCCTATAATGTTAAGATGCATGCTAAAGGTGTTGGAGCTGAACTAGTGTTTCGAAACCGCCTCCCGGGGTGGAAGCCAGCGTCTGGTTTTATATATCGTTCTAAAGTAGCTGAGCAGGGTTGGGCTATTGCTGTCCCAAGAGGTGAGGTTGAAGGAAATCTTTACCTCGATGGGCAGGGCATACCAGTTAGGGGACGGGGATATCATGACCATAACTGGGGTACTGTAAATATGTACGAATGCTTTCGGGGTTGGTATTGGGGACGTCTTTTTGATCCAACTTACACGCTAATCTATGCATGGATGCTTCCATTAAAGGAAACAGAACCAAGTCTCCCCTTTCTCTATTTAGCTAAAGGTGATAAGCCACTCCTAGCTACGGACAAATTCCAGTTTATTGTAGAGAAGGAGGGGGTTGATGACGTTACGGGGAAGTCCACTGCAAGGGATATTTTCATAAAGAGCCGGGGGGAGGAAGGTGTCCAGTTTCAGTGCCGACTGAATACAAAGCGGGTTGTTGAGTGTGGGAGGCTTCCACAAGCAACTGACTGGCCGCAATATAACTGGAGGTTTCTGGCTGATTATAAGGCCGAAATTAAGGTAAAGGGCGTTGTCGACAGTGTCTCTGGTAAAACAATTCACGAATGCCTCATTCTCAGATGAAGTGATTGGCAAATAAAACCAAAAAGAGTTACCACGGCAAAATACACTAAACTTGCTAAGGTTGACCTTAAAGGCCTTAAAGGGAAAGAGGGGTTAAGAAAATGCCGCAAAGAGTTGGTATTGTAGCTGTAGCTCAAACAAAATATGAGGCAGCAAAACCGAGGCAACATCTTAGTGACCTTGTTTTGGAGGTAACTGATAAGATACTCGAAGAAACAGGGATATCTCTAATTGACGATGTGGACAGTGTGGTGAGTTGTTCTCAGGATCACTGGGACGGGAGAACAATTTCTTCCATGCCGATTCCCGATGTTACTGGCTCACATCTTAGGGACGAATCAAAAGTGGCTGGCGATGGGGCTTATGCTGTTTTATATGGTATGATGCATATCCTCTCTGGCCACCATGATATCGTGCTGGTGGTGAGCCATTGTTCAGAATCGCAGACTGATGGCAGAATTATAGAAAATTGCGCAATTGATCATATTTATCATCGAATGCTAGGACTCGATTTCCTTTCCTGCGCTGCTATGCAAGCAAACCGATATATGCATAAATACGGCATTTCTCGAGAACAATGCGCCAAGGTAGTAGTCAAAAACAGGGGCAACGCTAAGAACAATCCTTACGCCCAAGCACCCGCCAAGCTTTCTCTAGAAGATGTGCTTAACTCGAGCATGCTCGCCTTCCCTATTACAGCCCTTGACGCTAAACCGGCGTCGGATGGTGCCTGTGCTATTTTGCTAGCCAAGGAAGATAAAGCCAAGAAGCTCACAGATAAGCCTGTTTGGATCAAAGGGGTTGGGAATTGTTATGATGCACACTTCCTTGGGGATAGAGACCTGTCCGCTTGTGATTCCCTGGTGTCGGCAAGCAAGCGAGCCTATGAAATGGCAAGTATAACCAACCCCGGCAAGGAAATCGACCTTGTCGAAATGTCGGAGATGTTTTCTTATCAAGAGTTGCTATGGATGGAAGGCCTCGGTTTCTGTGATCGCGGAGAAGGCGGCCACCTCATCGACAGTGGGACAACTCAGATGGAAGGTAACCTGCCGGTTAATCCCTCCGGGGGATTACTCTCAGGTGTCCCTGTAACTGTTGCTGGAATGTCAAGAGTGGCCGAAGCAGCTCTGCAATTGCAGGGCAAGTGTGGTGACCGTCAGGTACCCGAAGCTAAGATAGCCATCGCTCACGGTACCGCTGGTGTCTGTGGGCAGATGCATTGCGTCCTAGTACTGGAGAAAGGAGGCAAATAGAATGCCACAAAGGGTTGCTATTGTTGGAATAGGACAAACTCGGCATACATCACGAAGGCCTGATGTTAACGATGGCGAGTTGATTAATGAGGCAGTAAGTGCGGCCTTAGCCGATGCCCAGTTGACGATGAAGGACATCGAGACGGTGATAATCGGTAATATGGAGTTCTTTGAAGGCCATCATCTTAACGATGCCATGTTAGTAGACTACACCGGCGCTCGTGGAAAATCGGGCTTCAAAATGAACACGGGTGGGACAGTAGGTACAATGAACGTAATATCAGGTTGGTACAATGTCGCTTCAGGACTTTTCGATACCTGCCTAGTCATAGGATGGGAGAAACATGACGAGGCTCCGACGACTTCGTGTATAACAACGATCACAGACCCAGCCATTGACCGGCCTTACGCCGTTGGGGCGTTGTCTGGATTAGCTATAATCTCTATGAATTATATGACCAGAACCGGTTGCAAAGTGGAACACGCCGCTATGGTCCGAGCTCAGGCATCCGAAAATGCTTCCAGAAACCCCAATGCCCACGTGAGAGATAGACTCAGTGTTGAGGATATACTCAAAGCCCGAATGGTGGTGTACCCGCTTAACCTTTATTTCCTTTGTCCTACCAGCGTGGGTGCTTGTGCCACAGTGCTTGCTTCGGAAGTAAAGGCAAACAAGATTACTAAGAAGCCAGTATGGATAAAGGACCACGTTACTGTTCACAGCGACTATAGCGGTGCCCTATTCACCTTCCCCGGTGAGACTCGTGAGACATCACACATGGTAGCCGGAAGGAAGCTTTTCCAGAGGAATCATATAACTAAACCGATTCGAGAAATTCAGGTTTTTGAAATGTACGACCCTTGCGCATTTGTGCAAATGTCTTGGCTGGAGGATTTTGGAATTTGTGGCGAGGGCGAAGGTTGGAGATTGGTAGAAAAGGGCGTAACTGCTCGGGAAGGAGAGTTCCCTGTTTGCCCCTCCGGTGGTGTTCTCTGCACTAACGCTATTGGTGATTCTGGCACCCTCCGTGTGGCGGAGGCTGCCTTACAAATTAGAGGAGATGCCGGTGAGCATCAAGTCACTCGTGATGTCAAAACGGCTTTGGCCAGCGGTTACGGCGGCTCCTACTGGACAGACCTACTACTCCTGAGTAAGACGCTGGATTAACTGGAGGAAGAAATGCAGCAGAAGACAACTGATGAACTAATTACCCAAGAGATGCTACTTAAGATACCTTACCGATGGGCGGCCGGTGAATATGTTGGAGAGTTTCTTCGAGAACTCAGGCACAGCGGAAGAATCTACGCCAATAAGTGCCCTAAATGCGGACGATTCCGCTGCCCGCCGGCACCAGTATGCAGCAGATGCCATACTAGGATGGAGGAAAGAGAAAAGTGGGTAGAGGTAGGCCCTAGGGGTACTCTACTTGCTTTCTTCGTCGCAGAGCAATCGTTTTTGGTTCCGACGACTGGTGACATGCTGGAAATTCCCTTCAGCGTGGGCGTAATATGGCCTGATGGTGCGCCTGTCGCTCTTTGGCATAAATTAGAAGAAACCAATCCGGATAAGATAAAAGTGGGCATGCGCGTTGAGGCTGTATTTAAACCTGAGGAACAACGCCAAGCAAACATCTTCGATATCCTATATTTCAAGACTGTTTAACAAATATGAGATAGGGGAAATGAAGAAAATGGGACAGGAAACTGCAAACAAAGAACCAATCGTAACCCCCGGCTGGATAATAATGCCTTACAGGTATTCAGTGGGAGCTTTGGCAAGCAAGTTTTTTGTAGAGTTGCGAGATAATAAGAGAATCATAGGAGTGAGGTGCTCAGAGTGTAATCGTGTCATCGTGCCGCCGAGGTCGGTGTGTAACAAATGCTTCCGCAAATTGCATGAATGCGTAGAACTTGACTGTAAGGGTACGCTGTTAACTTATACTATCGTTCATTATACTCCCTCTTGCGAGTGGCTAAAACCGCCTTTTGCCTATGGCATTATTCAGCTCGATGGTGCTGATACTGGTTTTACTCATGTGTTGGGTGAAGTAGATTTGGACAACATAAGGATAGGCATGCGGGTTGAAGCAATGTTTAAGGACAAGCGGCAGGGTAACATCCTGGATATACAATATTTCAGACCGTTAGCAGGCAGCCTTTAATAGAGGAATCGGTTCTTTGCAGGGAGGTGCCTTGAGATAACACTAGTCCAGAATGTGTAATCGGCAATGTCAAACTTGACTGTGCGCTCTCCGTTACGGGACAGTTGCCTATAGATTCTTGGTAAAGATCTCCCGGAGAATAGACTTTCTGTAACATCTTAGCTGCTTATTCGTTAATAGAGGTAAACGAGTGTACCAGAACCGTCCTGCCGGACAGACATCAGATGAAGCCTTCCTGGTACAGAGGGCCATCGGCCATGACGCTGAGGCTTTCGGCAGGCTGTATGACATGCACGTCAACAGGGTATACCGGCACGTTTATTACCGGGTGGGCAATAAGTCAGACGCCGAGGACCTGACCCAAAGGGTCTTTCTCAAAGCGTGGCAGGCAATCGGCCGGTATAAGAAAACGTCAAGCCCATTTGTTGCCTGGCTTATGACTATAAGTCATAACCTTGTAATAGATTTTTATCGGACCAGAAAGGCCGAATCGTATCTTGACGTAGACTTTATCGCTCATGATCCAGCTCCGGGCCCGGAACGGGCAGCTGAAGCAAGCTTTGAGCAGCAGCGATTGCGAAGGGCGATTTTGCAGCTACGTGGTGACGAGCAGCAGGTGGTCATGATGCGTTTCATCGAGGGCTTTGAGTTCAAGGAAATCGCCTCGCTCCTGGGCAAAAAAGAGGGGAATATCAGGGTCATCCTACACCGGGCACTGGTCAAGCTCCGCCACATGCTGGAGAAGGAGAATGGTTAATGCCGGGAAAGTTTGAAGACATACTAGTACAATGCATTGATGATATCAAGGCGGGCAGATACAGCATTGAGGAATGTCTGGAGAGGCATCCTTCTCTGCGCAATCGCTTGGAGCCTTTGCTCAGGCTTGTGCTGGAGATTCAGCCACCTCCTGATGTTGAACCTTCACCGGGCTTTAAAGTAAGGGCACGGGTTCAGCTCATGGAGCAGATTCATGCCGGGCGGGCTGTAACAAAACGGCCTGGACCTCGTTATAGGAATCAGACAAGTCTGATACCACAAAGAAGGAGGTTCAGCATGATAGGTATTATTGTTGCAGCGATAATGGCAGTTTCCACTTTGGGTGGAGGCACTGCCTATGCCTCACAGGATAGCCTGCCGGGCAATATCCTCTATCCGGTAAAGCTCGGCACCGAGCAGGCGAGAATGATGTTGCCGGGAGATGATGTTGCCAAAGCGGAACGAGCCCTGAGTTTTGCTGGGAGGCGTGTCCAGGAGATGACAGCCCTGGCGGAAAAGGAGCGTTCGGATTACCTGAACCTGGCCCAGGACAAATACGACGATGCTGTGAATACGGCACTAGCCAGGATAGAGGCAGCCAGAGGCAAAGGTCTGTCCACGGCGAGCATATCGGAATTAGTGGCGGGAGCCACGGCAGAACAACTTTCTGCCCTGGATAAAGTATATGACCGGGTGCCGGACGAAGCAAAAGAAGCCATAACAAAGGCGAGACAGGTATCCCTGATGGGACAGGGAAACGCCCTGGCGGCTCTGGCACAGGATAACCCGGTAAGGGCTGCCGAGATCAACATGGCCACCGCGGAGAACCGACTGAACAGGGCCATAGCTGTGGCTGAGGGAAACGATGTTGAAGAGGTGGAGAGCGCCTTACAGCAGTATGAGGAGCTCAACCAGTTTGGTGAAGAAATCTCCCAGACTGCGCAAGGCTTGGGCAAAAATGTGGCTACTGTTGAAGAGTTGGTGGCTAAAGCAACTTCAAGGCACCTCTCTATCCTAGATGAGGTGTATGATAAGGTTCCAGACAAGGCTAAACCGGCTATCGAAAGGGCAAGAGAAGCGTCTATGAATGGACTCGGCAATGCGCTTAAAGCCTTAGCTGGAGAAAACCCGGCAAGAGCCATGGAGATCAACCTGGCGGCCATGGAAGAGAGGCTGAACAGGGTCAGGGCTGAGGCTAGGGAGGATAATGTGGAAGAGGCAGAGAATGCCTTACAGCAGTTTGAGGAGATGGCTAGATTTGGCGAGGAAATTTCCAGGATTGCTCAAGGACTGGGTAAGGACGTGGCTACTGTTGAGGAGCTGGTTGCTAGGGCGACTACTATACATCTGGAAGTGCTGGCAGAAGTCCGCGAACAGGTGCCAGCACCGGCACAAGCCGCTATTGATAGAGCGATGCAGGAATCAGTGAAGGGCTACGAGAGAGCTGTTGAAGCGTTGGAGAGAATAGGTACTGGTATCCCGCCGAAGCCGCCTATCCCCGAGGGAGTACCTCCAGTACCAAAGGGGATACCGCCTGTACCCAAACCAGAAGTGCCCGCAGGATCAGATAATGACACGGAGGACGAACAAGAGGAACAGGGAGGGCAACGAACTCCCGGCCCGCCGAGTGGAACGGGTGGGAGACCTTAAGCTTATTAGTTGAGGATGAGCCGTAGCCCCGGCAACAAAAACCGGGGCTACTTTGTTCTGGTCCACGGGTTGATGGTCCATTAAGGTTATCGCCACAGTTTCAGTTGCGGGGTTGTATCACACAAATGCTTTCTCTGAAAGAATAATGCAAGTCCTGTTCTTTCAGATTTCTTACGTTCTCTTATCTTCTACCCCTGGTTAAGAGCTTGCTCAGCCTCCTATTCGTGCCACCATTCGCAGTGCACATTGTAACATCCGATCCGGAGCCCCTTAACCTGTTTTAGGAGCGCAGCTCTCTACTACGAGCTCGCTAAGGCGAGGTCTTGTCAATAGGTGTGTAAATGTCAGGCAATGGCGAGCACCTCTTCCTGCTTAGTTTCGGTTTCTTCATTCCTCTCTCGGAAGCCAAACTCCAGGTAGACCTGCATCAGCTTCTCCGGGGAG
>Ga0194110_10000861_pt1 | contig 39067 bp, 28 predicted proteins | sample TA2Kig1200mmetaG_FD_146192 | JGI IMG/M metagenome (GOLD analysis project Ga0194110, IMG submission 146192) | Freshwater microbial communities from Lake Tanganyika, Tanzania - TA2015032 Kigoma Deep Cast 1200m | ecosystem: Environmental > Aquatic > Freshwater > Lake | place: Tanzania: Lake...
CAGCGACATCGTGCCTTTCCCGCGGTTGGGGTACTACCTCATCCGCCGCGATCAGTACGCGCGCGACTACCAACTCGACTTCGACGAGGTAAAGGGCGAGATCAGGGAGTTTCTGGAGACCCAGACGACCCAGAACCTCGCCGCCGCCCAACAGCGAGAGCTGATGAAGGCGGCGGACATCAAGTTCCAGCTCACGTGGCCCGAGGGCTCGTTCCTGCCGCCGAAGCCCCCAGAGGCGCCGAAACCGCCGGGTGCAGGGAATCCGTAGGACCTCACAGGCCCCAGATGTACAGCCCGTAGCGGTCGATCGAGAAGTCAAAGACTACGGCGCCGAGCTCCTTGAGGGCCTGCTTCACCTGGTACTCGGCGTTCTGCTCGCAGAAGAAGATCATCGTTCCGCCGCCACCGGCGCCGCAGACGCGGCCGCCGGTGGCGCCGCTCTGGCGGGCGCCTTCGTGGAGCCGATCGAGGCATTCGTTGGTCACGTCCGGGTGCAGCTGCTTGTGGTACTCCCAGGTCTGCTCCAGCAGCGGGCCGAGGTCATCGAGGCGTGAGCGCAAGAAGGCCCGGCGCATCTCCTCGGCACACTCGCTCATCCCCTTCAGCGCCACGATCACACCGGGGTCTTCGCCCGCGACGCCCTGTGCGACCTTATCCAGGATGCCTTTCGCCGGGCGCGAAATCCCGCTGTAGGCCACGACCATTCGTTTCTCGATCTCGACGATAATCTCCGGCCCGAGCGGCAGGATGTCGATCTCGATGTCGCGTGAATCGGTCCGCGGCCAGTGCACCATGTACTTCACGCCGCCGCCGGTGACGGGCGAATACTGGTCCTGCCAGCCGTACTCGGTCTTCAGCGCGGCCTTCTCGCATTCGATGGCCATCTCCGCGATGTCGAAGTTCGTCAGCCGGTGACCGGTGAAGGCGCTGAGAATCGAGAGGACACAGGTGGCGATCGTGGAGGACGAGCCGAGCCCCGCACCGCCCGGCATCTCGGAGTAGGTCGTGAGCTCGATCCCCTGGTCGATTCCCATGCGGCCGATGATGTGCTGAACGAGACCCAGTTCCCCGTCAGCGCTTAGTTCGCCGGGGTCGGCCAGCTCGACGACAACGCCCTGGTCGGGCGCGCGGAGGATGATCCGCCGGTCGTCGCGCGGCTCGAGGGTCGCGTAGATGTACTTGTTGATCGTGGCGTTGAGGATTCGTCCGCCGAACTGGTCACAGGCGACGTGGTAGTCGGTCATCCCCACGAAGTCGATGCGCAATGGCGAACGGGCACAGAGCATGTCAGTTCCTCCTGAGGAACTCACCAACCACGTTGTACCACACTCACGAGCCCGCTCGTCGCGCGATCCCCTCGCGTACCGCGCTGAGGTGCTCGGCCGCGCGTTGGCGCGCCCAACCGATCTCATTGCCGCAAGGCAGGAAGAGCATTCCCTGTTCGGCCCGGCGGAGGCAGTCCTGGGTATCGGCGCAGGCCATCCCGACAGGGACGCCGCGGCGCTTGCCCGCCTCGATCACGCGCACGATGCACGCCTCGTGTTCCTCGCTGCGACCGAGGCCCAGGCCCAGCGACATCGCCAGATCGCCGGGGCCGATCATCACGCAACTCAGCCTGGCGACGGCCATGATCTCGTCGGCGCGCTCGACGGCCTCGCGCGTCTCGATCATGCAGATCGCCATGATCTCGTCGTTGGCCGCGAGGGCGTAGTCGGCGCCGTAGCGCTCCCGCCGGACGCCGCCGGAGGAGCGCTTCCCCGCCGGCGGGTAGAGGCAGGCCTCCACGGCGCGCTGCGCGTCGGCGGCCGAGTTGACCATCGGAATCACGATGCCCAGCGCGCCGGCGTCCAGCACCCGCCCGATGAGCCCGAAGTCGTTATCCGCCACGCGGACCAGCGGCGCCGGACCCGCGTCGGCGATGGTCGGCAGCGTATTGAGCAAGGCCTCGTAGCTCCAGTACCCGTGCTGAGCGTCCAGCAGAAAGCCGTCAAACTCTAGCACGCCCATGCACTCGGCCACGAGCGGCGAGCCGCCGACCAGCCACCCTACGACCGCCGGCTCGCCGGCGCGGATCCGCGCGAGAACCTGGTTGGTCTTCATGGTGCCCTCAGTCTGATGATCCGGCAGCGCCCGGGCGACGCCGGGATCAGGACCGGCTGCGCTCCGGGAATCCGCAGGACGACGTTCGCCTCGATGCCGCCGAACTCCGTGCGCCGGATCAGCACGCGGTCATCCAGCCGGACACCGGACACCACCGGCGCGGGCACGGTCGGCACGTCGAAGGTCACAGGCGTGCCCTTGTCGAGGAACTCCTTGTACTCCAGCGAGGCGGCGTAGACCTGCTGGATCAGCGCAATCTCCTTCGCGGTCTCGGCGTCCATGCACCAGTTCATCAGGCCGTCCGTGCCGCGCAGGAGCATGTGCCAGATCAGCTCCTGGTACTGCTCCTCGCTGAGCTGCTTCACGTTCGGATCGGCATCGGGCGGCGGCGAGGTCGTGTGCCAGTGCAGCCAGGAGATGATCGGCACCGTGTCGCCCCCGCTCTTGCAGGGGTTCGTCGCCACCAGCAGCATGTTGTAGAACCAGCGGTAGTCCGAGTCCTCGAAGTCGTACCAGCCGAAGGTCGGATACCACGTGTAGACGACCGGCATCGCGAACGTGTAGCCCGTCGAGGGGAAGAGATTCGGCCACTCGCGGTACTTTGCCCGGCAGTCGGTCTTGACGGGCGCGCCCTCGGGCAGGACCTCGAAGTAGTCGTACCAGTACCGATAGCCGTCGTTCGGGTACTCCGCGTAGTTGCCGACGAGCGCCTGCGGGAAGTAGGCCTTCACCGTGTCGGCGTAGACCTGCCGCTGCATGTCGGCGCGGATCGTGCGGAGTCGCTTCTGGAAAGCGCGGAAGTCACCGATGTCGGGCACGTTCTCACGGCAGCGCTTGCAGCGCTTGGAGGCCTCCCACGCCTCGTTCCACTCGATCGGCCCGTCGATCTCCCAGTCCAGGTAGATGAAGCTGACCTGCAGGCCTGCGTCCTGGTAGGGCTTCAGGAAGGCCTCGAACTGGGCCTTGATGGCCGGGTAGCGGAACTCCAGCGCGAAGGGGCAGCCCATCTTGTGCTGCTCGCCGAAGCTCGCATCGAAGAAGGGCTGGTCCGCATCGTCGATGTGCGCGGTCCGCTCGTCGCCGTTGAAGAAGCTGTGCATGCACGCGTTGGCGTCGATGCCGATCTCCAGACCGAGCTTCTGCTGCAGCCGGCCGAGGCGCATTGCCTCCGCGAGGCTGTGCTCGACATCCCCCGGGTTCCAGCGGGCGCTGAGCGCGATGCCCCGCGCGTCGAGTTCGCGGAGCAGGCGCTCGTTCTCCGCATCATCCTCCGAGGGCAACCCCTCCAGTCCCATCGCGCGGATCGGCAACCGCTCGCCGCGTGGGAACTGCAGCGGCTCGGTCGCCGCGAGAACAGCGTCGATCCTGTCCCGCAGTGTCATGCGCTTCGCCTCCTGACACCGGCCGAGGGTCGGCAAGATCACCAACAGAGCCAACAGGATGCGTCCCACGGTTCGTCCTCCATCTCAGTGCGTCTTCGCCGCGTCGATCAGTGCCTGGGCGAAAACCGGCCCGACCGTCTGGTTCGCGAGCGCGTTCGGGTGCGAGTCGCCGCCGGAGTGGCTGCCCTCGTATTCCCAGCGCAGCATGTTCGCCGTCGCGCTGCCGTCGTCGGGCTTCGCCAGGAGATCGAACAGGTCGAAGCACACGATGTTCGGGTGGCCGCTGAGGTAGGTCGAGCTCTTCAGCCAGTTCGCGAAGCGGCGGGCGTTTTTCGCCTGCGTGGCGTTGGTGCTCAGACGGTGCAAGGGCGGCGTGGACATCACCACAAACATGCGGTCCGGGCGGGTATCGAAGAAGCTGCGCATCGACACGTACCAGCTCTTGTATTGGTTCAGTGTCGCCGCGTCGGGGATGGCCGAGGCCGGGAAGCAGGACTTGAACGCAATGACCTCGTGGTTGTTCAGGATGAGGTTGCGGCACTGGACGGCGTCGGTGCCGGAACCGGCCCACAGATAGGCCAAGCCGTCCGGGTCAGTGTTGTCGTTGGGGATGCTGTAGTTCGTCCCGGTGGGGTTCCCCTGCGGGTCGGTCAACCCGTCGCCGTTGTAGCCGTGGTCCCAGAACTCGTAGCTCGTGCTGTGCTGCTGGTTGTACGTACGGATGCAGCCGCGAACATCGCCTCCGACGATGATCCCGGCGCCGGTGGAGTGGTGCAGGAAGAAGAGGTTGGTCAGTCCGCCGCCGAAGTTGCCCGCGACGACGGCGCTGGCCTGCACCCGCACGACCCGCGCCATCCACGTCGCATCGGCGTTGCGGCAGCGAACCCTCCACCGGCCGGGAGGTACGTTGGCGAAGCCGTACCGACCGCGGTTCCCCGTGTTCACCGCGGCGGCCACGGCCTCGGGCGCCTCCTCCCCCAGCGCGGCGGATTGTGTAGAGACCGCCGAGATCGTGACCCGCGCCTGCGGGCGGGCCACGCCCTGGTCGCCCAGCACAGTACCGGTGATCCCACCCGTGCCAGCGATGGTGAGATCAGCCGTGGTGACGCGTCGCGAGTAGGCGACGATCCCCGACTGCGCACCGTGGTCCTTTGACTGCCGACCGCCGCCGCAACCACTGAAGAGGACGACGGTGAACGTGACCGCGATCATGAGGCAGCGGCTGCATTGCAGTGGTTGCATCGGTCAGTTACCTCCCCGCGTGTGCCGTACGTTCAGCGCTCGACGGCCTCCAGGTACCCCACTGCGTCGCGGTCCAGCTCCGCGGCGTTACCCTCATCGGTATCGACATGCATGTCCAGGCGGAAGTCCGGGTGCACGCGCACGAGCACCTCGCCGAAGGAGATTGGGCGGGCGCCTTCGACGCGAACGGCAATGCGGTCCTTGTCGCGGACGCGGAAGCGCAGGGCATCCTCCGGGCTCATGTGCACGTGGCGGGCGGCGCAGATGGTGCCCTCCTGCAGGTCGATGGCTCCTTGCGGTCCCTCGATGCGAATGCCCGGGCTGCCGGCGAGGTCGCCCGAGGCGCGGATGGGGGCGTCGATACCGAGCTGGAACTCCTCGGTGCGGGAGATCTCGACCTGGGTCTGCGGGCGCACCGGCCCGAGGACGCGGACACGCTCGACCTTGCCCTTCCCGCCGACAAGAGTGACGGTCTCCTCGCACGCGAACTGACCCGGCTGGCTCAGTTCGGAGCGGAAGTTGAGCGTGTGGGCGGGCCCGTAGAGCGCCTCGACATGGTCCTGGCGCAGGTGGACGTGGTGCGCCGAGATGGCGATGGGGATCGGTTGCCGACGACGCCGGAAGAGCGACGCCAGCCCCGGATGGCCCGTCGCGGACAGGGCCTCGCTTGCGGCCATGCGGCACTCGTCGGTGGAGACGAGCAAGATGCGCGCCGACGAGCGGGCTGCCGAGATGTCGCTCGCTCCGCCGGCGGAGGCCTCGGGCGCCTGGTTGAGCCGGGGGTCGAGTTCCAGGCCCAGCCCCTGCAACCCCTCGCAGGCCCGGGCGCGCAAGGCGCTCTCCGTCTCACCGTAGGGCCCTGTGAACACCAGAGCGTCCAGCCCACCCAGCGCGGCGACGTAGGCCCCGATATGCTTGCGCAACGCGTAGGCCCACACGTCCAGCGCGAGCGCGGCGCGCGAGTCGGTCGCCGTCGCCAACTCGCGCAGGTCGCCCGAGAGGCCGGACAGCCCGAGCAATCCGCTCTCCTGGGTGAGCAGCCGCTCGGTCTCCCCAAGGGAGAGGCCCTTCTGCCGCGCGATGCGGAATACGACGCCCGGATCCAGCTCCCCGACTGACGACGGACCGGGCAGGCCGCCGCCGTTGGGCAGGGCGTCGCTCACGTCAACGGCTCGCCCCTCGCCGATCGCACACAGGGAGGTCGTCCGGTCGAGGTGACAGACAACGAGGCGTAGCTCCTCCGGCGGAGCCTCCAGATGGTCGGCCGCCAGCAACGCGGCCTGATGGTGAGCCAGGCCGTGGCGCCCGTAGCGCCGCAAGCCGCCCGTGCGGTACAGCTCGTAGGGGACCGCCTGGAGGAACGCGGCGGGGGACATGCTCTGAAAGAAGGCTGTGTCAAAGACGGCGATCTGGGGGACCTCGGGCGCCAGCCGGCGGCACGCCTCGATCGCGTCCAGACTCGCGCCCAACTCCGGTCCCGCCACGGACAGGTTGCGCAAATCCCGAATGAGCGTCTCATCGACGGAGGCGGCGCGGTCATGCCGCTCGCCGCCACAGACCAGCCGGTGCGCGATGGCCGACAGCCCCCGGGCCCCGCCCTGAGCAGCCCCGTTCCCCTCCAGGCTGCGGAGCACGGCCTCCAGCGCCGACGGCAGGTCGCCCGGCACGGGCGCCGAGGTCCTGCCGCGCAGCACGGCTTGGACGTGCTCGGCGCGCTCACCGCCCAGCCCCGTTACCGATCCCTCGCGGTTGTGGAACTCCCGCTCGGTATCGAAGTAGCTGTAGGACAGGCGGTCCGTCCCACACGCCAGCACAAGCACGCGGAGTTCGGCCGTTGAGGAGCCGGCGGAGGCGGCGGTAGTCGGTTCGGCGGCGGGCACGGCCTCGGCGGCCGCCCGCAGCGCGATCTGCGCCCGCAGCCTCTGCGACACGGTGCGGGCGAGCTGCTGCAGTGCCTGCGGGTGCCGGTTGAGCGCCTCGGAGAAGGCGTCGTGGGGAATGAGCAGCACCCGCGAGGGAATCAGGGCCCGCACATCCGCCGTCGTCGGCTCGCCGCTGATCAGCGAGATCTCGCCGAAGTAGCTCGAGGGCCCTAGCTCGGCGTACCGCCGAGGCCGACCGCGGTCGTCCTCCCCCACCACCTGGACCCGGCCGTCCAGCACGATGCCTAGATGCGTCCCCGCCTCGCCCGAGCGGATGATCGTTTCCCCCGCTTCGAAGTCCTTCACCTCGCCCGCGCTACAGAGCGCCGTAACATCCTGAGGCGCGAAGCCCGCGAGCAGCGGATGGTCCGACAACTGAGCAGCAATACCCAAACCGATACCCCCTGCTGAGATGCGCGTAGGTCGTCGCGGGGGAGTTCGTACCGGGCACGCAGCTTCCCTTCGCCTCCTCGCTCAACAGGTTGCATCGCCGCGGAGAATCGTGTATCATGGCGGCTCGGTGCGAAGGCCTTGCGCCGAGGCGCCAGCCAGTGTAGCTCAACGGCAGAGCAGCTGAATCGTAATCAGCAGGTTGGGGGTTCGAATCCCCCCGCTGGCTCCATTCTCGATCACCCCCAACACGCCGCACCTGCCAGGTGCGGCGTGTTCGCTCGCGGGCCGCGCCGAGCGTGGTCGCGTTGACACCCGTTCTTCGCCGGTGCTATACTGCGGCGACTCTTGGGGAGACGGCTCGGAAGGGCGTTGGGGAACGACTATGGTACTGCACGAGACGACCCGTAAACTGCGGGTAGAGTTGCGCCGCACGTGGTTGATCTGGAGCTGCGTGCCGCTGATCGCGGTGCTGATCGGGCTGGCGGCAACGACCGCGCTCGCCGCCTCACAGCCCGTCCTCTCGCAGAAGCGCGCGGAGGACTCGTTCTACGCGTTCCTGGCCATCTCGGCGCTCGTGTTCCTGTTCGCGTTCAGCGTGGACGGCCACTGGACCAACCCCAAGCAGGTCGCCGAGCACATCCGCAAGCGCCTGGCCGGCACTCAACCCGACCCTGGAGCGGCCGCACAGGCCGCGCCGCAGGGACCTGCCGAGATGCGGGCCGCCGTCGCGGCCGACATCATACTGGGATCGTCCTCGAGTCTCGGGCTGATGGGCCACGCGATTGGGGTCATCGCGATCCTGTGCCTCATCAGCGGAGCCGGGCCCGTCCATGCCTATCTGCTGCTGGCGGTTGCCGTGTCGTACCAGCTTTACCTCTTCTCCCGGCACCCGTATTACGAGCAGGTCGCGCAGGCCGCCTACGCCGACGAACTCGAGCCGGAAGAGGACGACAAGCAGAAGCAGAAGGGTAACCGTCGCAAGTAGCTGCGCGCTCCGCCGATCAGGGAGCTCCACGCGGCCGAGTCAACAAGACTCGGCCGCGTTTCGAATCAGACGGGCGTTACTTGCGCGCGGTGTGTTCGTAGTGCATCACAAGACGTCCCCGAAGGGCAGGCGAGGAGCGATGGCCACACTCCAGGCTTGGCAGAGGACCCACTGGTGCGGTGACGTCCGCAAGGGCGACGTCGGCGGGGAGATGACCTTCAATGGCTGGGTCCGCCGACGGCGCGATCACGGCGGCCTGATCTTCGTTGACCTCGCCGATCGGACCGGCCTGTGCCAGGTGGTCTTCGACCCTTCGGAGAGCGCCGAGGCGCACGAGGCGGCCGGCGGGCTGCGTTCCGAGTATGTCGTCAGCGTCAGCGGCGTGCTCGTGGCGCGCTCGGAGGAGACGATCAACCCGAACCTGGCGACGGGCGAGGTGGAGCTGCGCGTGCGCCGGCTGGAAGTGCTGAACCCCTCGGAGACGCCGCCCTTCTCGCTGGTCGAGGAGGACGCGGCGGCAGACGAGCTGATCCGGCTGCGGTACCGGTACCTGGATCTGCGGACGCCGCGCATGCAGCAGAACCTGCGCCTTCGCCACCGCGCGGCCCAGGCGGTGCGCGCTTACCTGGACCGACAGGGCTTCTGGGAGGTGGAGACGCCGATCCTGTTCCGCCAGACGCCCGAGGGCGCCCGCGACTACCTCGTGCCGAGCCGCGTGAACCCAGGGCACTTCTACGCGCTGCCGCAATCGCCGCAGATCATGAAGCAGCTCCTGATGGTGGCAGGGGTCGAGCGATACTACCAGCTCGCGCGCTGCCTGCGCGACGAGGACCTGCGCCGCGACCGCCAGCCCGAACACACGCAGATCGACATGGAGATGGCCTTCGTCACGCGGGAGGACATTCTCAACGTCACCGAGGGCCTCTTCCGCGCGATCTGGCGTGACACTATCGGCTATGAGCTGCCCGATCCCTTCCCCCGCATGACCCATGCCGAGGCGATCGACCGGTACGGCACCGACAAGCCGGACCTGCGCTACGGCATGGAGCTGACGGACCTCAGCGACCTCGCGGCGCAGTGCGAGTTCCGCGTCTTCACGAGCGCGGTGCAGACGGGCGGGCAGGTCAAGGCGCTGGTGGCGCCGGGCGGGGCGCAGTGGGGGCGGATGGAGATGGACCGCATGACCGAGGAGCTCCAGCGCGAGACCCGCGCCAAGGGGCTGGCGTGGATCGCGGTCCTGGCTGAGGGCCCGAAGTCGCCGATCGCGAAGTTCTTCAGCGAGGAGCTGATGAGCACGCTGCTCCAGCGGACCGGCGCCCAGGCCGGCGACATGGTCCTGATGGTCGCCGACAGGCCGGATGTCGTCGCCGAGGCGCTGGACCGTCTGCGCAGGAAGCTGGCGCTACGACTGAACCTGATCCCCGAGGGCGCCTTCGCGCCGCTGTGGGTGCTGGACTTCCCGATGTTCGCGCGGAATGCCGACGAGGGTCGCTGGGATGCCGAACACCATCCCTTCTGCATGCCCCACCCCGACGACATCGACCTCATCGAGAGCGATCCGGGTAAGGTGCGCGCGCAGGCCTACGATGTCGTCGTCAATGGCGACGAGCTTGGCTCGGGGAGTATTCGTATCCATCGCCGCGACATTCAGCAGCGCATCTTCAACATGCTCGGGATCACGCCCGAGCAGGCCGAGGAGCGCTTCGGCTTCCTGTTGAAGGCCTTCGAGTACGGCACGCCCCCGCACGGCGGGATCGCGCCGGGCTTCGACCGCATCGTCATGTGGCTGTGCGGCGAGCCGAACATCCGCGAGGTCATGGCCTTCCCGAAGACCCAGACCGCTCAGTGCCTCATGAGCGGCGCGCCGTCGATGGTCGATGAGCGGCTGCTGAGAGACCTGCATGTGAGGGTGGATCTGCCGCCGCAGGAGTAAGAGGCGGAGTTCGGGAGTCGCGGAGCTGCGGAGAACGCCAAACGACACGGCTACGGCGCGGGTGCTTCAGGCTTCACGGCGCCGAAGTCGTCCGGCTGGAGGAACTGGCGGCGGATGGCCTCCTCTTCCTCCGCGTTCGGGAGCTGACCCGCCTCGGTCAGCAGGCGCGGCGTGACGAGCAGGACGAGGTCGGTGTTGGTCGAGGTCTTCGCAGTGTGCCGGAACACGTTCCCCAGGATTGGGATGTCCCCCAGAACCGGGATCTTCTTCTTGCGGACTTCCTCCTGCTCCTGGGTGAGCCCGCCGATGAAGATCGTCTCACCGTCGGCGGCGCGGACCGTGCTCTCGGCGCGGCGGGTCGAGAGCAGCGGCAGGCCGCTCTGCGGGTCGATCTCCACGATGTTGCTCACCTCGGCCACGAGGTGTGACGTGATCTCCCGATTGCCGCCCGTCCACGGCGTCACCTGCAGCTTCACCCCGACCGGCACCGACTGGATGCGCTCCTGCTGCTGACCCCACTGCACGAAGTTGACCTTGATGAAGCGCTGGGCGCCGATGAAGATCTCCGCTTGCTGGCCGTTCACGGCCGCCATGCGGGGGTTGGCGCGGATCTTCGCTTGGCCGTTGCCGGCGAGCGCATCGAGGTGCACGGCCAAGTCGCGGGTGCGGGCGACGAGGGCGCCGGTCGTGGGATCGACGAAGTCCTCCGGCCCGACGATGCGGTAGTCCACGGCGCCGCTGCGCGGGTCGGTGCCGACGATGTCGCTCGTGCCGAAGTACTTCCAGTGCAGCCCGCGCGTGAGCTGCTTCGTGTCGGTCAACTCGACGGCCAGCACCTCCACCATGATCAGCGGCGGCGCAACGTCCACGCGGCGGAGGTCGCTCTCGATCTTCTCGAGCATCTGGCTGGGCGCGGTGACGACGACGGCGTTCTGCTCCATGTTGGCATGGAGGTAGCTGAACAGGAACGTGGGCAGCAGGCTCTGGGCATCCCCGGCACGCAGGAACCGCATGGGGAAGGAGGCGGTCTCCGAGCGGTTGTAGGTGGCCATGTCGCGCGGGACGCCCTCGGAGATCATGATCACGTCGCCGTCCTGTGACAGCGCGAGCCCGTAGCCGCTCGCGATGCCGCGCAGCACGGCCAGGGGCTCGAGCCCACTCAGCCGGAGGCTGACCTTGTGCTTCACGGCGTCATCGACGGCGGCGTTGATCCCGGCCTGGCGTGCGACCTCACCGATGACCTGATGGATGTCGGCATTGGTGGCGCGGACGGACACCTTGCCGTCCTTGACGCTCACCTCAAGCTCCGTCCGCTTGCCCGAATCGGCTGCGGCCGTGCCGGTGGCGCCGGCCTCGCGCTCCACCGTACGCTCGCTGTGGAAGGTGAGCATGAAGGACTGGCGGTCGGCGCCCATGCTGTTCTCGAACTTCGCGGATTCGCTGAGCACGACGCGCATCTCGAGCCCGATGCCCTGCGGTGCATCTTGCGGGACGGAGACCTGGATGTAGCTCACGGGCGGCACGCTGACGTCTATGAAGTTGTCGGCGAGCTTCGAGCGCGCTCCGGGGAAGCGCACCGTCACCTCAGTGGCGCCCTTCTCGCGCTTGTCCCACCAGGACCCAAAGTCACGGTTCGGCGGTTCCCACTCGAGGAGGCCGTCGGCCTGCACGGCGATCTGCACGCCATTGGTCAGCGGCTTGGCGTCGATCGAGGTGAGGTTGTAGTAGACCTGCGCCCCCGCCGAGCCGGTGACGAGCAAGGCCAGGGCCGCGAGGGAGGCCAGGAGGGGGGCGCGATGAATCGCGCCCCTACATGATTGGGCGCCATGAATGGCGCCCCTACATGAGAGAGGTTTGAGGCTCATTCAGCGGTACCACCTTTGGAGTGCTTCCGGACGCTCGGACGACCAGCGGTTGGGGGGCCGGGCCGACGAGCGTCGGGGTAGGCTCAGGGCGCGCGGCTCGGGAGTCGGTGCGAAGCTGCGCGGGTCGTAGGAGGCCTGGGCTCCGAGGAGCACCAGGGCCTGCGTCACGTTCTCGGTACGGTTGCGCGCGCGGCCCAGGTCACCGATCAGCGGGAGGCGGAAGGGCCGGGCGCGACGGTGGCGGTCCTCGGACGACTCGAGACCCAGGCCGCCGAACACAATCGTGTCGCCGGAGGCCACTCGCACGGTGCCTTTGGCGGAGCGCGTCGCGACCAGCGGAAGGCCCTGCCGATCCACGGTGAGAACGGTGTTGGCCTGCACGCTCAAGGCGAGGGTGATGGTCTGGCCGTCGCCGCTCCACGGTTCGACGAGCACGCGGGAGCCCACGTCGGCCGATTCGAGCACGACCTCCTGGGTCATGGTCTCACCCGTGTAGACCGGGCGGGCGAAGGCGAAGAACTGACGCCGCCCGAGAAACAGCTCGCCCTGCGCCCCGCTGCCGACGGTGACGGAGGGGCAGACGCGGGTGCGGATGGTGCCGGCCTCGCGAAGGGCGCGCAGCTTGAGTTGCAGGTCGCTGAGGTGATCCTCCACCAGGCGGTAGCCCAGCCGGCCGGTGTCACCGTTGGTGGTGAACTCATGCCGACCATCGGCGAAGATCAGCGCGGAGGCCGCGTCGAGCGCGCCCTGCGTCACCTGCTCGACGATCATCGCGGAGAGCCTGATCTGCGGCGTGGGCCGGTCGATCTTCCGCAGGTCGGCGTCGAGCTTGTCCAGGAGCTGCGGAGGGCCGGTGGCAACGACGGCGTTGTCACCGGGATTCACATGGACGTAACGCAGGAGGAAGTCGGGCAGCAACTCCACAGCCTCATCGGCCGGCAGGTGCTGTAGGCGGAAGGTGGCGGTCGGCGCGGCCCAGTACGAGTCGACTTCGGTCGGCAGGCCCTCGGTCACGTAGTAGACGCCGCCCACGGAGCGCACGCTGAGGCCGTAGGCGCGGGCGATGGCGCGCATCAGGTCCTCGGGCGGGACCTGTCGGACCGCGAGGCTGGTGCGGTAGTTGGCGCCGCCGCCAATGGTGACCCGGAGTCCGGTCGCCTCCGAGATCCGGCGGAGGACGTCGCTCAGCGGGCGGTTCAGCGCGTGCACGGTCACGCAGCCCGCGTCGTCGGCGGTGACGCTCAGCGATGACTCGCTCGGCGCGACCTCCGTACGCGGCGGCTCCGGCTCGTAGTAGCGGTCGCTGGTGGCGATGACCACGATGCTGTGGCCGTCGCGCGAGCGCTCGGCGCTCACCCCCGGCGGCTCGGGCACCCACATCCCGAAGCCGTCCTGGCCGAGCCAGATGTAGTCCAGGTAGCCGCGCTTGTAGAGGACCACCTGGACCTCGAGACCGACGCCCTCGCGGGATTCGCGCGGGATGCTCAGGGACACGTGGCTGATCGGGTAGGCGCTCACATCCACGAAGCTGCCGAGCTTCGTGCGGCAGTTCACGAGCCGGAGCGGGAAGCTCCGCAGTGGCCGAGGCCTGGAGTAGTTCCCCTCGCGGACCTGGAAGTTCCCAGGGTCGAAGGTGCCGCGCACCATCCCGTCCGTGTTCAGCGTGATCCGTGTGGCATTGCTCAGCCGGTCAACCTTGATGTCGGTGAGGTTGCAGTAGACCTCCGTCTGCGCGCAGACGGACGGCAACGGCTGAAACACGAAGAGCAGGGGGAAAAGGGGACACCATACCAATTCGGGACGTCGTGAATTGGTATGGTGTCCCCTTTTTCCCGCGCATCGTGCCTTCACGGCTTCGTCTCCTGCGGTGGGGCCGGGGGCGCGATGTCGAAGCGGTCCATGAGGGCGCGCTCCTCTTCGGGCGGACGGTGGCCGGTCGGGGTGAGGATGCGCGGAGTCACGAAGACCGCCAGATCGGTCTTGGTCTTGTCGATTCGCTTGGACTTGAACAGGCCGCCCACGATCGGCAGACTCGACAGCACCGGGATTCGCGAGCGCACCGAGCGGGTCTCCTCCTGCTGGAGGCCGCCGATGATGATCGTCTCGCCGTCGTTGGCGCGGACGACGGTGCGCGCCGAGCGGGTAGACTTGTCAGGCAGCCCCGTGTTCGGGTCGGGGGCGCCGAGCGTGCTGATCTCCTCGTCGATCTGCAGGATGATCTCGCCCTGGCCGCCGGTGAGGGGCGTCATGTCGAGCCGTACACCCGCGTCGATCGAGTTCTTGGTCATGTAGCTGTCCTGATCGCCCATCGTGACCGGCGTGCTGAGGTAGCGCTGTTGACCGATGAAGATGCCGGCGGGCTGCCCGCTGACCGTAGAGATGTGAGGGTTCGCGCGCACGCGGGCCCTGCCGGCGCTCACGAGGGCGTCCAGGTTCACGTAGAAGTCGGCCGGCAGATTGGTGACGCTGCGGAACAGGAGCGTCCCCAGGAGCGTATTGGCCGAGAGCCCGTGGCCGGCGTGCACGAAGCCGGCGTCCAGGGCGAAGGTATCGAGGCTCGTATCAGTCAGCTCCACGACGAGCACGTCCAGCGTGATCTGCGCGGCGGGCTGATCGAACTTACGGATGTCCTCGGCGAACTTGTTCAGGACCGAGCGCGGCGCCGAGAGCACCACCGCGTTCTGCCCGGCATTGATCTTCACATGGTCCTGCAGGAAGACCGGCAGCAGCGACTTGGCCTGAGGCGCCTGCACGTACTTGGTGGTGATGCTGTCGATCTCGCTGAGGAGGTACGAAGATGGGTTCTTGGGGATGCCCTCGCTGACGATCAGGATGCCCTCGACCTCCGCGAACGAGAAGCCATAGGCGGCGACGATGTAGTCGATGGCCTCGCGGGGTTGCTTGTCCACCAGGTTGATCGTGATCTTGCGCTTGACGCTGTCATCGACGATGAGCTGCAGGTTGGTCTTCTCCGCGAGCTGCGTAAACAGCGCATGTGCATCGGCGTTGACTGCAAAGAGCCGGACGCCGCCATCCGTGACCTGTATGTCCAAGGAGCTGCCGTCCGTCTTCTTCTCCTCGGTCTCACCGGTCTTGGCTTCCTTGGGGGCGTCCTTCGCTCCCTCGGCCTCCTGGGCGAAACCGCCGACGGCAGAGGAGAACGCCAAGAGGGCTAGAGTCAGGGCGGGCACAAGGGCTACTCGTATCGTGCGCAACGCGGGCACCTCGGATCGAGCATGGGGGAGTGGACGAACGGCACTCGAAGGGCAACGTCGCCCCGGGCCCTCCCTTCCCGGGGACACGCCGATACGGCCACACTCACAATACTGATGAACACGCCCGAAGGTTCTGCCAGTCAAAGGACGGATTCCGAGTGGCAAACGTTACGTCGCCTCCCGGGAATTGTGCTGCCCGCACCGGGGGCTACCGCACGTGACCGACCACGGAGAGGTAGACGGCCGTCTCGGTCTCGCCGTCCACACCGACCAGCGCGTTGACTTCATCGTCCAGGAACGCCCCGATGGCACAGCAGCCCAGACCGAGGGCGACGGCGGCTAGATGCAGCTGCGCGCCGAGGTACCCGGCGTCCAAGTAGATGTACCGATGGCCTCGGTCGCGGTACTTGGGCTTGCAGCGCGCGGGGACCGCGACCCAGATGAACACGACCCCGCAGTCGGCCGCCATCTCCTGCTCCAGCGCCGCGGCAGCAACTTCCTGGGAGAAGTCGCCCTCCGCCAGTAGATTGAGGCCCGCCGCGCGCACGTCATACTGCGCAATGCCCGAAGGGATGCCGCTCACGCGGTTGATCACCAGGTAGGTGTCGAGCGGATGGAGCGCGCCGGCGGACGGCGACGCGCGGAAGCGGTCATCGGATGGGTGAAACGTCAGGCCCTGTGTCGCCCAGAACAACTGGGACAACTCGGCCGGGGTCATGGGTCGGGAGGGATCGAAGTCCCGCAGGCTGCGGCGGGTCCGGATCGCCTGCCACAAGCCCGCGCCGTTCTCGGTGACAGGGGGCGGGAGGTCGATATGTCGGCCGGGTCGGGCAATCGCAACCGGCTGAACCGCCGATCCGCCGGGCCTGGCGTACTTGGTGGCCCGGTGGTACGCGTCCCCAAGGCTCTCATTCGGACTCATGGGCCGGTTCCTCACCGGCGGCAGGTTCGGGTTCCTCGGCTGGCGGCTCCGTGGGCTCCTCGGGCGTCTCGGCCGGGACCTCAGCAGGCGGCTCGATCGGAGGATTCCACGCGGACCGGCGACGCTCGGGGCCCCGCAACTCCACCATGAACGGACGCCCGACGTCGGCGAGCACCGCGTCGAAGGATCGGCCGCAGTACGGGCAGGCCGGCGCCGGGAGAGGACCCGACAGCTCCGTAGGCCGCCAGAGACTGATGGCGAGGCCTTGCCGACACCCGCCGCAGGCCACCCACGAGGCCTCCTCCCAGCGCGCGGGCGCCTCGGGAGGAGCGTGGGCTACGACCTCGGCCGCCAGCACATCCAGGCGCGCGATGACATCATCGAAGACGAACATCCCGCGCTCCGAGAGCAGCACGTAGTCGGGGCGGTACTCCGCGAACGGCGCTCCGGCCGCAGTCTCCGGCTCGTGCACGAGGCTGCCGCCGGACTCGGCCACCTCCGCTGGCCCACGACCGCAATCGGCGAAGAAGTCATGCACTTCGCGCCAGGGCACGCGGGTGACGGCTCCGAGCCCGCGACGGAAACTGATGGCTGTGGGGTCGGTCTTGATTCGGAACTCGGCCTCGCTCACGACCGCCCAGAGCAACACGATGAGGGGCAACGGTAGCAGGCGGAGTGTCCAGGTCAGCCAGGCGGGGTAGGCGGCGGCAACCGGCGAGTTCGGGAGCGTGGTGAGGAGACCGATCCCGGCCACGAAGAGCACGCCGACGGCGGCCACGAGACCGCCGCAGGATTGGGTAGGGATGAAGTAGCGGGTCGTGGGAGGCGACTCAGCGGCAGTGACAGGCTCGGATTCCATGTGGTAAGCGCCCTAGCCGCACTGGGAATACGCGCAGTCGCGGCAGACGAGGCAGCCGCCCTCGGGTTCCATGGCGCCACCGCACTCGGGGCAGGCGCCGGCGCCGCCGTTCTGGGTCTCGCCGAAGTCGATGGTGAGCTGCTCCCCATCCGGGCTGATGGCCCGTTCGATCGTCTTGGCGATCGCGTCGGGGCAGGAGAGGATCTTCCCGCCGCCCTTCTCCCACCCGGGCAGGTGGCAACTGATGCCCTTGAGCTGCTTGATGATCTGCTCGGGATCGACGCCCGACCGCAGAGCGAGCGAGGCCAAACGCGCCAGACCCTCGGACTGCGAGGCCGCGCAGCCGCCGGCCTTGCCCATCTGCGCGAAGACCTCGAAGGGCCCGTGCGGGTCGCTGTTGATGGTGACGTACAGCTTGCCGCAGCCCGTCGTCACCGCCCGCGTCTGGCCCTGGACGACGTCCGGCCGCGCGCGCGGCTTCAGGCGCACGGGGCCCGTCTCGGCGGGCTGCTTCTGACCGCTGCCCAGCGTCAGCACCTGCTGGTCGAGGCAGCCATCGCGGAAGATGGTGATCCCCTTGCAGCCCAGGTCGTAGGCCAGTTCGTAGACGTTCGCGACGTCCTGGACGCTCGCGTCGCGAGGGAAGTTCACGGTCTTGCTGACCGCGTTGTCGGTGTACTTCTGGAAGGCCGACTGGATGCGGACATGCCAGGTGGGGTCGATGTCGTGGGCGGTGGCGAAGAGGCGGCGGGTCTCCGAGGGGACGGTGGGCAGATTGCGGACCGTGCCGTGGGCCGCGATCTCCTTCATCAACTCCGGCGTGTGGAAACCGCAACTCAGCGCAATCTCCTCGAAGAGGTCGTTCACCTCGACCAGCTCATCCCGGTCCATGACGTGCCGGGTGAAGGCGACGGCGAACAGCGGCTCAATCCCGCTGGAGGTCCCGGCGATAATGCTAATCGTGCCCGTCGGGGCGATGGTGGTGGTGGTCGCGTGACGGAGGCGGCGCCCTTCGGAGCCGTTGAAGATGCTCCCGGGCCAGTTGGGGAAGACGCCGCGCTCGTCGGCCAGGCGCTCCGATTCGGCGCGCGCCTCCTGGCGGATGAACTTCATCACGTCCTCGGCGACGGCGACGGCCTGATCCGAATCGTATGGCACGCCCATCTTGATGAGTAGCTCCGCGAAGCCCATCACGCCGAGCCCGATCTTGCGGTTGGCCCGCGTCATCTCGGCAATCTGGGGCAGGGGGAAGCTGTTCATGTCGATGACGTTGTCCAGGAAGCGCACGGAACGCCGGACGACGTCGCCGAGGTGCTCCCAGTCGAGGGTCGCTTCCGTCGGGCGCCCGCGCGTCATCTGGGCGAGGTTTATGGAGCCGAGGTTGCACGACTCATAGGGCAGGAGCGGCTGCTCGCCACAGGGGTTCGTGCTTTCAATCCAGCCGACGTGGGGTGTGGGGTTGTCGCGGTTGACGCGGTCGATGAAGATGATCCCCGGGTCGCCACACGCCCACGCCGACTGGATCAGCTTGCTCCAGACCTCGCGCGCGTTCAGCCTGCCGCTCGGCCGCCCGTTTCGTGGGTTGATGAGGTCATACTCGTGGCCCGCGCGGGCGGCCAGCATGAAGTCGTCGGTCACGGCGACGGAGATATTGAAGTTGTGCAAGCGTCCCTGGCGCTGGGCCTTGCACTCGATGAACTCCAGGATGTCGGGGTGATCGATGCGCAGCACAGCCATGTTGGCGCCGCGCCGCGTCCCGCCTTGCTTGATCGCCTCGGTCGCCGAGTCGAACACGGTCATGAAGCTCACCGGCCCGCTCGACACACCCTTGGTGGAGCTGACGACATCGTCCTTGGGCCGCAGCCGGCTGAAGGAGAACCCCGTGCCTCCGCCGCTCTTGTGGATGAGGGCGGTGTTCTTGACCGCGTCGAAGATGCTCTCCATCGAGTCATCGACCGGCAGCACGAAGCACGCGGACAGCTGCTGGAACGGACGGCCCGCATTCATCAGCGTGGGAGAGTTGGGCATGAAGTCGCGGCTCAGCATCAGCTCCAGGAACTCGTCCGTGCGTGTCTCGACCTCGGTTTCGGTGGCGCCGTAGTAGCGATCCGCCTGCGCGATGTTGCCCGCGACCCGCGCGAACATGTCCGCAGGGGTCTCGAGCGGCTGACCCTCCTCATCGCGGACAAGGTAGCGGCGCTCGAGCACGGTGAGGGCATTGTCGCTGAGTTCGATGGAGAGCTGCGTCTGCTGGGCCATCGCGGCATCGACCTTTCTGCGAGTGGCGACGGCGGTCGCCGATGGAAGTGATGTGGAGAGTGAGTTCGTGCGTCGGTCCGAGTGTGCTTGTCGGCGTCGGCGGCCTATCGCAGCTGAGGCCTAATCAAGGCGGCTTCGGAGCGGTCAACACGTCGTAGAGCCCAGATCGCAGAGCCTGGTGAGAGGTGTCTAGCTTTTGCCCCAGAGGGTTGCTGCGAACTGGACTATATTCCAGAGGCCAGCGCCTGTCAAGGTTCGCCTTCGCCAGCCTCCGAGCCGCTCCAAAGGACGCACGGGCCTGCTCCGTCGAGGGGTCTATCTTCGTCAGAAGGACCGACACTCCTTCTCGGCGAACGGCATTCCTGCGTTCCTGTCTGATCCCGCCAGAATGGCTCAGAGGCCCCCCATGAAGGCGATTTGGCTGTTTGGACCCCGTAATGCGAGGCTTGTAGACACTCAAAAACCCTCAAGAAATGCGAATGAAGCCCTCATAGAGGTTAAATCATGCGTTATCTGCGGCTCTGACGTGCATCAGTGGGATGGACGTCGATACCACGGGCCGTATCCCTATGACTTCGGCCACGAGACCGCCGGCGAGGTTGTCGAGGTCGGCCCCGAAGTCCGCGGGCTGCGCGTGGGTGACCGCGTGACATGGTACCTGCAGCACGGCTCTCTGTGCGAGTACTTCGCCATCCGCCCCTCGGAGTTGGCCGTGGGGAAGATGGCGGATCACCTCTCCTGGGAGGAAGGCGCGAACGTCCAGCTCCTGTGCGCCGTGCTGCGCGGGGTGGACAACGCCGATCCCGGCCCCGGCAAGCGTGCGCTGGTTCTGGGCTGCGGCGCGGTTGGCTTGACAGCGATTCAGGGCGCGCTGACGATGGGCGTCGATGAGGTAGTGGCCGGCGACCTCATCCCCTTCCGCCGGGAGTTCGCGCTACGACTCGGCGCTTCGCACGTCGTTGACCCCGGGCATGAGGGCTGGCACACGCAGCTGGATCCCTTCGACATCGTCCTCGACTGCGTGGACGAGGACCGCAGCCCGCAAGGCGATACGCTCGATCTCGCGCTGAGTCTGGTGAAGCCGCTTGGTTGCTGCGTCGTCATCGGGCTCAGCTCTCAACTGCGCCGCATCGACACCTCCCGCATCGTCAACCGGGGCATCCGAGTGATCGGCGCCCACCACACAGACATGGCGCGCTGTCGCGAGATCATGGCGCTGAGTTGCCAGTGGGTCGCCGACGGCACGATCCGCGTGGCAGACTACGTCACCCATCGCTTCCCCATCGAGCAGACGCAGCAGGCGCTCGAACTCGCCGCGTCGCAGGCAGAGGGCGTGCTGAAGGTGGGGATCACGGTAGCAGCCGATGAGTAGGCTTGTGCAGCTCCGGCTGCTCCTCGTCCTGCTTGCCGCGTTGTGTGCCACGGCTCGCGGGGACGTCTACGTCGGCGCATGGACGCCGATCTACCGGGGCGTGTCGTATGCCATCGGCTTCGCGAGCCCCGGCGACCCGTGTGTACAGAAAGTGCACGCGATCCGCATCGACACCCAGGCTCCGGGCATCCGGTTCACGACCACTCCGCGCTGTGAGGGCTGGGTTCCGAACGAACGGGAGACCCAACGCCAGACGACCCGCGAGTTCCTGACACAGACCGGCTGTCAGGTGGCGATCAACGGCGACTTCTACGCGATCTCGTCCCCGCGGCTCACAAACCTCACCGGCCTGGCGATCTCCGAAGGGCAATTGGTCTCACCTTCCGCCCGCACCGATTCGCTCCTGATCGACCGCCGCAACCAAGCGCGCTTCGAACGCACCACGAAGCGTACGGACCTGCGCGGCGTGTGGACGGCGGTCAGCGGGCGCGGGCGGATGCTGGTGGATGGCGTGGTGCAGGAGACCTGGCCGCAGCGACACCCGCGCACTGCGGTAGGAATCTCGCGGGATGGCCGCTACGTCTACCTCGTCACCCTTGATGGCCGGCAGAAGGGAATCAGCGAGGGCGCGACAACCGGAGAGCTGGGTGAGTGGATGAAGCGCCTGGGCGCCTGGAACGCGCTGAACCTGGATGGCGGCGGATCGACGACGCTCGTGCTGCCCAGCGCGAACGGCGGAACGGCGGTGTTGAACGTGCCGGTGGGCGACAGCAAGACGCCCTACACCGAGCGGCGCAACGGCAGCCACCTGGGCGTGTTTGCTGGGCCGCTGCGCACGTCGAAGAGGACCGATGAGGAGGGAGGCTGTGCTATGAGCCATCCACCGAGACTACGGGTCGAGCGACGGACGGACGCCCCGCTGTTGGTCGCCGACCAGCCGCACGAGGACTACTGCATCGGCTACTGCACGGTAGTCCGCGAGGCCGGGCGGTGGCGCATGTGGTACGAGGCGTATGACCACACGTACCGCACCGACGCCGACGGCTATCTCTGCTATGCGGAGTCCGGCGACGGTGTGCGCTGGCGGAAGCCGAAGCTGGACCTCGTCGAGGTGAACGGCTCGCGCGACAACAACGTGCTGATCAGCGGGCGGGAAACCGGCGGCATCCACGGGCACAACGTGTTCCTCGACCCCATGGCGCCTCCCGCCGACCGCTACAAGATGGTCTTCACGCGCTGGCGAGAGGGCCAATGGCAGGTCTTCGGGGGCGCGTCGGCGGACGGGTTCTACTGGCGTCTCTCCGACGCGCCGTTGCTGGCCCACAACAGCGACACACAGAACGTGTGCTTCCGCGACGGGGATGTCTATCGCCTCTACGTGCGCCAGTGGAGCCAGCCGAACTTCGGGGGGAAGCGAATCGTCGGGTACACCTCATCCCCAACCTTCGGGAGCTTCCCCGACCCCGAGACGATCCTGCGGCCGGGTTCGCTCGACCCGGACAACCTGCACTTCTACAATAGCGCGGCGACGCGGCTGCGCGAGGGGCTGTACCTGATGCTGCCCTCGGCGTTCTACACAGGTGAGGATGCGCTGCGGGTCCACGCAGCATGGAGTACGGACGGGCATACGTTCCACCGGCTGGGGCACGAGCCAGTGCTCAACCCCGGCAAGGGCTTCGACAGCATGGGCCTGTACGCCGCGCCGGGCGCAATCCCCGCTGACGAGCCGAACGCCTACTGGTTCTACTATGTGGGCACGAACCTGGGCCACGATGCGAGTGTGCCGGGCAAGGCGCACTACATGGGAGGGATCGGGAGGTTCCTGCTGCGGGTGGAGTAGGCTGGAGCCGGCCGGGAAGGAGAGGAGGACGAACCGATGAGGGCACTGCTGTGGGTGGTCCTGGCGGCCCTCGGCGAGGCAGCGTGGGGGCAGGGCGATAACGAGGTGAGGCTGCGCCTGGTCGATGCTCTGACCAACGCGCCGGTGGCGAAGGTGCAGGTGAAGGTCTGGGACGACAGCCATCCGTTCCTCTCGGAGGAGGCGTCACGGGCCGAGGCGGCGGGTCTGGTCGCTACGAGCGATGAGCAGGGGATCGTGGCGTTTGCGGGTCTCGCCGACGGTAAGTGGACGCTGCGGCTGCCCGACCTGTACGTGACGCGGCGAGTGTGCCAGGCCGATGCGATTCTGCGGGTGACGGCGGGGAATCGAGGCGAGCTGCGTGAGATCCGCACGGTCGAGAACGGTCGGCTGAGAGTAACCGTGCGATACGCGGACCTCAATCGGCCCGTGCCGTTCGCGGCTGTCCGCTTCGAAGCCCTGCCGTGGGAGGGGCCGAATCCGCTCCCGTGGCGCAGCGAACCGATCGAGGCCATGTCGTTCCTCCCTCACACCGACGAGCAGGGGCAAGTTGAGAGGTCTTGCTCACCCGGCCGGTACGGCATATGGGCCGAGCCAGTGGGCATGGTGCCCACCGAGCATGTCGAGGCCATCGTGGAACCCGGGGGGGTGTGCGAGGCGCCGGTGCTACTCGTGGACCCGTCGGCCGCCTACCCCCGCGTGCTGGGGCATGTCCGCAACCAGAGCGGACAGGACGTCGAAGGGGCAACCGTTGCCGTACGCAAGGTGAACCCGACCCTTCTCAAGACAGCGGCCTTCACCGTGCCCGACGAGACCGGGCAACACTGGCATACGTCCCGCACCTCAACCGAGGGCGTCTACGAAATCCGGGACGCGCGTTCGTGGGGCTACCACGACATGCGGGAGGCGGAGGGCCCGTTCGGCATCGCGGTGCTGAGTGACAAGCACGCGATCGACTGGATCGACATGCCCGAGCCGCAGATCGGGGACGCGCCGCGGGTGATCGACTTCGTGCTGCGGTCCCCGGTCCGCGTGTCGGTGGGCCTAAGGGACCGCAAGACGGGCAAGCGGATCGAGGGAGACTCGTGGGCGATCGACCTGTACTGGCGGGGTCGCGAGCGCGGGGAGGGGCCGCTGCGGTGGCTGCTAAGGCCTGACGAGGAGGGGACGATCCGACTGAACGGCTGTCCCCCCGGCGAGTGCCGGTGGGAGCTGATGCGTGTCACCGAGACGGATCACTGGGGCGTGCCCACGGCCTGGGGCAAGGTGGCGGAGGGAACAGCTTCGGTCACCTATGGAGAGGGATGTCTCATCCGGGCGGAGGTTGACGTTCCGTGACGCCGGGAACCCCTACAGACCTCGACCTTCCCGTCATCTTCCTGGACAACGACGGCGTACTCACGGATGCCGAGGCGCATCATGTCGCGTACTGCCAGCGGTATGGCGCACTGATGGCCGCGCGGTTTGGTGGAATGGTTGAGGCGTGGGCGGAGGCGAACAGCGCGGCGTTCCATGCGATGATGGAGTGGTATGAGGCGAACGCGGACCGGTACACGGAGGCGAGGTTCTTCGAGGACTTGTACCAGGTCGAGTTGGGGGCCGCGTTTGCGCACATGCGGATGCGGGCACCGGACTGGGAACCGGAGGGCCGGCTGCTGATGCGGCGACTGCTGTTCGAGTGCCCGCTGGGAGCGTGTGCGCTCTTCGCCGGGGCAAGGGAGGCCGTCGAGGAGCTGGCGCTGGCGGGCTACCGGCTCTGCCTGGCCTCGAACGCGCACAGCCTGCACTGCGAGGGCGTCTTGATCGGCTGCGGCTTGCGGCAGCACTTCATCTGTGCGTTCGGCCCGGACCTGGTGAACTGCGCAACAAAGTCCGCCCAATTCTACCGGCGAGTCTGCAACCACGTGGGCGTGCGACCAGAGCAGGGGATCCCGGTCGATGACAACGGGCTGCCGCTGGCGATGGCAAGCAGCCTCGGCATGAGGACCGTGTTCGTGGAACAGGGACACTCGCGGGAAGTGCCACAGACCGAGCCGGACGCGCGCATCGCATCCATCGCCGAGTTACCGAGCGTCCTGGATGCACTCACCGAAGGAGCGAGGAAGTGGGATTCACCGTCAGTGTCTGCCTGACCGCCGCACTGCCCGTCTCTGCCGGCGCGACATGCCTGGCGGCGCCGGTGACTCTCACAGCGCAGAGCACGCCGCCGGCGTTTGCGTGGCCGAGGGCGGTCCCAGCGCGGGCGCGCGAGGTGGAAGTGCGCCTGAGGATGACGCTCGAGGGGCCGCCGGAGGGGGCGGGGCTGGTGCTGCTGCAACCGGGCGCTGCGGTTGAGGGCCTCAGCTGGGTCGAGCCGAACGTGAAGGGCTGCTTCGGCGTGGGGTTCGATACCTCAAACCCGCCGACGGAGAACATCTTCAACGCCGACGGCAACGTCTACGACCGGCCGCAGCGGGAGGTCTCGCTGCACTGGAACGGCGCCGAGGTTGCCAATGCCTTGTCGCCCGTCGAGTTCACCAACGGCCAGCCGCACGAGGTCTTGGTGAGGATCGAGTTCGAGGTGGCGGCGGCGGAAGTGAGCGTCTCAATCGACGGCGCGCCGACCCACGACCGCGTCTTCGTGCCGGGGATGCTACCGTACGCGAGCCGGCCAGCCTTCGGGCTGAGCCCACTGGACAAGAGCCGGTGCACGGTTGAGCTTCTGGGGCTGACCTCTCGGGGCAAGGCGCCGGTGACCCAGTTGGCGGAGCACCGCGATGCGGTTGTGGGCGCGGTCCTGAACTCGGGCCACCAGCAGGAGGAGGCGACGGTTGCGCTGCCTGACCCAGGCAAGCCCTACGCGCGCGTGCTGCTGACGGTCGCGCTGGCCGTCCCGCCCGACGGCATCGACCCGTGGGATCGCGCGGGGTCGGTCTACGTGTGGTCCGAGGCGGGAGAGCGCTTCGAGATCCTGCGCTTCATCACGCCCTTCGGACGCGCGGCGACCTGGCAGGTGGATGTGACGGGCTACCAGTCGCTGCTGCGGGGCAGCCGGAAGATGGCGGTCGCGATCGGCACGTGGGTGAAGGGGTGGAAGGTGGATGTGGGCGTGGACTACTACGCGGGCAAGCCCGCACAGTGCGCGCACCGGGTGACGAACCTCTGGAACGGGGACTTCGAGTACGGCAACCCGGCGGCGCCGATGGCCGCGCAGTTCCCGACCCGCAACGTCACTCTGGACCCTGAGACGCGCCGGGTGAAGGTGCGGGCCGTGGTGACGGGACACGGGATGTCGCCAAACACGGACAACGCCGCCGAGTTCATGCCGGCCGGGCGCACGGTGACCGCGAACGGGCATGTCTTCGAGAACCTGCTCTGGAGGACGGACTGCTACCTGAACCCATGCCGGCCGCAGGGCGGGACGTGGAAGTTCGACCGCGCAGGCTGGTGCCCGGGTTCGCTCGTACGACCGTGGGACATCGACCTCGGCGAGGTCGCGAAACCAGGTGAGGCCCTGAGGCTCGACTACAAGCCGCAGCCATACACCAACGAGAACGCAGGCCAAGGGCGCGCCTCGCACCTGGTGGAGGTGCAGCTGATCGAGTACCGCTGAAAAAGAGGGACACCATACTAATTTCCGAAGCCAGAAGACAGCCCTTCTGGGCCCCCTGACGCGGTTTGGCTTCGGCAATTAGTATGGTGTCCCTCTTTTTCCAATGAGAGCTCGCTGAAGACGGCGTAGGCGCCGGGAGGGCCCTCGACGACGAGTTCCAATCTCGCCAAAGGCCGGGCGAGGTTCTGGCGGAGGCCGGGGTGAAGCTGCACGGTCAGCAGTTCCCGTCTGCTGCCCGCGCGCAGCGGGAGCCAGTGCTCGGTGTGGATGTTGAACCGGCCGTCGCGGTTGAGGTCGCCGAGGAGCTTGACCGACCACTTCGCGCCGCCGCCCAGCTCCGAGACGCGGATCGTGAGTGTGCGCGCCGACTCAGGGATGAGGAACTCGGGGATCGAGGCGATGGCCCACGTCTTGCCGGGAGCGACCTCGACGCGCAGGCCGTTCGGGGCGCCGGTGACAAGCGCCTCATTCATGCGGATGTGCCACGCTTCCGTGCGGCGGATCAGGTCGGGCGTCCAGGGCGTCGCCGTCACGTAGTCCACCACGACTCCGTCCACCAGCATCCTCATCCCATCGTGCGTGACCTTCCCTTCTGCCGGGGCGAGCACGATCAGGGCTGCACTGTCGGGAGCGAGGCGCAGGCTCGTCTTGCCGCGCACATGGCGCGCTACGAAGGCATCGCGCGTGGCGTCGTAGAGGTCCTTGGACGCCGGGCCGACGTCCAGGCGGATCGTCTTCGCCTTGCGGTAGGGGTTGTAGTAGAGGTATGTCGGGTAGGCCGGGTCCCGGAAGAAGTCGGTGGCGAGGCAATCGAGGCGGATGATCCGGGGGTCGCTTGTACGAGCGACGATCCCGCCGAGGAAGCCGACGTAGGATGAGCCGTAGAGCCCGAGGTCGGTCTTCGGGCCCCAGTTCATGCGGACTGGGTCCCCGGTGGCGACGGGGCTGCGTCCGCTCCACTCCTTGCGCAGGCCCTCGTAGGCGATCACGTGGAGCGGGTCGCCGGCCCACGAGGCGCTGGTCTGGTTGCGCGCGGGCAGGGCGTCGGGATAGAAGAGCCGCGCAGCGTTAGCGGCATTCAGCATCCACTTGCCGATGGCGCGGGCGTAGCGGTCGTCGTACCGCACGAGAGGCACCAGCGCGCCGGCCTGGGTGAAGGTGTTCATGGCGAAGGCGTAGCCGCCGTTGTCATCGACGCTGCCCAGGAGACCGTGGCAGTCGTAGCCGTCCCAGTTGTCGGCGATGACGCCCCAGCCCCCGCGGCATTCGCTGGTCCCGAAGCACCAGTTGATGAACTTGTCGGTCTCGTACCACGTACCGCGCTCGGCGTTGATCCGCGCCGCCGCCAGCGCGCCCCAGGGCATCAGGTTCTCGTAGAAGGGATTCGCTCTCCGCTCGTGCAGCCAGGTCAGGCACCACTCGGCGGCGCGCAGGTGGCGGACGTCGCCGAAGCGCTTCCAGGCAGCGTACTCCAGCCACGCGATGCCCGCGGCGCCGTCGGGCTCGCGCCACAGGCCGTTGTCCACGGGCTTCATCGTGTCGAAGTCGAAGGCGGTGTGGTCGAAGCTCGCGTCCGGCGTACCGCACCCCATCGCCTCACAGGCATCGCGCCAACGGTCGGCGGCGATGCGCACCTCGTCCGCCATGCCGGGCGTGTCGGGGTAGCGGTCAAGGAGCGCGTAGTAGACGATGTGCGGCCAGACCTCATACCAGAAGCTCCCACCCGTGTCGCCGCGCTGGTTATCCAGCACGAGGTTCTCGCCGGTGTCGCGGTTGAACCACTGGCGGCACATGACGACCCAATCGTGCGGGCCGGCGCGCTTGTCGATTCCGGCGACCGTCGCCCCGAGCACCGCGCCCATGCAGGTGATGCCCTCGGCGTTCGGGCCGGACATCCGCTCGTCGCCGACGTAGCTCGGCATGCCGAAGCCGGGCCCGGGGCAGTTGACCTGGCTATCATCGAGCCAGACGAGCGGAAGGTACTCCCCCTTTGCGTTCAGGTCGAAGGCGAGCGCATCGTAGTCGCGGGCGAGGCGATTCCAGTCCTTCATGCAGAAGGGCGCAGGGAGGTTCGGCATCTGCTCGACGCGGGGAATCGGGCGCTGCCAGGCGAGGGCGGCATGGGGGGCAAGCAGACAGGCAAGGACGAGCAGGTGGCGTGTACCGGGCATGGGCAGGCTCCTTCGATGGGGCGTTCCCCCTTGGTGCGAGGGCAACCTGTGAGGCCAGAAGGGGAATGCGGTCAAGGCGTCGAACTCGGCCGGGCACAGCTAACGCTTGTACCTGGAGGCAGGTTGGCCATGCCACGACAGAAGGCAACGACGCCCGCGAAGAAGGGTGCCGCCAAGAAGGACTCGATCGGGTTCGGGATCATCGGTTGCGGGGTGATCGCCCCGTTCCACGCGCAGAGCGTGCAGGCGGCCGTCGGCGGCGAGCTGGTCGCGTGCTGCGACATCATCGAGGAGAAGGCGAAGGCGTTCGCCGGGCAGTTCGGGATCAAGCACTCGTACCGCGACCTGGAGGACATGCTGAAGCAGGACGACGTGCAGGCCGTCTGCATCTGCACACCGAGCGGGCTGCATGCAGAAAACGGCATCGCTGCGGCGCAGGCGGGCAAGCACATCATGTGCGAGAAGCCGCTGGATGTGACGCTGCAGGCCATCGACGACCTCATCTGCACGGCGGACATGTGCAACGTGAAGTTGGGCGGCATCTTCCAGCGCCGCACGTATCCGGTCAGCCAGACGGTGCGCGAGGCCGTGCGCGGCGGGAAGCTCGGGAAGCTCGTGCTGGGCGACTGCTACCAGAAGCTCTTCCGCTCCCACGAGTACTACGCCAGCGGCGACTGGCGCGCGACGTGGGAGCTGGACGGCGGCGGCGCACTGCTGAACCAGGGCGTGCACGGGATCGACCTGCTGCTGTGGATCATGGGCAAAGTGAAGCGCGTCAGCGCGTACGCCCGGCACCTGGTGCGCAACATCGCGGTGGAAGACACGGCGGTCGCGATCCTGGAATACGAGACGGGCGCGCTGGGCGTCATTCAGGGCACGACTAGCGTGACACCCGGCGAGCCGACGCGGTGGGAGTTCCACGGCGACGACGGCACGATCATCCTGCAGGAGGCCTCGATCACCAAGTGGCACTGCGGCGAGGAGCGTGAGGCGCCGGAGATCCAGAAGGTCGATAGCGGGGGAGGCGGCGTCTCCGACCCGACGGCCATCGGCGCGGGCGGGCACATGATGCTCATCCAGGATCTCGTCAACGCGATCAAGGAGGACCGGGAACCGATGATCCCCGGTCGCGAGGCGCGCCGGGCCGTGGAGCTGATCCTCGCGATCTACGAATCCGAGCGCACGGGGGCCCCGGTGGACCTGCCGTTGTGCTGCTGAAGGCGCAGGCGGACAACCACGAAACACACGTGATACACGAAAGAGAGTAGCGACAACTTCGGGGATAGACAACGGAACCCGGTACGACTGGGTTCCGCCGTCAGTCCCCATCCACTAGGGGGATGTGATGGTGACCTTCCTGAGTCTGTCGGGACGTACCCGCACTGCCTGGCTGTGCCTTGCCGTTGTAACCCTCTGGTCGGCGGCTGGGACTTGGGCGCGGGCCGAGTTCGTCGAGTACCCGCAGTACCGGTACGTCAGCGGCCTGCCCGGCAACGGCTACGGCGTGACGGCCGACGGCCAGGTCGGGTGGGACGGCGCGATGTCGCAGTGCATTCCGCTGGGCTACACGCCGAGCAACGGCTCCGTGGCTGTCTCGTACCTCTCGGGCAGCCGCTCGGGGGGCTTCAAGGTGGGCTTCAGCGGGAAGGACGTGGATGGCACGCTTCCCATTACCATCGGGTTTGGGCCGAAGGGCCATGGCGTCGCAGTGACCGCCGACTTCGTGGACAACGAGTGGGACATCGCCATGCACGCCCAGGGCCAGGTTCTCAAGGAGACGAAGTCGCGGCCGGCGGTCTCCATCGGCGTGCTGGACTGGGCCAATCGCAGGGAGGCGACCCTCGGCCACTTCGCTGAGCGCGGCGCACGGTCGGTCTACATCGCGGCCACGAAGGCGTTCGATGCGGGTAGCCGCCCGCTGCACGTTACGCTTGGGGTGGGCACGAACCGCTTCGGCGATGGGCCGTTCGTGGGCGCATGCTACGACGTGCACGACCGGGTGAAGGTCCTGGCGGAGTACGATGGGCTGGGCGTCAACGCTGCTGCGGCCGCGCAGCTCCTGCCGCAGAAGCGCGGCCCCGGCCTCGACAAGCAGGAGGGGCCGGGTCGGGCCGACGCCCTGAACCTCTTCCTGGGCGTGGCGGACATGGAGTACCCGGTGGTGGGGTTAACCTACGCGAGGAAGGGCGTGTTCTAGGCGAGGGCAGCGCCACAGGCAACAGGGGACTGTCCCCGACTACCAGGGGGGGCGGCGGGAGCGTTCCTCGTTGTCCCAGTCGAGATCGGGGGTTCGGGCCTCGGCAACGCCGGCTTTCACCCACACGCGGTTGACGTAGTCCTCGTCATAGGGGCCTAGCTCGCCGGCGCGGCGGTAGCACTCCGTAGCGTCTTCGGCAGAGCCCGTCCGGTCGAGCATCCAGGCGAGCAGGTAGCGGTACGACTGGTTCCGCGGGCGGAGGATGACCGCGCGGCGGAAGGTGTGGAGGGCCTGCTCGGCCTTGTCCTGTCGCAGGTACGTTGCGGCGAGGCAAACGTGGTAGAAGTCGTCCAGCGGGGCGCAGTCGATGGCTCTCCGGTAGTGGTCCTCGGCCTCCTGCCACCGCTCCCAGCGGAAGCAGGCGTCGCCCAGCCGGTAGTGGTAGTACGCGTCGTCCGGCGCCAGGCGGACCGCCTCGTTGAGGCTGGTCTCCGCACCCTCGCGGTCTCCCAACTTCAGGTGCGCCTCGCCGAGCCGGCAGTGGAAGTACTCGCGCAGAGGGTCACAGCGGATGGCCCGCTCGAAGGCCAGGACCGCCAGGCGGATACGCTGCAGACCCATCAGGAACTCGGCCAGGGCGAAGTGGCACTCGGCGTTCTTGGGGTGAATGAGGAGGGCCTGCTTGTAGGCGCGGTACGCCTTGGTGGGCATCTCGGCAGCGAAGTAGGCGTCGGCCAGCTTGAGGTGCAGGCCGGCGTTGTCCTTGTCGAAGGTCGTCGCCGTCTCGTACGAACGGATCGCGTCGTGGAGCCGGAACGCCTCGACGAACTGGTCCCCGACCCGCGTGTGCCTCGCCGCCTTCTGTTTGTCCCGGTGTCGTCGCCGTCGTGCAGCCATGACCCAAACGTCTCGTGGATGATGGGGGACTACTCCGCTTCCCCCCGGTCAATGATGAGCGTGACCGGCCCGTCGTTGACCAGCTCGATGTGCATGTGCGCCCCGAACTTGCCGCCGACGACCGGACGGCCGCCGCCTTGCAGGTGTCGCACGAACTCGTCGTAGAGCGGCGAGGCCGTCTCCGGTCGGGCCGCGTCGGTGAAGGACGGTCGGCGGCCCTTGCGGCAGTCGCCGTACAGCGTGAAGTTCGGGACGACAACGAGCCCGCCGCCGATCTCATCCAGCGCGCGGTTGAGGTTCCCCGCCTCGTCCGGGAAGACCCGCAGACCCAACACCTTGGCCGCCATCCACTCGACGTGCGCCGGACCGTCCTCGTCGCGGAAACCCGCGAGCACCACCAGGCCTTGCCCGATGCTCCCCGCCGGCTCGCCATCAATGAGCAGCACGGCCCGGCTGACCCTCTGGACGACGACCCTCATGGGCAAGGTCCCTTTCGGAGGACAGGCAAGAGTGCCTGTCCTCCAGCCCCTCGGGAAGGAGGCGTGCTACTCGGTGGCCGCGGCCTTCTGTAGGTCCTGGATGAGCGGGCCGAGTGCCTTCACCTTCGCGGCGTAGCCGGCGAAGTCGCCCGACATGCGCAGGCGCTCGGCCTCGGCGTACACATCGCTGAGCTGCTGGGCGATCTGGGCCACGGAGGCGGCTCCGGCGCCGACCGGCGCGGAGGGCCCGGGAGCCGGCCCGGCAGTCGATGCCTCGGGGGTAGGCCCGCCCAGGAGCATTTTCATCGCCTCAGACAGCGTCGTCCCGTAGCCGATTCCCGTGGCGGAGGCGACCGCCACCAAGCTGAGTTTGGGCACCGGGTTCAGCTTGGATTCCAGGTAGATCGGCTCCACGTAGAGCAGCGAGCCACCAACCGGGATCACCAGCAGATGGCCGCGGATGATGTAGTTCGACTCGGACTTCAAGCGGAAGTAGTCGGCGAGCCACTCGTTCTGGCTGATGCGGGCCTCAATCTGCATCGGCCCGTAGGACAGCTCGACCTTCGGGAAGCGATACAGGCGCAGCTCGCCGTAGTTCGCCTCGTCGCAGCGCGCCGCCATCCAGGCGATCATGTTCTGCTTCTCGCGCTTGATCGGCGTGAACGGGCGCATCAGCAGGAACTCCGGCTGGTCGGCGCCCGGCAGGCTCATCTGCACGTAGTAGGACTCGACGGGGCGCTCGTCACCGGCCAGCGTCTCAGATGGCACGGACCACGCGTCCTCGTTCTGGAAGAACGTGATCGGGTTCTTCTGGTGGTAAGTGGCGAACATCAGGCTTTGCAGCTCGAAGAGTCCCTTGGGGTAGCGAACGTGCCGCCGCAGGTTCTCCGGCATCTGATCCTTGGTGGCGAACAGCTGCGGGAAGGCTTTGCGGTAGGACTGGATGAGCGGGTCCTGCTCATCCCACACGTAGAGGGTCGTCTCTCCCGTGTAGGCATCTACGGCAGCCTTGACGGAGTTCCGGAAGTAGTTCGGCGACCGGTCGGTGCGCCCGAGGCCCACGCCGGTCGAGTACGGGTACCGCGTCGCGATCGTGTAGCAGTCTACGATCCACACGATGCCGCCGTCGTGGATCACGGGGTAGGGGTCGGGATCGGTGATCAGGAAGGGGGCCAGCGTCTTGATGCGATCAGGCACCCAGCGGTTGTAGATGATCCGGCTGCCCGGGTCGAGGTGGTAGAAGATGAGCGGCAGGTCCCAGAAGCGGGCAAAGAAGGCGACGCGGCGCAGCCCGCGGATGGCCGTCCCGCCGGGCGAGAGCGGCACGCCGGCCGGGCCGTCGTAGACCGTCTTGCGTGTATCCTCGCCCTTCTCTCCGGTGGGGTAGTCGATCTCCTGGACGCCGCTGCGGACGATGACGTAGTCCTCGCGGATCGCGTTGTCCTGGGCGAACGGGTTGACGCTGCGCTTCGTCTGGCGGCGATCGGGCGGCGGTTGCTGCGGCTGCTCCGGGGCGGGGCCCGGGGCGCCCTCCGGGCCAGCCTGAGGCGGAGGCGCAGGCGTCTGCCCGTAGCCGTACGGATCGACGATCTTGTGGGCCATGAAATACAGGCCCGGCCGCTCGATGGTCAGGTCGGGGTTGCCCTTGGCCTCGCGCTCCGGCTTGGGGGGGAAGTTGCGGATCCAGTAGTGGGGCATCCCCTCGGCGTCCACCATGTTCACCGGCGACATGCACAGCCCGTAGCCGTGCGTGTACTGCAGGTGCCGGTTGGGCCACAGGGTGCCGACCCGGTCGTACTCGATCTGGCGGGCCGAGATCGAGACCTGCCGCATTTCCCCGCCGATCGGGTAGCGGTCCACATCCACGCCGGCGAACTCGTAGTACTGCCGCAGCGCCTGCTGCTGACGGTAGGTGTCCTCCAGGGGTCGATCATCCCAGATGCGCACGTTCTTGATCGTGGCCGGCGCGCTCGTGACGTCGGCCCGGGTCAGTTCGGGCTTGATGTTGTGGGGGGCATCGATCACGCCCGACAGGCCGTAGGCGTCGTTCGTGGCCTCGATGTTGTACGTCAGGTACTTGGGCTCTTTGTCGAGCGCGTTGGGCCGGACTTGCGTACGCTCCATCAGATAGGGGAACGAGGTGCCCCCCAGGATCGCGAGCAGCCCCAACCCTACCACGAGGAACAGCGGCACGCGGAGGTTGCGGATCCAGAGCGTGGCCACCGACAGGACCGCGCAGATGAAGCACGCAATGATCTGGAGGGTGAAGACGGGCAGCCGGTAGTGAACGGCCGAGAACCCGGGCCCGCCCGGCACGGCGCCGCCGGGCGTGAACAGGAGACCGTACATGCCGAGCTTGTACCCCGCCGCCTTCAGGATGAAGCACCAGGCCAACAGGCTGAGGCAGTGCGCCTGGGCCTGCGTGGTGGCCTTGACGGTGGAGCCGTGGATGCGGATGGACTCGTTGTACAGGTGCACGAGCGTCGCCACGACGAAGCCGATGACGGCCGCGTAGAACCCGGTCTTCCAGACATACTCGATGAAGGGTAGGCGGAAGACGTAGAAACCGATGTCCTTGCCGTAGAGCGGGTCCGTCTTGCCGAAGGGCACGCTGTTGAAGAAGCGGATCCACTCATGCCAGTGGCCGCTCGCGGAGATTCCCGCGAGGATCGACACCAACGCCGCGAAGCCCAGGAGCACCTTGTCAATGTGCTTCTCGATGGAGGCACGCTCGGCGTCGGGCAGCAGGCGCTGGCCGATGATCTCCTCGCGCGGCACCAGCTTGCGAGCGATGCGGATGTTGGCGTAGAGCCACACAAAGAACACCACGCCCACGAGGAACGCGAGCTCCAGACGTACGAACCAGATGGTCTTGAGGACCGAGAGCTGGCCTAGCTCGCCGAACCAGAGGAAGTCGGTGTAGATCTGCAGGACGCGCAGGATCAGTAGGACGGCCGCCAGCACCAACAGCAAGATGAAGAACGCCTTGGACGAACGTGACACCTGACTAGCCCTCCCCAGACTCCGACATTTGCTCGTCGGCCCCCGCTCCTCGGTCGCTCCCGAAGTCCGGGCCGTACGTCTCCGCCTGATCACCCATGGTGCCCATCAGCCGGATGAACGTCTGCATCTCTTCCTGCTCCGCCTGGTCGGACGGCCGGTTCGCCTGCTCCAGCACTTCCTCGGCCACGTAGATGGGCGCCCCCACCCGTAACGCGAGCGCAATGGCGTCGCTCGGGCGCGCGTCGATCTCCAGCGCCCCCATCGGCCCGTCCAGATCGATAGCGGCGAAGAAGGTGGTGTCTTCGAGTCGCGTGACCCGCACCCGGAGGACCGTGTGCCCCGTCTCCTCGATCACGGACCGCAGCAGATCGTGCGTCATCGGGCGAGGGTACTTGATGTCCTGCATCTTGCTGACGATTGCCTGCGCTTCCGGCAGGCCGATCTGTATCGGCAGGATGCGGCGGTTGTCCTCGTCCGTCAAGAAGATCAGCGCGCGGTGCTGCGGGTCGAGCGCCACCTTGTGGATGAACATCTGTATCATGGCGAACCCCCTCGCCTCGTCGTCCGACGGCCCGGCACACCCCGTAAAGACGGCAAAGGCCGGGAGCGATGGCCCCCGGCGCCAGCACCGCTTCTGCGTTGGTGTGCAACAAGGTTGGCGCTCGCGCCACGACCCCGGACCGGTCCCGAGCGAGCAGCACGCGGATTCTAACACAGGCCCCCGGCAAAGTCAAACTGCGGAGACACGCCCTGCAGGCCCGACGCGCCCTGCCTCGCAACCACCGGCGGAACCGCGACAAACAAACCCCTGGGTCTACCCCGCATTCCCGGTTCCCCCTCTTGGTGAGCCGGCCCTACCCGTCTGCCGGCTTCTTCGCGCCGTCGGGCTCGAACTCACGGCGGGTCAGTAGGAAGCAGTCGAGGCCGAGGGACAGCAGCCCCGGCGAGGTTTCCATCTCGAAGGTCTGCTTGCCCTGTGGGAGGTCAACCTGCCCGAGGCGGTACCAACCGTCGGTGAGTTCCCACTCGTCGTCCGTCCCGCGGACGACGCGCACATCGACCGGCTCCTGGTCGCCCGCCCAGCTCTGCCAGGGCTGCCCACCGAACCGCCAGCGGAACGGCTCCTCGAAGACCACGCCGCGACACCAGAGCGTGTACGAGCCTGCCTGGGGCGCCGAGGGCTCCCACTTCGCGGTCTGGCCTTCGTTGCCGTGGAACTGCAGCCACGCCCCGTTGGACAGCACCGCCTGCTCTTCCACGTTGTGGGGCAAGAGCGCGCCGCCGGGCGGGAAGGTGTGCTCGACCGCGTCCTCCGCCTCCCACCAGACCCAGTCGTCGCCCGCGACCTGCGCGCCGGGCTTGGGCCGCACGTATAGGGTTGGCTCGATCGGAGGCTTCTCGTCGATGAGCGCGTCGATCTCCACGTGATCGACATACGTATGGTGCGGCACACCCCAGCCGTCCGTCGGCCTCAGCCAGATGAAGGTGATGACCCTCTTGTCCGCCGGCACCAGGTCGTACTCGTCGGACTTGGCGAGCACCCCGCGGGCTTCGTGCCACTCATCGTCGGCGATGAGCCGTCCATCGCCGCCTCCGCCGTCCAGCTCGGCCTGCAGCACGTTCACCGGCCGGTCGGTCACCTGGTAGCGGTACGCCCAGACCTCCAGCGTCCACTTGCCGGTCCACGTGTCGGTCCGGTACCAGAGCTTCGCATCGCTCTCCCCCGTCGGCACCTCCGTCAGCCTCAGGGCGGCGCCGTTCCGGAAGCGCACATTGGGCCACCCGGTCTCGTTCTCCAGCAGGACACTGCACTCGCCGACCTTCGCCTGCTTCGGGTCGCCGGTCTGCTGTGTATCGATCTCCGTGACCTTCACGTCGTTGACCACGATCTCCGGCGTCCAGTACTCATCCAGGAGTACGACATCGGCGGACGCGAAGCCGACCTGCAGCGTCAACAGTCCCACGACCATCCAAGGGGGCATGGGTCACCTCAGGGTGTCCAACGATCATCGCCCCAAGCCTTCGCGGGAGCGACGCGCAAGTCCTTCGGGGAAGGCTCCGACGGCAGCCGAGAGTCGGGAGTCGTAATGGGGGAAGGGGCGACGGCAACGTCACCCCTTCATCACCCCGAGCGGCCGCATCTTTGCCACCAGCCGGCTGATGCCCGCGCCGTCGCAGACGCGGACCACGTCGTTGACGTCCTTGTAGGCCTCGGGGGCCTCCTCGGCGACGGTCTTCTTGCCGGCGGAGCGGATGTAGATGCCCGCGCGCCGGAGCTTCGCGATGACCGCCTGCGAGTGCTGCAGTTTCAGGGCGGCGGTGCGGCTGAGGCGACGGCCCGCGCCGTGGCAGGTCGAGCCCCACGTCTGCTGCATCCCCTCCTCGGTGCCGACCAGCAGGTACGAGTTGCGGCCCATGTCGCCGGGCACGATGACCGGTTGGCCGACCTGCCGGTACGCTGCAGGCACCTCGGGTCGGCCGGGCCCGAAGGCGCGCGTCGCCCCCTTGCGGTGCACGCACAGGCGCGTGGGCCGGCCCTTCACCTCGTGCGTCTCGAACTTGGCGATGTTGTGCGCGACATCGTACACGATGTCGAGCCCGAGCGCCCGCTCGCTCTTCCCGAGGACCTGCTCGAAGGCCGCGCGGACCCAGTGGGTGATGCACTGGCGGTTGGCCCACGCGTAGTTCGCGGCGCACGCCATCGCGGCGAAGTAGCGCCGACCCTGAGGGCTGCCGACCGGCGCGCAGGCGAGTTGGCGGTCCACCAGCGAGAGCCCGTACTCGCGCACCGCGTCCTGCATCTCCTCGAGGGAGTCGTCGCAGGTCTGATGACCCAGCCCGCGCGAGCCCGTGTGCACCATCACCGTGACCTGCCCGGGCCCCTCGATCCCGAACACGCGCGCCACGCGCTCGTCGAAGACCTCGACGACCTCCTGAATCTCCAGGAAGTGGTTCCCGCTGCCCAGCGTGCCGAGCTGCGGCGAGCCGCGCTCAATCGCGCGGTCGGTAAGGGCGTCGGGATCGGCCCCGTCCATCGCGCCCTCCTCCTCCAGGACCGTGAGGTCCTCGGGCCGACCGAAGCCGCGCTTCACCGCCCAGCCCGCGCCGTTCACCAGCACGTCCTCCAGCTCCTGGCGCTTGACGGGGACCTTCCCATCCTTCCCGGTGCCGGCGGGGACGTTCGCGTAGATCGCGTCGATGAGGTTGTCCACGCGGCTGCGGATGTCGTCGGTGGTCAGGTCACTGCGCAGGAGCCGCACGCCGCAGTTGATGTCATAGCCAACGCCGCCGGGGGAGATGACTCCCTCCTCGGCGTCGATGCCCGCGACCCCGCCGATTGAGAAGCCGTACCCGTAGTGGAAGTCCGGCATCGCCAGCGAGGCACCCATGATGCCCGGCAGCGTGCCGACATTCGCGACCTGCTGCAGCGCCGGGTCGTTGCGCATGTCGTCCATCAGCGCCTGGTCGGCGTAGATGATCCCCGGCACCGTCATGCCCAGGTTCCGGTTAACGGGAATCCGCCAACGGAACGCGTCGAGCTGTTCGAGTTTGCCGGTGTACTTCTCGGCCATTGCCTGCCACCCCCTGACGGCGGAGATACGGAGTTCCGGAGATGCGGAGATGCGGATGACGGACACGACAGCAACACGGCCGGGACGGCGCTACAGCGTTCGTCCGCACTTCGTGCAGTGCTTCAGCGGCGGCGGCGTCAGCCAACCGCAGTGGCGGCACGCGGTGTAGCCGTGCTTCGCGCGCCACTTCTGGGCCTTGCGCTGCGCGATCGCGGTCGCGCGGAAACGCTCGCGAAGAGCTTCGTCCTCTATGTGTGCGGCCTCGGCGTCAATTGCCTCCACAGCGCGCGGGAGCAGCCGTATTGCCTCCAGTTCCGCGCGCGTGGGTTGTGGAGCGCGAGGGAGGTCCAGCTCCGTCGCCTCCTGCGCACGTCGGCGGCCGGTCGTGGTCGGGCGGATCTCCTTGACGTAATCCCCTGCGAGCTGCGCGTTCAGGCGGCGGATGATCTCCTCCGCGTCCAGGCTCAACTGGTGCGCCAACGCCGGCGAGTTGCACCACACCCACATGATCCCCCGCTCGACTCGCGTCACGAGCGTCCGCTCGGCGTAGAACCCACCCACGCACTCGCGCCACACGAGCGCCGCCAGCCGCTCCTTCACCCGCACGCGCGCCTCGCGGCGAGCGAGCAGATTCTCGAGGGCAACGCTGAGAGGCGCAAGCCTTCCGGAACGTCGCATGACGGTAGTCCAGAGTCCAGAGCCCGGAGTTGACGGCAACGGCGCGCCGCCGAGACGCCGGCGCTCCCAGGTGTGCCGAGCATGTTCGATGGCCAGGAGGTGTAAGTCCTCTACCCAGCCTGGATGGAGGCGAAGGGTTAGCAACGCGCAAGGGCGCCCGCCGCGAGGCGG
>Ga0194110_10000863_pt1 | contig 39032 bp, 32 predicted proteins | sample TA2Kig1200mmetaG_FD_146192 | JGI IMG/M metagenome (GOLD analysis project Ga0194110, IMG submission 146192) | Freshwater microbial communities from Lake Tanganyika, Tanzania - TA2015032 Kigoma Deep Cast 1200m | ecosystem: Environmental > Aquatic > Freshwater > Lake | place: Tanzania: Lake...
TTGGAGAGATCGAACTTGTTTGCAACATAGGAGACGATCTGTGATTTGGTAAGCGGTTTCTTTCCTGCCATAACTGTGCCCTCCTCGAAAGAAAATATTTATTTGTGAGAATTATACAAGATAGTTTTAAAAAAGCAAGTAAAAAAAAGGTCACTTCATTAGGATGCCTCTTTTTTGACCCTCCCTACGTGAGTTCTGTGCTATCTCGGTGCTCATTGAGGTCCCGCCGGATCTCCGACACAGGTGCCTTTATTAAAAGGACCTCAGATTCCAGTCTCTGGAACCGTTTTTCTTCGGCTTGTTCGTGACGGTCAAGCTTCTCATTAACCATATTAAAAGCCTCAATCACCGTATCAAACTTCTCCTTCACATCCTGAAGGGCAATTTTCAATTGATACATCATAACCAAGTCACTAATTGTTCATCAAAGCTAAATCTTTTTAAACTCCCTGTCAACACCAAAATATAACCCTGGATTTTGGGGTTGACTTTTTAAGAACTTTTCTGCTTAATGATTATCTTAATTGACTTTTAAGTATTTGTTCGCTAAATTACTGTGAAATTAATGTTAATTAATGTTGCCTTAACCGATACGTGTAAATCAATGACCGAGAAGGACCGTATTTATAAGAAAGTTAAGTCCATCATTCGGAAAGACGGGAAAAAGTCTTCTTACATCGGGGAGGATGATTTTGTAAGTCTTTCAAAGGACGGCATAAAGATCAATTTTCACATCAAGAATTCAGCGCTCGATATCCAGAACCTCTTCAGGGTTGTTAAACGGGCTCAAAAAATATTTAATGATAAATTTGATTATGCCCTTGAGACGATAGAGATCGACATCTACTCATCACTGTCGGAAATGAGGTCGGAGGGCAAATCAAAAAGCCGATACGCTTCATGGATTGCTGGCATTTATGACGGGAAGATCAGATTGATCTCCGGACAAGATGACGAAGACCCAAACGCAATATATATTCTTCTCACTCACGAGATAGTTCACCTTGGCATCTGCGAAATGGCATCCGGGCGCTGTCCTTATTGGCTCGACGAAGGCCTGGCTATCTATTTATCCCAGGAGTTATCCGTTACTTACATGGAGAGGCTTCGCAAGGCCCTTAAAGAGGAAAAGATTCTGCCCCTCGACATTCTTGAAAATTCTTCAGTCGCAGAGATGGAAGAACCCTTAAGACAACTGGTCTATTCTCAGGTATTTAGCATTACAGACTACCTTGTTCAATCGTATGGCTGGGAGAAGGTCATGTCCGTCACCCAGCAGGTTCGGAGAAGGCCGATTAAAACGATCCTAAGCGATTTCGGGTTGAATTATTACCTCGTTGAACAAGGCTGGAAGAGATGGCTGAGGAATAATATTGCATAAAACATGCTCAAAAAACGTCTTATGGAGTGAGGGATGATAGATTATAAAGCGATCCCGGATGAAGACCTCTTCGTGATGTGTTGTGAGGGGGACGAGGGGGCTTGGGAATACACATATAATTATATTTTGGCAATTTGCAGATGGAAGACTTGGAATCTAAAAGCTGAGGCAAAGGAGATGGCCCAGCAGGTAACACTTCACCTGATGGAGAATGCCATTAAAAAAGTAAAAGAGAGGACCAAATTCAGGAATTTCGTTACAAAGATGACGATCAATAAGATTAAGGATAGTTTCAAGTCAAAATGGAGGAAAAGAGTACCAATTGATAAAGTATACGTGGATGAAGACGGAGAGGAATTCTCTCAGGAAATAGCCGACCCTTTGCCGTCTCATGAAAAAGTATTGATTGACCTTGAGATTGTATCTGTAGTTGATGCGGCCATTTTGAAGTTACCTGCTCCTTGCCGGGTGATAGTCCGTGAATACTTGAATTTCAAAATGGGACTGTATCAAGATTACAGGGAGCTCAGCAGGGTTCTTAAGATGAAGATTCCGACCATATCATCCATGGCAAGGCGATGTCTCAATAAACTCATTGCTTTAAAAGAGATCAGGGAATTAATGGTGGATTAGGAATTGGAGGGGAAGATGAAATGTGAAGAAATCGATCTTCTGGAATATATAGAGGGAACGCCACCGCATGGTGTTAAAGCTCATATCGAAATTTGTAAAAAATGCAGGCGCGAATCTGAAAGGCTCATCAAGTTCTCCCGATTGGCTTCCACCCGATATTCGGATGGGAAAAAGGCTGAACAGGAATTGGAGGACCATCTTGGATTGATTGATTGTTCAAGGATGGAAAGGTTGCCCTACGCACTTCAAAAAAAAATAGCCGAAATTAAAGAGAGAAGTCTGGTTTCGAAAATTAAAAAGGTCATTGCTAAAGCGGGGGAGAGCGAAGAGAGGTTGATCGAGAAACTCCGATCCCCCAGGTTGCAGATGATGCCAGCGAGTCCAAAGGATATTACAAAAAGTAAGAAGTCAACGAGGAAGAAGAAAAAGCGAAAAACCCCCTAACCTTTTGAATAGTTAAATGGTTTTGAATCCATTGAGCCTTAACCCATGCCCATCAAGGTTTTGTGCTTCAGTCCGGCTCCCGATTAAAGGGTTACCATTAATTTCCCTCTTTAAAATAATACTTTTCAATATTTCGAAGGTTGAGTATAATCCTCACAATAATTTGGAGGGGGTTTTATGAAATGTCCTTTCTGTTCCTTTAACAATAATGAAGAAAATTTATTTTGCACAAGTTGTGGCAAGAAACTTTCCGAGATCATTAAAGAAGAAATCCAGAAAGAGATCGAATCAGAGCTCAAGGAAATCAGCACTCTTGATTCGGAAAGTAAGGCCTCAATACCCCCGGATTTAAAAAAGACCCCAAACAATACCGAAGGAAGTGGAGTCATTTTACACAGCGAAAAAACAGCCGAGGCTAAAAGAGCTGAATACAGAAGTATCCTTGAGAAAGTATTCGCTGACGGCAGAATCACTCCTGAGGAACTCATAGATCTCAATGAGAAGAGAAAAGAATTGGGGCTGAACGAAGCTGAAGCCCTGGAGGTCCAAAAAGAGACAGCAAAAGATCTTGGAATCGAAATCAAAGAAATGGGTGACTTATGCACTGGCGTGCTTCTGGAGATCAATACGAACAAGGACTACTTTGTGGGCGAAATGAATAACCTTGAATTCAAGATGACAAACCGCTTCGGGAATTCGTTGGAGAAGGTTTGTCTTTCAAGCCATTTCGAAATGCTCGGGAAGAAAGAAGAGAAGTCCATTCCAAAGATGAGTTCACGCCACCAAGAAGTTCTTCGTTTACCATTCAAGCACACGGACCGCGGTCAGGAATTGGTTGAGATTAGAGTCCAGTATTTCGATGATAAAGGAAATCCTACTGTTTTGAAAGCGGAGATTGAAGTCGGAATCTCTGCCAGGGACGAGGTGAGAGAAGACCGAAAGAGTATTAATATCACTGTCACCGCTGAAAAGATGATGGGGGTCGACCTTTCACACATGGCTGAGATATATGAAGAAAAAAGAGAACCAAAAGCTAAGAAACGCTCTTTCTATGGAGAGGCTGAAAAAGAATGGACAGGGCTCCCTATCTTCCTTGATGAAGAGGAAACGAACCGATGGAGAGAGCAGATACTTATTGATAAAAAAATGGCCGAAGGGGAAAGGAACTTTGGAGGAGCAGAAAACTTTATTAGGGATGCTGAAAAGTTATCCGCAAAAGATAAAAAAGCCGCCCGTGAAAAATATGACCAGGCCCATCATCATCTTAATGAAGCGAAGAGTTGTTTTTTTAAAGTCAGAGAAATAAATCAAGAGCATGCGCCTTCACTCGACCGAATCAGGCAGATAGATCATATTATTTCTGAGATTGAAAGTAAGGCAGGCAAGCTAAAACCAGAACCCGTTGTCCAGAAAATTCGATTAAATTCTTCCGTCTTGAAACTGCATGATCCCGGTAAGCGAATCTTCTTATACTCCAAGGAGGAAATCACCTTAGGTAGAAATAAACAAAATGATATGATCCTGAGACTGGTTCCTAACACTTACAAAAAGGAATATGAGGAGCGAGTCAAAGAATTATTAAAGGGAAAGGTTGAAGAAATTCCCATCGAATACTTTGAAGATAAGAAAAATAAGACTAATTTCATCCATTCAATCAGGATAAGCAACAAGCATGCTGAGATAATCGAAAAAACCGGCAGTTTCTATCTTAGAGATGTTGGCAGCACAAACGGAACATTCGTTGAAGGCAGGAAGTTGAAACCCCAGGAAGAAATTCTCCTTAAAAATGACACAAGGGTTAATATTGCCGGAGTCTTGGATCTCGAATGCAAATTCTATAAGGAATCTAAGAAGGAGCAGAAGAATAGGGACATGCAGGATTCGTGTTTTACTGTCCTTGGAGAAAAATCCGACAGTTGTTTTGGAATTGATAAAAGAGGTTTAGTCAATGCAATTAAATTCAAGCGCTTAAACAACAATCCCGAGGGGGAGGAGTATCTGATTCTGATCCGCGAAATAACGATCGGGAAGGACAGGACCAATGCGATTGATATCGATGGAGAGAAGGTTTCGGATATCCATGCAAGGATCATTTACAGGGACCAGCAATACTGGATTGAGGATCTGAATTCAAGGCATGGTACATGGGTCAATGGAGAACGGGTTGGATTTGGGGCTGAGGTTTCTTTGGAAAAGGAAGCCGAGATAGTCATAGGAGACATCAAGATGCTTTTCGAGGGTAAGCCATGAAATGTAAAAAATGCAATTCTGAGGTTTCGATTGCTGACAGCAAATGCCCCCAATGTGGCAGTGATCTATTGCAGTTCGGCGCTACGACCTTCTATGATCCAAAAGAAAGGGAGAAAGATAGATATGGTAAAAGAATCAAGGATGGGGTCCTGGGAGATTTAGGGAAAGAGGTAAAGGAAGCGATAGAAGGGTTCGACCCTCAGGAGCTGGAAATCCTTCAGCCTGTTGAGAGGAGGCTCAGAAATCTCTTTTTGCGATCCTTATCTGATCCAGAATGTGAGAACGCTTTTGATAATGAGATCCTTCCAATCATAGAGGCTCTCTCAAGAGATAGAGCTGCAGAAAAGATTTTTAAGAAAGTTGAAGAAACAATTAAGGACAATCTTGGGCCTTTTGTTTTTAACCACTACCAAAATAGGGAAGAAGGTAAAATCTTAAAGATTCTCAGGGCAGGAGAAATCACCTTTTTTTTAATAAAAGGAAATGCGCAGAATATAGACCTCTCAGTGAAGATGTTTCCCTTTTTTAAAGCATCTGAAGTAGCTTGCCGTTTACATACCCATAAAAGATATGAAAAGTTGAGGAGAGACTCGACTCTAAGTAGCATGATTGATTGGATGGGTGACGATCCAGGAAATATTTTTATTAGGGCAATACCTGATTGGCTTACGAGTAAGATGGGGGCTTTATTGGAAACAGTTAGTGCCATATTTAATGGAAATGAGAAGAAATTTGGTGGTTGCCTAAGAACAGGTATTTCCATTTGCATTTTTGGCAGGGAGTGGATCATGAGGATCGAGCGTAAAGATAAGGTAAAGGAATTTCAGATAAAAAACATTCTTAAAGCAAAAAGTACTAATGAAAATAAAGTAGAGCTTGCGAAAGATCTTAACGATCTACAAGATTTAAGAAATGAGAGGGTACATAGGGGTATTGAGGAAGATGAAAAAACAGTCCAGCGGAGCAGGATGTTATCATACAATTGTCTGAAAAAGATCCCCCAAATTCTGGAGATTTAGGAAATGTTTTGTCCGAAGTGTGGATTAGAACTTCCTGAGGAGGCTAATTTTTGTCTAAAGTGTGGCTGCGAAGTTTCAAAATACAAAACCCCTTTCCAAAAGAATACGGATTCGCCTGATAAAACCCTCGGTAATGTAGCAACTATAAACGAAAGTCCTTCAGATAGCCTCAGCAAATTAGATACTGTAGGGCCTACTGGTCCTTCTGCCAAAGATAGCCCCAGATATGAAATACTTTCGACGATTGGGCAGGGAGGGATGGGGGTAGTCTACAAAGCCCAAGATAATAGACTCCGTCGAGTTGTGGCCCTCAAACGCCTTCGTAGTAACCTCTCCGATTTTCAAAATGCAATTGATCGATTCTTCAACGAGGCCAAATCTATTGCTACCCTGAATCATCAAAACATCGTCCAAATATACGATTATGGAGAGGATGTCGAGGGGCACTACATTGCGATGGAATATGTGGATGGTATAACCATGAAGGATTACCTGGGGCAGAAGGGAAAACTAAATGCAGAGGAGGCGACACGGATAATTTTGAGTCTGGCAAGAGGGCTTGCGACGGCGCATGGAAGGGGAGTCATTCATCGGGATATTAAACCGGGAAACATTCTCTTAGATAAGAGTAATAAGGCAAAATTAACCGATTTTGGATTGGCGAGGGTAGCTGACTCGGAAGATATAACAAGGACAGGATTCATGATGGGGACTCCTGATTACTGTTCACCGGAGCAATTGCGAGATGCGAAAAATGTGGACCATAGAACAGACATCTATTCGCTTGGGGCGACTTTTTATGAGATGGTTGCGGGCCAGAGTCCGAAGTATTTTAGGGAGGAGTATATACCTGGTGGAATACAACCATTGATCAAGAAGGCGATGTCGTCTGATCCGAAGAGAAGATATCAGACCGTATGGGAATTTATAGAGGCATTTGAAGGAGAGGCCGAGGAAGAAACGACATCAATCAAGATTGCTTGCCCTCAGTGCGGATTAAGAAACCCGACGGATGTGAAGTTTTGTGTAAAGTGTGGGAATAGTCTTTCCCATCTGTTTGATAAATGCCCCAAGTGCCAGAGGGAAAACAGGGTAGACGTGGAGTATTGTGGGGGATGTGGATATAACATTTATAATCATCGCAGAATTCAAAAATTAACAGATAAAGCTCTCAAACTGAGGGAACAGCAGGAATATACCGAAGCCATTGGAAACTGGGAAAAGATTTTAGAGATAGAACCTGACAATCAGAATGTCAGCAATGAATTGTTAAGAGATAAAGAAGCTATACAGAGTATTGAGAAACTATGTAGAACATTGGAGGAGAATAAACAAAAACGTAATTGGCAAGAGATAGTATTTAATATCAAAGAACTGGAGAAGTTATCAAAAGATAGGGTATTGGAGTTTAAGAATCTCAGAGCCGAGACAGAAGCATATTTTCAAGGGGTTTTAAAAGCTTCTATAGGAAAGGACGATTACCAAACTGCTGCCAAGATGGTAGAAATGCTTTTAGGTTTGAATGGGGAGGCAGAAGAACTGAAGAGCCTATTAGGAAATTATAAAGGAAAGGCAAATAAGGAGGCTAGGCTAAATGAAGCAAATGAGGTGCTAAATGAATTCAAACATGGTAAAAAAACAATTTCAGATGCAATCGAAGCGTGGGGGCAGTATTTGAATGTTGCAGAAACAACAGAAGAGCGGTCTTTAGCAGAGCAGACATTAAAACAGTTAAAGCAAGAAAAAACAAAGCTTTTAAAACTCTTAAAGCAAAAAGAATTGGATTATGAAAATGCACTTCAGAGGTTTAATACCATACTTTCAACTAATCTAGGGAATATTGGCATTCAAGAAGAAATGAGGAAAGCTTCTGAAATATTGGAGCCATTGAAATCTGAGATTCAACAATTAATGGTCCGTTTAGAAGAAAAGGAGAAACCTGGTGAGGTGTCGCAAAGTACATCTGATGAAGAAGGACCAATAGAATGTTCGGAAACGGGAAGTAATTCAGTTGATGAGCAGGTAGTATATAAGAGTTTTTTTGGTACAATTTTTTTGAGAGTAGTTATGGGAGGACTTGTGGGAGTGATCTTTGGGATAATTTCAGGAGTAATATTAGGTAAATTTACAAGAGATGGTGTCATGGGTATGGGTATTGGTGGAGCTATTATCGGGTTTATTTTAGGCCTCGGGAAATGGTCCGAAATAAAAAGGCAAAATAATAAAGATTATGCATAAACCTCCCTTTCTGTTTCGTCTAATATCCCAAAACAAGAAAATCTAAATTTTCCCTCACCCCTTCCCTCTCCCCCTTGGGAGAGGATGAGAGTGAGAGAAGGAGGGTGCTATGGAGTATGTGGATGAGCGGGTTGTGCGTGATTAGGTATCTTATTGATGGCATGACGTAGCCGCTTGCTTGCCATCCACAAATCATACCTCTGCTGCAAACGTAACCATAACCCCGGTCCATTTCCGCAGAATTTCCCCAGACGCAAAGCCATCTCCGGGGTGATGGAATGTGTTTCCGCCAGAATACGATGCAGCGTTTGCCGTGATACTCCAAGTTGCCGGGCTGCCTCGCTAATGTTGATTCCCAATGCTGGGAGCACATCCTCCCTGAGAATTTCTCCAGGGTGCGTTGGTTTCATTCGGGCTTCTTCATTTAATATATATTCTGTCTTCATATTTCCCTCTCAATGGTATTGTTCCAAATCAATTCGCCAGGCATCGCCATCGATCCACTCAAAGGTAATAGTCCATGGCCCATTTACATGGATACTATACCGTTTCGGTTCCCCTTGTAATTGATGGAAATTGAATCCCGGAACATTCAAATCCTCCAATCTCTCTGCAACATCCAAAGCCGATAATCGGCGTCGGGAACGCTTGACCAAATCAGCCCGTATTCCAGTTGCATTATCGTTTTGGAAGAATCGGGCCAGTCCTTTATGCCTGAAGCTTTTTATCACGATTGTACTGTAACATAAACATTTACACCTGTAAAGAACCCCATTTGCGACTGCTGGGTATTTATTAATTGAGGGTACGGAGACCCACTCCCCAACACCTACCTCAATTATTGCATAAAATCTCTTTACGCATTCGTCTAATATCCCAAAGCAAGATAATTTAAATTTTCCCTCACCCCAACCCTCTCCCAATTGGGGAGAGGGGGAGAGTGAGAGAAGGAGGAAGCTATGGGATATATGGACGGCGTCAAGAAATTGCTTAATGTTCTTAGAAGATTGACCTCAACAAATCCCACAAATTCTCTTCAGCCGAAGGAAATCCTTCAAAAAGTATTCGTTGAGATCGAGAAAAGAAAAAAACTGGGGATTGAAGATAATCCTTATGTTCCTAATGCTTATGCCGTTTACTTAAGTCCTTCGGATTATGAGGAGCTTTCTCCTTTCTTATTCGGAATAAGAGAACAGTTGATAAAGAAAGCCTCAGAAAAGATCCGAAACAAAGCATACAAGCTTCTTTCGTCGAACCTGAGCATTGAAATTCGCCAGGATCCAGCTCTGGAAAAGAACCAGGTTGTTGTCGAGTCCTCCTTTTTGAAGGAGAAAGCAACGTCCTCCTTGCCCTCTCTTTCCACTGAAGCCGATACATCCATCCTTTCAAAAGAAACAATGCAACCCCCGGTTGACCTTCCCCAGAAGAATATCCTGACAAAGGTGATCGAAGAGAAGAAGACAAAGATGATCGATAATGCCAAGGTCAAACTTGAAATCCTGGAGGGTACATCAAAAGGAGATTACATCGCCCTGAAAGAGGGGGATTATACGTTTGGGAGAGGAAGGGAGGCAGCCATACTACTGACAGAACCAGAAGAAACCATATCAAGGGTCCATTTCAAGCTCATGGTTAGGGATGGAAGAATTGCCATAAAGGACCTCAATAGCACAAACGGAACAAAGGTGAATGGCATAGGGATAGAAAATGCTGAATTGAAAAAGGGAGATATGATCAGTGCAGGGAAAGTTATGCTGAAAGTGGCATAACGATTTCGGATTTCGGAATGCGGATTGCGGAATTAATAAAAACTCAAGGGCGATAGCAAGATGATTTTGCGGTGGTTGGTTGAATTACTGAATTTTCTCTTTGTGTTTTCCCTGGGGGTGGTCACACTCTGGCTCTTTTTTCAAAGCCTAACCTTCGATAAGGTAAGAAGGTCTTCACCCAAACAGAGGGCAGAGCTTTTGCTTGAGGTTTGCAGGGATGGGGCCCCTTACCTGAAGATACCCCTCAACAAAAGCCATTACCTTATTGGAAGGGGACCAGAGTGTGATATTCCTCTTCGGGGTATGGGGATACCCTTGATGATCGGAGAGATGTACAAACAAGAAGGAGGCTATTTTTTTAAGAACTTCCATAATAATTCAATCATGATCAATGGTAGGCCTCCCGGAAAGGAAGTAAAGTCTGTTTCCACGGGAGATGAAATAGATGCTTATAGCTACACTATTCAGATAAAGGAAAAGGATAGTGGCAAAAGGTTCTAATGACAATGTCATCAATTACAACGAAACTCGTCATTCCTGCAAAAGCAGGAATCCAGGCTCCGTCCCTGCGAAGGCAGGAAACCATTATTTTAGAAACTGGATTCCGGGTCAAGCCCGGAATGACAAACTACATAAGACTTGTCATGCATAGTGAAGTCAAATTGTAAAGGTAAAGAATGAGATCGTATTTTATTAACAAAAATTTATGTCTCTGTTACTGGCTTAGAAAAAGGATAGGAAAGAGGCGAGCCCTTCTTGTAGTGAACATCCTTGAAAAGCTACTCCTCATCTTTGGCAGAGAAAAGTTGGTGCAAATCTCAAATTAGCAAGATTCTTGTTGGTATGGATTACATTAAAATCAATTCAGAAAATAAAACTCTTCACCTGGTCCTGCTCGTATTGAGTCTCGGGTTTTTAGTGCTTTATCTAAGCCACCTTGCAAGAGATATCCCACCGGTTCTAACAACAGCGGGAGGAAAGATGGATATCTCTTTTTACTTCTTAACCTTCATACCGAACGCAATTTATGGCCCTTTGTTCGTATTACTATTCTTGGGAGCCCATTACTACATCAGGCTTAAGCTTCCGAAGTCCGATCCTTTCATACTTCCTGTAGTGGCCCTTCTCTCGGGGATTGGACTGATTGTTATTCTGAGACTCTCCCCGGACCTCGCTTTTACAAGAAATGAGGTGATCCAGTCATTAGTAACCCGTAACCCGGATATCCATGTTAAAGATAACGTACTGACCCTCGCCAAACTCGGCATGAAACATTTCATCTTTATTGCTTCAGGGCTTCTGGTCATGCTTGCGTCTGAACATGTATTTAACCAGAAAACCTTATCGTGGTTTTCATCGAAAAAATATCTCTGGGTTTTTCTTGCATCTTTCCTTACCATCCTGACCTTGCTCTTCGGAACCAAAATTAATGACAGAAGGCTCTGGTTCTTCGGCTTCCAGACCGTGGAATTCGTCAAGTTGCTGTTGGTCTTTTTTATCGCCGGATACCTTTATGAAAAGAGTAAAGGGTTATGGATTTCAAGCCATAAGGGTCTAAAAACATGGATCAGTCACGGCGGGCCATTTATTTTGATGTGGTTTTTTGCTTTGATTCCACTCTTCATCCAGAAAGACCTCGGACCAACCTTTTTAATCTTCGTCGTCTTCTTGTTGATGTTCCACTACGGGGGTAACCCGAACCTCGTAACCCTGTTATTTGCAATCCTAACCATTGCGGGAGGGTATGTTTCCTACAAGATCGGATTTCCCTCTATAGTTGGTAAGCGGTTCGAGATGATGCTTGACCCCTTTGGAAGGAGTGAGGCCATGGCGAGAGCCCTCTGGTCAATATCCTCTGGAGGGATAGCGGGTTCCGGGATAGGGTTCGGCCAGCCCTGGCGAATACCACAGGTCCAGTCCGATTATACGTTTGTGGCTCTCTGTGAAGAGATGGGATTGATCGGCGGTGTGATAGTCGTCCTCGGATATACCATTCTGATCTACAGGTGTTTCAGGATTGCTTCAGAGACAGACAACTTGTACAAAAGGTTTCTTGTTACAACCGTTGGGACGCTGATCGGACTCCAGGCATTTATCATCATCTGCGGCAATCTCGGCGTAATCCCGATGACAGGGATAACACTTCCTCTCGTCAGCTACGGTGGGAGTTCGATGATCATCAATTTCTTGATGATGGGAATTGTAATCAGGATCTCAGGGGATAAAAGATGCCAGTCATGAGAAATAAATTTCACTTTATTTTTTTTATTTTCCTGGCTGTGGTCGTCCTGTATTTCCTGGTTGACAGGATGGTTATTAGACATGAGGATATTTTAAACACCCGCTTTTTGGACCAGCGGTTTATTGAACTCGTGGAAAGATTGATCGAGGAGAATGTTTTTAAAATTCATGAAGGAAGGATTATTTTAGACGAGGACGCTTTGAAAAATAAACGGCTTGGAGAAAGGACCGAAGCGAGACTCAAGAAGAGCCTGGCATTTTTATATTTGAAACAGGGCAACGTATATTTTGATAAGATGGCGGTTTCCGTCGCAAGTAAGATTTCTAAAGAGGAAAAGGTGTTAAGGGGAAGGTTCCTGGACAGAAATGGCGATGTATTAGCTCATAGCACCATCAAGGGGGATAAGAGAATATCGGGCCAGGAGAGACATTATGCATACGGCCCCGAATTTTACCCGGTGATAGGACATGCCAATTTTATCTTTGGTAAACGGAATCTTGAAAAGATCATGGATGCATACCTTGGGGAAAAGAGATATTTTCCCGCCTACAAGACGATATCCGATATGGGGAAACCCCTGGAAGTGGGTAATGATGTCGTACTTACCCTCGACAGCAGGGTTCAGAGGCTTGCCTACAACCTGATGAAAGGGAGGAGAGGGGCTGTGGTTGTCCTGGATGTCAAGACCGGTGAGATCCTGGGAGCAGTAAGCGCTCCATCTATTGATCCCAATATGAAGGAATGGATAAGCTGGAGGGAATCGTTCAGGGATCATGTTGGGAGATCTTATGAAAACAGGGCATTTGCAGCCCTATACCCTCCGGGTTCGACCTTTAAGGCCGTTGTTGCTTCCGCATGGATCGAAGAGGATGTCGGAGGTTCCGGGGAAAAGGAATTTCAGATTGACTGCAATGGTCAAAAAAACCGGTACAGAATTTCCGATATTCACCCCCATGGAAAGGTTGACTTTAATAAGGCATTTAGAGAGTCCTGCAACCTCTTTTTCAGTGAAGTCGGAGTAGCGCTTGGAGAAAAGCTTCTTGATTACGCCACAAGGTTTGGCTTTAACAGAGATTTGGACCTTATGGCCGGGATGAAGGATTATCATTACAAGAGCGAAAAGAGCCTTGCGTTTTCTTGGTTTGATGGCAATAACGGGAAATCCGAAATGAAAACTTACAAATCTATTGATTTTAAGAGGAATCCCAAGATTGTCGCTCAAGGGTCCATCGGGCAGAACCTCATTACAGCTACACCTCTTCAGATGGCTCTGGTTGCATCAACCATAGCTAATAAAGGGGTACTGCTTAACCCTGTTGTAATCCGGGAGATCAAGACCGGAGATGGCAAAAAAAACCTCTTCTCTTCGCGGCCTGTTGAGAATGGAAGATCTATTAAGGAAACCACTGCAGAAAAATTGAAGAAGCTAATGGTCGAGGTTATGGAGAAAGGAACAGGAAAGGACGTTAAAAAAATCTACTTTGAAGATGGGAGGTATACAACTGCACCAAACAGAAAAGATAATACCTCCTTACCCCCCTTTAGCAAAGGGGGGGATGCCTGCTTGCCGCCAGGCAAGGGGAGACTTTTAGATGCTAAAATAGTTGCTGTCGCCGGAAAAACCGGCACCGCTGAAGTTGGGGATAAGAATGGTGATGGAGTCATTAATCCCAATGAAAAACCTCACTCCTGGTTCATAGGTTTTGCTCCTGCAGATAACCCAAAGTTTGCCATAGCTGTTGTCGTAGAAAACCAGGGCTTTGGAAGTCTGACCGCCGCGCCCATCGCTGTCGAAGTGCTGGCAGAAGCATTGAATCAGCATTGATAGAATGCAAAAAAATACTTCCCTTAATCCTCCTTTATTTATCGTTGCCAAACCTTATAAAAAGTTGACATTGTCTTAAAGAATCTGGTATCTTATCGAAAATTAAGGTGAGATGTTGGTATCAACATGAGGCATACCATACGAATGGATGACAAAGATTACCGATTCCTGGAAACTCTTGCGAAAGAAGAAAGAGAGGATGTTTCAAAGTAAGTGAGAGAACTTGTTGACCTTGGAAGAGTCATGCTTGCAATAGAAAATTATAAGAAAACGGAGGCTTCTATCGAGAAGGCGGCGCATGTAGCGGGAGTCTCCATATTAAAAATGATGGACATATTAAAAGAACATCATGTAACAGCGAATGTTGAGTATGAAGATTATTTGAAGGGGCTTAAGTCTCTCCAGAAATTATGGTGAAATATTTATTATTAATATCAAAGGGTTAAGTATAGATGTTTTGTCCTGAGTGTAAGACAGAGCTTCCAGATGATGCAAAGTATTGTATCCGGTGCGGATATGATTTTACCCGGATCAAGACCCCTCCTCCCGAACAGAAATCGTCTATTCTTGAACGCTTGAGAACGTCCCCAGGGCCTGACGAGCCGGAAACTCCCCCTGATCTTGGAGAAACCATGAATAAAGGAGAGTTGTTTGCCCGCCGGTATCGGATCCTGTCGGAAGGCAAACGGGGCGGGATGGGCGTGGTGTATAAATGCGAGGACCAGAAGCTCAACAGAACCGTTGCCCTCAAAATCATCCATCCGAGGCTTATCAGTTCAGATCAAGCGGTCAAAAGGTTCAGGCAGGAGGTATCGATTTCTCTGGAGTTATTACACAGGAATATCGTGAGGGTGCACAACCTTGATGAGTATGAGGGGATAGAATTCTTCACCATGGAGTGGGTGGAAGGGAAGAGCCTTAGAGAGATTCTTAATGAGAGGGTAAAAGGGAAACAGCCCTTTAACCTTGAAGAGGCCTTTGCAATCATTTCTCAGCTTGCAGATGCCCTTCAGTATGCTCATCGGCACACAATTCACAGGGATATCAAACCTGAAAATGTTCTAACGTATAAAGACGAGGAAGGCCTTTGCATCAAAGTCACTGACTTTGGTATAGCGAAGATGCTGACCCCAGCTCAATTTACCACGGCATCGTTACAAATAGGCACTCCATATTACATGGCTCCCGAGCAGAAGGCGGATGCGGCTCGTGTAGATAAGAGAGCAGATATCTATGCAATGGGGGTGGTACTGTTTGAGCTTCTGACTCTTGAGAACACGGTTGGTTTAGAGATGCCGAGTGAGATCAACCCGGATCTTCCAAAAGAGATAGACCAGATTATCAAAAAGGCTATCGCCACAAAGCCCGAGAATAGATATGGAGATGTTAAGGAGTTGTCGGATGGGTTGGGTAATGTCGTCAAGGGCTGGAGACGGAGAATTGAGGATGAGCGAAAAAAGGCGGCAGATTTAAATAGAAAAGAAGAGGAGCGATTAAGGAGAGAGGCCGAGGAGTCGGAGAGGAAAAAGCGTGAAGAGGAAAGGAAAAAGAAAGAGGAGGAGAAGAAAAGGCTTGAAGAATTAAAGAGGAAAGAAGAAGAAGAAAAGAGAAAGGAAGAGCAAAGAAGACGGAATGAAGAGGACCGGATTCGAAAGGAAGAAGATGAGGAAAAGAGACGGCTTATGGAGGAGCGAAAGCGGGCCGAGGAGTCAGAGAAAAAACGAAAAGAAAAAGAGGAAGGAAGGAGACGTGTTAGGCAGGTAATAGTTGGATCTATAATTTCAGTTATTATAACAATCACTTTGATTATTATCTATTTGAATTACCATATAAACAAAGGAATGGAACAGCCACAGATCCCTGCGAAAGTTTCTCAATCGCCTCCAACAACTGTGAAGGTTCCTCAACCACCCCCAGCACCTCCTGCAGTTCCTATTGCTCAGAGCCCTTCCCCCATGGAAGTTGCTTCGAAGATTCAGGCCCTGAAGGATATGGTTAAGAAAGACCCTCAAAATCTCGCTGCATGGGTGGAAATGGGAAATCTGTATTTTGATTCGAACCAACCAAGGGAAGCTATTGAGGCATACAGCCAGTACCTAGTGTACTGTCTCTTAAATAACTGGATTTATCTTGGGGTTTGTGATAACGTATTTCCATGTCACGATACCCCATTCCAGTAGAGATGAGCGAAACTGATCGTCAGGAGATGGAGCGTTGGGTGAGCGCCCATCGCACGCCACAACAGGTTGCACAACGCTGCCGAGTTATATTGGCAGCAGCAAAAGGCCAACAGGACAAAGATATCGCAGAGAACATGCAGATCAACGTTAAAACGGTGGCGTTGTGGCGACACCGCTTCTGTCACGAGGGACCAGAGTGTCTTTGGGAAGTGGCGGCAGGACGTGGACGAAAGCCCCAAATCCCGGCAGAGAAGATTGAGGAAATTATCAATGCCACCCTGCAAACCCGACCTCCGGGAGCGACGCACTGGAGTTGTCGGACGATGGCTGAAAAGCAGGGCGTAAGCAAGGCAACGATCAATCGGATCTGGCAAAGCCATGGCCTTCAGCCGCACAGAACAAAGGCGTTCAAGCTGTCGCGGGACCCCAGGTTCTTGGAGAAACTGACAGATGTCGTGGGTCTGTATCTGAATCCTCCGGACAAAGCACTGGTGCTCTGCGTGGATGAGAAGAGTCAGATTCAAGCGTTGGACCGTACGCAACCGGGACTGCCTTTGAAAAAAGGCCGCTGTGGAACCATGACCCATGACTACAAGCGCAACGGCACCACGACGCTCTTTGCGGCACTCGAAGTGGTCCAAGGTAAAGTCATTGGGCAGTGTTTCGCTCGGCATCGTCATCAGGAGTTTCTCAAATTCTTGAAACGTTTAGACGCTGAATTCCCGCTGGAATTGAAACTGCACTTGGTGATGGACAACTACGGCACCCATAAGCATCCCAGAGTCCAGGGCTGGATACAACGGCATCCACGGTTTGTACCTCACTTCGTTCCGACCAGTTCAAGCTGGTTGAATTTAGTAGAACGCTGGTTTGGAGAACTGACGGGAAAACGCATCCGCCGCGGAGCCTTCGTCAGTGTCGCTGACCTTATTGCTGCCATTGAAGAATATCTGGCAGCCTGGAATGCGAACCCCAAACCTTTCATCTGGACGGCAACCGTAGAATCAATTATGGAGAAACTCGCCCGGTGCAAACAAACTTTGGAAAAAATTCAGCCGGGCTGTACACTACCACGGTCTCGTAAGCGAAAAAAATAAATCCAGTCGTTTGTGAGACACTACACTAGCCATCAAACCGGATAATGCTGACGTTAGGACAGACCTCGGAATCATGTATCGGCAACTGGGAAACTTTGACTGGGCCATTGAAGAGTTTAAGAAAGCGGCTCAGAGCGACCCCAAGCATATTAACAGCCGATATAATATTGGTATTGTCTTGCTCCATGACAAACAGGATGTAAGGGGGGCCAGCAAGGCATTTGAGGAATATCTGAAAGTGGATCCGGATAGCGAACGAGCCCGGCGATTAAGAGCACAGGTCGAGAAGATGAAAACTCTGATTGAAACTAGTAAGTAAAGAAAATTGCCCCGTGAGACCTATCCCCGCCTACAAGGCGGGGCTTTACGGCCTCACGGAAAACCGGCAATTTTCAAATACTAATACAAAACCAGCATTCATCCCCGTTCACAGAACGGGGTTTTCTGCTTGTCTTAATAAAGCTCAAAGCCAAAAGCTTAAAGGAAATCCTTCCGATATGGGGCCACCGTGTTGATTGGCCCTTGCCAAAAACCTACTGCATAAACTTCCTCTCCTCATTCGTCTCTCTAATAAATATTTGAACCGAAGGAGTAAGAATGATGAAATCATGCAGGGGTTTTTGTTTATTGATAATCTTGTTAATCACAGTATTTCTAAGTTCCTGTGCTCCGAAGGTTATGATCGCTAAGCCCTCACCTGAAGAGATACCCCTGGGAAAACCAGTAGATGATCAAACCATAGTCATAAATCCAACAGAAGATGTTCTTGAACCGGTATCATCCTCCGATGAGAACTTGGAACCAAACAATACCCCAGAAAGACTCCCTGAAATGCCAGAGGCATTCGGAGACGTTCAAACGTCTGAGCCCACACAACCAACCTCACAGGATCAGGTTATCGAGAACGAATTCAGGAGGATTTTGGTCCAATTTGGTGAAGATGATTTAAGTGGGCACACAGATTTTCTTGGTGAGGTTAAGAGGTATATAAGGTTTTTTCAAACAAACCAGCAATGGAGGAATTTTATTTCCGCATCCTTGAGAAGGGGATCAAAGTATTTGGCATGGGTGAAATCTGCTTTTAGAAAAAGAGGCATCCCGGAGGATATGGCATATATTGCTTTCATCGAGTCGGGTTTCAATCCCAAAGCAATAAGCAGTGCCGGAGCATCGGGGATGTGGCAGTTTATGCCGAAAACTGCAAGGGATTATTCGCTCAAAGTGGCAAAGAGTGTCGATGAAAGGTTCGATCCTGTAAAATCGACCTATGCGGCCATCGAATATCTCCATGATTTGATTTCCATATTCGGTCCGAAATCGTTCTTTCTCGCAATGGCGGCATATAATTGTGGGGAAGGAAGGGTCCTCTCCTGTCTTAAGGAGATTGAAAATCCATTTTTAGAGAGGGATTTCTGGCATATAAGAACCTGCCTTCCGGTTGAGACGAAGGAGTTTCCTCCCAAAATAATAGCCGTTGCCATCGTAGGGAATAATCCTGAAGCATTTGGATTTCCACGATTTCAAGAGAGCCCGGAAGACCAGATTCCAATCACTACTACTGTTGAAAACAGTCTTCCAAAATCCAAAATAGTGCAGGCTGTTTATAAAGAGACTTCATCTAAAGAAGAGAAAGTAAGATTAACAGCAAAACCTACCCAAAACAAAAACACACAGACACCTGAAGGACCTAAGCCCATATTATTCGTTGTTAAAAAAGGAAACACTCTTTCTTCCGTGGCAGAGGCTTTTGGTGTGGACTCCGGCGAGATTAATAAATGGAACAAAATCCAGGGAGAAAAATTACTTTCCGGCCAGACGCTCAGGATCTATCCGAAAGTCAGCATGGAGTTGGTTAAATATACTGTAAAAAAAGGGGATACCATTTCTGATATTTGCGACAGCTTTAAAGTCAAACCAAGACATATCATTACCATCAATGGACTGAGGAATGGATGGGATATTAAAACAGGACAGATCCTTTACTTTTACCAACCTGTCGGAAGAAAACCTGTAATTTACACCGTCGCCAAGGGAACAAACCTTACTTTCATTGCTGAGAGCTACAATGTTACTGTGAAGGATCTCATGATGTGGAACAACTTGAGCTCTCCGACAATCTACCCCCAGCAGAAACTGAAGATCTACCCCCAGCAGTTGGAAGATATTTGAACTTATTGTTTTTTTTTACCCACTTTTAAAGTGCCTTGAAAATCTATATAATGCTTCCTGCATAAAGTTCTCTCCCAATTCGTCTTTATTCATAAAAACATATCTGGAGGTCCAAAATGAGCAATTTTATTACTAAAAATAGGGTTCCTATAATGGTTGCAGTTTGGATGGGGCTATTGGTTTTATTCATTTATTCTTATGCCCAGGCTGTCAATACAGTGGCCCAGGGGAAGTCAAAGATTTCCGATGAGTCCGTGCCCTCTTCTCTTCTCGATTCAATGATTGGGAGCGGAAGCGCATCGATTCTCAGAAACGAGGATATCGAGGAGGCAAAAGGAAAGGCTCTTAAGATGGCAAGAGATGAGGCTATCCTGAAGGTGGTTGGGCTTCATGTGAGTCCAGAAATCCTTGCCAAAGAAAAAGACAATATACTCAAATACTTAACTCCTGAACAGGACAATATCATTAAAGAGTCCAAAATCGTCTCCGAAAACCAGGGGGAGGATGGGTTTTACAGGGTGAAGATATCGGCAACGATCAGGGAAGACATGGTGAAGACCCTCCTCACGAAAAACCTTTATGATGACCGGGTAATCGTGATTACTTCTGAGAAAAACCTCGGGAATTACCTCAAAAGGCACGTCCTTGAGCACGACCTGATCAAAGGGATTAAGGATAAGGGCTATCTCATTGTGGACTACAGGACCGTAAAGAACGATCGGGTCAGGGGTCTGGTCTCTGCCATAAGGCAGGGAAATACGGAATCCGTGAAGAAGATGGGGATTTATTACCTCACAGATATTGTTGTCGTCGGGTTTGTGGAGTCGAAGTTCAGCCAGCAGACAAAAGACATTTATTCAGCCAATGCAACGGGTCAGGTAAAGATTCACCAGATCGGAAGTAAAAAGGAGGTTTCGTCTTTAACCAAGCATAATTTGAAAGGATTCGGAAGTGATGAGGAGAAGGCCGGTATAGACGCCATCAAAAAGATTTCTAAGCAGATGGCTGAGGAGGCGATGAAAAGCTTCGCGGGGAAGTCAGTAAAAAAGGTCAAACTGACCATCAAGGAGATAGGGGGTGATGCTTCTTTCCGTAAGGCAAAGACCGCGATATTGAGTATCCCTTATGTAAAGGAAGTGAGCAACGGTATCAGCAATCTGGATATTGAAGAGATTACGCTTTATCTCAAGACGACAAAAAGCGCCGATTATATCGCTAAGGAACTGAGTGAATTAAAATATTTTGTCATCAAAAAGGTGGGAAAGTCCGAAATTCTGGCCGAGGCCCGGAAAATATAGAGGGGAATCAATCATGGGCGGAAAAGAGATTGTTTTGTGCTTGATGTTTGGTTCTCTGGGTTTTTTCATGGCCTTCTTTCTTTTGAGAACAGTGAATATTGCCCTTCTTCTTCTGTTGACCTGGATCCCTTTCAAAGTCATGGAAAATTATGGGCTTATCCCGGATTGGCAACTCTTCCACAGTGTTAAGGATATCAGTATCAGCCTGATAGGTGCTCTTATCGACTTGCTCTTGAACCTTGTAAAAATGGCACCAATTGCAAGCATGATTCTTTTTCTGGCAGGAGGAATTACGGGAATCGTATTGAATATGAAATCGAAGAAGAAATGATAACAAATCTTTTTCAGTTGACTTTTCCTTTTAATTTTGCATATTATTGACCACAAACCTCAATATGGGTGGGTTCTTGGATTCCAGACGATTGCAAGTCAACCCTCATACCTTTTTCACTAACGATTATTTCTTCGTTATTCGGATTTTGATTAATAATAAGCACGATTTTAATTTGGATAATGATTTCAATAGGTTTTGTTAACCTACGTTTCCTTAATTTTAATTTGGGGTGATCTAATACCACTCCATAAGAGGAGTCTACAGATGAAAGGACGATATTTAGGCTTAGCGGTTTTGGTTTTTTCAATTTTTATTTATTTTGGGCATGTCTCCGCAGCTACCGATCTAAAACCAGCAGCGATTGTCAAATTCCAGAGAGAGGTGATTAAAGCCCTGCCTGTGGAAACCCAGATCATTCGAATTGCCGTTCTTGATCTGGAAAATGATGACGGCACAATCCGAGACGCCCTGATCTCAGTCATTACTGAAAAAACGAACTTCAAGGTCATTGAGAGAACGGACCTCGATAAGATTCTTGAAGAACAGGGGCTTCAGTTAAAAGATGTCATGGATGAAAAGACGAGGATTCAACATGGAAAAATAAAAGGTGTCCAGGGATTGTTGATGGGTAAGGTCCTCGGTATGGGCAAAGGGTTTATGTCGTATAACTTGAAAGTCCATTTGAAACTCGACGATGTGGAGAAAGGGGAGATCGTCTTTTCCAAGGATATCACTTCTTCAGTGGTCTCCCCCATCAGGAGTTATCTCGTTTTCGGCGTAATAGGTATCATCATTCTTCTCTTTGTTGTCATCATACTCAGAAAGCGGCGTGCAGCGGTGATCAAGAAGGCTGTGAAAGGAGATATTTCGGCACGCTACGACATTACGAGAGAGATCGACAAGGCTATTACAAACATTGCTACTTCCAGGTCCAAGCTCAATTCAAAAGGAAATGCCACGGATGCTATAAAATTGAATGCCATTGAGAGCGATTTGCTCCATATAAAGCAGGTTATCCAACTTGCACCTCGAGGAAGCGTATTAAAGGACGATACGAAGGATTACAAGGATGTGCTTGAATTTGACCAGAATATCAGAAGCTCCTTTCAGGCCTTAACTAAATATTCAGAAAGGATTTATGAGGTTGCTACATCGGGCAGTTCTGCGAGCATAGAAAGAGAGATTGATGTAATGGCAGGTGTAATTAAAAATATTTTGAATGAGTTTAAAGATAGAAAATTTTAAAGAAGTAAATCAAACCTAAAATTGCTTGGAGGGGATACTTATGGCCGAAAAAATAAAGTGTGACGCTTGTGGTAAGGAAAATGATAAAGGGAGTAATTTTTGTGGAGGGTGCGGTGCAAAGCTTGCTGGAGGGCGAATTACATGCCCTCACTGTTTGGCAAGTATTGACAGTGGGTCAAAGTTCTGTCCGATGTGCGGCAAACAGACCAAGGTTGAAAAAAGTGAACAACCCGATGTGGGCATAATCGAAGGCATGCGATGGAAGAGAGGAAGTGACGACTTTGCGAGGAGGATAGACCTCGATAGGACGGAAAGTCCTTTTCAAGTAGGGGTGATTGTTGAAGAAGGGACACGGGCGTTACTTTTAAAGAACGGGGCCCTCACTGCCACTTTGGAGCCGGGTCGATATGACCTGAAAACATTTACAGAAGCCTTGAAAGAGAGTGCGATTAAAGGTGGAGGCGCAGTTGTTCGCGGAGTAACCGGATGGTTCAGCGAAAGGGCTGCTGCGTCCGTTGATAAGGCCATTGATGCCTTGGTTTTCAACCCCTGCACGGTCTTGTTGATTGACTCTGGTGATGTCGAGCTTAAGATGGATATATCAACCGTTTATACGAAAGATCCCCTCGCATTAGATATTTCCTGCAATACTGTGCTTCGGCTCGATAGGGCCGAACTCTTCTTTGTAAACGTGATGAAGAGCCTTACCGAATTTAGCATCAGTGGCCTGAAGGGTGCCCTTTACGACGAGATGCACAATGCATTCGGCGAAGCAATCAGCCAGAAATCGGCTACCGAATTGCATTCCAACTTATCGCTGAAGCAGGAATTTGAAAATACAGTCAGGGAACATCTCAACAGGACATTGGGACAGAGCTATGGGTTACGATTCTTCCAGCTAAGGACAATACATTACCGCAATAACCGGTACGACAAAATCAAAGGGGTTTATCAAGAGACCTTCCTGCTTGTAAGCGAACAAGAAGCCGAACTGGCTGGGAGGAAAAGACTTTTTGATGTTTATGACCAGAAACAGCTTCAAGATATTTTCGAGCAGACAAAGGAGGTCCAGTATCGCGAGCAGCGCCAGAAGGTGTGGGCCGATATGCGGACCCTTGTCAATTCAGACAAGATGAACGAGATCAAATCAGCTGACGACCTCGAGGCGTACCTTCATGAGATAAATAAAGGAAAGTATCTGAGGGAGGATGAGGTTCTGGAGCTTGTGAATACTTTCAAGCAAAGTGGAATGAAGAGAGAGTTTCTTCTTGAAAAGATAGGAATGGAGCATGATCTTGAACGAAAGAGGCATGAGATAGAACGTGATAGAATAGGCAGGGTCGGTGAAGAAGAGACTAAATTAGCGGTTTTGGAAGTCGAGGCAAAACAGAAAAGAAGAGATTTTGAGGAACGTCTCTCGAGGACAAGAATTGGTAAGGATATTAAAGATGTCGAAAGGGATATCTGGCTTGCTGATGAGAAAGCCAAAGCGACGGCAAAGGACTTTGAACGAGAAGGAGACCAGAAAGATATAGATATGGGCATTGCTGCACTCGAACGAATGAAGAAGATCAAAGCTCAAGAAAAACGTGAAGAGATGAATATCGAAACGGAGAGACTTGAACGTCTTTCAAAGTTGGGGATTGAGGCCTTAATCACTGCTTCAGGTGAAGAACAGGCGAAGATATTGGTTGATCTCAAAAAGACAGAAATGTTGAAGGGTATGAGTGATGAGCAGATACTTGCGATGGGGGCAAAAGATTCACCAGAGCTTGCCAAGGCATTTCAGGAGAAGTTCAAGGGGCTTTCTGCGGCAAAGCAGGAAGAACTCTATAAAGAAATGATGAAACAGAAGGACACTTCAATGAAGGTGATGCAAGATATGTTTAATAAGGCACTTGAGACTCAGAGAGACGCGACTGTTGGTGTCGCCCAGGGCGGGAAGGTTGTATATCCTCCTTACGGAATGGGCCCTGGGACGAGTGGAGGTGGGACAGGTGGACCAGGTTTTTATAATGTATCTATGGATTCCGGGGGTGGGAAGGAAAAGGTGATCATTTGTTCTAAATGCAAGACCGAAGTACCGCCAGGACAGAAATACTGCTCAAACTGTGGAAATGAGATGTTTTAGATAACGGTAGGGGCACGATATTAACGGAGGCCTTATGATCTGCCCAAATCCTAAATGCGGAAGAATCGTCAGTCCTTTTGACGAAAAATGCCAGCACTGTGGTACGCCATTGGAAAGTAATCCGGTTAAAGATTATGAAAAAAAGGCTGGACAGATCATTAAAGATGCTGAATCAAGGGCAGAGGACATAAAGGAACAGATAAGAAGTGGTTTTAAAGATAATGTTTCTTCACAAAGGCCATTATGGAAAGGACATGATACAACAGGTACTTTAGGGGCGACGAGGGATATAGAAAAGCTGAGGTTAGAGAATATTCCTGAAATAATAAGGCAAAGGAAGAAGGACCAACTTCGAAGTTGGCAAATCTCATATTTGTTGGAAATGATGAATTTAGTTTTTTCCAATCCCAATATCTTTGAAAATCCAGCTTATTCAGAAAAGGCAAATCGAATTTTACCCAACCGTATCATAGAATTTGATAATCTCGAAGTGAATGGGCATGCCTGTTTATTAACAGAAGAAGAAATTGAAGAGACTAAAGGGAGATTCCTCTATGAGATTTCAATCTATGAAGGTTATTTGAATTTTACATATGCTGTAGCAGCGACAATGATCGATATTCCTGGGAAATTAGGGATATACGATCCCCTTTTGTTAAAAAGCGTTATATTGAAGCACAAGGAGCAAAAAGCCAATTTCAGTATGGACGATTTGATCGCTGTTTTGCCAGAAAAACAAGAGATCGTTGGAATCGGACCTAATGCTTCAGCAGCCATGTTTCAATGTATAGCTCATGAGTTAGGGCATATCTGCTATGATCATGTATTTTCAAGAAGAAGATATGATTTTAGGACAAGCGTGACTAATATTGAAATGGAGCATCATGCAGATGGGTTCGCTCGCATCATTATTGACCGGTCCGCCTTCAGGGAACAACTTTGGAAAGGATACATTCAATATCAAATTGCAAGTGCTGCATTAACCTATTACCAACCAGAAGTCGATTTGTATGAGCCTCAAACCCACCCCCTAAGAATCGATCGTCTCAAAGAGGCAATCAAAAGATTCCAGCCTCTCGCCACCAAATACAAGATTGATGAGAAGTGGGCAGAGGACACAGTTAATAAGATCCATGAGTGGTTAAGTTAGGAATTTGTTCCGGCGCTATAAAAAAGGGGAAGTATGAAGAAGTGTCCTTTTTGTGCTGAGGAGATTCAGGATGAAGCTGTAAAGTGCAAGCATTGCGGGGAAAAGCTTACTCCCACTCCCACACCAAAATCAGCCCAACCCCAATCCTCCATGGATTCCATCAATACCCTTGACGCTTTCTCCACGATACAATCCAACAGGGAAGGAGCCCTCATTGGATCCAGATATGAGATTCTTTTTAAACTGGGCGAGGGGGGTATGGGAAAGGTCTATCTTGCAAAAGACAGGGAACTCAATGACCTGAGAGCAATTAAGGTTCTTCCCCAGCAGATAGCAAATGATCTAAAGGCAATAACGAGGCTTAAAGAGGAAGCCAAGATTGCGACCTCCCTTTCTCATCCGAATATTGTTCGGTTGTTGAATTATGAAAAGGATGAAGATCTCCATTACCTCGTGATGGAATATGTGAATGGTGTAGATCTTAATACCTATCTTTCTGTAAGAGGGCGGATAGCTGAACCGGAGGTAAGAAGGATCGGTATCGAAATTGCCAATGCGTTAAAAATAGCCCACGAAAACAAGATCATCCATAGAGATATAAAACCATCGAACATCATGCTCGAATCGAAAACATTAAATATTGAAAGAATAAAAGACAAGGGCTCAAATGTAGGAGAGAATGATATACCCGATTTGACCGGGGCAAAAGTCAAGTTGTCCGATTTTGGGATAGCAAGGCAAGTCCGTGAAAGCATGAGTCGGTATTCGAAAGGAGATACCTCCGGAACGTTGATGTACATGTCGCCAGAGCAGATGAGGGGGAAAGATGTTGACCATCGTTCAGACTTGTATTCATTGGGGGCAACACTCTATGAGCTTCTGAAGGGGGATCCGCCATTCGCGGGAGAGGCTTTGGCTCACCAGATATTAAATGAACCGCCGCAAGCGATTGAAGGGGTGAGTGAGGATACAAATAAAATACTGATGAAGCTTCTCTCAAAAAATAAGGAGAATAGGTATCAAAATGCAGAGGAGTTAGCAGCAAGGTTGGAGGGAAGGGGAGAGAAGCCCGAGGAAGTAATTCGAGGTGAACAAATAAAGCTTGTAGAGAAGGAGAAGTTTGAGAGAAAAAAAATAGATGAAGAACAAAAAAGCAAAGAGCATGAAAAGAAGCCGATTGCAGAAGATCGAAAGGAAAAGAAAGAGGTCCCCGGAAAAACTTCGGGGATAAAGAAGGTGGCTCTTGGAATTGCATTATTGGCAATCATAGGAGGCGTATACTTATTCGCTTCAAAAAAGGAGGTACCGAAACCGCCCGAAGTAGCAAAACCTTCAATAGAGAAGCCAGCTGTTCCCGCAGACCAGGCAGTTAAGCCTGAGACAGAGACAGAGAGACAAAGGAAAAATGCTGAGGAACTGGTAAAAAAAGGAGAGTCAAGAGAAAGTGCGGGAAAGTATGAGGATGCCATTCAATTTTATAATGAGGCAAAAAAGATTTATCCAGGTATCCCAGGCATGGATATATTGATTAGTAATGTTGAAAAGAAGATTGAGGAAAAGAAACGAGTGGCCGCGGAAAATGAATTGCAAAAGAAAAGAACCGAACAGGAACGGAAAGCACAGGAACTGGAGGCCCAGAAGAAGAGGGCAGAAGACTTCATGAGAAAAGGGTTGGAAAGCGAGAATATGGGGAAGAACTATGAGGCTCTTGATTTTTATAAGAAGGCGAAAGGGGTATATTCAAACACTTCAGGGGTAGATGAAGCGATTGCAAGGGCCGAAAAGAAGGTTGCGGAAGCGCCGCAGAGACCCCCCACTCCAGTACAGAGACCCACCGTTACGGAAATGGTACAGGCTGCTACCTCAGCCTCTGGGGCATGGGTGTCTCTGATGGATAATGGAGATTACGCTGAAAGTTGGGAACAGACATCCGCGTTATTTAAGGCTTCCGACACTAAAGAACAGTGGCAGCAAAAATGTAGAAGTTCGAGAGCCCCTCTTGGCATGGTGTTATCAAGAAAGCTTAAACTGAGTCAATATACGAGGAATTACCGTGGTGTTCCTGATGGAGACTACGTGGTCATTCAATATGAAACGAAATTTCAGAAATATCCGCCAGGCAAAAAACCGGCAGCCCTTGAGACGATAATCCCCGTAATGGACAATGATGGAAAATGGAGAACCGCACGTTATTCCCTCAATTGGGAACAGGAGGTTCAAGCGCCAGTACCACCTAGTGCGCCAAGCCAACCACCAAACATTCCTATTCCACCATTCCCCCTTCCCCCGAAGCGCAGATGAGAAGGACCAACGAGTTTGTGAAAATGGAGTGAATCAGGAATAGTGGGTTTAGTTCTCAATTATATGTCCGATCATAGAAAAACCAATTTCATTGATATTACGGTACCAATAACCTCGGACATTGTTGCGCTCTATGAGATTCTGAGATCGTCTATTGATCCTGGGGTCAGAATAAAAGCTAGCGCGCATTTGCTTAAGCTGATTGAAAACGGTGTAGATGTTGATAGAGAAGTGATATTAGATCTTTTCGGGTCTGAAAAAGATATTAAAGTGGCAACAGAACTGAAAAGGGCTTTAAATAAGCTTAAAGTTATAGAAACCTACCCCAAAGATCCTACCTCAAAGTATGACAAGAAGCTTTCTCCTGAAGAAGAAGCATCGATTGTTACAGAAATCGAGAAGCTGAAAAGGTTATATGATAAGTCTTCTAAAGAGGATGGGGCCTTTGAAAAGAAATACCGAATTATTGAAAGAATTGCAGATGGGGGGATGGGCAGGATCTACAAAGCCTTCAAGTTGGAAGACAGACAGGTTGTTGCCATAAAATTCCTATTGCTCGAAGAACTCGCAAAGCAGAATGATCGGGAGAGAATTATTGCAAGATTCAGAAGGGAAGGAGAAATCCTCAAGAGACTCTCACACCCGAATATCATCAGGGGCTTCGAATATGGGGAGGCAGGCGGAGAATATTTCCTTGTAATGGAGCATGTTGAAGGGGAGACTCTTGAAGACAGGCTGAAGAGGAGTCCATTGGATTTCCAAACATTTAAAACAATGGCTTTACAACTTTGTGATGCAGTTGAATATCTCCATAAACACCAGATCATCCACCGGGATATCAAGCCTGGCAATATTTTAATCTTTGAAGCAGAGAAGGATATGCGAATAAAACTTTGCGATTTTGGATTGGCAAAAGACAAAAAGGACAAGAAATTGTCCAGATTCGCATTCAGTGCTGGAACGGATGACTACATATCGCCCCAACAGGCCAGGGATGCCCGGGACGCAGACGAAAGAGACGATATTTATTCGATGGGGAAAACATTTTATGAGATGCTTACAGGAAGGACATTGCGAAATGACGAACCCTATGTGGAAATAGAGTTAGGCAAGAGTGCTGTCTCAAGTAGGATTAATGAAGTGATGAGAAAGTGTATCAGCCCCGATCGAAAAGACCGCTGGCAAACAGGTGATGAACTGAGGAATGTGCTAAGAAGTTTAGGTTAATTCGTTTACTTTGGGGGTGGGGGGATGAGATTAAAGCATTTTTGGGCAATGGGATTGTTTTTGGTTTATGGAATATTTTTACTTTCTCCAGCCGAATCCTTAGCCGGGGAAGAAAAATATTTAATCCTCGAAGGTACATTAAAAAGTATTGAAGGGAATCGTTGGATAGAGGTTGAAAATGAAAAGGATATGACTTCTATTCACTTGAGGATCGGTTGGAAGACGGTTTATACTCCTCATCGACACCCGATTCCAGGAGAACGAGTTAAAGTTCAATATTTAGTTCAGAAGGGCACTCCTGTAGCTCACACAGTGGCCATTCTCGAGGCTGGGGCTCCTAAATCTGTGTCGAAGGAAAGTCCACCCAAGGTAGCCCAAAAACAGGAAGAGATAGAAACTAAAGAGAGAGTGACTTCCCAAACGAGCCCGCCTGTTGATCAACCCCAAACCGCACCACCTGTCCCTAAAGAGAAAAAAGAGCAACCCATAGTAGTTACTAAAGAGCCGAGTCCGAAAAGAATCGAATCAAAGCCACTTGAACAACCTAAAACTGTCGAAAAAACAGTAGACTCATTTCAAACCACAAAAGTTGAAGAACCGAAAAAGGCTGAAATTCCACCCGTTGAAACACCTAAACCAGCTTCAATCGAACAGATTAAGCCTATAGTCAAACCCACTAAAGTAATTGTACCGGAAACAAAAAGAATGATAGAACCCCAAGGAGCTGGAATTGGGGGAATTATTATTTACTTCATCCCTTTAATTATTGGGGCTGCGATAGGAAGTGTGACTTACTGGGGAAAAACGAATTCCTTTGTTAATGGAATAAACAAATTTGATGCTTGGGTTATGAATAAGTGGATGGTTCTGAAAGAAGAGGAAGGTAAAGGAAAGATAAAAAGATACTGGGCGGTCCCGATTCTTTGGATAGTCAATGGTATCATTAAGTTGTCCGAGAATATTAAAAACGAGGCGGTTCGGTGTGGGGCTAAGACATCTGCTTATCTTTATCTGATTGGAATTATTGCAATCATTACCTTTTATGCGGTTGTAATTGTTTTAGTCATTATATTCCTCATTATAGCTCTGTGGGTTACTGCCTTAATACTTGGATGGAGCGGTAGGGAAAGGGTGAAAGTTCCGACGCAAACTTATGTTGAATCTGTAAAACAGGATCGCTTATTAGAAGATATTTTCCTATTTAGTAAAACAGAATTTGAAAAATTAAAGGATAAGTTCGAAAATAGGGTTGGGAGGGTAGATAATGATGGTAAAATTTATTCCAACGATATTTTCCCTGTCCAAATAGGGCTAATAGATAGTGATGGGACAGTTTATAATACGGAAAAAATGTTTAGGGAAAAAGTTGGTCGGATTGATGAAGACGGCAGGGTTCACGACTATTAATGTTTATGGCGCATATTGTGATTCATTGATGGCAGGATGTTTTGGTATGGCAAAGATTGGTTAGAAGAGGTATTAGGATGTTCAAATGAGATAGTGCTTTTTCACCGTATATGTGTGTAAAGCCTGCATAAATTCTGCTTTAAAATCGTCTTATTCCATAAATGGGAATTATTACAAAAATAGAAGACAGACTTGGAAATATTGTAGAAAACCCTTTCAGGGATGAAAAGGGTTTGGATTTAATAGGTGTTGAGATATCCTTGAAGAGGCTGATGGAGCTTAAAAGAAGGAATATTCTTGGGAAAATCATTGTTCCCAACGATCTGTTGATTATCATCAATAAGGAGACATACGAGGAGTATGAGCTTTTTTTAGATAAATTCAAGACCACACTTATAAAGAATTTGAACGGGTGGATGAAAGAAAAAGATTATGAAATGTCTGACAAGATGGCATTGAGTTTCAAGGGAGATCTTTTAGAAAATAAGTCTTTTGAGGTTTTTGTATCCTTCAAGAAGGCCAACGGTGGTAATGGGGATAGAGCCCAAATAGATTCAAATGCGTATGGGCAAGAAGACGCGGGAAAAGGGGACAAAGATTTTGTTGGAGAATTAGCCAACCCCAAAACAGGGGAGATGTTTGGAATAAACAAAGGTCGAACTATCATAGGAAGGGAGGAGGATTGCACAATTAAAGTATCCGACCCAACAGTCTCAAGAAAACATGCCTTTTTGTCATATCAAGACGGTAAGGTTATTCTTGAGGATCTTGGAAGCAAATGTGGAACATGGGTTAATCACCAGAAGATTAATAAACAAATTCTGAGGCACAGTGATAGGATCAGGATAGGAGGTACGGAACTCACCTTTCAAGATCGTGGGGGAGAAAAGAATCTAATCCACGATGGAACGGAAAGGAAGGAAATATCTCAGCCAGAGGACAAGCTTGAAAAGAAAATGGATTCCTCCGATCCGAATCTACTGGGTCTCTCCTATTTCTTTTGAGGGACAAATTACCAGCCCTAACGAGGCTATTTTACAAATTGTTTCATATTTGATAATATTTTTTGTAATTCAGCCAGGGGGATACATTGATGATGAGTATGGTTATGAATGTTTAAATATATTCAAAAGGTTATGAACCCTTCTTTCTGTCCCAAATGTGGCAAAGAGTTTTTTGATGATGCGGAGTACTGCGCAAAGTGCGGTTACAATTTTAAAAACATCAAAACCCCTCATGATGAGAAATCATATCAAGATCCTTTCGATAATATTGGTTCAACAGGTAGAAATTCCAGCGATCCTCTTGATGGTTTAGGTACGTTACATGGAGCAAGCAGAAACGGCAAGGAATTAGAGATTGGAGAAGTATTTTCTGCTCGCTATGAAATCCTCTCAAAAGGTATGAGAGGTGGAATGGGAGTCGTTTATAAATGCAGGGATAAGAAATTGGGATCTGTAAAGGCCCTTAAAATAATACATCCAAACCTCCTCAATTCTGATGAGGCTGTTAAAAGATTCCGGCAGGAAGTGGCCATCTCACAAAGCCTGTATCACAAAAACATAGTCAGAGTTTATGACATCGATGAACATGAAGGGATTGAATTCTTTACGATGGAGTGGGTAGAAGGGAAGAGTTTGAGGGACATTATTGTTGAGAGGAAGGAGAAGAAGGGCCCTTTCACCTTAGCAGAGACACATGAGATAATATCTCAGCTTGCTGATGCTCTCCGCTATGCTCATAAGACTACTGTCCACAGAGATATCAAACCGGAGAATATATTAATTTTCAAGGATGATGAAGGGACCCAGGTTAAGCTGACAGATTTTGGGATAGCCAAGATGCTTACCCCTTCGCAATTTCTATCATCGACGGGGAAAATTGGTACTCCGTATTACATGGCCCCTGAACAAAAAGGGGAGGCCGCTCATGTCGATAAAAGAGCAGATATCTATGCGGTGGGGGTGGTGTTGTTTGAGCTTTTGATCCTTGAGAACACAATAGGGTTGGAGATGCCCAGTGAAATCAACAAGGCTTTGCCAAAAGGGATTGACGAAATTGTTAAGAAGTCATTGGCTAACAAGCCCGAAGATCGATATAAGGATGTTAAAGAGCTAAAGGGAGAATTAGATAGTTTAATATTGGGAGGACGGTTTGGTGAAAAGCATCCTCAGAAAAACATAAAGGCTGGACCGGCTTCTAAAAATGTTTCGATTGGGGTTGTAGTATTATCGGTAATTTTAATTCTGGGGATAATATATTTGACAAGCTTTAAAAAAGAAACAGCCCCCACATTAAAAGAATCAATGCAGACAAGTAACTCCAGGGCGACGATTGAGAAGGTTAAACCAGGCAAAGAGGAAGTTACTTCGGTTAAAGGGACGGAAAAAGAATTGGTTAATAAAAGGGTGGATGAACTTAAAACCTTAGTAAACCACGGGCTTACAACTCATCCTGGGAAATCCAATGTCGCCATGATTATCGAATCACCGAAGAGTGAAGGCGGAAGCACTCCTGAAACTGCTCTCTATAGGTTGTTAAAGACGGATAAGGTCCACGTGGTTGTTAATCTATTCAAAGAAGAGTTATTCAAAAGTAAGGGGTTCTTTAAAGAAATATATGATGGGAACACCGACCTTTTGATTCAGACAGATGCTCTTTCCAAAATAGATTTTATGATTCTCGGAAGACTCAGTTATTCATTCCGCAAAGGATCAGAGATTGATAGGGATTTAGTCTCCTGTGATATTAATTTATCTTATAAAGTTATTAATAAAAAAGGAGAAATTATTAATAGTGATAACATTCATACTTTAGGCCCTGGGTTTTCTGAAGAAGCGGCTTTGTCAAGAGGATTGGGGATTATTGCCGAAAGATATTCCGATAGGATCCTAAAATCATTTTTATAAGGAGGGATTGCTATGCGCAAAATATTATTTGCCGCAATTTTGGCTGGGATTTTTACCTTATCCATCTTTAATTTCATAATGGCTTATGAAAAAGAAGTAAAGGGTCTCTGCTCTAACATGGCAGAAAGAATTTATAAAGGCGGAAGGAGAACGGTCGCGGTTGTCGATTTTGTAGATCTCCAAGGAAATGTAACAAAACTTGGAAGGTTCTTGGCTGAGGAATTTTCTGTTAATCTTGCCGATGCAGGTAAAGGGTTTGAAGTTGTAGATCGAACTCACTTAAAAACCCTTCTTAAAGAGCATAAGTTATCCGAAACTGGAATTATTGAACCATCAACAGCAAGGAGATTAGGACAGATTGCAGGGGTGGACGCATTGGTTACAGGGACAATTACGCCATTTGGAGACAGCGTAAGGCTTTCAGTTAAGATTTTAGATACTGCCACCGCAAAGATGATTGGGGCATCTTCGTGTGACATTCCCAAGACAAAGGCAATTTCAGAACTGATTGATGAACAGATAGTGCCAGTTTCTGACCGGCGTGGACCAGGCGATCTGCGCACAACGCCAAAATCTAGTGTAAAAGTACAAGACTTTACCTTCCAGCTGATGGATGTAAAAAGCGGGGGTGATAGCTTAAATTGCAATATCCTCATCACAAACAATGCTCCAGCAGATAGAAATCTGAGTATGTTTATAAAGGATAATAGGTATTCGATAGTTTCGTTTATCGTTGATAGTTTTGGGAATAGATATGATATTGGAGAAATTCTGTTAGGGACTCAGACTTCTCGCAGTAGTCCCTATAATGTTAGCGTTGGACAGTTACTGGTTAGCGGTGTGCCTACAAATGCTAAGATATTTAGTCAGGTGTCACCAAGAGCGCAAAAAATATCATTACTTGAAATTATATGCATGGAGCAAAATCAGCCATTTAAAGTTCAGTTCCGTGATATCCCATTGTCCAAGTGAATAAGGTATTATTGAAAAAACTTACTTTATGCAATTCAGAAAATATCAATATTCTTGATGGTTCAGATATTGTCCTAAGTGTGGAGCTAAAACACCTGAAGATGCTAAGTACTGTGTGAAATGCGGGTATGATTTTAAAGAAAGGAAGGACTCTGTGAAAAAGGAAAACAGTGAAGACCTTCTTGATGAGTTAAGCTCCATTATTCGGCCTGCTGCCAAAGGGGTTTCGGAGGGGCCAGGTATAGATGCTGACATTTTTGAGGCTGGAACTCTGTTCGCTGATCGCTATGAAATCCTTTCAGTTGGAATGAAAGGCGGAATGGGTGTGGTTTATAAATGCAGGGATAAAAAACTGGATGCGATAAAAGCGTTGAAGGTAATCCATCCGAGGCTTCTCAGCGCTGAGGAGGCTCTGCAGAGATTCAGGCAGGAAGTATCAATTTCTCAAAAATTGCAACATAAGAATATTGTGAGGGTCCATGACATCGATGAATATAATGGGATTGAATTCTTTACAATGGAGTGGGTGGACGGGAGAAGTCTCAGAGGGGTCATTACAGAAAGAAAAAAACAGAATAAACCTTTTACTTTGGAAGAAGCATACAAAATTGTCTCTCAACTTGCCGATGCCCTTTATGATGCCCATAAATTAACTATCCATAGAGATATAAAGCCTGAGAACATATTGATTACCGAAGGTGAGGAAGGGGTACAAATTAAGTTGACAGACTTCGGTATAGCCAAGATGCTTGCCCCATCCCAATTTCTATCATCATCAGGGCAGATGGGAACGCCTTATTATATGGCCCCTGAACAAAAAGTGGATGCCTCCCGTGTTGATAAGAGGGCTGACATATACGCAATGGGGGTTATGCTTTTTGAATTGTTGACCCTTGAGAATACGATAGGTTTCGAGCTGCCAAGCGAAATCAATAAAGCATTACCCAAAGAGATTGATGGAATTATTAAAAAAGCTCTATCGACCAAACCAGAAGATAGGTATGGAGATGTGAAGGAGTTTTCTGGGGCGATAAATAATTTATTTGCAATAAAGAAAAAAGAGACCGGTGATAAAAAAAGCGAGGAGATTGGGCAGAGGCAAAGGATTGAAGGACAGAGAAAATACCCATTCATGCCAAAAGTATTTGTTGGGGTTGCAATCCTTGTCGTTTTAGTCTTGGGGGTGTATTTTTTGGGCTTAAAGCAAGAGGCTCCTAAGTCCACGGGAATTGAGACAAAGATTTCAGAAAAACCTGAAATCATTGTAGAGAGTAAGAAACCCACTCAGGAAAAACCAAAATACACTGACCAACCAAAAGCTTCTGAGGAAGAGATACCTAAAAAGGCTGAATCAATAGCGGTCAAAGTGCCCCCAAAAGAAATCGCGGAGGTATCGAGTAAAGTTGTTGATAAGGCAAAATCTTCGGAAGGGGCCTTATCACATCCCTCTAGCAATGTTAAAGGTGTTGAGGCCGCTGGATTTATTTTGAGGCCAATAAAATGCATGAAAAAAGGAGATAAATTAATTTGCATAATTTCTTTTCAAAACATGGGAGATGAACAGGCAAGATTACATGTAAATGGCACTACTGATAGCACGTACGAACCCAACAGTCATTTATATGATAATTATGGCAATCAGTACCGAGTCACTGTGCAAATTGGAACTGGCAGGGATGATTGGAGAGTTGATCAGTTTTTCACACCTCAAGTGCCTATAAACATTAATTTTATTACAAGTTCTGTCCATCCTGAAGCAACCCATATGACTGCGGTTATAGGAATGAAAACTTTCGACGAGCGTAAATACATTCCTATTCCTCAAAAATTAGTAACCATTAAAAATATTCCTATAACGAAATAATAGATAAAGAAAGATATGAATAAAGTGTTTTGAACGAAACTTAAGTTGATGGTGGCTCTTTGCCCTCATTTCGTATTTAATCATCTATTCTCTTGATTCTATTTTAGACCACCTCCTCAACAATGTTTCGATCCCAGCCATATTTGATTGGGTTGAATGAAAATTAGCTGACTGTCATCTGCATAAAAAGTGGTTTTGCTTCGTCTATACTTCATAGATAACGACTCTTGGAAAACAGGACATTTTTTGTGTTCAGCGACTATTCACCAGTAAGGTAAGAACAGACGGTCAGGGGGGGTAAATGAACCAATTTATTCGCTGCATTGATTGCGGTGAAGGCTTCATGAAAACTCCCTTTGACCAATTTCCAGAATATGAATATGACCCTGCTCGTCCATCTGAACCCATCCAAACCATAGAGAAGGATGATTTCCAGGACTTTTTAATAGTTCATCAAGGACACCAATCAGAATATTTAGAAATAATGGAAGACTCTTTTGTCAGTGAAAAAGATTATCTGGAGCCGGTCAAAACCTCTTACTTTAAGGCAACCAACACGAAAAAAGAAAAATTTGTCGTTAAACGGTTCAGAGAAGACATTAGAGAGAAGCTCAGATATAAGATTATCCCTGGAGACTATTTCTTAGAATGTTCCGGGGTTGAGATCCAACCCAAAGAGATTACCCAGCAATTGAAAGGGGAGTTTAAGAGGTCCCCCCTTTCCGAAACGCAAATTTCTGCCTTTCTTAAATTGTATAGGCATATAGTCAAGATAATCGATATTAAGAATTTGGAACGAGTTTCCGAAGAATCTCTCCATCCATTAGAAATATATTATAAAATGGATGACATTAGTTTATTCTATTTATTAAGAAATTGTAGAAATGTCTTCAAGGGCAAGGCATATTTGGATATTGAAGAGTTTATCTCCCGTCACAAAGACGATGGGGTACTACTTTTAAAGGTGAGATATAAAATTCAAATTACCCGAAGAGAAAAAACGAAAAAAGAAGCTGCCCCATCCCTTATTCTGGCAGAAAATAAAAAGGTTAAGGTTATAGGAAAGGATTAAACTAGACTTCCTCTGATTTCCCAATTCTGTCAGCCCAACTTTTCAATTATCTTCAGTATCTTTCACAAATCACCAGTTTGAATGAAAATCCCCTGGTTAACCACCGACCAACTGCATAAAAATTTATTTTGCGTCGTCTATAGTTCTTAAAAGAACAATCTCAATTGAGGGGATTTTTATGTTACGAGAACCCCTTAGGGGGGTACTCAGCATATTTAACATTCTTTACCAAACACTTATTGTGTTCCTTAGAAAAACGATCTTTATTACTGTGAGTTTAGTTTTGCATTGGCCGGTCTTAGGAGTTTTAGCTTTAACAAGAATTTTCAAGACATTTGACTATCTATTCTTGGTTTACCCTGGGACGGATAGAGACCTTGATGGATATTGCCCAAGATGGATAGCTAAATCATGGTTATTTTCCAAAAGACCAACTCTTGGGGGTATTATTTCTAAAAGCGTTGGAGGTCGAGGTTTGGTCCTTGTGGTCCCAAATACGATAAAAGAATTCCTGCTCCATAAAGACGCCTGCGAGAAAGTAATGCTACGGTTAGAAATGTTAAAGGGTATTGTTGGTGCTAAATCTATTGCTATTGCAGGCCAGGTTCCTGGAATGATTTTCCGGCATAATCTCAAATTAGAGAAACCTTTTGTTAAAGGGGATAGAGGGACAGTGTTCAGCATTATGGAAACTGTCTCTGCGGTCATGGCAAAGCATTGCTTAAAGCCCGGTGAATTTAAGATTGTGCTTATAGGCGTTGGATATGTTGGCAGCCTATTAATGTCTTCCCTTCAGCAGTTAGGACACGATATTGTTGGAATTGATATCCAGGTGAGCCGAAAAGAGGTTTTTCTTTGGGGCGAGAGCAGAACGCTTCTCAAGGAGGCAGACTTGGTCATTGTTTTGACCCCAAGAGGAGAGGATTTCGCTCCATATGCAGCAGATCTAAAAATTGGATCCATTGTTATAGATGATACACACCCGAAAATTACAAAGAAACCCCTCGGAGTAAACTTCTATAAGGTAGCCGTTGGATTAGATGGAGCCCGATTCCTACCCCGTTTACCTGGTTATAAGGCTGATTGGATTCCAGGATGTGCTGTGGAAGCAATTTATTCCGCCGCCACCGGAAAGTTCAATGTTTCTTCTCAAGCGGAATTCAATCAAGGAGCGAAAAAATTAGGATTTTTCGCTCACCTCGTGAGCTAAAAAGGTGGATTGAAAAACCAGGTGTAAACTTTGTTTCCTGTGTTGGAAAGGGAGGTTCTTTTCAATAAGTAAAACCGACCGACCCAAATAATCTTAAAAAGTTTGTCAAAGATGATAAATGAGACTAACCTTGAAAAATTTCAGCATTTAATCGTCATTTTTTAACTAGCGGTACAATCTGGTCACGGAAGAGGAACTTGCAGGGATTACATGGTCGGAAAATGGAGAGAGTTGCCGGAAGGATAGACACCTATATGGACACTAACGGAAAAGAGGTTACAGCGTCGATGCTGTAACTCCTTGATTTTTCTTTGGAGCGGGCAACGGGGATCGAACCCGCGACCCTTGGCTTGGGAAGCCAATGCTCTACCAGCTGAGCTATGCCCGCATTTTAGTCCCTTAGTCCAATAGGCAATCCGACAACAAGACTATAAAAAATTATTTGGGATTGGTCAAGGGGGTTAAATCACTGTCAGCTCTGCAGACAGATACGTCAACACTTCGGCTCCCTGGGAGGTGACGAGGATCATATCCTCAGTCCGGACTCCTCCCCATTGCGGGATATAGACGCCAGGCTCGATGGTGAAGACCATTCCTTCCTGAATCAGCCCTTTATTTTCGCCATTCACAACAGGGTCTTCATGGACAGCAAGGCCAATGCCGTG
>Ga0194110_10000864_pt1 | contig 39024 bp, 40 predicted proteins | sample TA2Kig1200mmetaG_FD_146192 | JGI IMG/M metagenome (GOLD analysis project Ga0194110, IMG submission 146192) | Freshwater microbial communities from Lake Tanganyika, Tanzania - TA2015032 Kigoma Deep Cast 1200m | ecosystem: Environmental > Aquatic > Freshwater > Lake | place: Tanzania: Lake...
TTTTTTTTTTTCTTATATTAAGTGCAGAAACCTTATCGAAGGAAATCACAAACAAAACTAAAATACAAGTTGGAAACGAAATAATAACCGAACATGATATTTTAATTGAGAAAAATTGGTTATTTTTTATTAACTCTGAAAACAAAAATAATATATCAGCAAATATAATTGAAGAAATTGCTCAAAATAATTTAATAGCTAGGAAGATAAAAAAACTTGAGACAGATAATTTTAAAGTCAATGCTGATAAGAGTGAAGTAGATAATGAATTATTTAACTTTTTAAAAACACAAAATCTTTCAGAAGATAAGGTTTATAATTTTACAAAAAATTTTAAAATTAATGAAAATTATTTAAGAGAAACAGTTGAATTAGAAATTAAGTGGAAAAATTTAATAAGAGGTATTTACTCTGGAAGAATTAACGTTAACGTTACAGAAATTGATCAGCAAATACAAAAGAATAATATACCTCTTAAGGAAAGAGAAAATATTATAGCTGCAGAAAAAAATAAAATATTAAATAGTTTTTTGTCTAATCATTTAGAAATAAGTAAAAAAAAATATCTCATTAAAGTTTTGTGAAAAATAACATTGGCATCTTCCTTGGTGAACCAAAAAGTATAAATTACGAAATTTTTTTTAAATCAATAAAATTTTTAAAAAAATCTAATAAAAATTTTTTTATTGTGGGAAGTTTTCAATTATTAAAAAAAAATTACAAAATTAAACTATCTGACTTTCATCAAATAAATACAAGTAATTTAAACAATATAAAAAAAATTAATTTTATAGATGTTGATTTTATTAAAAAACAAAACAGCTTTTTACATATAAAAAAAAGTTTTGATGTAATTTATTATTTATTAAAACAGAATAAAATTAGGAAATTCATAAATCTGCCAATTGATAAATCACAATTTACGAAATCTTCTTACCCAGGCGTTACTGAGTATTTAGGAAAACAATTTAAGATTATTAATACAAGTATGTTAATTTATAATGAAAAATTTTCTGTGCTACCAATATCAACTCACATTCCAATAAGTGCTATATGTAAATCGGTTTCATTTAATAAATTAAATTCTGCCTGTAAAAATATTAATTATTTTTATAGTAGAATTTTAAAAAGGAAGTTTAAAATCGGGGTTTTAGGACTTAATCCACACAATGGAGATAATGGATATATAGGAAATGAAGAAAAGCTAATTAATAAGTGGATAATCAAGCTAAAAAAAAAATACCCTATTTCTGGCCCAATATCGCCGGACACTTCGTTTATATATCAAAAAAAAAATAAAATTGATGTTCTCATTGGTTGGTATCACGATCAGATAATTACAACTTTTAAAACATTATTCGGTTTTAACGCTATTAATATAACCCTTGGTCTTCCTTTTTTAAGAGTTTCACCAGACCATGGAATTGCAAAAGATATAGTTGGAAAAAACTTAGCAAATAACGATAGCTTTATTAAAGGTTTAAAATTTTTATTTAAATATAGTGTTTAAAAAAAAAAAATTTGGTCAAAATTTCTTAAAAGATAAATTAACTTTAAAAAAAATAGTAGAAATTGGTAATATTAATTCTGAAAGCGAAGTTATTGAAATAGGTCCTGGTGATGGCAGTCTTACAAATGAAATCTTACAAAAAAAACCTAAATCTCTTTTTGCTGTAGAAATAGATAAAGATTTAAAGGAAATACTAAACGAAATTAAAAAAAAAAATCATAATTTTGATTTTACAATAGCAGATGCAGTTAATTTTAATGAAGAAAAAATATTTAAAAATAACTGTATAATATTTAGTAACCTTCCTTACAACATATCAACTACATTATTATTGAAATGGATTTTTTTAAAGAAATGGCCACCTTTTTTTTCTAGACTAATTTTAATGTTTCAAAAAGAAGTCGCCGACAGAATATGTGCTAAAAGTGGAGAAAAAAACTTTGGAAGATTGTCTTTAGTTACAAGAGCTAGGCTTGAAACAAAATTTCATTTTAATGTATCAAAAGATTTATTTAATCCATGTCCTAAAGTTGACTCATCTGTAATCAGCTTTGCTGTTAATAGTGAAACAAATTTTAATAATAATGAGCTTATGATTTTATCAAATATTACAAATATTATTTTTAATAAAAAAAGGAAAATGATTGGAAAAACTTTAGAAAAATTACTAACTCTAGAAGAGAGAAAAATAATTAACTATGATAATATAAAAACTAAAAGACCTGAAGATTTGGATTTTAAATTTTATCAATCTCTCGTTAGCCTATTATCTAATAGAACAAAAATTAATTAAAATTATTTCTATTTTCTAATTTTATAATGGTTATTAAACAATCTACTGTCTGCTGTAAGTCTTTATTAATCAAAACATATTTATAATCTTTCCAATGACTTATTTCTTTTTTTGCAAAATACATTCTTTTAGAAATTTCTTGCTTATTATTTTGTTCTCTTTTTTTTAACCTATTTTCTAATTCAATAATGCTTGGGGGTAATATAAATACTGTCACTAAATCTTTAATACCGCTTTGAACAATCTGCTCTGTTCCTTGCCAATCAATATCAAAAATAAGATTTAAGCCTAATTTTTGATTTTCTTGTATTTCGCTTTTTAAAGTACCGTAGTAATTCCCAAAAACTTCAGCGTGCTCTAAGAATAAGTCTTTAAATTTGAATTTATTGAACTCTTCTATCGATAAAAATTTATAGTCAACCCCATCAACTTCATTTTCTCTTGGTTTTCTTGTTGTACAGGATACAGAAAGTTTAAAGGTAGGATCTAGATCTATTATTTTTTTGGCTAGTGTTGTTTTGCCTGCGCCGGATGGGGAAGATAAAATTAATATCAATAATAATAAGATATTTTGAAATTATCTTTATTTATTTGAAGAGTGACTTTCAATAAATCTAACAGCATCACCTACAGTTAAAATTTTTTCAGCTTCTTGATCTGATATTTCTGCTCCAAATTCCTCTTCAAATGCCATTACAAGCTCCACTGTATCAAGACTATCTGCACCAAGATCATCTATAAAACTTGCATCCTCAGTAACTTTAGCCTCATCTACACCAAGATGTTCTACAATAATTTTTTTTACTTTTTCTGCAACGTCACTCATTAAAATCTCCTATTAGTTAACAAATTTGTATAGTGCATTAGATGAATAGAATAAATAAATCAAGCCATATACATTCCACCATTTACGTGAATAGTTTCACCTGTAATATAACTAGATAAGTCAGACGCTAAAAAAATAGCGCAATTTGATACATCTTTTATACTGCCTAGTCTATTCATTGGTATATTTTCTACTAACTTTTTTTTAAAATCATCATTAATTTTATCAGTCATTCTAGTCTCTATAAAACCAGGTGATATACAATTGAGTCTTATATTTTTTTTAGCATACTCTTTTGCAAAGCTTTTTGTCATTCCAATTACTCCTGACTTTGCAGCGGCATAATTTGACTGGCCAAAGTTACCGGTATGAGCCACAATTGAAGTAATATTTATAATATTTCCCTTATTTTGCTTCATCATAAATTTTATAGAATTTTTACAAATCAAAAATACTGAATTTAAATTTATTTCAATAACTTTTTTCCACTCCTCTTCATTCATTCTTATTGCAAGATTGTCTTTCGTAATTCCAGCGTTATTAATAACAACATCTAGACCTCCGAGAACTTCATTGGCTTCTTCTATTAATTTTGGAATATTTTTACTATCTGACAGATCAAATTTTTTTGTTTTAACATTTTTAAATTTATTTTTAATTTCATCCAAATTTTTATCATTGGTTCCAATGGTAAAAACTATACTGCCTAAATTTAAAAAATCTTGAACCATTTGAGAACCAATTCCTGACGTTCCTCCTGATATAAAAATTTTTTTATTTTCTAAATTAATTAATTGCATTTAAATCATCAATTGTATCAACATTTTTTATATCAATTACTTCCTTACTGGTTCTTTTTATCATGCCAGATAACGCCTTGCCTGGACCAAATTCAAGAAAATAATTAACTTTTTTTTTTAACATAAACTCAATTGTTTCTTTCCACTGTACGCAGGATACAATTTGCTTAAATAATAAATTAGATATTTCCTTATGATTATTTATTATGTTGGCATTAAAATTCGCAATAACATTCACTTCAGGATTTAAAAAATTAGTATTATCAAGTAATTTTTTCATATTATCAGCAGCTGGTTTCATTAGACTACAATGAAACGGCGCACTAACTGGTAAAAGAATTGCTTTTTTATTATGTTTTTTTTTTAACTCATCAACTACACTTAAAACATTTTGCTTATTACCGCTTATAACTATTTGACCTGGACAATTATTATTTGAAATTTCTACAATACCTTGATTTTTATTTTCATTTAATAACTCTTTAATCAAATCTAAATCTGTACCAAGAACTGCAGCCATAGCACCCAGATTTAATGGAACAGCCTTTTGCATAAAGCTTCCTCTTTCTTTCAATAACCTTGCCCCTTCACTTAACTTTAATGAATTCGAGCAAATTAAAGCCGAGTATTCACCTAAAGAATGTCCTGCAAAAAATACTGGTTTTAAATCAATTTTTTTTTTTAAAACTCTAAAAATTGCTACACTTACAGACATAATCGCAGGCTGAGTATTTTCTGTAAGATCTAGTTTTTCTTTAGGACCATTAAATATAATATCCGACAAATTAAAATTAAGTGTATCGTCAACTTCTTTAAAAACATCTTTTGCATCTTGAAAATTATCATAAAAAGATTTTCCCATTCCGACATATTGCGAACCTTGTCCTGGAAAAACGTATGCCTTCATAATTATTTGAAATACAATAGTATAATATAGTTGTATTTAAAAAAAAAAATTATATAGATAGCCCACTTTCTCGCTCAAATAAGCGGGATCCTTAAACGGAACCAAAAGTTATGAACATATACGAACATACCTGTATTTTATCTCAAAACCTTAATCCTAAAGATCTTAAAGACATAAGAACTAAAATAGAAACTATAATTGAAAAGAACCAAGGCAAAATTGAAAAGGTTGAAGACTGGGGACTTAGAAACTTAGCATATCCGATCAAGAAATTTAAAAAAGGATATTACTCTAATATTTTTTTTTCAGGTTCGGGTACTGCAGTTTTTGAACTAGAAAAATTTGAAAGAATAGATGAAAATGTATTACGATTTTTAACTTTTAAAGTTAAAGAAGTTCCAAAAGAAAACTCTGAACTTTGTTTAAAGGAAGAAAATAAATGATAAGAAAAAATTTTAAAAAAACAAAAAAAAAAACAAATTCAAACTTAATGCTTTTTCAAAAGCCAGCGATTAAGTTTAAACGAGAATGTCCTTTAAGTGGAAAAAATGCACCAATAATAAATTATAAAAATATAAAGCTCTTACAGAAATATATCTCAGAAACAGGAAAAATGCTTCCAAGCAGAATAACTTCTGTAAGTTATTCTAAACAAAAAGAGTTATCTTCTGAAATTAAAAAGGCAAGAATCTTAGCTCTTTTACCTTTTACAAATGATTAAATAATGGAAGTAATTCTACTAGAAAATATAAAAAATTTAGGAAAAATTGGAAGCAAGGTAAAAGTTGCTAATGGGTATGCAAGAAATTTTTTATTGAAACAAAAAAAAGCTTTAGTTGCATCAAAAGAAAACTTAGAGATTTTTGAGAAAAAAAAAGATGAATTAAATAAAATCAATCAAAACCAAAAAGAAGCTGCATTAAAAATTAAGAAAGCAATTGATAAATTTGAGGTAAAAATTCAAAAAAATTCAATGGAAGGTGGTGCTTTATATGGCTCATTAAGCATAAAAGAAATTATTCAAAACTTAGAAAACAATAACTTCAAAAATATATCCGCTAGTATGATTGAAATAAAAGAGGCAATTAAAAAAATTGGAGATTATAATGTTAAAATTAATCTACACGCTGAAGTACAAGCCTCTATAAAAGTAAAAGTTGTATCACTAGAAAAAACTATTTAGTCTTACCAACTTATCCACATTATCAGTAAATAAAAATTTTCTATACTTTTAGATTTTAAATCAATTTAACGTTGATTGTGAAAGTTGAAAATTTAAAATTAGTAAATACTCCTAAAGAATTACCAAATAATATTGAAGCAGAGCAAATCATTTTAGGCTCAATTCTTGTTAATAATGAAATTTTTGATGAGATATCAAATATAATTAATGAAAATATATTCTTTGATCCAATCCACCAAAAAATTTTTTCTTATATTAGTACATTAATTAGCAAAGGTTTGCTTGCAACACCCATTACTTTAAAAAACTACTTAGAAAACGATCAATCCTTAAAAGAGATAGGCGGTAGTGATTATATTGCAAAATTAACAAGGCTTTCGGGATCAATACTTCAAGCAAAGGACTTTGCAAAATTAATATACGATCTTCACTTAAGGCGTAAGCTCATTGAACTTTCAGGAGAAACTTTATCTGAAGCAAATAATAAAAATTTAGAAACTTCTGCAGAACAATTAATAGAAAAAACCGAGAAAAAATTATTTGATTTAGCAGAAAGAGGTAAATTCGACAGATCCTATATTTCTTTCCAAAATGCCTTGATTGAAACTGTTGAAATGGCTCAGAAAGCATTCAAAAATGACGAGGGCATTGTAGGTGTGCCAACTGGACTAAAAGATCTTGATGAACGACTTGGAGGATTGCATTCAAGCGACTTGCTTATCATAGCAGGAAGACCATCTATGGGAAAAACTGCGCTTGCAACTAATATAGCATTTCATGCTGCCAAAAATATTTTAGAAAAAAAAGGTGGAAAATCATCTGTGGCCTTTTTTTCTTTAGAAATGTCCTCTGAGCAATTATCAACAAGAATACTTTCCGAACAAACAAGAATTAAATCAAACGACATTCGAAGAGGAAAGATTACTGAAGATGAATTGGAAAGATTTATTGAAACTTCAAAAACAATCGCTGAATTACCACTTTATATTGATGAAACTCCAGCAATTAAAATCTCAACGCTTGCAAATAGAGCAAGAAGAATTAAGCGTTTGCATGGAATAGATATGATCGTTGTGGATTACATACAATTAATGAAAACTGATAATTATAAGTACGATGGTAGAGTTCAGGAAATCGGAGAGATAACACAAGGTCTTAAGGCTCTTGCTAAAGAACTTAATGTTCCAGTTCTTGCACTATCACAACTATCTAGAGCAGTTGAACAACGTGAAGATAAAAAACCACAGCTTTCAGACTTAAGAGAGTCAGGATCAATTGAACAAGACGCTGATGTCGTTATGTTTGTATATAGACCGGAGTACTACCTAGAAAAAAGTGAACCACAAGCAGGAACTGCTGAACATATTACTTGGCAAGAAAAAATGAGCCAAATTCATAATCAAGCGCAAATTATTATTGGTAAACAACGTCACGGCCCAACTGGAGTAATTAATGTTGAGTTTGATAGCGCATACACAAAATTTAAGGATGCAACAAATCAAAAGTTTGATAATTAACCATGGATGCAATTTTCCCATTCAAAACTACTTATAAATTTAAAAAATTTAAAAAATAATTATCAGGTAATAAAAAATTTTTGCAAAGGTAGTATCTGTTCAGCGGTTGTTAAAGCTAATGCTTATGGTCTTGGGGACGCCGAAATATCAAAATTTTTGATAAAAAATGGATGCAATGACTTTTGGGTTGCAAATATTTCTGAAGCACTAAGAATTAAGCAAAGTATTTCAAAAATTAATATTTATGTCTTTAATGGCTTAAACAAAGGTGAAGAGGAACTTTTTTACAACAATAATTTAATTCCAGTCATTAATACCTTTGACCAATTTCAAAGATGGACAAGTTTTTTAAGTAAAAAAAATTCTTATGATAAATTAATAATTCAATTTGATACTGGAATGTGCAGATCCGGCATACAGTTTAATGAAGTAGAAAAATTAAAACAAAATAGAAAAATGTTAAATAAATTCAAAGATGTAATACTTATGACTCATCTTGCGTGTGCAGACGATAAACATAATGAATACAACTCTTTGCAAAAAAAAAGATTTTTAAAGATATCTAAAGAATTTCCAGGTTACAGATATAGTCTAGCAGCATCTGGTGGAATTTTTTTAGGTAAAGACTATCATTTAGATATGGTTAGACCTGGCATAGCATTGTATGGGGGTAGGCTTTTCTTTAATAAAAAATTAAAAAATGTTGTCTCACTTAACTCTCCCGTAATACAGTTTAATCAACTTAAAAAGAATGAGACCGCTGGCTATAGTAGAACATATAAAACAAATAAAAATATATTAACTGCAACTATTCCGTTGGGATATGCGGATGGGATTAAAATCGGAATCTCAAATAAAGGATTTGTTTATTATGGAAGCACTAAACTTCCAATGATTGGAAGAATTTCAATGGATTTAATGATCATTAATATTACTAAAGTTAAAGACAAAATTAGAGTTGGAGATCACCTAGAGATATTTGGAGAAAATTTTAAATTAGATAATTTTGCAAAGTTATCAAATACTTTACCTTATGACATTATTACATCCGTATCTGAAAGATGCAGAAGAGTATACGTAAACTAAATGTTATTTTTTTTAGATATATATAAAAAAATAATTAAAAATCCAAAATTAATATTTATTTTTTTTTTTTTAATAAGCTTATTTTCTATAATAAATTTAAAAAAATTTGAATTAGATGCTTCTGCTGATACTTTGCTTTTAGAAAATGATTCTGATTTAAATTATCTAAGAGAAGTAAATGAGCGATATAAATCCGAAGATTTTTTTATTATTACCTACGAGACTAAAGAAAACATTAATGATACAAATATTTTAAAATTTAAAGAATTTGTAGATCAAATAAATAAATTTAGCTGGGTAAGTAAAACCTTAAGTATTTTTAATACTCCTCTTTTTGAAAGTTCTGACAAGCCATTAAAAGAAAAAATTCAAAATCTTGAATACATAACTTCAAAAGATATTAAATTAGAACAAGCTTTAAATGAGTTAAAAAATAATCCTGTTTTTAAGAACTTAATTCTTAGCGAAGATGCAAAGGTTTTTGGAGTGGTTGTTTTTATCAAAGAAAACCAAGAGTATGTTAATGCATTAAAACAAAATCAAGAATTCTTAAAAAAAATTAGCAAAGACAAGAATGTAAAGGATAAAAGTTTTGAAGAATTTACTCAAAAGCTTGAAAATCTTAAAAAACAGCAAAAAGCTGCTTTAGATAAATACAATATCCAAATTCGATCCCATATTGAAAAATTTAAATCAGAGGCAAAAATAAATTTATCTGGAATACCCATGATTGCTTTTGATCTAATTAGCTTTGTTAAAAATGATATCCAAATTTTTGGAATAGGTGTCTTTATATTTATATTAATAACTTTATTTTATATTTTTAGAGATATTAGGTGGATGGTTTTTCCTCTTATCTGCTGTTTTTTTTCAATTTTAATTTTATCCGGATTACTAGGTTTCCTAGAATGGAAGATAACTATCATTTCATCCAACTTCATATCCTTAATGCTAATTTTAACTATGGAAATTAATATTCATTACGTCGAAAGATATCGTCAGCTTCAATTTGAATTTCCAAAAAAAAATGAAACTTTTTTAAGTATTTTAACTACTAAAGAAATATTTGCCCCAACACTTTATGCAGTCCTTACAACTGTTGTTGCTTTTTTATCGTTTATTTTTTGTGACATAAAACCTGTAATAGACTTTGGAAATATCATGTCGATTGGTTTATTTGTATCCCTTTTTGTATCTTTAACTTTGTTACCTTATTTAATTATTAAATTTAAACCACCTAAAGTTCCAATTCATCAAGTAAAAAAATCTTTTATTTCTGAATTTTTATGCTCGGTAGCTATAAATCAAAAAATACTAATCTATTTAATCTCATTTATAATATTGCTATTAAGCATTTACGGAATATCAAAGTTAAAAGTAGAAAATAGTTTCATTAATTATTTTAAAAAAGATACTGAAATTTATAAAGGCTTAAAACTTATAGATGAAAAGCTGGGTGGAACCACTCCTCTTGAGATAATAATTAAATTTAAAGATACACCTTCATCATCAAGTATTAATGATGACTTTTTTAAAGATGCTGAGCAAGAAGAATTTAAAGATAGCTACTGGTTTACAAATTATAGAGTAGATAAAGTTACTAAAGCTCATAAATATTTAGAAAATCTCCAAGAAATAGGAAAAGTATTGTCATTTTATTCTGTTTTACAAATTGGAGAAAAATTAAACGATAATAAAAAATTAGGTCCCCTTGAAATGGCAATTTTACATAGCAAGTTACCAGATGATGTTAAAAGCACTATAATAAATCCAGTTCTATCCATACCCGATAATGAAGCAAGAATATCTCTTCGTATTAAAGACTCTCAACCTGATTTAAGTAGAGACAATTTACTTAAAACAATACAAGCTGATTTTATATCTAAATTAGGTTTTGAAAATAATGAATTTAAAATTACAGGAATTTTAGTCATATTTAATAATTTATTACAAAGTCTTTTTGACTCTCAAATAAAAACACTTGGAATAACTTTTTTTGCCATATTTGTATTGTTGTTAATTTTATTTAGATCTTTAAAATTAAGTATTATCGCAGCAATTCCAAATTTTTTAGCAGCTTTGTTTATTATAGGCGCACTTGGTCTTTTAAACGTACCTTTGGATATGATGACTATCACAATTGCTTCAATAACGGTTGGGATAGCAATCGATAATAGTATTCACTACATCTATAGGTTTGAAAGAGAATTTAAAAAAAACCAGAATTATTCAAAGACTATTAAAATTTGTCACGGCACAGTTGGTAAAGCTATTGTAAATGCTTGTCTTACAATCGTTTTTGGATTTTCAATTCTAGTTCTCTCAAACTTTATTCCCTCAATCTACTTCGGAATTTTTACAGGTCTAGCAATGATAACCGCAATGTTTTTAGTACTTACCTTGATGCCAAGGTTAATATTATTAATTAAGCCATTTAAGAATGGATAATTTTTTTGATTTTTTTAAACAAAGTCAAATTACAATTTTTGATGGAATAGCTATTTCTATTTTATTATTCAATTTAATTTTAAGCTTAAAGAGAGGGTTTGTTCTAAGCTTGGTGTATTTTTTTAAGATTGTTATTGCATTCATTATTGCAAAGTCAACGTATCAAATGCTTTCCTTGTACGCAGAAAAAATAATTGAGAATAAAAATTATGCTTTAACTATAAGTGCAATAACAATTTTTTTTCTAAGCTATTTTTTAATAATTTTAATAGCGAAAGCAATTGGAACGTCTTTGAAATGGACGGGGTTAGGAGGTGTAGATAAACTTTTCGGTCTTCTATTTGGTATTTTTACAGGATACTTTTATTGTGTTATAGTTCTGAGTCTCTCTAACTACGCAATATCAATGCAAAAGTGGCCAAATTATTTAAAGAATGGAAAGTCTTTTAAGGTTATCGATATTGGAAGAGAATTTTTTGATAATAAGATATTACACTCTCAAGAATATATAGATGATACTAAGAAAAAACTTAAATAGTAAAAATGAAAATTAATCTTAACGAAGACAAACTTAAAGAAGAGTGTGGTGTTTTTGGAATATACGACCATAAAGATGCATCAGCTTTAACAGCGCTGGGTTTGCATGCTTTACAACATAGAGGCCAAGAGGCTTGTGGTATAGTATCGTTCGATGGAAAAAATTTTTTCTTAGAAAAAAAACTAGGATTAGTTGGTGATAATTTTACAAAAGAACAGACTATAAATAAATTACCTGGAAATTTTGCAATTGGTCATAACAGGTACTCAACGACTGGAGCCCCAATCCTAAGAAATGTTCAGCCTTTTTTTGCAGACTTATATACAGGTGGTATCACAGTTGCTCATAACGGAAATTTAACTAACTCCATTTATTTAAGAGAAAAGATGATAAAAGATGGAGCTATTTTTCAAACCACATCCGATACCGAAACCATAGTGCAATTAATTGCAAGATCAAAAAGAATAAAAACTATCGATAAAGTAATAGACTCTCTTTTTCAAATTCAAGGTGGATATGCCTTGGTAATGTTAACTAATAAAAAATTAATTGCTGTAAGAGATCCTTATGGAATTCGTCCTCTTGTTCTTGGTAAAATAGATAAATCTTATGTTGTGGCTTCTGAAACATGTGCCTTTGATATTATTGGAGCAAAATATGTAAGAGACATAGAAAATGGAGAGATAGTAGTAATAACAAATAATGGTTTAGAAAGTATTAAGCCTTTTCCAAAAATAAGAGCTAGACCATGTATTTTTGAATATATTTATTTTGCACGCCCAGACAGTTTAATGTCTGGAAAAAGTGTATATGAATTTAGAAAGAAATTTGGAGAAGAGCTTGCAAAAGAGTCTAATGTAGATGCTGACTTAGTTTCACCTGTTCCGGACTCTGGGGTTCCTGCAGCAATCGGTTTTGCATCTCAGTCTAAATTTCCTTTCGAACTAGGCCTTATAAGAAACCATTACGTAGGCAGAACATTTATAGAGCCTACTCAACATATTAGACAGCTTGGAGTAAAACTTAAACATAATCCAACAACATCTTTAATTAAAAATAAAAAATTAATTTTAATTGATGACTCGATAGTAAGAGGAACAACATCCAAAAAAATAGTACAAATGCTATATGATGCTGGCGCTAAAGAAGTTCATATGCGAGTTTCATCACCACCAATCAAATTTCCCGATTTCTACGGTATCGATACACCTAGCAAAGATCAGCTATTAGCTGCAAATATGTCAGTACAAGAAATGACTAAATTTATAGGGGTAAAAACTTTACAATTCCTATCAGTTGACGGGATATACAGGGCTATGGGTTATAAAAAAAGAAATAATTTATCTCCAGAATTTACTGATCATTATTTTACTGGAGAGTACCCTGTCATTCCTATTGATGATACGAACAGGAATATGAAAGATAACCAACTATCTCTTCTAAGTAATATTCGCTAATCAGTTCGCAACATAAGGATTCTTTGCTGAAATGAACTTCAAAAAAACTCTAACGCCTTTTATATTAGTTTTTTTTAGAATTCCTTTACAAAGATAACGTTTATAATCATGCGAAATTTTATTTAGTTGAGATCCAAAAACTTTAAATATCATTGGAGATGTACTGACTTGTTTTATAAATTTAATTTTAGGTCTATATTTATTTGATATAGGAATACGATTCTTTAAAACTAAGTTTTGAATCACTATATTTAAAAATTTAGAATTTATGTTCTTATTACTATTTCTGAATATTTCTAAGGCTAATTCAAATATTTTATTTGGAAAACCACTTATAACAGAATTCATTGATACAGGTTCATGCAATAATGCATCATCAAACAAATCAACATTTGAATAAAAATATTCTTTTACAACCTCTCTAGAATTTTCAGTTAAATCGATCTTATTTATAATAAAAACTAAACCCTTACCTTTATCCAATATAAATCTGCATATTTGCTTATCCGCTTTGGTAAGACCAGCATTGGCTTCAACTAAAAAAAAAACAATATTAGATTTATAAATAGCCTGAAGTGTATTTTTTGTAATATATGTTTGTTCTTCAGATTTTGATTTTGATTTTTTTTTTAGACCACCGGTATCAAAAATTAAAAAAGAATTATTTTTATAAAAAATTCTTTGCTCTATTATATCTTTTGTAGTTCCTGGGATATTATCAACTAAAGATATATTTTTGCTTAAAATTTTATTAAAAAGAGTAGATTTTCCAACATTAGGCTTACCAATGATTGCAACCGATATATCTTCCACAATTAATCTATAAAAATTAATTCTTTTGACTCATTTAAAAAGGCTATTTTATCTTTGTATATAATTGGTTTGTTAGTAAGGTCATTGTTAACTTTCTTTTCAGAAATAAATTTTCCATTAATTGCCGAAATTTTATAAATTTGACCATCAGTTGAAGAAACATAGAGATGATCAGAACCCAATATTATACCAAAGATATTATTAACTTTAGGTGTGGATAGTATACCAATATCAGAACCCTTTTTAATTGGAGGAATTTTTTTTGATAGGTTTGTTGACCAAATAACTTCTCCGGAGTCTGCATTTAGACAAATTAAAAAATTATTATCAGTAAGTGTAAATAAAAATCTTGAATTTAAAACATTATCATTGGAGGAAATGATTTTCTTAGACCACTTGATTGCTCCGGTAACTAAATTTAAATTTAATAACTCACTTTTATTAGATGATACAAAAACATCATTCTCATTTATTAGGATATTAGATATTTTAAACACATTATCGAAGGATAATATATTTTGTGAAATTAAATTTCTTGTCCATAAAACCTCTTGTTTGCTTAAATCTAATGCTGTCAAATCTCCAACATCATTAGAAAAAAGAAGTTTATCTCTATAAGTTGAAATTTTTCCAGATTTTGATTGTTTTAAAACACCTGATAGAGAGTCAAAACTCCATATTTTTCTACCATCAGAAGTATCAAATGAATACAAACGACTATTTTGATTTAGAACGTAGATCGCATCTTTATAGACTAAGATGTTTGATCCGAAGGGAACACCAAAATTTTCTTTCCACAAAACTTTTCCATTTAAAATATCTAAAGAATAAATAAATCCAAGACTATCTGATGCGAATATTTTTCCTTCATATAAAGTTATAGATATATTCTTTGGAATATTATTTAAGCTTCTGTCGTATATTTTTTGCTCCCATACAATTTTATTATTACTAAAATCATATTTATAAATCGTTCCTTTTTCGTCACCAAAGTACAAAATGTTTCCGTCATGTAACAAGGTTCCATTTTGATTAAATTTATTGACTAATGAACCAATATTTTTTTTTATAATATTTTTAAATTTTCCATCATATTGAAAATGATCAGTAGAACTTTCAATATTATAATTTTCTGTTGTCCAGTCATTTAACTTGACCACATCTGATAATTTAATTGATGTTGTAACGTTTTTTTCTTCTGCAAAAAAACCCTCATTAAAAATATTTATTTTTTCTCCTTCTTTTCTAAAAAAATCTAAATCTACTTTCTTTTCTTTTGAGGAGCAGGCTATAATAATAAAAAAAAGAAATAAAAAATATTTCATCCTAATCTATTTATTTTACGCTGGATATCTTGTTTAAATATATCGGGCAGATTTTTTAAATTGATTATCTTATTATAAAATTCTTTTGCTTTTTGATTTTGATTTTTACTTTGATAAAAATCACCAATTACATCTAAAGCTAGTGTTTCCCAGGGTGAGTTTTTAAATTTTTGAATATCAAGTATTCTTAAAAGCTCTTTTTCATCTAAATTATCAAAAAAAAGTATTGCCCTTTTTATTTGAAAAAGAGTTTTATCATCTCTATTTAAGTTACTACTTTCAATTTTTTCAAAAATTTTTTTTTGAGTATCTGGATTATTACTTTCTAATTCTAATAATTTGGAAAATGCTAAATTTTTATAAATATTTATGCTTGAGTTAGTAAGTTTCCAAAGCTCATCTTTAGCATTCTGAAAATTTTTTTGATCAATTAAGTAGTTTATATTTAAAAATGATTGTAACGATTTTTTTGATTGTTGTTCAAGATAAATTTTTCTTGAAACAAAAATTGTTACACTTAATAAAATTATTGCAATTATGAAAAATAGAATAAACTTATATTTTTTAAAAAAGCTTCTTAATTTATCTTTATTTAGGTCTTCATTGATCTCATGTAATAGCTGATCCATCTAAGTATATAAATTTGAAATTTTTGGAAATCTTTTTAGCTTCACATCGATTGAAAATTTTTTAACAGCATTAAGAATTTTTTTATTTAAATTGTCATATTTTTTTACAAACTTTGGAACTTTTTCTGTTATACCTAATAAGTCATCTATGACTAATACTTGACCATCACAGGTATTAGATGCACCTATGCCAATTGTTGGAATACTTATCTTTTTGTTAATAGTGTCTGCAAGACTCTTTGTTACACATTCGACTATTATACTAAAACATCCTGCTTTTTCTAAAATAATTGCATCATTTAAAATATTTCTAATTGAACTGTTATTTCTCCCTTTTACAGAATACTTGGTGGCTGTTTGTGGAAGTAAACCAATATGTCCCATAACCGGAATTTTTTTCTTTATTAAAAACTGAACGCACTTGATAATTTTTTTTCCACCTTCAAGCTTAACTGCATCGCAACCAGTCTCTTTCATTAACCTATAAGCATTTTTATAGGCTACAGAGGGATCGCTTTCATAGGTCTTATAGGGCATATCTACTACTAAGATACTTTTTGAAATTCCTTTTTTTACTGCTTTTCCATGCGCAATCATCATTTCAAGAGTGACGTCTCTCGTTGATTTAAATCCATACATAACCATGCCGAGACTATCTCCAACTAAAACAATATCAGAAAATTGATCAACAATCTTGGCAACTGGTGTGGTGTATGCTGTAAGACAAACAATTGGGTCTTTAAATTTTTTTTGTTTAATTTTATTAATTGTAAGATTCATTTTACTCCCATTCTATAGTGGATGGTGGTTTTGAAGTTACATCATAAACTACTCTATTCACACCTTTTACAGAATTAATTATCTTTGAAGATATTTCAGTAAGATCTTTATTAGAAAAATTAAAAACGTCAGCAGTCATTCCGTCTGTTGAAGTAACTGCTCGTAATGAACATAAAAAATCATACGTTTTAAAGTCACCCATTACTCCTACGGTTTTTATTGGTGTTAATACTACAAAAGCCTGCCATATTTTATTATACAAACTCCTTTTTTTTAATTCTGAAATATAAATATCATCAGCCTCCTGCAGGATTCTAATTTTTTGTTTATTAACTTTTCCTAAAATTCTTATTGCAAGCCCAGGGCCTGGGAATGGATGTCTTTGTAAAATATTATTAGAAACATTTAAAGACTTTCCAATATTACGAACTTCATCTTTAAACAACTCTTCAAATGGTTCAACTAATTTAAATTTCATTTTTTTTGGAAGTCCGCCTACATTATGATGAGATTTTATTACAGAACTAGGTCCTCCATGAAAACTCTTACTCTCAATAACGTCAGGGTATAAAGTGCCTTGAGCTAGATATTTTATATTTTTAAACTTTTTAGACTCTTTTTCAAAAATTTTAATAAAAGTTTTTCCAATAATTTTTCTTTTTTTTTCTGGATCGGTTACATTTCTAATTGCATTTAAAAAAATCTTTGTTGCATTGATATATTTCAAATTCATTTTGTTGTTAATTTTAAAATTTTTTAGAACTTCGTTTGACTCATTCTTCCTTAAAAATCCATTATTTATAAATATGCATATAAGTTTGTTTCCTAATGCTCTTTTTAGTAACATGGCAAGAACACTGCTATCTACGCCACCCGATAATGCACATAAAACCTTATTGTTTTTAACTTGTTGCTTTATATTTTTAATTAAAAAGTTTATTTGATTTTTTATAGTCCAATTCCTTCTGCATTTACAAATATTTAAAACAAAGTTTTTGATTAAAACTTTTCCTTTCAATGTATGAAATACTTCAGGATGAAATTGAACACCAAAAATTTTAAGCAACTTGTTTTCAATGGCTGCATTTTTAAACTCTTTTGTGGATGCAATGGTTTTAAAATTTTTAGGTAATTTATCAACTACATCAGTATGACTCATCCAAACTTGTGTAGTGTTATTTTTTAAAAAAAAATTTTTTGTTAATTCGGAAGATTTATGTTTGTAAAGAATGTTTTTACCAAACTCACTTTTATTTTTATTTTTAACTAGACCTCCATAAGTTCTTGCAATAACCTGATGCCCATAACAAATTCCAAGAATTGGTTTATTAAAAAAAAAAACTTTTTTTGGAATGCTTATAAATTTTTTTTTTGTAACTGATAAAGGTCCTCCTGATAAAACTATACCTTTAAGATTTTTATCATTTTTAATCTCATCTGTTTTAAAACAACTAATAATTTCACAGTAAACGCCTATTTCCCTAATTTTTCTTGCAATCAGTTGAGTTGTTTGGCTGCCGAAATCTATAATTAAAACTTTATCAAAATGATTTTGCTTTATCATTTTTTGTCGGCTGGAAATGCTTTAGAAATCTCCTCTTTTTTATCACATAATTCCTTACAAACTTTTACAAAAATTAAATTACTTTCCTTTGCTTTTGCAAAATCACCTTCATCAATGTTTATGATTATTTTTCTGTATAATGCATTTTCATTTTTAGGATTTAGTACAAGAACACTATCTAAATATAGTTTTTCTTGAAGCTTATCTTTATTTATAGATGCAATTTTTGATAAATAAAAATAGGATAATTCATCTTTTGGATTAAAAACTATATTTTTTTCAAAATAAAATTTCGCTTCATTAAAATCCTTTTCATTAAAAAATTTTAAAGCTTTTTCATAATAAGAATTTTTGGCAAAGGAATTTGTTAATATTAAAAAAGTACCAATAAAAAAAAAGATAAAAAATCTTATCATATGTTTTCAAAAGGATAATTTGGCGATTGTTTTGTAATTTGAATATCATGAACATGACCCTCTTTGACACCGGAATTAGAAATCTTAATAAAACTAGCCTTAACTTTCAGTTCCTTAACATTTTTTGCCCCTACATAGCCCATTCCTGCCTTGAGACCTCCAACTAATTGGTGGATTACATTTCTTACTGGTCCTTTATAAGGAACTCTTCCTTCGATACCCTCGGGAACTAATTTAAGATTATCATTTATTTCCTCTTGAAAGTATCTGTCAGCAGATCCTCTTGCCATTGCTCCAATAGAGCCCATACCTCTATAAGATTTATAACTTCTTCCCTGATAATAAAATACATCCCCAGGACTTTCCTCTGTGCCAGCAAATAAGGATCCTATCATAACTGCATCAGCTCCTGCCCCAATCGCTTTTGTAATATCTCCAGAATACCTAATACCACCATCTGCAATAATTTTTACTTTAGTATTTTTTAGAGATTTAGAAACATTCACTATAGCTGAAAATTGAGGAACTCCAACCCCAGCTACTACTCTTGTCGTGCAAATTGACCCTGGACCAATACCAACCTTAACACAATCAACTCCAGCATTTGAAAGTGCTTTAGCAGCCTCAGATGTTGCAATATTTCCAGCTATGATTGGTATACTAAGTTTTTTTTTTATTCTTTTAACCATATCTATCACCCTCTCTGAATGACCATGGGCAGTATCAATAAAAATAATATCAACACCAGCCTCAAAAAGTTTTTGAGCCCTTAAAAACTCAGTATCACCCACACCAACTGCTGCACCAACTAATAAAGATCCATTTTTGTCTTTTACAGCTTCTGGATAGATACTGGATTTTTCAATATCTTTTACAGTAATTAATCCTTTACAATTTCCATTCTCATTCAAAATTATCAATTTTTCTATTTTATTTTTAGAAAGAATTTTTTTAGCATCATTTAAAGAAATTCCTATTCTTGCAGTAACTAAATTTTTTGTCATTAAATCTCTTACTTTAATTTTTTTATCAGTTACAAAACGCACATCTCTATTTGTTAATATACCAACAACTTTTTTTTTTTTATCTACAACTATTATTCCAGAAATTTTATTTGTATTCATCAAGCTCTTAGCTTCATCTAGTGTAGCTTCGGGTAATATAGTAATTGGATCAACTACCGTTCCAGACTCAAATCGCTTAACTGCTTTAATCTGAGAAACTTGACTCTCGATACTCATATTTTTATGAATACAAGCAATACCTCCAGATTGAGCCATCGCAATTGCAAGTTTATTTTCAGAAACTGTGTCCATTGCGGATGAAATTAAAGGAATTCTCAATTTAATTGAGTTAGTAATTTCAGTATTTACATTTACTAAATTTGGATGAATTGAAGAAAACTTAGGCTCTAGTAAAACGTCGTCAAATGTTAGGGATTCTTTTATTTCCATGTATGAAAATATACAATCCCATTTAAATTGTCAATTTTTACGTAAACCAGACAAAACTAAATACATTTCTTTTGACTCGCTTCTGCTTGAGGCTGGCTTAAAGAAGTTTATCTTTTTAAAATAATATTTTGAAACCTTTATTAAACTTAATTCATCTTTTCCCGAAAAATACTTTGTAATTAAATAACCTCCTAAATTTAACAACTTATAGCCAAAATTTACAACCTCTAGTGCTAAATGATTTATTTTTATAGAGTCAATTACACTATTTCCAATACTATTTGGAGCCATATCAGAAAAAATAATATCAATTTTTTTATTTTCAAAAAAATTATGTATTTCATTTTTACAGCTTTCACTAAGAAAGTTATTTTTTAAAAAATTAACATTTTCAACTTTTGCCATATTTATTAAATCAATCGCTAAATTTTTACCTTTTGTGTTAATTTTAGAATAAACTTGCGCCCAGCCCCCTGGACTTGAACCTAGTTCTAAAATATTTAAATTGTTACTTAACATTCTGAATTTTTTATTAATTTCTAATAATTTAAAAGATGAACGAGACCTAAAACCTTCTTCTTTGGCTTTAATTACATATACGTCTTTAAATTGTCTTGTTAACCATCTTTTAGAACTACTTTTAAGTTTTTTTTTTAAAATATGTTTCATATTTATGATTAAAAAATAGTAATAAACATTATAGTTTAATTATCCAATTGAAAAAAAAAATACTTATATACAATGCTGCCGGAGGATTAGGTGACTTTATACAATTAATAAAGTTATTTGAATCTATAAATATTAGTTATCCAGATCATGATATTTATTTATTACAAGCTCACCAAAATAATTTTTTAAAAACAACTCTTAAAGATTTAAATATTAACTATATTTACGATAGTGAAATTAATATTTTATATTTTGGTTTTAGACTTAAACATTTCTTTGAAATTAAGAAATTGATCAAACAAAATGATCTTTTTTTTGACACTATCATCGATACCCAATCAAAGCTGAGAAATACTTTTATTTTAAAGAATATTCCTCACAAAAATTTTATCTCATTAACACTCAATGGGTTTTTTTTAAAACCTAAAATTGAATTTGAAAGAAATAAAAATAACCAGATAGATCAAATAATAGATATATTAACTCATCATAATAATAACTTTAAAATTCAGAAATATAATATTAAAAAAATTGATCAAAAGTATTTTGATGAAGCTGAAAAAATTTTAAAAAACAAAAACTATGTTGGAATCTCAATTACTCAAGGAAATGCTTATAGAGAAAAAAGTATTAATATTGAAACAATAATTAAAATAGCAAATTATATAGTATCTAAAAATAAAATTCCTGTTTTTTTAATAGAAAAAAAATACTTAGAATTGAAAGAAAAAATTCAAAGCTTAGTTCCAGAAGCAAAGTTCCCAGAGTTTGAAACTGATCTAAATAACCCCTGCTTGGTTATAGCCTTATCGAAACAGTTAGAGTATGCATTCACAATTGATAACGGTATTATGCACCTGTTATCACTTTCAAATACACCTATGATTGCAGTTTTTGGACCAACCTCATCAAAAAAATTTGCACCTGAAGTTGATTTTTTAAAAATTTTAGACAGTAAAGAAATTAACAATTCAAAAAATATAAATACTATAAAAATCGAAAATTTTTTTTCAGAAATTGATAATTTTGAGAAAATACTTCAAAGGTAGATTAAATTAAATCCTCTGAGATAAAATTTTGCGAATTTTTTGATGTTCTTTTTTTTATTAGTTTAAAATGAACAAAGCTTATTGGAATAAAAGCTATGTATAATAATCCTGTAAACAGCAGAGTATTAAATGGATAATTTATAAGCAGTGAGAAATAAGTGCCAATTGTTAATAACATTAATACCAAATAAGGTTTTTTTATCTTTAAGCCTTTTAATGAATAGGTTGGAATTTTACTTATCATTAAAAAAGAAGCCAATATAATTCCTATAAAAGATAATTGATCTACAAACAAAAAAATTTTACTAAAATCAGATAAACTAAAAATTAATGGTAGTAGAAGGATTCCAGCTCCTGAAGGAGATGGTACTCCAGTAAAAAAATTTTCTCTCCATTTTTGAACACTTGTCTCAAGATTAAATCGAGCAAGACGCAAACAACAACATGAACTATAAATAAGAACCAAAAACCATCCTAGGTTTCCAAAATTTTTTAAAGATGCAAAATAAACAACTAGCGCTGGGGCAACTCCAAAGTTTAAAAAATCAATCAATGAATCTAACTCTGCTCCAAACTTAGAAGTTCCTTTTATTAATCTAGCTATCCTTCCATCAATTGTGTCAAGTATTGCTGCTAAAGTTATTGATAAGATTGCGTATTCAAACTGGTTATTAATTGCAAATTTTATTGACGAAAGACCAACACAAAGAGCAACTATACTAATCACACTTGGTATTATAAATCTTGGATGTACCATTGAATTAAACTGCTGCTATAAGACTTTCTCCAGCAAGCACCGTCTGGCCAGTTTTAACTAAAACTTTGTATTTTGTGTCAAAGTAAAAATCTACTCTACTACCAAATCTAATAATTCCAATTCTGTCTCCTTGCTTTAACTCTTGACCAACTTTTATCTCACAGTTTATTCTTCTTGCAATTAAACCTGCAATTTGAATGAGAACAAAAGTTTTTTTATTATTATCAGAATATTTTATGTAATTTCTTTCATTATCCTCTGAAGCTTTATCCAGTGAAGCATTAATAAACTTTCCAGGTTTGTAAAATATTTCATCTACCCTGCCTCCTAGCGGAACTCTGTTTACATGACAATTAAAGACATTCATAAAAATACTAACTTTTATAAAACTTAAATTTTCAAGACTTAACTCTCTAGGGCCTCGTACGGTTTCAATTAAAATAATCTTTCCATCAGCAGGACTAACTAAATAATTATCATCATTAATAGGAAAACGATCTGGATCTCTAAAAAAATAATAAACCCAAATTGTAAAAATAAGTCCTAAAACTCCAAGAATTTTATTTAATAAGATTAGCAGCATAGTAATAATCACTGCTATGGCTAACATCCTAAAACCATCCTTATGAAGAGGTGGAAAAATTGTATCAAGCATCTATTTATTTTTATTGAACATAATATATAAAGGCAAATTCATAAATTTAGATGGCTAAAATTAAAGTAAAAAATCCTGTTGTCGAACTTGATGGTGATGAAATGACAAGGATTATTTGGGATTTTATAAAAAAAAAATTAATACTTCCTTACCTTGATATAGATCTTAAGTATTTTGACCTTGGAATTGAGTTTAGAGACAAAACTAATGATCAGATTACAATCGATAGCGCAAATGCAATCAAAAAATATGGAGTTGGAGTTAAATGTGCCACGATTACTCCTGATGAAGCAAGAGTTGAGGAATTTAAACTTAAAAAAATGTGGAAATCTCCAAACGGAACGATAAGGAATATTCTTGGAGGCACAATATTTAGAGAGCCAATTATTTGTAAAAATATACCAAAACTCGTTCCTTCATGGACTGATCCGATTGTTATTGGAAGACACTCCTATGGAGACCAATATAGAGCAACTGATTTTAAAATACCTGGTAAAGGAAAATTAAAAATTGAATGGATCTCTGATGATCAAAAAAATCGAATTGAGTACGATGTTTTTAACTTTCCAAATTCTGGTGTTGCACTTGCAATGTATAATCTTGATGACTCTATAAGAGATTTTGCAAGAGCTTGCATGAATTACGGTCTTTTAAGAAAATGGCCAGTTTATCTATCTACAAAAAACACAATACTTAAAGCCTACGACGGTAGATTTAAAGATTTATTTCAAGAAGTATTTGAGAGTGAATTTAAAAAAAAATTTAACGAAGCTCAGATAACGTACGAGCACCGACTAATTGATGATATGGTTGCATGTGCAATGAAATGGAGTGGAAAATATGTGTGGGCTTGTAAAAATTATGATGGAGATGTTCAGTCGGATACAATTGCTCAAGGATTTGGATCTTTAGGACTTATGACTAGCGTATTAATGACGCCTGATGGAAAAACAGTGGAGTCAGAAGCGGCTCATGGAACGGTCACTAGACACTATAGAGAACATCAAAAAGGAAATCAGACATCGACTAACCCGATTGCTTCCATATTTGCATGGACAAGAGGCCTTGCTCACAGAGGTAAACTAGATGGAAATGAAGAACTTATTAAGTTTTCTAATACTTTAGAAAAAGTTTGTGTTTCAAGTGTTGAAAAAGGATTTATGACTAAAGATTTGTCTGTATTAATTGGAAAAAATACTAAATATCAAAATACGAATGATTTTTTAGAAACAATTAATAGTAATCTAGTTAAAGAACTTCATTAATTTAAAATAGAAACAAAAAAATCTACTGACTTTTCTATTTTAGACAAATCACTACCACCGCTTGCCTGTGCAAAATCATCTTTACCACCACCCTTTGATTGACCAAAGAAATTACTTAATTTTTTAATCAAATCTGAAGCTTTATAAGTTTTTGTAATATCATTAGAAATTTTTATGGCTAAAGAGATTTTATTTTCATTTATTGAATAAAATACAATAATAAAATTATTTTTTTCTTTAGTTTCACTAACTAAGTACTCTTGAATTTTTTTTACAGGAAAATCTGTGCATTGATGAAATAAAATTTTAATATTTTTAAAATCTTTAAGTATTTTTTTGTTTTTATTTTTATCTAATAAAATATTTTTAAACTCTAAATTTTCTATTACTCTTTTTAATTCTTGTATGTGTTCATCTTTAGAAGCATAATTTTTTTTCGGTATTTCTGTATTAAAAGTTTTTAATTTATTTTCTAATTCTACTATCTGACTTATTTTTTTCTGATCTGAAATATCTTTATCTTTTGTTCTTTGCATAAAGAATTTTTTTAACTGCTCACCACGTAAAGCTTCTACTCTTCTAATTCCAGCTGCTATTGCCATTTGTCCGATGATTGAAAATTCTTCTATCTCACCTGTTTTTTTCACATGAGTTCCACCACATAACTCAATTGAATACGTTTTTTTATCAATTGTTCCCATGGTAACAACCCTTGCTTCTTCTCCGTATTTTTCACCAAATAATGCTAACGCCCCTTCAGCCATGGCATCTTTTGGTGACATCAATCTTGTACTAACTGGGTCATTTTGTTTTATAATTTTATTAACAGATTCATTTATCTTAAAAATTTCAGAGTCAGTCATTGGTTTAGAGTGGCTAAAATCAAATCTTAATCTATCAGGTCCATAATAGGCTCCCTTTTGAACTACATGCTTTCCAAGAGTTCTTCTTAAAGCTTCATGCAAAAGATGGGTTGCAGAATGATTGGCTGCTGTATTATTTCTTCTATTAATATCAACTTTTAAAGTTGCAAAATCACCTTTATTAACGTCACCGTGCTCAAGTTTACCAATGTGTAAAAAAATTGATCCAAAAACTTTTTTTGTATCCATTACATTAAATTTAAACTTTTCATTATAAATAATTCCAGTATCACCAACTTGTCCTCCTGACTCACCATAAAATGGAGTTTGGTTTGTAACTAAAGTTATTTCTTCTTTATTTTTGAAAGAATTTAATTCTTTATTTTTATCTATAATTGCTAATATTTTTCCTTCACTAGATAAAAAATTATAACCTAAGAATTCGGTTGATCCATATTTTTCCTTAATTTCAAACCATATTCTTTCAGTATGTTGAGAGCCAGACCCCTTCCACGAAGCTCTTGCTTTTGCCTTGCTAGCTTCCATGGATTTATTAAATTGATCTTCATCAACTATAATTTTTTTATTTTTTAAAAAATCTTGAGTTAAATCTAATGGAAAACCATAAGTATCGTAAAGTTTAAAAGCAACTTCTCCTGAAAATGAATTATTTTTATTTTTATCTAACTCTTGATTTAAAATTTTCATTCCATTTTTTAACATAGAAGAAAAGCGCTCCTCTTCTAATCTTAAGTTTTCTACAATTAAATTTTCAGCTCTCTTTAATTCTGGATACTCACTTTGCATCGTGTCTACAATTTCAGGAACAATTCTATTTAAGATTGGCATCTCTGCATTTAGAGTATAAGCATGTCGCATTGCTCTTCGCATAATTCTTCGAAGTACATACCCTCGACCTTCATTTGATGGTAAAACACCATCGGATATCAAAAAAGATGTGGCTCTTAGATGATCTGCTATTACTCTGTAACTTGAAATATTTTCGCTTGAAATTTTTGTTTTTATAAGTTGTTCGGAATAGTGAATAATGTTTTTAAATAAATCAATTTCATAATTATCGTGAGTACTTTGCATAACAGCTGAAATTCTCTCAAGTCCCATACCTGTATCCACTGAAGGCTTGGGTAGTTTAATTCTTTTATCTTTTGAAATTTGTTCAAATTGCATAAACACAAGATTCCAAATTTCAACAAATCGATCTCCATCTTGTTCCTTGGTACCTGGCAAACCACCTCTAAATTTTTCTCCATGATCAAAAAAAATCTCTGAACATGGACCACATGGACCTGTGTCACCCATGGACCAGAAGTTATCATTGGTAGATATTTTTATTATTTTGCTATCTGAAAACCCTGAAATTTTTTTCCATGCTGAAAAGGCTTCATTATCATCATGAAATACAGTCACTATTAAACGGTCTTTATTTATTCGAAACTCTTTTGTAATTAAATTCCAGGCATATTCTATTGCTAATTCTTTGAAGTAATCCCCAAAAGAAAAATTACCTAACATTTCAAAAAAAGTGTGATGCCTTGGTGTATATCCTACATTTTCAAGGTCATTATGTTTTCCTCCTGCTCTTACACATTTTTGGGAAGTTGTAGCTCTTTTAAAATTAAATTTTTCTAAACCTGTAAACACGTTCTTAAATTGAACCATTCCAGAATTTGTAAACATTAATGTTGGATCGTTTTGCGGAACTAAGGGGCTTGAATCTATTATTTGGTGACCATTTTTTTTAAAAAAATCCTTAAATAAACTTCTGCAATCTGAAAGGGTTTTTTTTGACATGTAATTATAAATACAGCTTTTTAATTATATGTCTATAAATGGAAGAGGCGCTTTTTACGGCGCCTCTTTTACTAACGTATGGGAAACTTTAAAATATTTTATTCTTTTTCTGTGCCTTCAGCAGTGTCTGAAAGCTTCTCGGCTATTGATTTTGAATTAGATCTAACTGCTAGCTCAATCTCAGCAGCAGTTTTTGTATTTAGTTTTAAATACTGAACAACGTTATCCCTGCCTTGGCCAATTTTTTCTCCTTTATAAGAATACCAAGCACCAGACTTTTCTATAATTTCTGCTTTAGCAGCAAGATCGACAACCTCTCCCATCTTGCTTATTCCTTGACCGTACATGATATCAAATTCTACCACTTTAAATGGAGGAGCTACTTTATTTTTAACAATTTTTACTCTTGTCTGATTTCCAATTATCTCTTCTTTATCTTTTATCGCTCCTATTCTTCTAATATCTAATCTTACAGAAGAATAAAATTTTAACGCATTACCGCCTGCTGTAGTTTCTGGACTACCAAACATTACTCCAATTTTCATTCTGATCTGATTAATAAAAATTACCATGGAGTTTGTTTTTGAAACTGATCCTGTTAACTTTCTTAAAGCTTGGCTCATTAATCTTGCTTGTAGTCCAACATGATGATCACCCATTTCACCTTCTAATTCTGCTCTTGGTGTCAAAGCGGCTACAGAATCTATTACTAAAACAGAAATTGATCCTGAACGAACTAAAGTATCTGCAATTTCAAGAGCTTGTTCGCCAGTATCTGGCTGAGATATTAAAAGTTCTGTGGTATTAACTCCTAATTTTTTTGCATATACAGGGTCAAGTGCATGCTCTGCATCAATAAAAGCGCAAACTCCACCTTTTTTTTGAGCTTCTGCAACCACTTGTAAAGCAAGTGTAGTTTTTCCGGAAGATTCTGGTCCGTAAATTTCTATAATTCTACCTTTAGGAAGACCTCCAATTCCCAAAGCAAGGTCAAGTCCTAAAGAACCTGTTGATACAGATTCTATATCCAAAACTTTAGATTGACCCAACTTCATAACAGAGCCCTTACCAAAACTTTGGTCGATCTGACTTATTGCAGCTTCTAAAGCTTTTTGTTTCTCTTTTTTATCTTCAACAACTTTTTCGGTGTTTACTACTTTCAAATTATTTTTTGTCATTTGTTATCCTTGGTGTTTTATTTGTTATCGACTCAATAAAATAAATGTACACATTTTGTTCTACTTTTCAAATTAATAATTAAAATATTGATTTATATGTATTTTTTATTAAAAAATATGTCTAATCCAAGAATTACCAAGATAACTGTCTGGATCATAAATCTTTGCTTCAAGAGATAGGTCTTTAGCAGTTAAACTTCCTGTAACTAATAACAGCTTGTACTGAGATAAAATTCTTTCTTTTTCCGAGTTAGCGTTACTTAGTCTTGAGTCAAGAAGTGAAGCTCTTGAGGTTATCACGTCTAATGTAGTTCGAGTTCCAGTTTCATATTCCTGGACAATTCCTTCGTAAGCAATCTCTGAAGCTTTCAATCTCGCCTTCGAAAGTTCAAAATTACTTAAAGCTAAACGATAATTTGACCAAACTGCATATGACTCTTTATCGATCAAGTTTTTTGTACTTTGTAAATCTAACTGAGCCCCTTCTAAATTAGCTTTTTTTTCATTAATAACTGAATTTTGTTTTCCACCTTGATAAAGTGGAATTGACACTTCAGCTTTAGCAACTGATTGTTTTGTTTTGTCATAGGAGGAACTATAATCATCATAGTCTGTTATTCCATATGATAATTTAAATGACGGTCCTAACTCTGCAACAGCAGATTTATAATCTTCCTGAGCTTTTTTTAAACTAAATTCAGATATTTTTAAAGTTGCATTATTTTTTTGAGCCAAATCAATTGTATCTTGTAAAGATTTTGGAATAGAAAAATTAACATTTGATATTTCCTCTAAGTTTTTTGGATCATAACCTATTACATTTTTAAAATTTATTGTATTTATTAATAATTCATTTTCTGCATTTAAAAAATTTGATTGTGCTGCTGCAAGAGAACTTTCAGACTGCGCAAGATCAGTAATTGTAATTAATCCTTTTTCTAATCTTCCTTTATCTATTTCAACTTGCTTTTCTGATAAACTTAAATTGTCTTTACTAATTAAAAGTTTTTTTTGAGAAAGAAGAACCCCAGTAAATGCATCTGCCGCTTCAAGCAAAACTTCTTGTTCTACTTTTTTAAGAGAATATCTTGCAACTTCAACAGCATTTTTTTGCTTTTGATAAGTATACATATCATTAAAATTTAAAACCTTCTGTTCTACTTTTATTGATTTTGACGATGTTTGAAGATTTGAGGAGGAACTAGAAACTCCAGATGTCGTTGTAACATTTGTATTCTGAGTATCGCTTTTTGATCCCGATATAGTAATTGTGGGTTTAAATGCACTTAACGCTTGAATTAAGTTCTCATCTACAGATTTTGCTTTTTCTCTTTCTGAATTTAATCTGGAATTATTTAAATAAGCAGAAGCAAGAGATTTATTAATATTTTCTTTAGAATAAACGTTAGCCTCTAGAATTAGTAAAAAAAATAAAATAAATTTTACAATTCTCATTATTTTAAAGTTACGTTCATTGGCTGATGTTGAAAATTAATTGGAATTACAATATCTGCTGATTTTGGCATATGTTTGAACATATGTTGAGTAATCCTTTCGTAAAACATTACAAATCTCTGTAATTGACTATTATTCATAATTAAATTTTTTTTTTCCTTAAACTTTGAAAGTTTTTTTTCTTGCAAGGTTCTCCATTCCAATACTTTTTTAAATGAAGGGGCCTTTAAATAAATCATAAAATCTATAAACGAAGAAAGCATTTTATAATCTTTTTTTAAGTGATTATTCACTAATTTTCTCCATACACACTGTCGGTCCTCAAGTTTTTCAAGGTTATTAATAGGTTTTCCTAAAATTAATTTATTATTTTCAGCTGTTGCGCCAACACACCAACCCTCAAATAAAATAATATCGCACTTATTAGAAAACCGATACCAATGCTTTTTTGAAACTCTATCATCAATGGCTTTATTAAATTTAGGTATAGTAAAAATTTTTTTACCAGCCTTTAAATCTTCAAGGTTCTTAAAGTAATTGATTAAATATTTAGTATCATGCGTTCCTGGAACTCCCCTGGTAAAAAATAACTTGTGTTTCTTTTTTGAAAGAAGAAACCTATCTCTTTTTGTTTTATAAATATCGTCAATTGATATGGAGTAGCACTTTAAATTATATTTGAGCTCTAAAATTTTTTTTAAAAACTCTACAAAAGTTGTTTTACCTGATCCTTGGCCTCCAGAAATACCAACTATTAGCGGATGTGATAAGCTAACTTTTTTTAAAAAAATATATTCTGCTAATTTAAAATAAATTTTATCAAATACTGAGTTTAAATTTTTTTTTATATCAAGTCTTACTTTAATTCTGTTCAGCTCCCGTAAGAGCTGTGAGTTTATCATGTATTATTAGGAATTTTTAATTTTATACTCTAATAATTCTAATCGGTCTTGTCCCCAAAATTTTTCCCCTTTAAATATATACATTGGGACGCCAAAGATTTCATCATGAATTGCTTGACTTGAATTGTCCTCATAAATTTTTTTAATTTTATCTGAACTAGCAAGTTCTTTTAATTTATTAAAATCTAATTGAAGATTATTACTAATTGTTTTTAAAATCTCCAGCTCTGATATATCTTTTTCAAGTGACCATAAATTTTCAAGCAATTTAAAACCAAAATCTATTTTTTTTCCTAAAGATATACTTGCAATACAGAAAAGCGCTGGAGTATGCGGATCTTTTACAGGAAAAAATTTTGGTTTAATATTTATATTTATTTTTAAAAATTCACCCCATCTTTTAAGTTCAAGCAATCTGTAGTTTTGTCTAGATATATGTCTTTGGGGTACAGCAACTCCTCCTGTTGATGGAAAAACTTTTCCAACTAAATCAATTGGCTTTTCTTCTATCTCCAAATTAAATTTAGATGCTATATTCAAAAGTCTTGGAAGGCCTAAATACGACCAAGGCGACATTACCGAATAATAATAAACTATTTTATTCACAATATTTAGTTTATATAAATTTTAATTAAAATCTATAACAAGGTGAGTAAAAAAGCAAAAATATTAGTTACACTTGGTCCTTCTATTAAAAAAAAAAATATTTTAAAAAAACTTATTCTAAGCGGTGTTGATGGGTTTAGAATAAATTTCAGTCACTCTATTTTAGATATAAAAAATACTATCAACCAAATTAGATTTATTGAAAAAATTTTAAAAAAAAATATCTCAGTAGTAGCTGATTTACAAGGAGTAAAATTTAGAATAGGCAAAATTAATAATAACAAGGTACTCATTAAAAAAAATTCACAACTAATTTTCGATTTAAAAAAAAAATCTGGTAATGAAAATAGAGTTTGTCTTCCTTATCCAGATGTTTTTAAAAAAATTAAACTTAGAAATAAAATACTTATAGATGATGGAAAATTTGCATTTAAAATTAAAAAAATCTCAAAAAAAACTATTACCGCTATAGCTCAAAACGATTGTGTAATTAACAGTTTTAAGAGCATCCATATTTCAGATTTAGAAACTTCAAATGACCTGCTCACAGCAAAAGATAAATCAGATTTGGCTATTGCAAAAAAACTTGGCTGTAATTGGGTAGCTCTTTCATACGTAAAGAATGAAAAAATAATAAAGCAAGCAAGAGCTTTAATAAATAAAGATATGGGAATTATTTCTAAGATTGAAAATAAATTAGCACTTAAAAATTTAAAAAAAATAATTAAGGACTCTGATGCAATTATGATTGCAAGAGGAGACCTTGCTGTTGAAATAGGTCAAGACGAAGTCCCTAATATTCAACTAGATATAATAAAAAAATGCTCTTTACTTGGAAAGCCTACAATAGTTGCAACACAAATGCTCGAAAGTATGATTGAAAACAATAAACCAACAAGAGCTGAGGTTAATGATATAGCAACAGCAATTTTTCAGGGTGCCGATGCAGTAATGCTTTCAGCAGAAACTGCTATAGGAAAATTTCCAATACAATCAGTAACCACTATGAGAAAAACTATTCTTTCGACCGAGAGATATAAAAAGGAACATGTTACAAATTTTAAAAGCTCAACCAATATAAACAACGACCCAGTAAGAGCTATTGCCCTAGCAATAAAAGATATTGCTTATAATATTAAAGTTAAGGCAATAATTGCATTCTCTGTATCTGGTAACACTGCAAAATTAGTTTCTGCTATTCGACCATCATCAAGGATTATTTCAATATCACCCAACATAAATATATCCAGACAGCTATCGCTTTTGTGGGGTGTAACATCAATTAACAATTCTGATGCTAAAAATTGGAAAGATATGATGAAAATTTCTAAAAAAGTCATTCAAGAAAAAAAGCTTACAAAACTTGGTGGGTATGCAATTATTACTGCAGGGCTTCCTTTTGGGAAATCTAAAATGACAAATATGATACGTCTTTATCAACTTAAATAAAAAAATGATTGAGCTTTTTTATTACCCAACTCCTAATGGTAGAAAAATTTCTATTATGCTTGAAGAGTTACATCTCGATTATCAAATAAAAAGAATTGATATAACAAAGAATGAACAATTTAGTGAATACTTTTCGAAAATAAGTCCTCTAAATAAAATTCCAGTTATTAAATATAATGAAGATGTGGTTATAGAATCTGGAGAAATATTAATTTATTTAGCAAAAAAAAATAATTTTAAATTTTATGATCCAAAATATGAAAAGGAAATTAATGAATGGTTAATGATTCAAGTAAGTTTTGTTGGGCCCATGCTTGGTCAATTACATTTTTTTCACAAATTTAATCCAGGCAAAAGTGAATTTGCAGAAAATAGATTTTTAGATTTAGGAAAAAAAATTTACAGCTATTTAGATGTTAGACTTTCAAAATTTAAATTTTTAGCTTGTGATGATTATACTATAGCGGATATCGCAACATTTCCTTGGCTTTGCAGGCATGAATGGCATGATATAGGCATTAAAAATTTTAAAAACCTTTACCGCTGGTATCTAAATATAGCTCAACGACCTGCGGTAATTAAAGGCTATGATCCGGAAAATTTAGGAGAAAAAATACCTTTATAGTATTAATTATCTGCAAAAGTTTTCTCTTCTCGTTCGTGCTTCTCTTGCGCTTCAACTGTTAAATTTGCAATAGGTCTTGCAATTAAACGTTTCAATCCTATTTCCTCCCCTGTTTCTTCACAATAACCATAGGTGCCATCTTTAATCTTTTTAAGAGAACCTTCGATCTTAGATATTAATTTTTTATTTCTATTAACTGTCCTCATCTCTATAGCTTTGCCAGTTATAGATGTTGCCTGATCAACTACATCTGCAGATGTATCGTTATCATCAAGTTCATTAAAAAGGATTTTATCATTTTGTAATGTCAGTTCTTTTTTCCAATCCTCGAGAACTTTCCTAAAGTACTCTTTATGTTTTGCACACATATATTTTTCCTTAGTATTTGGAATGTAGCTTTTAGGAATTTTTGTAGCCATTTGGGTCGCGAAATATAGATAGCTTTTACTCGGAGTCAAGTTAGATTAATAGTATATTTATGAAGAAGGAATTCTCAAAAGAAAAAAAAATTTTTTTTTTTCTTTGTTTATATCATCTAATTTTATGGACTTTAGTTTGTTCAATTTCAAATAAAAACTTACCACTAGATGTTATAGAAGCATTGGCTTGGGGTAGAGATTTTGAATGGGGCTATATTAAACATCCCCCACTAAGTGCGTGGATACCTGGATTACTATTTAAATTATTTGGAAATATTGATTGGATCTATTATTTTTTAAGCCAGTTATTTATCGTAATATCATTAATATTTGTTTGGAACATTGCTGCTTTTATTTTTAAGAAAGACATTTTTAAATTAATTTCTGTTTTATCATTAGAGACAATTGTTTTTTATAACTTTGAAACCCCACAATTTAATGTAAATATTTGTCAACTTCCACTTTGGTCTGGAAGTATCTACTTTTTTTTTAGATGTTTACTAAAAAATAAAATTGTTGATTGGTTATTTTTAGGTGTTTTTTGCGCACTTGGATTTTTAACAAAATATATTTTTATTTATTTAATCTTAAGCTTTATCATTATCTTTCTTATAATTTCTATAAGAGAGAAAAAAATCAATAATTACTCATTTTTAAGTCTCTCAATTTTTTTATTAATTATATATGCACACTTACAGTGGCTTATAAATAATGACTTTATTACATTAACGTATGCTGCAAAAAGAGGCGGTCTTACTAATTATAGCCCTATTAATCATCTTATAAATCCTTTGATTTTTATATCTAAACAACTTGTTATTTTATCTCCTTTTTTCCTGTCTTTTTTTATTATCTTTAAAAAAAAATCGATAAAATTAGACCTGTATAATAAGAAATTTTTTTTACTAATAATTCTGACACTGTCTCCGGTAATACTCATTTTATTTACAAGTGTAATCTCCGGATCTGTAATTCGAACTGTTTGGATGATTCCTTTTTACTCCACTTTAGGTATTTTTTTCACATACGTACTTTTTAAAGGTATTAATATTACAAAACTAAAATTTTTTAAAATGATTATCATTTTTTTTTTAATTTTAAGTCCTGTCGCCTACTCAATCAGATCCATAAATTTTGATAGTAGAACAGGTTATGAAGGAGAGAAAATTTCTAAAACTGTATTAGAGGAATGGAAAAAATATACATCAAATAGTATTGAAAACGTTGGTTTCTCAGAATGGTATGCTGGAAATTTATCCTATCACTTAAATTCAAGACCAAAAGTTTTTTTAAAAGAAACTGAAGATTTTTATAAATCAAATTCAGTAATAATTGATAAAAATCCTATAGAATATTGTAAAAAAAATATTAATAACAAAAAAATTGTTTATTTAAAAATGCACGAACATAATGTTTGTTTTATTTTTAAAACATGAAAATTTTTCAAATTTTAATACCTATTTATAATGACTGGGAGTCATTAAATATTCTTTTATCTAAAATTTTTTCTTTTAATAAAAATTCTGGTTATAAGTTTAATATTTTAATTATTGATGATAGCTCTTTGGAAAAAAATAATAAAAACCTTAGCTCTATATTTGCTAATGAAATAGAAATTCTAAGAAATGAAAAAAATATTGGACATGGGAGAAGTATTGCTAAAGGAGTTGAGTATCTAAAGAAAAATAAACAATTTGATTTTTTAATTGTAATGGATGGCGATGGAGAAGATAGACCTGAAGAAATCTCAGAGTTAGTTAATAAATCTTTAAATAATCCAGATAAAACTATTACTGCAAATAGAGTAAAAAGATCTGAAGGATTTTTTTTTAAGTTTTTATATGAATGTCATAAGATTTTAGTTTTTTTATTTACTGGTAAATCTATTAAATTTGGAAACTACGTCTCAATACCTTACTCCCATCTTAGTTTAATATTTGATAAAAATGACCTTTCCGTTAGTTTTTCTGGAACAGTTGAAAAATATATTTTTAACAAAGATTTTATAAATTCTTTCCGTGGTCTACGGTATCAAGGTCCAACGAAAATGACTTTTCTAAAATTAATTCTACATTCTTTTAGAATAATTTCAGTTTTCAAATTTAATTTTTTTTTTCGTTCTCTAGTTTTTTCTTCTGCTATCGGAATTTTATTATTTTTTTTTCCAAATACTTTTTTTAACTATTTCTTTATTTTTACAATTATAATTACTATTATTTTAAACTTAATTTTTTTTAATATTTTTCATTATTATTCTAAAACTTAAATTTATATAGCTTTAACAACAGGAACTTTAGGCAGAAAGCTTGTATCAATTTTAGATGAATAGTTTTTTTTCATTATCCAATTCTTTTTTAAAGAAGCATCTGCGAGAGTGACGGCATTGTAACCAAAACCACTATTAGTTTTGTCCATCAAATTCATAAGTTTATCATTACCATGATTAAATAAATCAATATTATAGCTGTTTTTAGATCTTAAATTTGAAAATATTACCCCTGCTTTTTGATAACTATAGCCTTGAATAAAAATTTTTTTTAAAGCCTTGATACAAATGTTTGATAAAACAATACTATTATCAGTTGGATTTGGAAGATCTATTTTTTCAATTTTAAAATAATAACTTTTTTTTTTAAATGGACTAGTTCTTAAAAAAACAAATATAGTTTTTACAATCTGCTTTTCCATTCTAATTTTTTCTGCAGCATTCAAGCAGTGGTTTATCACGGCTTCCTGTATATCTTTATAAGATGTAATCTTTTTTCCAAAAGATCTAGAAACACAACAATTTTTTCTTGGGGAAAAACCTGAAACTATTGGAAAGCAGCTAATGCCTCCTAGTTCGTTTATAGTTTTTAATACAATTACATTACTGTTCTTTCTTAACCAATAGTAATCTACATTTTTAAGCTCATAGGCATTATTAATATTGTTACTATTAAAAAATTTTGTAAGACGCCTGCCTATTCCCCATATTTCAGATACAGGAATTTTTTTTAAAATTTCACTAATTTCGTTATCTGATTTAGTCATAAATTCTTCAACGCCAAGCATATTAATTTTAGCAAGGTGATTTGCTACCTTTGAAAGTGTTTTGGTTGTTGCAACACCAATACTCACTGGTATTCCTGTCCAAGTTAAAACAGTTTGCTTAATTTTTAAAATATAATCAACTAGGTTTTTAAGTTTTATGTGACTCAGATCTAAAAACGCTTCATCAATAGAATAATATTCAATAGATGAGGAAAAATTTTTTAAAGTCCTCATAACTCTTCTTGAAATGTCTCCGTACAGAGCATAGTTTGATGAAAAAACATAAACTTTATTTTTTAAAATAATATCTTTTGCCTTGAAGTATGGCTCTCCCATTTTAATTCCTAATTTTTTTGCCTCATTAGAACGAGATATAATGCAACCATCGTTATTTGATAAAACAACAACAGGCTTATAAATTAAATCTGGTCTAAATAATCTTTCGCAAGAAACGTAGAAAGAATTGCAGTCAATGAGCGCTATTGTTCTTGAGGTCAATTTATTGAACTTGATGTATAATATAGGTTACAACACCCCAGAGGATTGCTTCAGCATCTTTGCCAACTATAATTTTTTTTTTATCTTTGGATAAAATATAGAATTGATCAAATTCTTTAATAATATTTTTTACAACTAATTCATTGTTTACAGTGATCACTGAGATACAGCTTTTTGTAAGCGGAATACTTCTATCGACTATAAGAAAGTCTCCATCATTAATTTTAAAATCGTTCATAGAATTTCCTTGAACTCTGATGATGAAGGTCGAGACTGGATTTTTTATTAGTTCAATGTTTAAATCTATTTCATCTTCCACAAAATCTGTTGCTGGAGAAGGGAATCCAGCTGAAACTTTCTGCAAAATAATTGGTATTTTTAAACCTTGGTCACCCATATGTTCTTATTTTGTTCTTTTAAGCAAAATAAGATACTATAGTCAACAATCTTTAAGAAACTTTAACTATTTTACTCCGAGTCTTTTTTGGATTTCGGTTGAAGAGGTTGTATGTTGAAAAACTAAATTTTCATTGGGTTTGGCGTTTAAAAAACACTCTTTAGAGGCGAGTGCAGCTTCATGAAAACCAGATAGTATCAGCTTCAGCTTTCCTGGATAAGTAGCTATATCGCCAATAGCAAAAATTCCTTTCTCACTAGTTTCAAAATTTTTGGTATTAACTTCAATAAGTTTATTTTCAATATTTAGACCCCAGTTAGCAATTGGACCCAAATCCATTTTGAGACCGAAAAAAACTATTACAGAGTCAATTTTGAGTTCTTCAATATTTTTATTTAAATCCTCAATTAATAATTTGCTAAGCTTATCATTACCTTTTAATTCAATGGGTAGAAATGGAGTTTTAATTTCTATTTTTCCCTGAGGTACTAATTTTTTTATTTGATCAAGTGTATGTTTTGCGCCTTTAAAGTCGTCTCTTCTATGAATTAAATAAACTTTATTTGCAATAGTTGACATCTCTAATGTCCAGTCTAAAGCTGAGTCCCCTCCTCCCACAATTGCTACATTTTTTTTTTGAAAAAAAAATTTATCTTTTATAGCGTAGTAAAGACCTTTATTCTCAAATTTTTCTGAATTTTTAATATCTAATTTTCTTGGCTCAAAAGAACCCGCTCCACCTGCAATGATAACATTTGGTGTTTCAAAAACTTTATTTTCAGTAGTCTTAACATGCCATAACTTTCCATTTTTTTTTAATTCATCAACTCTTTGACTAAGGTGAAATTCAGTTTTAAAAGGTTTGATCTGTTCTATTAAATTTTTAATTAAGGATCTTCCTGTGCAATTTGGAAGTCCTGGAATATCATAAATAGGTTTATCTGGATAAAGCTCAATACATTGTCCACCAATTTTATCAAGATTATCAACTAATTGACAATTAAGCCCTAATATTCCAAGTTCAAAAACTGCAAACAAACCAACTGGACCAGCTCCAATTATTAAACAATCTGTTTTAATACTCATTATCCCTGCCTTTCAGGAAGTTTAACAATTAAACCATCCAATTCATTGCTCATCATAACTTGACAACTTAACCTGCTTTCTTTTTTCGGACTGCTTACAAAATCTAGCATATCTCTCTCAGCTTCTTCAATCTTTGGAAGCTTTTCTAACCATTGATCGTCTATGTAAATATGACAAGTAGCACATGCGCATGATCCTCCACAATCTGCATCAATTCCATTTACAGAATTTTTTACTGCACCCTCCATTAGAGAATATCC
>Ga0194110_10000867_pt1 | contig 38997 bp, 33 predicted proteins | sample TA2Kig1200mmetaG_FD_146192 | JGI IMG/M metagenome (GOLD analysis project Ga0194110, IMG submission 146192) | Freshwater microbial communities from Lake Tanganyika, Tanzania - TA2015032 Kigoma Deep Cast 1200m | ecosystem: Environmental > Aquatic > Freshwater > Lake | place: Tanzania: Lake...
ACAGGCGACTTACCCCAGATGTTGCAATATCGAACCCGGGGGGCTGAAAAGTCTATCTAAACCATATTTGATGATCTCGTAAAAAGTCAAAAAACAGAAACAATGTCATGATGAACTTGTTTCAGCATCCAACAGTTTCAAGAACTTACAAGACCCTGAAACGAGTTCAGGGTGACAGGTCGGGACTTTTTACGAGTTCATCATATTTGACGGCTCGTAAAAAGTCAAAAAACAGGAAAAACGTCATGCTGAACTTGTTTCAGCATCTAATAAAATCAAAAACTTACGAGACCCTGAAACAAGTTCAGGGTGACAGATCGGGACTTTTTACGAGTTCATCATATTTGACGGCTCGTAAAAAGTCTGAAAAGGCTATTTTCTGTCATTCCTGCTCAAGCAGGAATCCAGTCTTTTCAGGTAGTTAGAATTTCCTGGATTCCCGTTTTCACGGGACGACTTTTTACGATTCCATCATATTTAAGTTTAATGGATGAATCGGCCCGGGCCGCGCCGGATCTGAAAGGGGCCCTCCCAGGGATACTCGATCTCATCCACCAATCGGTCCCGGCAACTTTTACAGAGAATCAGGGTAAACTCCTGGTAGACCTCTTTCTCCAGGTCCTCCGGATTCGACTCCTCGACCTGCTTCAGGAGATGTTCCAACTGTTGCTCGATCCCTTCTTCCGGCTCGAGAAGGATGCCATCAAATCCGGCAAAGACCCTGATCTGGGTCACATAGATGAGGCTTCCAGGTGGGAGTTCTTTCCCGCATCTGAAACATTTCCGCCCTTTTAGATCTTCACCCGCCTGCTGTTCCACCCTGTCCTCCCCTTAAATTCGGCTTCTCTCTTTCCACTCTTCCAACTCTTTCCAGGCACGTTTCCCCATGAGAAGATTTTTTTTTCTGCCCCTAACCCTCTCCTCCAGAGGAGGAAAGAGGCCAAAATTGATGTTCATGGGCTGGAAAGGAACAACAGGAGAGCGGATGATATGGTTGACCAGCGCCCCGATCGCTGTGCCCGGAGGGGGAACAACAGGGCTCTTTCCCGCCTGATACAGAAAGCCATTGATCCCGGCCAGAAGTCCCATTGCGGTCGATTCCATATATCCCTCCACGCCTGTGATCTGACCGGCAAAAAAGAGTCGAGGCCGGTCTTTTAACTGGAGAGACGGCATTAATATCTGAGGGGAATCGATAAAGGTGTTTCGATGGACCGATCCCCAGCGAACAAATTCGGCCTTCTCCAGCCCAGGAATCATTCGGAAGACCCTTCCCTGTTCTCCCTGCTTCAGCCGGGTTTGAAACCCCACCAGATTGAAAAGGGTGGCCAGCTCATTCTCCTGCCTCAGTTGAACAACGGCAAAAGGCTGCCTTTTCGTCTTCGGGTCGATCAAGCCCACAGGCCTTAGCGGACCAAAGGCCAGGGTATCTTTTCCACGGTCCGCCAGTTCCTCTACCGGCAAACAGCCCTCGAAGAGGTATCTCTTCTCAAAATCTTTCAGGGGAATTTTCTCCGCCTGATTGAGCGCTTCAACGAACCGGTAATATTCCTCTTGGTCCAATGGGCAGTTGAGATAGTCATCGCCTCCTTTCCCATATCGGGAGGCCCTAAAGGTTTTGCTGAAATCGATCGATTCCGTAGTGATGATCGGCGAGATGGCATCGTAGAAAAAAAGATGTTCAGCCCCGGTCAATTTCCGGATCTCGCTGCTTAATGCCTCAGATGTGAGGGGACCGGCGGCAAGAATGGTGATCCTGTCCTCGGGGATGGCGTTGACCTCCTCCCGGATGATCTCCACTCCTTCCAGTCCCTCCAGTATCTCTGTGATCCTCTTTGAAAAGAGTTCCCGATCCACGGCCAGAGAATCTCCGGCCGGAACCCTTGTCTCTCTTGCCACCTTCAGGATGAGGGAATCCAGCCTCAACAATTCCTCTTTTAAAATACCTGAGGCATTTTCAAGGGACTCCGATTTCAGTGAATTGCTGCAGACCAATTCGGCAAGGAGGGCGGAACGATGGGCAGAGGAGTAGACCTTCGGTTTCATCTCGAAAATGAGGACTCTCCCTCCCCTCCTTGCGATCTGCCAGGCCGCTTCGCATCCTGCCAGTCCGCCTCCGATGACGATGATGGGTTCCATGGCTTTTTATTGTATGCCTTTTCTTTCCCATTTGCAAAAACTATTCAACCCTCTTAGAATGAAATACTTCCTTTATGGTGAGAACTTCTCTATGAAGATCGAACTCATCTCTCCGGCGGTTGAAGAGAACGCTCCCATTCCCAACCTCGCCCTTCTCATTCTCGCTGCCCTTTCCCCTCCGGATGTGACGATCTCTTTTACCGATGACCTTCTCGCTCCTATCGATCTTGAAAAAGGATTGAAGGAGGTTGACCTTGTCGGGATCACTGTCCTGACCAAAACAGCCCTGAGGGCTTACCGGATTGCGGATGCCTATCGTAAGAGGGGAATCCCTGTTGTGCTGGGAGGAATCCATCCCACCGCGCTTCCCGGAGAGTCAAAAGAGCATGCCGATGCAATTGTCATCGGAGAAGCGGAGGAGATTTGGCCCCGTCTCATCGAAGATGTCAGGAGAGACGACCTCAAACCTTTCTACCAACAGGAGGGCTTCGTCGATCCCTCAAAAATCCCAAGGCCCCGAAGGGAGATATTGCCACGGCGGGGTTACTTCCCGCTCGATGTGATTCAGGTCAGCCGGGGATGTCCTTATCGCTGTGAATTCTGCTCTGTCCGGAAATTTTTCGGCGATACTTACCGTCTCAGACCGGTCTCCGACATCGTCGATGAAGTCAGAAGCCTTTCCCACCGTCTGATCATGTTCAATGACGACAATATCATTGGAAACCCATCCTACTCCCGGGAGTTATTCAAAGCCCTCACCCCCCTAAGAAAGAAGTGGATCGGCCAGGCCTCCTTATCCGGGTTGAGAGAAGCGAAAGATGTGGAGCTTTTGGCAAAGAGCGGGTGCATGGGCCTTCTCATCGGGTTTGAATCGCTATCGAAATCGAACCTGATCCAATCGCATAAATATCAAAATAATCCTGAGGAATACCGTGAAGCGATCGATCTGCTTCACCGTTTCGGAATCAGCATCTGGGCCTCATTCATCTTTGGTTTTGATGAGGATGAGCCCTCCATCGTTGAAGAAACGGTAAGCTTCTGCATCCAGGCCAAACTCTTCTCCGCGGTCTTTGCCCTGCTCACCCCCTATCCGGAAACGGTTTTTTACCATCGCGTCAAGAATGAAGGCCGCCTCTTTCAGGACCAATGGTGGTTGCTGGAAAACCCTAACGATGCCGCGCCCTATTTCTTTCCGAGGAAGATGGACGTGGAGACGCTTCGGAAGGGCTGGAAGAACGCCTGGGGGGAGTTTTATTCTTTTCCTTCCATATTAAAAAGATTTCACTGGAATTATCCTCCCACCCTGATCAATCGTCTCGTCTACTTTCCTTTCCAGTTGATGCAGCGCCGGTTCGCACGGAAGAAGGTCATTGAGGGCAGAAGAAGATATCGGGGGCACTCCCACTCATATTAACGTCTTAACGTCGCAATCAACATGAAAGCAGACACGGCGGGGACGCTGGAAGAGCCTTGTAGCGCAACCTCTTGAAAGGTAAGCGCTATGGTCCACCAACTTCAATAGAGTTCATTTTGGCTAAGTCCATCGATTCATAAATTCAGTAACGAATTTATCTACTCAGGACTTAGTGCTGAGTGAGCATTTGCTTTGCTTTTCAGTTTTAAGAATACGTGACCGTATTTGCAAATCGAAGCACTAAGCCCTTTATGACCCATTCCAATAAAATCCGCATTACAAGGGTCTGGAAGTGTTTCCGCCGGGGCTGCTTTCATGCTGTTAGTTTCATTCTGAGGCGCGGTATCCGCATTCTTTTCGATGACATCGCTTCACGACTCCCCCCTTTCCCTGCTTCTCAATGAGAAATGGAGCGTCGCATTGCGGACACTTCTCAGGAATGGGTTTGTCCCACAGGGCAAAGGTGCATTTGGGATAATTGGCGCAGCTATAGAAGGTTCTTCCCTTGCGGGTCCTTCGCTCAACCAGCATGCCTTCGCATCCATCCTGGGGACAGCGGACGCCGGTATTTAGAGATTGAGTTGACTTGCAGGTGGGATAGTTGGAGCAGGCCAAAAACCTCCCAAACTTGCCGTTCTTGATCACCATCGGACTTCCGCATTTTTCACACTTCACATCGGTCTCCACTTTTTGAGGTTCGCCGTTTTCCTCCACCTCTCTGGTATAACGGCATTCGGGATAGCTCGAGCAGGCCAGAAAATACCCCCTCTTCCCCCATCGTTTCACCATCTTCGATCCGCACTGTTCGCAGACGGCATCGGTGGGGATCTGTTCCCTCTTCACATCCCGCATGGAGGCCTTTGCCATCTCCAGGTCTTTCTCGAAAGGGGTATAAAATTCTTTGAGTGTTTCCACCCAGCCCTTTTCTCCCTCCTCAATCTTATCCAGGTTCTCTTCCATCAGGGCCGTGAACTCGACATTGAGAATATCGGGAAAATTGACCACCAGAAGGTCGTTCACCAAATAACCCAGTTCCGTGGGGTAGAATTTTCCTTTTTCCATCCCCACATATCCCTTCCCTTTAATGGTGCTCAAAATCGTGGCATAGGTGGAAGGCCTTCCTATCCCCTTCTCCTCCAGCTCCTTAATCAGCGTGGCCTCAGAGAAACGAAAGGGAGGTTGGGTGAAGTGTTGCCTGGGCGTGAGGCCCAATAATTCCAGAACTTCCCCCTCCGATAAACGGGGCAACTTCTTCTCTTCCGCTTCAGCCTGTCTGTCTGCGGAGATGTGATTGTCCTCGGATTCCACATAAAGGGCCATAAATCCTGGAAATATGGGCGCGCTTCCCGCCGCAGTGAAAATTCCTTCGCTCGCCTTGATCTCAACCGTGGTCTGAAGAAATACCGCTGAAGCCATCTGGGAGGCGACGAAGCGGTCCCAGATCAGTTTGTAGAGCGCCCATTGATCCTTATCGAGTATACTCTTCATTTTCTCAGGATCCAGGTCGATCGAGGTGGGCCGGATGGCCTCGTGGGCATCCTGGGCGCCTTTTCGGCTCTTATAGATATTGGGTTTAGAGGGAAGGTACGTCTCTCCAAATCGGCCATGGATCCACCCCCTGACCTGATGGAGGGCCTCCGAGGAGACGCGGGGAGAATCGGTCCGCATATAGGTGATCAAACCCACTATCCCCGATTCACCCAGGTCCACCCCTTCATACAGCTTCTGCGCAACCCTCATCGTTTTATAGGCGCTGAAGGAAAGTTTCCTCGAGGCCTCCTGTTGGAGGCGGCTGGTGATAAAGGGAGGAAGGGGATGCCGCTTTTTCTCCTGTTGAACTATTTTTGAGACACTGAAGGGAACCGATTCGAGCCGTTTCTTCATGGCCCCGGCTTCCGACTCATTGGCCAGGCTGACCTTCTTCCCCTTCCACTTGGCCAGTTTTGCATCGAAGGAGATGGGGGATTCCTTTCCCCTCAGTGCGGCGGTTAGGCTCCAGTATTCTTCAGGGACGAAACGCTCAATTTCTCTCTCTCTCTCGCAGATGATTCGGACAGCAACGGATTGCACCCGGCCGGCGCTCAACCCCCGTCGCACCTTCTCCCATAGGATGGGGCTGACCTGATATCCCACCAGACGATCCAGAATCCTCCGGGCCTGCTGGGCTTCGAATTTCGATTGCTGTAACTTTCCGGGATGTTTGATGGCTTCGAGGACGGCATTTTTCGTGATCTCATTAAAGAGAACCCTGTAGATATTCTTACCCTTAGCCCCGATCTCCTCTGCAACATGCCAGGCAATGGCCTCTCCTTCCCTGTCCGGGTCGGGACCGAGATAGATATTCTTCACTTCTTTGCTGGCCTTCTTAATCTCCCGGAGAACTTTTTCTTTTCCGGATAGGGTGACATATTGGGGTTGAAAATCCCTGTCGATATCCACCCCCAATTCACCCTCTGGAAGGTCTTTGACATGGCCCACCGAAGCTTTAATGATATAGTCATCTCCCAAAAACTTCTGGAGAGTTTTTACTTTAGTTGGAGACTCAACAACGATCATTCCCTTTGCCATCGATTCCCTGTTCCTCTCTTATGACTCCTGACTTCTGAATTCTGACTCCTGATTTCTTAACTTATCTTTCTTCATTTTTCACATCTTCTTGCTGAAGCACTTTCCGGGCCACTGAGAGATCAACCCTTTCAACTCCAAGTCTAAAAGAAGGCTTGACACTTTTCCGGGCTCGAACCGGCTCTCTCGAATCATCGCATCAATATGGAGGGGCGTCTCCCCCAACATCTCATAAAGAACCTTTTCCTCTTCGCTCAGTTCCGGTCTCCGGGGCTTGACCTCTTCAATCCTCTCTTTCTCTCTCTTCCACTGGGGCAGTATCTCCTCGAGGATATCTTCGCTCGACTCGACCAACTTTGCCCCGTCTTTGATTAACCGGTTCGTCCCACGGCTTCCGCCTGCCCCGACATTTCCCGGAATGGCAAAGACCTCTCTGCCCTGCTCCAGGGCATAGTTTGCCGTGATCAAGGATCCGCTATCCGGGCCGGCCTCTACCACAACCACGCCCATGGAGAGTCCGCTGATGATCCGGTTCCGCTTCGGGAAATGTCCTCCCTCCGGAGGAGAGCCCATTGGAAATTCTGAAAGGACAGCGCCCTGTTCAATGATCTTGGCAAAGAGATTTCGATTCTCAGGAGGATAGACCACATCCACTCCGCAACCCAGGACAGCGAGCGTCCTCCCGCCTCCTGAAATTGCCCCCCAGTGGGCCACCGAATCGACCCCTCTTGCCATTCCGCTCACGATGGTCACGCCGTAGCGGACAAGAGTCTGGCTGATCTTCTCTGTGATCCACCTTCCATAGGGAGTGGTCTTCCTGCTCCCAACAATCGAAACGGCTAATTCATCCTCCTTCTCCAACTCTCCCTTTAAATAAAGCAAGGCAGGCGGATCATAGATATTTCTAAGACGGGGAGGATAAGCCTCATCCTTCAAGGTGACAATCCTCCCGCCTGATTTCTCCAGCAAAGACAATTCCTTCTGCACCGCCTGTTCAGAAGGTCCCTTTCTAATTTCACTGGCCACCTTTACCCCCAGGCCTTCGACCTCAAGCAATTCCTTCATGGAGGCTCGAAAGACGGCTTCTGGGGTCTGAAACCGATCGAGGAGTCTTTTGATGAAAATAGCGCCGACTCCGGGAACGAAATTTAATGCCAACCAATAAAAGAGATCTTCGGCCACCATGAAACCTATGAAAAACGTCTTCGCTTTATGAAAGAGGAATCGGATGACAAAAAAAGCCTTGGAGATGCTCAATTATCTCCAAAGCTTTGAACGATAATGGAAATTCCGCTTGCCGCTTATCTCTTCACTTCGATCTTCATCCTCTCCTTGGAGTAGGGCTGGATCATATCACCCTTATAAATCGCGTCAAAGGCTTCAAGCACTCTTGCCGTATAAAAATTCCCGAATTGATCGATAATCTCGATATTCCCGGAGATGCTATACTTTCTGCCTATCTTCTTCTCTGTCACAGTATCCCGAATGATGTCCGAGGCCCGAAAAATCGTATACTTATTTCCAATCAAAATGGTTTCCGCCGTCTTAAAGGCCAGGTAGAGGACATCGCCTTCCGCCATAAGGTTTTTACCCTCTTTGTTGTCAAGGACGACGCCAATCCCCTTATAGTCAAAAGCGGCGATAAATCCTGCGGAACGAATCTCCGGAATAACCTTCTTCTCCTCAACCGGTTGCTTTTCTGCAATCACCTCTAACTTCTTCTCCACGACCGCCTCTAACTTCTTCTCCACGACCGGAGGAGGCCCAACCTTCTTTACCTCCTTCACCTCCGCCGCCTCTGGTTTGACTTCTTTTACCTCCCTGGGCTTTTCCTCAACCGGCTTGTGGGGTTCTTCCTTCTTCGCCTCCTCAAAGGCAGAGAGGCGAACGGTATTCCCCGGATAGATCCAGTGGGGGTTAGTGATATAAGGATTTCTCTGCCACAATTTCGGCCAGAGGAATGGGTCTTTCAAAAATTTTGCCGTTATGTCCCAGAGCGTATCCCCTTTCTTTATAGTATAAACCCCTTCTGTCTCTTTCTTCTCCTGAGCCATAATGGATAGGGTAAAACAGAGGGAAAGAACAAGCGCAATGATTAGATGGCAACCCATCAGCCTTTTCATGACGACCTCCTTACTTGATTTTCTTTCCTTTCACTCTGAATTGGACAAAGGAAATTTTTGTTTAAAATTAGCCCCTTATCTCTTCTTTGTCAAGAGAAATAGGAAGCAATATTTATACCATATTTAATGCCATCAACATAACTAACTAATTTTATTTTAAAATTCTGTAAAAAAGATATCTTTAAATTCTCAATCAAATCTCCATAAGTGAACACTTTTTATACAGGCAAACCATATTTCTGAACAAATTTAAGTCGTTAAAGTCATGGAGCTGGGGGGGCTTGAAATAATGGGGGGAATGGGGATTAGTCGTTCGTTATTAAAATCATTCACTATTGTTGTCTCCTTCTCCTCACCATCTTTAAAAGAAAGAGCATCTCTTCATTTTTCATTAAGTAAGAGCACGCCAGATATATTAAGAAGCCGGTAAGAATCCCTCCACCGAGGAGAAAAATTTTCACCCCTTCGTTGCCTGAAATCGTCCAGTCTCCAAAGGAGCAGATGAAATAAGCCATGAGGCCCATAGGCAGGCTGCAGAAAAGAATTCGAAAAAGGGATCGTATGTTCCCCCCTATTTCCATCCCGCCCAATTTCGGATCCAACTTCCTGCACAGAAGGATCAAATTCAGAATCGATGAGAGGCTGGTGGCAAGGGCAAGGCCGGCATGCTTCAAAGGAGTGAAGAAGATAAAAGTGGCATTGAGAACAACATTGGCTATCAGGCAGATGATTGCAATCTTAAGGGGCGTCCAGCTATCCTGAAGCGAATAAAAGGCAGGGACAAGGGTCCTCACCCCGGCAATCGCCCAGAGGCCAACCGAATAGCATAATAGGGCTTTTGCCGTCATCACCGTTGCCTGGTAGTCAAAGAGACCTCTCTGGAAGAGGAGGTTGATAATGGGAGTCTTTAACGCGATCAACCCCACCATAGCAGGAATGCTGATAAAAGACGTAAGGCGGAAGGTGAAAGAGAGCGTCTTCTTCAACTCCTCCATCTTCCCCTGAGAGGCGAGTCCTGAAAGACTCGGCAGGGAAGCCATCCCGATGGCGATGGCAAATATTCCCAATGGAAATTCTAACAACCGGTCTGCAAAAAAGAGATAGGAAACGCTCCCTCCGGGAAGAAAGGAGGCGAAGATCGTATCGATGAAGACATTGAGCTGATAGACCGCTGTTCCGATCAGGCCCGGCACCATCAAAGCGCCGATCCGCTTGATGGCAGGATGCCCGAAATTAAAATTGAACCGGAAGGTGATCCCTTTCTGCCATAAAAAAGGAATCTGGAAGAGAAGCTGAATCACCCCTCCGGCAAGGACACCGACCGCAAGCGTCATGACCGGTTTTTGAAAGGAGTGATAGAAGAGAAAGACGGAAAGGATGATGGAGATATTAAGGAAGATGGGAGCGATGGCCGGAGCGAAAAAGTGTCGATAGGAGTTGAGAATACCCATGCAGAGGGCAAAGAGACCCATAAAGAAAAGATAGGGGAAGATGATCTGGTTGAGCGTGACGGTCATCTGAAACTTTTCTGGAATTCTCGCAAATCCAGGGGCGATGATCTGAATGATAACCGGGGAAAAGAGGATGCCTAAGAGCGTGACCAGGAGTAGCGCCAGCCCCATCAGGGTGAAAGCGGTATGGGTTACCTCTCTAATCTCCTCTTCTGAGCGTTGACGGAGGTATTCGGTATAAACCGGGATGAAGGAGATGGTCAGGGACCCTTCTCCTACCAGTCGCCTCCAGAGATTGGGAATTCGGAAGGCAACGAAGAAGGCATCGGCCGCCATCCCTGCCCCAAAGAAATGGGCGATGACCATATCTCTAAAAAATCCAAGGATACGGCTGAGGAGAGTCCCCATCCCTATGGTGGAAGCCGCTTTTGCAATTTTATGATTCTCGGTCATCATAATCTAAAAATCAGAGTATTAGTTTCAGTGTCAGTGGGTAGAATCTGCCAATAAACTAATGTTTTTTAAAAAAGCCTGTCATTCCGGCGAAAGCCGGAATCCAGCTCTTCTTATCCCGCCAAAGGCCAAACTGGATGCCCCCGTATCAAGCACGGGGCAGGCTCCTCAAGTCCGGCATGACAGAAAAGGCATGTTACTGCACTGCATGTTACTGCACTTGACACACGCTACCCTAAAATGTTAGAAAAATCAACAAGCTAAAAGAAAGGAGAGTCCATTTTGGCCATTCATCCATCAGCAATTAAAAGGGCAAAACAGAATGAGAAGAGGAGGGTTCGAAACCTCCATTTTGAATCGACGGTAAAGAGTTCGGTCAAGAAAGTCCGAGAAGCAATCGAAGAAAAGGATATTGAGGGCGCCAGGAAAGCCCTATTAAAGGCAATCCCACTCATTCAGAGAGGATGTTCAAAGGGCATCTTTCACAAAAACACCTCCGCAAGAAAGATCTCCAGGTTGACCCAAGCCGTCAATAGCCCGAAACCTGCTAAGTAGAGTCTGTCCATAAACTAAAGGTTTCCAGAAAGATCGTCATTCCGGCGAAAGCCGGAATCCAGTTCTTTCAATCCCGCCAAAGGCGGGACTGGATGCCCCCGTATCAAGCACGGGGCAGGCTCCTCAAGTCCGGCATGACGGAAAAAGACATTTATAAACAGACTCTAAGCAATAAAAGTCAATGGGCAATAGGTCAAGTTAAAGAAGCCCGTTTTGTTTTGGGCCGGCAGAGGTCGATGACCAGCTTCTCCATCAGAAGATTCTTCGGCCCTCGCCCCGTTTTAATGGCTAAATCTGTCTGGTGACACTTCAATATCCCTTCTCGCAAAGAGGTCTCCGAGAAGTTCCTCCCCTGCTCCATCAGCTTCTTCACATTCCAGGCCTGCATCCGGAGCGCTTTTGCCATCTCGTCAAGGTTTTTTCGGCTGGAGGTCGTCTCCTTCACCCTCCAGATATTCCAGTAGTGCTTTGACATCATGCCTAGGAGAAGAGGAACAGGATCGTCCTTCCTCTTCGGGGGCGGTTCTTCTTTCTTGAAGGGAATGGCCTTCGATTCCAATGCCTTTTCCAGGATGGTCAATGCCTTCTCCAGATTCTGCCGGCCGATCGCATCGGTTAAATCAAAAACCGTGCTGACCTTCACCTCTGAAGTGATCCCCTCCACATCAGAAAGTTCAATCTTTTTCTTGTTTCCGACGCTTAAAAAGATCTTCTCCAATCCATTATCAAGATCCTGGAGGCGATCTCCTATAACTTCGACGAGATAGCCGGCCGCCTCTTCAGAGATAAACTTCCCCTTCTCCTCCATTCTCTTTCTGATCCAGGAGACAAGCCCCCTGCCCTTCAGCCGGGGATATTCGTTCACTCTCCCGATCTTCTCTATCTCTTTCTGGTATCTTTTCCATGGTCCCGGAGTCTGGCCACACATGACCAAGCAGGTGGAGGGAGAAGGGTCCCGGATATACGGGAGGAACGCCTCTATATTCTCATCATCGAATTGATCCGCCTTTCGGACAAGAACAAACCGATATGGAGAAAACATCGGAAGAGTTTGGGCTGCTTGGACGATCTCTTGTCCGCTGTGCTCCTCTCCGTTGAAGAGATGAAGATTGAACCCCCTCTCCTTCACAGAAAGGGTCTGGTTCATCAATCTCCGGATCTCTTCCTCGATGAGGTAATCCTCTGAACCATAAAGGAAATAGATAGGAAAGGTTTCTGCCTTTAGCCTCGTCATAAATTAATTTTTTACCTTATTTCCCGACCGTATCGCAATAAGTTAAATTCCAATAACCAAATCTCAATTTCCAAACAATAACCAATAACCAATGAACCAATGACCAATGTTCGAAATAGAAATGCATATCATTAGCGATGTATTTTGAATTTTGGTGATTGGAATTTGGTTATTATTTGATTATTGGTGCTTGGTGTTTGCTTTTTCTGGCTTCCTTCATAGAGATCATACTCCAAGAGCCTGCATTCGATATTGGAATTGTAAAAGGAGATCCTTCTTTTTGTCCTCAATCCCACGCGTTTGGCAAGGTCGAGATTGCCGGTAAAAATATATCCACGGTATCCCTGGCATCGCTTCTTTAAAAAATCTCCGATCCCCTTGTAGATCTCCCTCAATGCCTCCCTCTCACCCATCCGTTCCCCATATTCGGGATTGAGGATTACGACACCCTCTCCATTGGGGACAGGGGTCTCTCCATATTGACAGATCCCGAAGTCAATCCACCGTTCCACCCCGGCGGTCTGTGCATTCTTCTTCGCTCCCTGGACGGCCTCTCCGCTCATATCCGTGGCAATAATCTTTCCATTGATCGCATCCCTCCCTGTCGCTCTTGCCTTGCGCCGTATCTCCTTCCAGGAGGATTCATCAAACCCCTTCAGGTGCATAAAACCAAAATTACTTCTCAACAGTCCCGGCGGCCTCCCAAGGCCAATCAACGCCGCCTCGATTGCAAGCGTCCCGCTCCCGCACATGGGGTTGATAAAGTTGCCATTTCCCCTCCAGCCGGTCGCCAGGACCACCCCTGCGGCCAGTGTCTCCTGCATGGGCGCCTTCAGTGGAATTTTCCGATACCCCCTTCTCGAAAGGGGCTCGCCGGAGGTGTCGACAAACAGCGAACCCGTCTCATTCTTCCAGAATAGATGAACGACCGTTCGATCTCTTTCCGACCCCGAATCCGGTCGCCGCCCGCGCACACTTTTTATTCGGTCCACAATGGCGTCTTTGATTTTCACATTGGCAAACCGTGTATCCTTAATGGTCGGGTTATCCACAGTCGAAGTCACGCAGAGGTAACCCTCTTCCTGGATCAAATCCTCCCATTTCATCGCAGACACCTCTCTATAAAGCTCGTCAGGATCTCTTGCTTTAAACCGCTCCAGAAAGAAAAGGATGCGATGCCCTGTCCGGACAAAAAGGTTCAATCTCATGGCGTCATCCATGCTCCCCTCTGTTTCGACGCTGGCAATACCTTCGGAGAGGACCGGGAATTCGAGTAAACAGAGCTCTTCCTCCAAAAAAGGAACGATGCCCTTGGCGCAGGTGATGACGATTCTGCTTTTTCTTCCCCAGACATCCATAATCGCCTCGTGCCTATAATATCATATTCGTCATCCAATTGCCTCCCCTTTTTGCGTTCTGTCTTGAGAAGAGGTAAAATATTCCTTGAGGGAAAAAGAATGGAACGCTGGCAAAGAGCGCTCTCCGAGAGCATCGCTTCTCTAAGTGAACTGGCCCGTTATATTCCAATAGACCCTAAATTACTCGGGCCTGTTGTGGCACGCTATCCCCTCCGGATCACCCGCTACTATTTAAGCCTCATCCGGGAGAGGGACGATCCGATCGGGCGGCAGTGCATACCTGACCGGTGTGAATTGGAACAGGATGACCTTTCCATCGATCCTCTCAATGAAGGAGGGCTCACCCCTGTGCCAGGGCTGATCCACCGTTACCCCGACCGGGCCGTCCTACTGGTCTCTTCCGTCTGTCCGACCCTGTGCCGGTTCTGCACGAGAAAAAACAGGACGGGAGAAGATGGGAGTTTAATAAATCAGAACTCATTGGAAGCTGCTCTGGAGTATATCGAAAGAAGACCTGCCATCCGGGATGTCATACTCTCAGGCGGCGATCCCCTGCTGCTGACCGACAATGAACTGGAAAAGATCCTCATCAGGCTTCGTAAAATCCCCCATCTTGAGATTCTCAGGCTCCATACCCGCGCCCCTGTCACACTGCCTGACCGCATCACCTCCCGGCTCTGCCGGATATTGAAACGATATCACCCTCTCTACGTCAATACCCAATTCAATCATCCCCTGGAAATCACGCCTGAGTCGACAAAATCCTGTGCTATGTTAGCGGATGCGGGCATCCCGCTCGGAAATCAGACCGTCCTGCTCAAAGGGGTCAATGATGATCCGGGAATGATGAAACAACTGATGCAGAAACTCCTGACCATCAGGGTTCGTCCTTATTACATCCATCAGATGGACCTGGTAAAAGGAACAGGCCATTTTCGCACTCCTGTTCAGAAAGGATTAACCATTATGGCGGGATTAAGGGGGCACACCTCGGGCATGGCAACCCCTTCCTATGTCATCGACCTGCCCGGAGGCAAGGGAAAAGTCGCCCTCCTCCCCGAGGATGTAAGGAGGCAGGGGCAGACGTTCTTTCTGCGTAACTATCTGGGTGAGATCACCGAATATGCGGATAGCAAAGAGGAATAAATTGCTAACCAAAAATATTTGAAATTTTACAGACTTGTCATCCTGAACTCGTTGATTCACATTCGTTCATCACTTCGTGACAGGATCTCACCCTTTGGACAAAACGAGATGCTGAACCAAGTTCAGCATGACACCATTTGTTTTCAAGTGTTAGAGATAAATTCTCAGACTTTAATGTGTAAGAATCTAATGGTTAAATGCTAATTTAACATTTTGCATTGATCACTTCTTTAAAGTTCTTCAGGGGTAAAAGCCACGACTTCATCGATCTTTGTGGCATTCAATAATACCATCGCCAGCCGGTCCACTCCCAGCGCGATTCCCGCAGAGGGTGGCATTACGTCCAGTTCGGCTAAAAACTTTTCTGGTATTGGATAAATCTCTTTTCCTAACGATCGGCGGATATCAATCTCTGACTCAAAGACTTTCCGTTGCTCCTCCGCATCAACCAATTCTGAGAACGCATTGGCGATCTCCAGGCCTCCCAGATAGAGCTCAAAACGTTCTGCTACGGTGGGGTCATCTCTCTTTAAGCGCGCCAAAGACCTGCGTTCAGGAGGATAATCATAAAGAAAGGTGGGTTTTCCGATTCCGAGCCTGGGTTCGATATCCCGAACCATGACTTCATCGAAAAGGTCCTGCCTGAGAGCCTCCTTCGCTGAAATCTTCGCATATTGATGAAACGCCTCTTCCACAGTCATCTTCTCCCACGGAGACGCAAGAGAAATCCTATGGCCACGAAAAGTCACACACTCTCTCTGTCCGATTCCAACCGCCAGGCTTTGAATCAATGCTTCACACTCGTCCATGAGAGCCAGATAGTCGCTCCTCACCCGATACCATTCCAGAAGGGTGAACTCAGGGATGTGCTGACTTCCTCTCTCCCCCTCTCTCCAGCAACGGCAGATCTGAAAGATCTTCTCATAGCCGGCGGCGAGCATTCGCTTCATACAGAGTTCCGGAGAGGCATGAAGAAACCATCTGCCTGAGGGGACGGCATCGACATGGGATTCAGGGGCGGGAGCTGGAATGCGATGAGGGGTCTCCACTTCGAGGTAGCCCCTATCGCTGAAGAACTGTCTTGCCTTCCGTATGATTCTTGCCCTCTGCTCAAGGGCGGCCTTTCGCCTGGCCAATGGCCAGTTCTTTGGGTAGGAGCAATTTAAATGGTCCACAGATGAAGATAACTCTCACTGTTTTGGCAATAGAGGAATGGGTTAAGGTTACGGTGACGAAGCCCGTATCGTATTGCGGTAAAGGTTACGTTTAAACAATAAACCACGAAAGACGTAACCTGTTATGAACGAAACGGGCCTCATGACCCTTGCCGAAAGACGTAGTTTGATTTTCTACTTTCCTATTCTTTCACCCGGGTTGAATATTCGCCGTTTCGGGTGTCAATGGTGATCAACTCACCCTCCTGGACAAACGGTGGAATACGCAGTTCGTATCCTGTCTCAACGGTGGCGGGTTTGTAATCGGCCTTTGAGGTATCGCCTTTGACCCACATCTCCGTCTTGATCACCCTGAGATTGACAAAGTTCGGAAGGTCCACGCCAATCGCTTTCTCCCTGAACATCAATACCTTCACGTTCAAATTGTCAATGAGATAATTTTTTGAGTCTCCCAGCGCATCCTCATTGATGATGATCTGTTCATAGGTCTGATTGTCCATGAAATAGTAATGATCCCCCTCTCTGTAGAGATACTGCATGGGCCTCTCTTCCAATGAAGCGGGCTCAAACGTATCTCCCTCACGATAGGTTCGATCGATCGTCATGCCGGTGATCATATTTTTAAGTTTGGTCCGGTAAAGGGCCTGGCCCTTGCCAGGTTTGGAGAATTCAAACGCCGTAACGATGTAGGGGTCATTATCGATTGCGACCTTCAACCCCTTTTTTAAATCCGAAGCCGTATACATAATTCATCCTTCCCTTTCCATAAACCACGAATAGAACGAATGACATGTTCAAAAATCATAAAAGAACCGATTGCGAATCCGCTCAGCCATAAACCTTGCCAGTGATTGGATGGCCGCCGCCTTATTCGATTCGCTGACGAGAATATTGTTGGAGGTGCGATACACCCTGCTGTCGGAAAGATCCTTCTCCACCCAGAGGATCTCTCCGGTCTTCTTCCTTAAGGTCAAATCGATGACCACCGTAGTCTGGTATTCGAGGGCGATTCCGGATCGGTCATAGGAGACCGAATAGATCTGAAAGGACTTGATCACTCCCTCCAGAACCGAATCTGCCTCATTCCGTCCCGCCACCTTCACCCTCCGGTCCTGAATAAACTCTCTTAAAAAACCCTGTGTGAAAGGGACCTCAATGCCAGGCTCAAAGGTCTGGTTGACAAAGGTGGGAACGGCAAGAGAGGTAATGCCAGGAGGAAGGTGCGTCTCCTTGCCTACCATCTGGTAACCACAACCTGTTGCCAACAAAAACACACTTTGCAACACCAATAACTTCCTAATTATACTTAACATAAGTGGGTACGCTCTAAATTCGAAGCACGAAATCCGAAATTCGAAACAATATCAAATGACCAAAATTTAAATGTTTTAAACAAAAAAGTTTAGAGAATTCGGATATTTTAAATTCGGATTTGTTTCGGATTTCGATATTCGTATTTCGAATTTTCTAACAAACAATATTGACCAGTTTCTGAGGCACGAGGATCACCCGTTTGATCGCTTTGCCCTCAACCAGTTTTTGAATCCTCTCGCTCTTCAAGGCCCAGGCCTTGATCTCTTCCTCTCCATAAAAGGCGGGCACCGTGATGCGGTCTCTCACTTTTCCATTGACCTGGACAACGATCAAAACCTCATCCTCCAGAACCGCCTCCGGATCATAATCAGGCCAGGCCCTCTTAACGACGAACTCCTTATTCCCCAAAGCCTCCCAAAGTTCCTCGGCGAAGTGAGGAACGAATGGCGAAAGCAGAATCATGGTCGTCTCAATCGCCTCCTTCATCAAGCTCCTTGAGGTTTCATCATCCAGGTCCTTGACCTCCGAGGCATAGATCTCGTTGACCAGTTCCATGATCGCGCTGATGGCCGTGTTGAAATGAAATCGCTCGATATCCTCTGTCACCTTCTTGATCGTCTTATGGGTCTTCTGACGAAGGAGCTTTGCATCACCCTCTGCCGGAGTTCCAAAAGGAGGGGAAGCCACATTCCGGAGTCTGGAATTCTGCTCAAAAAAGAGTCTCCAGACCCGGTTAAGAAAACGGAAGGAACCCTCCACCCCTTGATCGCTCCAGTCCAGATCCTTCTCGGGCGGAGCGGCAAAGAGGCAGAAGATCCTTGCAGTATCGGCGCCATACTTTTCGACCAGATACTCAGGATCGACGACGTTCCGCTTCGACTTTGACATCTTCTCAAGCCTTCCCACTGTAATCTGAACGCCACACTTGCGACAGCGAAAACCTTCTCCCTCCCTTTCCACCTCATCGGGGAAGAGATATCCATCCCTGGGACACTCGAGAACCTCTTTGCAGACCATCCCCTGAGTGAGGAGATTGGTAAAGGGCTCTTCGACGCTCAGCCACCCCATCTCCTTCAGGACACGGGTGAAGAACCGTGAATAGAGGAGATGGAGAATCGCATGTTCAATGCCGCCGATATATTGATCCACAGGCATCCAGTAATCGACCCTCTTCCTATCAAGCGGTCCCTCGTGATAGTCAGGGCAGGCAAACCGGTCAAAATACCATGAGGATTCGACAAAGGTGTCCATGGTATCCGTCTCCCTGCAACCCGCTCCGCCGCATTTCGGACATCTCACCTCCACAAACTCCTTTGCGCCTACCAGAGGCGATTCCCCCATGCCGGTCACTTCCACATTGGACGGAAGGACGACAGGAAGGTCTCTTTCCGGAACAGGAACAGTTCCGCACTTTTCACAGTAGATAATGGGAATGGGCGCTCCCCAGTAGCGCTGTCTCGAAATCCCCCAGTCCCTTAACCGGTAACTGATCTTCTTGCCGCCCAATCCTTTCTCCTCGAGATGCTTCGCGATCGCCTCCCTCGCCTTCAGGCTGCCCATTCCATTAAACTTCCCTGAGTTGACTAAAAAACCTTCTCCCTCATAGGCTTCGGTCATCGTTTCTCCATTCAGGATTTGATCTGCCGGTTGAATGACAACGATGAGGGGAAGCCCATACTGCTTGGCAAATTCGAAATCTCTCTGGTCATGTGTGGGAACAGCCATCACTGCGCCCGTCCCATATTCCATCAGGACAAAGTTGGCAACGAAGATGGGCATCCTCGCCTCTGTCATCGGGTTGAGGCAATAGCCCCCCGTGAAAACACCCTCCTTCTCCGTCGTGGGAGCCGTCCTTTTCATCCGGTCCTGCCGTTTCATTTTCTCGACAAAGTCCCTTACCGTTTTCTCCTGAGAGGTCCCCTTTGAAAGGGTGAGGGCCAGCGGATGTTCCGGAGCAAGGCTCATAAAGGTGGCGCCGAAGACTGTGTCCTGCCGGGTGGTGAAAACCTTAATCGCTTCCTTCGAATTCTCCAATGGGAAAAGGATCTCCGCGCCGATCGATTTTCCGATCCAGTTCCTCTGCATCGTGAGGACCCGCTCCGGCCATCCGGGAAGTTTCTCGCACCATTCCAGCAGGTCCTCCGCATAATCCGTGATCTTGAAGAACCACTGCTCCAGTTCCTTCTGTGTGACACCCGGGTCATCGGCATGGCCCCGCCAGCAGGTCCCATCAGCCATCACCTGCTCATTGGCCAGAACGGTCTTGCAGATCTCACACCAGTTGACCGTGGACCGTCTCTTATAGGCCAGCCCCTTCTCATACATCTTCAGGAAGAAGAGCTGTTCCCATTGGTAATACGAGGCATCGCATGTGGCAAATTCCCGATCCCAGTCATAACTGAAGCCCATTCGCTTCAACTGCCTCTTCATATACTCGATATTCTCATACGTCCATTTGGCGGGATGGACGCCATGTTCGATGGCCGCATTCTCCGCAGGCATGCCAAACGCATCCCAGGCCATGGGATGAAGGACATTAAACCCCTTCATCTTCTTGTAACGGGCAACCACGTCGCCGATGGAGTAATTCCGGACATGGCCCATATGGATCTTGCCCGATGGATAAGGAAACATCTCAAGAAGGTAATACTTCTTCCTGTTCTCATCCTCCGTCACCTTAAAAAGCTTCTGATCCTCCCAGACCCTCTGCCACTTCTCTTCGATCTCTTTCGGGTTATATTTCTGGTTCATGCCCTTCTCCACTTGATCATCCCTCGCCCCTCGTCTCTCGCCCATCGTATAGGGGTCATCCTCTCATCATCCTCCGGATTCTTAGCCTTAACGCGTTGAGTTTGATAAATCCCTCCGCATCCTTCTGGTTGTAAACAGCATCCTTCTCGAAGGTTGCAAACGCCCCATGATAGAGGGACTTCTCTGACTTACGCCCGATCACCGTGCAATTCCCTTTGTAAAGCTTGAGGCGAACCGTGCCCGTCACATCTTTCTGCATCTCATCGACTGCGTTCTTCAGGACTTCCATCTCCGGCGAAAACCAGTAGCCATAGTAGATGAGTTCAGAAATCTTCGGGATTAGACTGTCTTTGAGGTGCATCACCTCTCTGTCCATTGTGATCGATTCGATTGCCCGGTGAGCAACATGGAGAATCGACCCTCCCGGGGTTTCATAAACCCCTCTGGCTTTCATCCCGACATAGCGATTTTCGACCATATCCACCCGGCCGATCCCATTTTTGCCTCCAAGCTCATTCAGCCGAGCCAACAGGTTTGCGGGCGAGAGGGATTTGCCATCCACACGGACCGGGATCCCGTCCTCGAAGTCGATTTCAACTATGGTGGGACGGTCTGGCGCCTTTTCAGGAGAGACGGAAAGCAGGAACATATCTTCCGGCGGCTCAGACCATGGATCCTCGAGAATCCCGCCCTCGAAACTGATGTGCAAAAGGTTTCGGTCTGTTGAGTAAGGCTTCTCCTTGCTCACCGGAATGGGTATGCCATTGTCCCGGGCATAAGTCATCAACTCCTCGCGCGATTTGAATTCCCATTGTCTCCAGGGCGAAATAACCTTGATATAGGGATTGAGGGCGTAATAGGTCAGCTCAAATCGCACCTGGTCATTCCCTTTGCCGGTTGAGCCATGAGCCACAGCATCGGCCCCCTCGATCTGTGCAATCTCAACCTGCCTCTTTGCGATCAGGGGCCTTGCAATGGAAGTCCCCATCAGGTAGGTCCCCTCATAGACAGCATTGGCCTTTAACGCCGGAAAGACATAATCCCTTACAAACTCCTCCCGGAGATCTTCGATATAGACCTTGCTCGCACCCGTTGAGATCGCCTTCTCCTCCAGATGGTCCAGTTCTTCTGCCTGCCCGACATCCGCAGTAAAGGCAATCACCTCGCATCCGAACTCATTCTTCAGCCACTTCAGAATGATAGAAGTATCCAGTCCCCCGGAATACGCCAGAACCACCTTTTTAACTTCACCCTTCATAAAACCCCCTTCTATTTCGGAATTCGGAATTTTAATTCCGCACCTGCGGCAGGCACAATCCGCATTCCGCAATTAAGTTACGCCCTCAAACACTTCTTCCAGCGCAGATATCATCCGATCCACTTCCCCTTCGGTCACGATCAATGGGGGCAAAAACCGGAGGACATTGCCCGCAGTGCAATTGATGAGGAATCCCTTTTTCATCATCTTCTTGACGATCTCCGCTCCTTCGAATTTCAGTTCCATCCCAAGGATCAACCCTCTTCCTCGAACATCCTGAACGAAAGGAAATGTCTTCTTCACCTCCTCGAGTCTGGAGAGAAAATATTCTCCTACTCTCCGGCAATGATCCAGCATCCCTTCCTCCAAGATCGCACTCAGAGCAGCCACCCCTGCTGCCGTAGCCAACGGGTTTCCTCCGAAAGTCGAGGCATGATCTCCCGGCTCAAAGCTTTTTGCAATCTCGTCCCTGATCAACAGGGCTCCGATGGGAACTCCGCCGGCTAACGACTTGGCCACAGTGAGTAAGTCCGGTTTCATATCCTCATGTTCATAGGCAAAGAGTTTTCCAGTTCTTCCCATCCCCACCTGAACCTCATCCAGGATGAGGAGAATTCCCTTCTCATCGCAGATATCCCGTAGTCCTTTTAGATAACCCCCCGAAGGGATGTTCACCCCTCCTTCGCCCTGAATCGGCTCCAGCAGAACGGCACAGGTCTTGGCATCAATCGCCTCTCTCGCGGCCTTCAAGTCATTAAAAGGAACATAGTTAAAACCGGGCATGAGAGGCCCATAGCCTTTGTGATACTTTTTTTGAGCCGTGGCCGTCAAAGTGGCGAGTGTTCTTCCATGAAAGGAATTTTCCATGGTGATCACTTCGTATCGGTCCTCTCCGATCTTCTCCTTCGCATATTTTCTTGCGAGTTTCAGCGCTCCTTCATTGGCCTCTGCCCCGCTGTTGCAGAAAAAGACCTTGCCGGCAAAAGAGTGTTTACAGAGGAGAGAAGCCAGTTCGATCTGGGGTTCGATGTAGTAGAGATTGGAAACATGGATCAGTTTCTCCGCCTGAGCCTGAATCGCCTTAACCACTTTCGGATGACAATGGCCCAGATTGCAAACCGCCAGCCCCGCAAAAAAATCTAAGTATTCCTTACCGTTGAGATCCCAGACCTGCGTCCCCTTTCCCCTTACCAAAAGGATGGGGTAACGGTTATAGGTATGGGCAATATACTGTTCCGATAACATCATCAAGGTTTGAGAATCCATAAGCACCTCATAACAAGAAAATACGAAATCCGAATATCGAATTTCGAAACAAATTAAAAATTCAAATGTTCAAAATTTTAAACTCCCCGTTTTGGAATTGATATTTTAAAAAATTCGTGCTTGTTTCGGATTTCGTGCTTCGAATTTCGAATTTCATTCCTTCATGATCTGCGTCCCTATTCCCACATCCGTGAAAATTTCCAACAGGACGGCGTGCTCGACAGTCCCATTGATGATATGGGTTTTATTCACTCCGTCTTTTAGGGCATCGAGACAACAATTCACCTTCGGGATCATCCCTGAGGAGATGATCTTCTGCGAAATCAACTCCTTCGCCTGCTTGACATCAAGGGAGGGGATCAACTGTTTCTTCTCATCCATCACCCCTTCCACATCGGTCAACAGGATCAGCTTCTCAGCTTTTAGCGCCGAGGCAATCTTTCCTGCCACAAGATCGGCGTTGATATTATAGGTCTCGCCCTCTTCCCCCACGCCAACCGGTGCGATCACCGGAATAAAATTCTCTTTTTCCAGGGATTCGATCACTTCGGGATGGATCGCCTTCACCTCGCCCACCATCCCGATATCAATCATTTCAGGATCCTTATCCTTGCCGGCACTTCTCGTCAATTTCAACTTTTTGGCAAGGATGAGGCTTCCGTCCTTTCCGCTCAATCCGACCGCCTTTCCTCCCTGCTGATTGATCAGGGCGACGATCTCCTTGTTCACTTTTCCAGCAAGGACCATCTCCACCACATCCATCGTCTCCCTGTCCGTCACCCTCATCCCTTCCACAAACTCCGACTTCTTTCCCAATCGGGCCAGCATCTCACCAATCTGGGGACCGCCCCCGTGGACAACGACCGGGTTCAGGCCGATATATTTGAGAAGGATGACATCAAGAGCAAAACTTCTTTTGAGCCCCTCTTCCTCCATGGCGCTTCCTCCATATTTGATCACAATGGTCTTGTTATAAAACCGCCGAATATAAGGAAGCGCTTCCACGAGCACCTTAGCTTTATCGATTGGGTTTTCCATGATTTGTACCCTCTTTATTTAAAATGTTGAGAATTGATTGCGGAATGTCGATTGCGGATTGTGGAGGGAAAAAGTAAAATTCGAAATCCGCATTCCGAAATCCGAAATCGTCATAGGATAAACCGGCTCAGATCCTCATCCTCGACAAAATCCTTCAGTTTTTCTCTCACATACTTGGCATCGATCACCATCGTCTTCCCGCTCATCTCGGGTGCGTCGAACGAAATCTCATCCAGCAACCTCTCCATGATGGTATAGAGGCGTCTGGCGCCGATGTTCTCCGTTCTCTCATTGATGAGGGCTGCCATCTCCGAAATCTCCTCAATGGCATCCCTTTCGTACTTCAGCCCCACCGACTCTGTCTCCATCAGGGCGGTATACTGCTTGATCAGGGCATTCTCCGGCTCTGTAAGAATCCGGATCAAATCCTCCTTCTTTAGCGAATCGAGTTCCACCCGGATCGGAAACCTTCCCTGAAGCTCGGGAATGAGGTCCGAGGGTTTTGAAACATGGAAGGCCCCGGCTGCGATGAAGAGGATATGGTCGGTCTTGACCACTCCATATTTCGTCGACACAGTCGTCCCCTCCACAATAGGCAGAAGATCTCTCTGAACCCCTTCTCTTGAGATATCCGGCCCATAAGTGGACTCCCTTCCGGCGATCTTGTCTATTTCGTCAAGAAAGATAATGCCGGACTGTTCCACCCGGTCAATGGCCTGCTTGATCACCGTATCCATATCAATCAACCTCTGGGCCTCCTCCTGAGAGAGAACCTGGAGAGCCTCCGGGACCTTCACCTTTCTCTGCTTCTTCTTTTTTGGGAAGAGGCTCCCGAACATCTCTTTGATGTTGATATCCATCTCCTCCATTCCCGAAGCGGTGAAGATCTCCACCATGGGCAAATTCCGGTCCATCACCTCGACTTCCACATACTTTTCGTTTAACTTTCCCGTTCTCAGCAGCTTCCGGAGTTTTTCCCGCGTCTCTTTCGAATCCTCACCCTCTTTCGGAACACCTTTCCTTGATGTCGGAAGAAGCAGGTCCAAGAGCCTCTCTTCGGCAATCTCCTCCGCCTTCTGCTGGACCTTTCGGGTCTCTTCAGCCTTGACCATGTTCACCGCCTGATCGGTCAGGTCACGGACCATGGACTCCACATCCCTGCCCACATAACCCACCTCTGTAAATTTCGAGGCTTCAATCTTCAGAAAAGGAGCCTGGGCCAGCCTGGCCAACCTCCGCGCGATCTCTGTCTTTCCAACCCCTGTGGGGCCGATCATAATGATGTTTTTTGGCGCAATCTCGTCCCGGAGAGGCTCGGGGATCTGCTGCCGTCTCCAGCGGTTCCTCAGCGCAATGGCGACAGAGCGTTTGGCGTCCTTCTGTCCGATGATATACTTATCCAGCTCCAAAACGATTTCCCGTGGCGTAAAGGTTTTATTCATAGCTCCTCAAGGATGATACGGTCATTGGTGTAGATGCAGATCGAGGCCGCAATCTTCATCGCCTCCTCGGCAATGGCTCTCGCATCCAATTCTGAGAACTGGATCAGGGCTTTGGCCGCGGCATGGGCATAAGGGCCGCCGCTCCCGATGGCCGTCACCCCGTCGTCCGGTTCAATGACATCTCCGTTGCCGGAGATCACCAGGGAATGCTCTTTGTCCGCAATGATGAGCAGGGCTTCGAGCCTCCTCAGTATCCGGTCGGTCCTCCAATCCTTGGCCAACTCCACTGCCGCCCTGAGCAGGTTCCCGTTATACTGCTCCAACTTCTCCTCAAACTTGGCAAAGAGAGTGAAGGCATCTGCTGTGGCGCCTGCAAACCCGGCAAGGACCCTGTCCTGATAGATCCTTCGAACCTTTCTCGCTGTGTGCTTCATCACGGTATGCTCAAGGGTGACCTGCCCGTCCCCTGCCATAACCACCTTCCCTTTATGACGAACACATAGAATCGTCGTCCCTTTTATATTAACCATCGCATCCCCCTCTTGCCGTCTCATCGTCCATCGTCCATTGTTCATCGTTCATTGTTCATCGTCCCTCGTCCCTCGTCTATCGTCTCTCGTCTTTCGTCTCTCGTCTTTCGTCTCTCGTTTACTTCTTCCTTGGCTTACTAAAACTCCTCGGGTGCGCCTTATCGTAAACCTCCATCAACTTGCCCGGGCTGAGATGGATATACCTCTGGGTTGTGGAGAGGCTGGCATGCCCCAGCATCTCCTGAATTTCCCGGATATCTGCCCCCCCATCCAGAAGATGTGTGGCAAAGCTATGGCGCAGGCTATGAGGACTCACCTTTCGGACAATGCCCGAAGCCCTCGTATACTTCTTGATCAGTCTTCCAACGCTTCGGCTGGTCAGTCTTCCTCCCCTCAGGTTGACGAAGAGGGGGGCTTCGCCCTCCGGATCTCCTCTCTGATCCAAATAAACCCTGAGCGCCTCCACAGCCTTATTTCCAATGGGGACAATCCGTTCCTTTCTACCCTTCCCCATAACCCTTACGATCCCCAGATGGAGATCCAGATGCTTTAAATTGAGCCCCACCAGTTCTCCCACTCTCAATCCGCTCGAATAGAGAAGCTCCAGGATGGCACGGTCCCTCAAACCGCTCTTCTTCGCCTTTGCCTCGGAGACCTTCTTTAAAGGCCTATCAGGTGATTCCATGAGCCGGAAAGCCTCATCCACGGTAAGGGTGGCAGGCAGAGGTTTTTCCACCTTGGGCGTCGAGACCGCCTTGGCCGGATTGGAAGAAACCAGTTTTTCCCTCACCAGATATCTGAAAAACGATCGGAGAGTGGAAACCTTTCTCGCAATCGAACTCTTTTTATTCTTTCGATGAAGAACGCTGAGGTATTTCCGGATGACGATCCGGTCCACCTTCTCCCATTCCGGCCTTCCCAACGGGGAAAAAACCTCATCCTGACTCTTTAAAAAATTCTCAAATTCGTTTAGGTCTACCTGATAGCATCGGCAGGTGTGGGGAGAGGCATTCCTCTCTCCAGAAAGATAATGAATAAATTGTTGGATGAAGTCATCCTGCCCTTTTGAAATCGCCCCCATTCTACCTGCCTGAAATGACGTAACTTACAAAAAGGTTGCTGAAAGCATTTTTATAACACAAATTCTTAATTTATCAATAGGATTTTAATGCAACCCATCAATTTTCTTTCACTTTTTATGCGAGCGAAAATTAATATTCATGCGCTTATTTTCTCATTGACATTTTAAACCATTTTTGTATAAACTTCATAACACAAACACTATCTTTTAAGAAAAGGAGGTGAGAGGGATGGCAGAGCCAAGGGTTGCAAGGGTAACAGAAATTATTTCAGGTTCTCCGAAGGGGTTTGATGAAGCCGTTAAGATCGGGTTTGCAAGGGCAACAAAAACCTTGAGGGGAATTACAGGACTGCGAGTGGTTGACTTTCGTGTGGCTGTTGAGAATTCAAAAATTACTGAATACCGTGTAAGAATGGAGGTTATCTTCGTCCTCGAAACATAAGGAGGCCATTTTTTAAAAAAAACCCTATCCCTTTTCGAGTCGAATCTCCTCATTAGGGATAGGGCTATTTTTTTACGAGCTTCGCCCTATTTCAGTCGTAACCTCTCCTTCATAACAGTTGTTAATTCCTCCTGATCAATCGTTGCGGTTCCCACCTTTCCTACCACAATTCCGGCTGCATGATTGGCCAGTTCCGCCGCCCTTCTGATGCCGGCTCCCGCTCCTAATGCAAGAGCCATCGTCCCGATTACCGTATCTCCGGCGCCGGTCACATCATAAACCTCCCTTGCCTCTGTCGGCACAAGACAAGGTTTCTGATGGGGTTCAAAAATGGCCATCCCGTCCTCTCCCCGTGTGATCACCAGCGCTTCGCACTTCAACCTTTTCAAAAGAATCCTGCCCGCCCTATTTAAAGATGCCTCATCCGTGATAGAAATCCTCGAAGCCGAACTTGCCTCCCCTGTATTGGGTGTCACGACGGTCGCCCCTCTGTAAAAAAAGAAATTCTTTATCTTCGGATCGACCATCACAAACTTCCCTGTCTGCCGTGCTTCCCGAATGACGTCTTGAACCAGGCCCCTTGTCAGAAGACCTTTTCCGTAATCGGAAAGGATGACTCCATCAAAACTCTTTATATTCCGCTTCAAATATTCAGAGAGACTTCTAATCGTGGAGAGCTTCGGGTGTCGGGTCGTCTCACGATCGATGCGGACTAATTGCTGGTGGTGGGCGATGATCCGGGTCTTGACCGTCGTCTGTCTTGCTGGCTCAATCGATACTCCGCTTCGTTCAATTCCCATCTCGCTCAGTCTTTTAAGCACCTTCTGGCCCATCTCATCATCGCCTATAACACCGCAAAGGGAAGCTTTCCCCCCGAGGGAATGGATATTATTCACCACATTGGCTGCCCCTCCGAGGAGAAAGGTCTCCTTCTCCACCACCACCACCGGAACAGGAGCCTCAGGCGAGATTCGGGAGACGTCTCCCCAGATGAACCGGTCCAACATGATATCACCCAAGACCAAAATCCTGACCCCTGAAAACCTTTTGATAATCCTCTCGAACATCGACTTCTCCCTTTTAAATTGTCAATGATAATAGCTAACCAAAAATATTTGAAATTTCTCAGTCTTGTCATCCTGAACTTGTTGATTCACATTCGTTCATCACTTTGTGCCAGGATCTCACCCTTTGTACAAAACGAGATGCTGAACCAAGTTCAGACAACAGTAGGGTTTAAGATGTTAGAGATGAATTCACAGCCTAATTGAGTATTGGTAATTGACTATTGATCATTTCATGTTTTTAAAGAATTCCACCGTTCTTCTAAGCCCCTCCTCAATTCTGACCCTCGGATCATAATTCAATATCGCTTTCCCCCGTTTGGTGTCGGCAAGAGAGTGCCTCACATCTCCTTTCCTCGGTTCCTCATAGAGAGGCAATATATGCGAACCAATAACATCCTGAAGAATTTTTAACAACTGATTTAAAGATACCCTCCTGCCACAGGCGACATTGACCACCTCCCCCTGAGTTCGCTCTGCATCCATCGCCAGAAGATTGGCGTGGACCACATTGTCGATATACGTGAAGTCCCGGGACTGTTCTCCATCGCCGAAGATGACCGGAGGACGATCCGAGATCAGGGCATCGATAAACTTCGGGATGACAGCGGAATAAATGGAATTGGGATCCTGTTTCGGACCAAAAATGTTGAAATATCTCAGCGAGATCGTCTCCAACCCGTAAAGTTGAAAAAAGAGCCGGCAATACTGCTCTCCGATAAACTTCTGCAATGCATAAGGCGAAAGGGGATTGGGAACCATCTCCTCTTTCTTGGGCAGGGTAGGAGTATCCCCATAGGCTGAAGAGGAGGCCGCATAGATCACCCGTCTCACCCCTGCGTCTCTTGCCGCAATGAGAAGATTTAAGGTCCCCCCCGTATTCACAGAATGGGAGGTCAGGGGATCCTCAACCGAACGCTGGACCGATGGAAGGGCCGCCTGATGAAAAACATATTCGATCCCCTCCACGGCCTTCTCGCAGGTGATCAGGTCACAGATGTCCCCTTCGATCATCTCAAGGAAGGGATAAGCCTCCTCAAAGACCAAATTCTCCCTCTTCCCCGTCGATAAATTATCGAGCACGCGAACCCGATGACCCGCCTTGAGCAATGCCTCCGTCAGATTCGACCCAATAAACCCCGCTCCTCCGGTCACCAATACCTTCGCCATCCCTTGTTCCTTTCTGGTTTATTCTTTCTCGAATCATTTCATTTTACAACATCTTATTCAAATCCTCTTCAACGAATCAAGCCTAAAAAGAAATCTCTCTTAATGCCTCACTCTTCCATGGATTCTCTCCGAGATCCGGTGGGGATTCTGGAGAAAATCTTATAGCGGATACCTCAACTTGTTGGCAAACTAAAAGGATGATCCCGTATATCAAGGGTGATTCTACAAATGGACAATGTTACCCTTACCCTTAAAAATATGAACCATCCGCTTGATAAGATTTTCGGAGGAATTCCTGCCGGATCTCGGAGCTCCCCGACGCTTCAGCGAGGCATTACGATCCTTCCCTTTGACCTTTGCTCTTTTATCTACCTTTTCGGCTGTAAAGGGCAAAATAGAAAAAATAACGCTCCATCTCCTGTAATTGAGAGTGATATTCCTCCCCGCCCAGAACCGCGTCACAAAAAACCTCATGTAACCGGGTAATTTCTTTTAGCCGATGACGCCACCTTGCATCAGACATCGTCAAATAGAAAAGCTCCAATGCCCTTTCCACGGCAGACCAGAAGAGTTTCTCATCTCTCCCCTGCCATCGAACGGCCCTGCCGATCTCGCTTCCGATATTCGCGAATTGCTCCGCCAAGGAAAGTTTCTGCCATCTACCGTTAGATAACTCTTTGTGTTGGAAATCCATTTCAGGTCTTGATGAACCTTTCTACAATTTCCTTGACCCTCTTTTGAATCTGAGGGATCTCTATTCCCCTCGACCGATTACCCTGTGACGGCTTTAAATTAATGACAGAATCAAACTCAATAAATTCCTCATCTTTCTTTTGTGGATAGAGATTAATTCCCCAGAGATGTTCCTGCTTCGAACCTGAACTTAAAAGAATGGCTTCTTCATCGGCGTGCAACTCTCCCCCAACAGCCATAATTTCCTTTTCGATATCCACCACTCCCTTCACCATATCCCCAAAGCCCTCTTCTCCTATCCTTATTAATTCTTTTATATCAATATTTTTTTCAACTATTTTTGCTTTCATCCTTTATTTCCTTTTTTATCCATCAATTTCGCAGCCTTTTTCAAGAAGAAATTCTGCAAGATTATTTCCAGCTGGCCCCGTAACACCTATCATTTGTGGCATTCACCCTTCTGATAGATTTTCAAAAAAATTTGCAGTCTTTGGAAGGCAGGGAGAAATATTTCCCTTCGAGATGTAAAAGGGAGTTCTTCCTATCTTGCATATGGGGACGGAAAGACTAAGAGAATGAACGGCTTTCAGTGTTGTAGCGCTCTTGCCAAAACCATCGATACCGATGATGGAAATACGAACAGGCTCCATCTAAATAACCCTTTTATAAACAATGACCCCATCCATCCCCTTGCCTTCAAACCGATGGAGTTCAATAAAATCTCTTTTGATCATCTCAGCCACCTCAGGATCATGGATGGTTTCTCTCTCCCGAATGACTAAATAGAGAATATTACGCTCCCTCATCAAACCCATCACCTTTTCTATCCTCTCTTTATCTAAAACGATACGCTCAAAGCTTCCATCCGCATAGTAGGCCACACGAGGGATCGTTGTAAATAATATTTGCCCCTTCCCGATCTGATTCTTTATCCAATTCCCTGCCCATTTTTCGGGTAAACGTTCGTATCGTTGAGGCTTTAGGGTCTTTGGAAGGATTACGGAAAATATCAGGACGAATAGTATGGTCCAGACAATCATAGACTCTTTTTTCGACCACACCTTCAAAAATAAACGAGAGGAGACAATCTTGTTACAAACCCAATGATGGATAACGACAAAACCCTCTCCGACCCAATAAATCGAAAATAGCACCAACGGCAAGACATGTCTTCCGCTAAAATAAACTGCTGGATTCGTCCCTCTCTCGCCCCATTCCGTGATATTGAGAACGAGCAGGAATAAAACCACATAATGAAGTATACAAAATAAGAGAAGAAAACCCTCGCCCCCCTTGAAAAGGGAAGACCTCCTTTTCCACAAACCGACAACCAGTAGGAAGATATACAGGGAATGGTATCTTGAGAAAATCTCAGCGTTTAATTTCTGAAGGGTGAAGAGGACTCTATCGATCAATGAAATTTCGCCTGCCGAGCCTGACAAACCCAGAAACCAGGCAATGGTCTTCGCTCTGCTCAGCGTCCAAACGCCCGTCGTCTCCCTTAAATGGAGGAGGTAGGGAAGGAAAAAGAGGAATGATGATAAGACCAGAAGAAAAATGACTTTCCATCTATCCCCCGGTGTATTAAATCTTTTAAAGAAGAGTATGTAAAGGAAAACAACAATAAGGATTCCTACCCCATCAGGCCTCACAAGATAAGCGAGGACCGAAAGGAGTGGAATAAACAGATAGGGATACCGCCTCTCGCCTTGGATCGTCCTCCACGCAAACCAGAGACCGCCCGCAAGAAAGAAGAGGTAGGTGGCCTCTTTGAGCACATCTGCCGAAAATCTACGGATATAAGGGTGAATGGCCAAGAAAAGGGTGGACAGAAAAGCGATCTTTTGGTCAAATATTCTTTTCCCAAGGAAATAAACCGGAAAGATCAATAATATTCCGAATAAGGTGGAAATGAGTTTTCCCGCCAGCTCAAAATCACCGATCCATGTATAAACAAAGGCGATGATAAAAGAATAAAAAGGTTGCTGGTTATGGCTGAGCGCTTTCCCGTAAAGGCCCGATACAAAGTCCTTCGCAATCGGTATATATTGGAAAGCGCCGTCCAGGGAAACGACATAGGTTCGAAAAAAGAGATAGATGCTTAAGAGGAGGGACGCCAGGAGGAGTATTGCCAGATCAACTCTTTCTCTCTTGATCATAAAAATATTTATTTCCAATTGCCCATTCGCCACTAATGAGCTGATTTATTAAAGAACCCTTTCCAAAGGGTCATGAGCAGGATTTTGAGATCAAAACCAATAGACCAATTCTGAATATAGTAGAGGTCGTACTCGATTCGTTTCTCCAGGGAGGTATTTCCTCGCAATCCATTCACCTGGGCCCATCCGGTGATTCCGGCCTTGATCTTGTGCCGGAGCATGTAAAAAGGAACTTTGATTTTAAATTCTTCAACAAAAAAAGGCCGTTCCGGTCTTGGCCCTACCAGGCTCATCTCTCCTTGAATCACATTGATGAGTTGGGGAAGCTCATCCAAACTGGTTTTTCTTAAAAAAGCACCCATTTTGGTTCTTCTTGGATCGTTTTCTTTTACCCAGACAGGACCTGTTTCTTTCTCCGCATCGACTCTCATCGTCCTGAATTTCAGCATTTCAAAGGTGTGGCCATCCATGCCCACGCGTTCCTGCCTGTAAAGAACAGGCCCTTTTGAGGTCAATTTGATCAATAGAGCAATGAGAGCCATTAAGGGCGATGCCATCGCCAGAATCAGGCTTCCGAACCCCAGATCAAAAGCCCTTTTAAAAACACTGTTCCATCCGTAGAGAGGTGAACTCTGAAGGCTCACGATCGGGAGGCCGTCCAATTCGTCCACCCCCCCTCTTAATCCAAGAAACTCATAGGCTCCCGGGATGACTTTTATATCGGCCGAATGGCCACGAAGTTCATTGATGATGTCTCCGAGATGATCGTACTCATAAATGGGAAGGGCGATAAAAAAGATGTCTGGCTTCTTTTCTTTCAGAATATGTTCGAGGTCTCTGTAGGCGCCCAGGACAGGAATATTACTAACCCTCTGCCCCACCTCCTCTTGATTTCTTGTTAAATACCCGATGACCTGAATTCCCATCTCCGGGTGAAGCTCGACCTTTTCCAGAATCTTTTTTCCAAGAAGTCCGGTCCCTGCAATGAGGGCGTATCGCTGGTTGTATCCACGCTTTCGAAGAATCTTCAAGGTTTTTCTGTAAAGAATCCTTATGATCATAAGTCCGAAAAGCGCGATCGCCCAGAAGTACAGGAAGGCCAGGCGGGAAAACTCAAATCTTCTCAAGAGATAAATGATCCCGATTAAAATGATCAAAGCGAAGCTTAGACTTTTCACTATATCGAACGTCTCATGTAAAAGATGGCTGATTCTTCTGGGTCGATAGAGATGAATCTTTTTCGAAACCCATCCCCATATCAGACAGAGGGGAAGAACGAACTCAAGGTAGGTGGAAAGAGGAGGGGTTCCCAATATTGGAGGCGAGATCAGGTTTGTATAAAATCTTAAATAATAAGAAAGAACCCAGGCCAACGAAAGGGCAACCAGGTCCGAGATAAAAAAAAGAGATTTGAAAAATTGAGCATGTTTTTTTAACATGACGACCCCATCTTTCTCAAAAGGTTCTCTTTAATCTTTTCCTTAAAAATATCCCGGTCCCATTGAAGGACATGGTTTCTGATGGTAACAGGATCGAAGTCCCTTTCGAGTCGGGTAAACCTTTCCACCCCATCGATCAGTGAATCAACAGTGGGTTCATGGAAAAATAGACCGGTTGGATCCCGTCCCTCCTCTGGGGAATGTGGAATCATTGTTTCCAACACCCCTCCCCGGCCATAAGCAATCACGGGTCTTCCGGAGGCCATTGCCTCTAAAGGAACGATCCCGAAATCCTCCTCGCCTGGGAAGATCAGGGCTCTGCATTTCGAATAACAATCCTCCACAACCGGATCGGGTTGCCATCCTAAAAATTCGATGTTCGACTTTGCGATGGACTTCAGCCTTTTTCCTTCCTGTCCCGTTCCAATGATTTTTAAAGAATACCCCAAACGATTAAACGCTTCAATGGCCAGATGGATCCCCTTATAAGGGGCAAAGGAGGAGACGATGAGGAAAAAATCCTTTTGTCCTTCCCGGAGGCGAAACCGGTTGGTCTCCACCGGAGGGTGGATGATCTCTGCTTCCCTGCGATAATATTTTTTAACCCGATTCTTCACATGGTTTGAGATACAGAGAAAATAGTCGACCCTCCCGCTTGAGGTCACATCCCACATTCTTAAATAATGAATGAAAAAGGGGATGATTCCGCTTCTGCTTTCCCCGAAATACTCACCGTACATATCCCACGCATATCGCATCGGAGTAAGAGTGTAAGAGATGTGGAGTCCATCCGGCGGCGGAATAACGCCTTTGGCCACGCAATGGCTGCAGCTCAGAATGAGGTCGTATCCTTTCAGGTTGAAACGCTCCACCGCCATTGGAAAGAGGGGGAGGTATCTCCTGTAACTCTTCTTTGTAAAAGGGAGGCGTTGGATAAAGGAGGTCTTGATGGACATCTTTCCGATAGCGGGTGAAACCGATCCGGGAATATGCAAAAGGGTATAGAGATCGGCCTCGGGAAAAAGCTCGCAGAAGATTTCAAGGCATCGCTCCCCTCCCCTCATGCCGGTGAGCCAGTCATGGATGATGGCCACTCTCATAGGTCCGCAACCTACCTTTTAAATAGCTTCAAATCGTTTTCGACCATCTCTTGAACAAGATCGACCAATCGGTACCGGAAATTCCATCCCAGCTTTGACATGGCTTTGGATGGATCGGCCACGAGATTATAAATTTCAGCGGGTCTGTGGAACTTCTCGTCCGTGACCACAAATTCCCTGTAATCCAATCCCAAATAATCAAAAGCGATCTCCACAACCTCCCTGACCGAATGGCTCTCACCGGTCCCGATCACGTAATCCTCGGGCGAATCGGCCTGGAGCATCATCCACATGGCTTTGACATAATCCTTCGCATGGCCCCAGTCCCTTCGGGCATCGAGATTTCCCAATCTCAGCTCCCGGATCAAACCCAACTTGATCTTTGCCGCATGGGAAGAAATTTTTCGCGTCACAAATTCAAAGCCCCGCCGGGGAGATTCATGATTGAAGAGGATGCCGTTGACGGCAAAAAGACCGTAGGCCTCCCGGTAATTCCTCCCCAGATGGTATCCGGTCAGCTTTGAAATGCCATATGAGGATCTCGGCCTGAAGGGGGTCGTCTCATTCTGGGGGGGAGGAGAGTTTCCAAACATCTCGCTCGAGGCGGCAAAATAGAACCGGCAGGAGGGTGCGATCTGTTTGATCGCTGAAAGGATGTGATGGCTCCCGTTGATATTCGTCATCAGCGTGGAAAACTCATCCTCAAAGGAGTAAGCCACAAAACTCTGTGCGGCGAGATGGTAACACTCATCGGGCATCACCTCCCTCGCCACATTGAAAATGCTCGGAAAACTCTCCACCGATCCTGGATGGATAACCATTCTGCCCAGGAGATGCATTATCCTCGACATCCGATGTTCCGGATCCTCAATGGCTGAGCGTCTGATGATCCCATGCACCTCGTATCCCTTCTCAAGAAGAAGCTCCGCCAGATAACTCCCATCCTGCCCTGTAATGCCGGTAATCAACGCTTTTTTCACTTTGAGTTCCGATATAAAAGATGGAGTTGGATGCCGTCTCGGCCTTTAAGCGTCTAAGACATCACGGATGATCCGAAGATATTGCCTAGCGGATTCTTCCCAGCTAAAGGCTTTTGCTCGCTGGAAGCCCCTCTGAATTAAATCCTGTCTCAGGGTCTTCTGATCGAGCAGGGTCTTCATGGCTTCCGTAATGCTCTCGATCTGATAAGGATCGACATAACAAGCTGCATCGCCGCATACTTCAGGGAGGCTCGATGTATTCGAAACGACCACAGGGCAACCGCACGCCATCGCCTCAACAGGCGGAAGTCCGAACCCTTCATAGAAAGAAGGATAGACGAGCATCAACGCCCTTTTATAAAGCCTCAACAGTTCATCGTCGGCGACATGCCCTTTAAAAATAATGTTTGCATTATGGCTTATTTTTTCTGAAATCTCCATAGACCTGAAGGACGGGTGCCAGGAGCCGGCGATGATCAGTTTTAAGCCTTTTGCCTTCAGCCGGGTAAAGGCTTCGATCAAACTTTGAATATTCTTTCTCGGATTAAAGGAACAGACAGAGAGGATGAAATCCTCTTTTTCCAAAAGGTTCTCCCCACCCGTAAAAGACTGACTGGGAGCATTGTATACAACGGCCACCTTTTCTTCAGGAACGCCGAGGAGACGGATGATCTCCTTTTTTGAAAACTCACTGACGGTTACTATCTTCAGGGAATGTCGGGCGATTCGAGGCGTCAAAAACCTGTAAAGATAAAAATACCTCCTTGAAAACCACTCGGGGTGTCTCAGGAAAGACAGATCATGGATGGTTACAATTTTTCTTGGATAGAAGGAAGGGGCGGAGTTGGTGAGATTGACCAGCAGGGGGTTGTTTCTCGCTCTCAGGTATCTGGGTAACTCAGCCTGTTCCCACAAATGACCGGTTAACCTGCCGTAAACAATTGGCTCGATCTGACCGGTCTCTTTTGGACCGATCTTCTTATATCCTGGCGAAACAAACACCGCCTCCGGGATCTGTTTTTGAATTTCTTGGGAGATTTCAATGGCGAATCGCTGGACTCCTGTTCTCGGCTGAGTCAAAAACCTCGAATTGACGACGAATTCCATGCCTCCCTCAGGTTTTCATATAATACCCCGGCCTTCTTTTCCCAGCTGTAATCATATAATTTTTCAAAAGAGATGTCTACTCTCCCTTTTTCTTTTTTCCATCCCCTATAAAGCCTCTCTATGGCCTGTTTTATTTCGTCAGGATGATCCGGGGTTGCAATCCCCATCTTTAAATCCTTTATGAGATCACCGGTCTTATCTAAGGTGTTATTTGTAATACATAGAATAGGTCTCCTCGATCCCAGATACTCATAAATTTTCCCCGGTATCTGAACGCCGTTCCGGTTCGAAAGATGAATCAACACATCGCTTTCCCTTTCGAGATGGAGTACCTTAAAATGGTCCATATAGCCAAGGAACTCACATTTCTCTCCGATGGCCTCGAAATCCTTTAAAAATCCTTCATTTCTCCCGATCAGCAAAAACCGGTAATCAAATTCCAGTTTCGAAAGGGCTTGAATCAGGTTAGAAGGGTTTCGGAAATCCCTGTAGAAGGTCCCGGCATAAGTCATGGTAAATATTTTGTTGCGGCTTTCCACATGCTTCCCTTCTCGTGACAACCCATAACTGAATCCCTGCGCAATGAGAACAATCTTTTTATCCCTGATAAAAGGATACTTCCTGTCTAAATGGTGGACCACCTGTGGATGGGTAAAGATCAACATGTCCGCCTTTTCATAGATCGATTTCTCAAAGCGGTTCTCAAAAAATAGTTTATGCCTGGGGGTATAAAGGGCGACATACGGATCTCCGAAATCGGCTATCCACTTTATTTTCGGGTGCTTCACCTTCAAATAAAGACCGAGAAGGCTGTCCACCCAGGGCTCATGGGAAGTAAGGATATAATGATATTTTTTAAGTTCGATATATTTTGCGATATATCGTAAAACCAGGGGAAACCATTCGGTCCTTATATCTCCGGGCAAGACGTGGCCGCCCAGTTTCCTGGCCCCCCAGTATAAGGATTTCAATATCTTGAACCTTGCCGATCTCCTTATCTTCTCATTGCCGTTGGCTTCAACTCCCATATCCCACTTCGCTCTAAGGGCGATATATTCCACTGGACCTGGAAATATCCTGAAAATCCGGATATTCTTGTGAAACGGCCATGCTTGCTTTTCAGGATGCTGGACAGTGAGAACATCGATTTCCATGCCCAGCTCGGAAAGGGCATTGGATAAATAGTACCATCTCAGGGATTGGGGATCTTGCAAGGGGGGGAAAGAATAGGCAATCAAGAGAATTTTCATTTAAGAGACCTTTGAAAGGATTTGAAGAATTCTTCCGGAGGCATTCCCATCCCCGTAAGGGTTGACTGCCCGTGCCATACGATCATAGGCCTCTTGATGAGTGAGGAGCTCAAGGGCATGTTGAATAATCTCTTCCCTGGAGGTTCCAACCACTCTCGCGGTGCCCGCATCAATTCCCTCCGTCCTTTCTGTAACGTCCCTTATAACGAGCACAGGCTTGCCGAGAGAGGGGGCTTCTTCCTGAACACCGCCTGAATCCGTCAGGATGAGGTAACTCTGATTCATCAACCACACAAAAGAGGGATAGTCCAGGGGCTCGATCAGGTGAATGTTGTAAAGTCCTCTCAAAATTTTTAGAACGGGTCTCCTAACATTCGGGTTCAGATGGACCGGATAAACAACCTCCACTTGATTCGTTTCGGCAATCGCTTTAATGGCCCGGCAGATGTTCTCAAAAGGTTTTCCGAAACTCTCCCGCCTGTGGCCTGTAACCAGGATGATCTTTTTATTAAAATCGATGGAATGAAAGGTTTTGAAATCCTCCGCATTTTTATTTAACACTTTGGTTAAACAGAGGAAAAGGGCATCGATGCTTGTATTTCCTACAACGAAAATCTTCTCTTCCGGCACCCCTTCCCTTAAAAGATTTTCCTTCGCTTTAAGGGTGGGAGCAAAATGGAGATCGGATAAATGGGTGGTCAGCACACGGTTCATCTCTTCAGGGAAAGGGGCATCCTTGTTAAAACTCCGGAGGCCGGCTTCGATATGGGCCACCTTGACCCGTTCGTAAAAAGCAGCCAGAGCGCCTACAAACGTGGTGGTCGTGTCTCCCTGAACGAGGAGCCAGTCAGGTCTGTAATCGGAAATCACCTTTTTAATGCCTTCTAAAGCTGTTAGGGTGATGTCGAACAGGTTCTGATCAGGTTTCATGATATTCAGATCAAAATCAGGCTTGATCTCGAAAAAACGAAGCACCTGATCGAGCATCTCCCTGTGCTGTGCTGTTACACAGACCTTTATATCAAATTCTCCGGAGGCCGTCAGGAACTCCCTTATTAAAGGGGCCATCTTGATCGCCTCGGGCCGTGTCCCAAAAAGAAAAAGAATTTTCATCAAACCAGAAGAAGATGATAGTGATTTTCCATCAGACAATAAACGTGGATGACCGCTCCATAGCGATGGTGGGCTGATTCAAGATAAGAAAGAAATTTCTCCCTATCCCTCGTGTTCCGAAAAACCACCTTTCTCTCGTTCCCGCGGGATGTCACATGGTAAAATGCCCCCGGAAACTCAACCCTTA
>Ga0194110_10000870_pt1 | contig 38959 bp, 35 predicted proteins | sample TA2Kig1200mmetaG_FD_146192 | JGI IMG/M metagenome (GOLD analysis project Ga0194110, IMG submission 146192) | Freshwater microbial communities from Lake Tanganyika, Tanzania - TA2015032 Kigoma Deep Cast 1200m | ecosystem: Environmental > Aquatic > Freshwater > Lake | place: Tanzania: Lake...
ACTCTCTCCATCATTCAGTCGACGAAAAGCAAGAGCGTTGAACGACTGCTACAAAAAGACGTCAAACGAATCGTTCAGAGAACGTACAGGAAAACTATTTTCTTCTTGACTGTTGCCTTTTCATAGATTGGCGCAACCACGCAGCGGTTTTTGGTGCTCAGAACGGCGCGCACGGAGCCGCTACCTGCCCGCCGGAGCCGTTGTTTGGCGAAGGCGGGTCAAAAGACCAACTCCTTGCGGCGGAGTGCGCACGCCAACCGCACCAAAAACCGTTGAGCGAACACTACTATTTGTTGAATCGAGCTTCAGCTCCGCCTTATCAAATGAGTGAGCGTCGTGGTTACGCCTGTTATGTGCAGTTGCCCGTTTCACTTTAGAAGGATAGCCTTTCGAGTAAGCGAGAGTGGTCCTGCCGACAGGTGATAGATGTAAACACCACTTGGAATGGAATAAGCGCTCCAGAGAAAAGAATGAGTTCCAGGATCGAGCTCTTGAGAAAAGAGGGTCATGATATATTGGCCAAGAGCATTGAAGATGCTCAGTGTCGTGATAGTTCTCCCGGGGATGGAAAATGTGAATCTGGTTTGCGTGTTAAAAGGATTGGGAAAGTTCTGATCTAGTACAAAGCCTGAGGGTGGATATTGCCTTTGGTGTGCTATCCAGCTGACCGTCGATTGAGTGGTCTTGTAGATTGTGCCATCGTCCATTCCAATGAGTACATGATCATTGCCGGTAATGATGAGAGCGCGCACACTCGAATGTGGAAGACCGTCATCGAGCGCGGACCAATGAAGGCCGTCATTGCGCGATCTGAAGACTCCCGGATCCCCGAAGCTGGTTTTCCATTTGCCCAGAAAGATCTCTCCTTCCGAGTTGATAGCGAAGTTAGAGATGTAGCCTCCGGGTTCAACAGCAACCCACGTAGAACCGCCATCGATAGACCTCCGAATGCTCCCTTGGTAGCCGTCAGCGAAGGCAGCAAGCAGCGTCCCAGACGTTGTTGTGGACAGAGAAATGAAAGCAGTGTAGCGTGGGAAGCTGAATGTCCTCGACCAGGTCACACCATTGTTGGTGGACTGGTAGAAGCCATCATTAGTAGAAGCATAGAGAATGCCATTACCTTGAGAGACAACCGAGTAAATATAACCCTCCTTTATTGAATTCCACGTGTTCCCTTGGTCGACTGAAAGATAGAGACCGTTTGAAGTACCGAGGAGGAGTTGAGAGCTCGAATCGATCAGAAAGGGTGTTGCGAATTCTTCTCGTAACAAGCCGGGTGCAGCAAGGATGGACCAGGAGGAATCTGTCGTTTTGCGACGAAAGATTCCCGACCACGTTGCGGCAAAGATGGTATTGTTAGGTGCTACCTGGAGTGAACGAACCACTGTATCGGATAAACCACCATTGAACGGTCTCCAGGTCAGGAGGCCGTCCGTGCTCTGGAAGACACCATGGGAAGTTCCGATGTAGATAGTGCCATTAGGTGCTTCGGCGAGTGCATAGACTACGCCAACACTAGGAGCGGGTATCTTGGTCCAGTAATTGCCTTGGGAAAGCGAGACGTTCTTGAAGGCAAGTACGATAGGCAGTAGCGCAAAAAAGGTTCGACTGCACACGTGAAACTCCATAAGGTCAAGGGCAATTGCGCCTAACGTTCCGCGGCACAACGCAGTGGTTTTTGGTGCTAGGAAAAATATCCTGCGACTGAACTGAGATAACCAAACCGCACCAAAAACCGTTGAGCGAACACAACTATTTGTCAAACGGAGCTCTACTATAGCCTTATCAAATGAGTGAGCGTCGTGGTTACGTCTGTTATGCGCCGCGCTCTGCTTATCTTGGGTTATGTAAGGATAGTCCAGCTTGTATTACGACGGAATTTATGTTCACAGGATTATTCACAAGTGTCTCGAGACCCCAGTTAATCCTTGCGCCAAACCTCAGCTGAAATTGTTGATTCATCTCGAACCGGAGTCCCAGTGCCAATAGCAGCGAGGGGACAACAGCGGATCGTTCCTGAATGCTCCGTTCCTCACCTGTGATGGTAGCAAGGTAAGTTCCTTTTGCACCTAGATTCCACGAAATACCAAGACCAAGAGTGATATCCGGAGAAACAGTGGTCGGCAACGCTGCTCGAACGCCAGTGGACAGGTTCAAGACGTGTTTGGTTGTGTTCGAGAGAGTAGTTGTATGATCACTGGGTCCGTGGTAGTTTGGAAAACGAGTATAATCAAACAAGGAGACGAAGTAGAAGGTAGGAGACAATTGGTATGCGACACCAGTTGCGACGTTGTGTCGCGGTTCCCAGCCCAAGCTCCCGCCGATGCCCCAGCCAACATCAAGAGAGTATGATACTCTATGTGAACAGTTTTGGGAATATGCTGAGAGAGACAGGATGATAATAGCAAGGACGCACGTGATGAGTCTCATTGAGATTGTGTCTCCATTCGTTTAGGCGAAGGTCTCGAAGATGCCGATGAACTGCCGTTCACCAGAGAATTCACACGTCTCGGGATAGAATTGGGGCGTGGTGCAGCAATATTTGTCTGCCCACCTTTTCACGAATCTTCTCAGCCAGCCTCGCAACCAAGCATGGTAACAGAAGCTTTCGAGATTATAGAAATTTGCAAGGGGTGCGTAAACCGAGACACGCGATTTTCCGAGATTGCTTGCGTGTCCTAAGAGGTTATTAAACTCGCCCTCATCTTGATGTAGGGAGATCCAAGGGATTTCAAATTGCCCACCGCAAAAACCCTGCATCCAATCCCACATTGGCCTTTGGTCTTCTGGAGCTACACCTGGACCAACGTATCCTAGGCAAGGAAATCCCTTGTAGTTTGTGTACGTCATAAGGTCAACGCGTGGCCTCATGTATTGGGCATCTGATGTCTCATCTCCGAGGATTGTCCTATACCAGTGGCACTGCTCACCAATGCCGTAACGGACGCCTCTCGCTCTGTAATAGTTCGAGATTGTCTCGATCTGCGTTTTGGACCACGGCGAAACCGTGAAAGGCTCATCGTTGTAGAAATAGCGCGTACCATTCGCGATTGCATTGTCAATCTCACTTCCTTGATAGTTATTAGGATCGACGGCAATCACCAGTTGAGGATACGAAAATCCTGCGGAGATAGCGCTTTGGATGTCGCTGATTCCAACGATGACTGCACTGAATCCCCATTTTGATTTCAGGAGGCCAATGTGTGGCTTAGCGGCTACATCAGGGCCCGCGCCGATTACTTTGCCAGGCTTGGGTTCGTAATGGTCTGTTTCTTCCCAATGACGCCAGATTGCGTATCTACCGTCAGCACAATATTCTGCCATAGAATTACCACTCCTTTCTGTGAGTATTATTGATGAGCAGAGCGTGGCGCATAACGTCTGGCGTAACCACGCCGTTGTTTTTGCCGCTATGCCTGCCCCGATGTATTTTCGGGGCTGGCGAATTGATGCGGCGACAGCCGCGTTCTCACGGTGACTTTTTCGACGCGGCTGGCGCTGCAAACCAAACACGCGGCAAAAACAATGGAGCATCCAAGTTCATGTTGTGAGCGACGTGGTTACGCCTGTTAGGCGTTCGTTGGCGCCGCCGGTTTTGCCATGGTTATCAATTTGCAAGGAGATTGATCGCCCTGGTCTTGTCAAAGTAGTAGATGGAGAGTTTGTTTCCATCTATGGAGTAAGAGGTTGCATTCTCCAAGGCTTGCATGAAATCATCTTCTCGAGATCCGGGAGACAAACCGCGTTTTGTTCCGCCCAACTTGGTGATTGACAGTGTACCGTTTTGTATGGTGTACCGCCCCCAGAGTTCATTATCTGCTTTTGCTGACAATGTGTCTGGGGAGATGAAGCGAACGACGAGAGCGACGGTGCCTGGAGCTGTGGTTGTTCCATCAATCTCGCGGAAGGACTCGACTACCCACTCAGGACCTACAAGACTGCCAGCTTTCTGATCACTGTTGGTTGTGTCTGCGCACGCCGAGAGTGTGAGTGGCAAGATGATGAGAACGAAAGAACGGATGGAAAAGAACATGTCATTGTCCTCCTCGATAAAGTCGAAACATAAGAATTGACTGGAAGAATAGGAACTCAGGACTCAATCACCTCACAAGAGACATATAGCGTGTTCGAGTGATGCCTTGGACTTTCAGTGTGTAGAAATAGACTCCACTCGGCTGATCGGTCGCGTCCCATACTGCTCGATGATAGCCAGTCTCCTTGACATCGTCGATCAGACGCGCAACCTCTCTCCCGAGGATGTTGTAGATTACCAAGGAAACGTGGACACGATCCCGTAAATTGAATTCGATTTCTGTTCGAGGACTAAATGGGTTTGGAAAGTTCTGTTTCAGTTGAGCCAGAGGTGGATTCACACTGATCAGAGAATCCGGAAGCGACTGAGCAAGCCCGAAAATAGGATCGCCCCAAACATTTGCATATGGAAGGCCAGAAGGATCAGATGAAAATCCACGAGTGTCCACCGCAGTCACGCGATATGAGAATCGATCATAGGCACTGGATTGACTATTGATGACAATATCAAAGTCCGTGTATGACGTAGAGGTGGAGGTGCCAATGAAAGTTTAATTAAGTGGGTTGTAATAGCTGGGAGTTCGAAAGATCTGGTAGTAGGCAATTCCGTGTGGGCTTGAGCTCGCAGACCAACTGAGCCTTGGGGACATGCCGATCTGGTTAGGATTCGTTATGACAACATTAGTTGGCTCCGTCGGTGGTCCTTCCATCCCATCAAGTGTTGATGAGCCAGAGTTAATTGGGTCGAGCCAATCTCTTAGTCGAGTCGAATAGGTGCTGCCATAATCCCATGACATGGAAAATTTCCCATAGTAGTCTGGCAGGTCATTACCACACGCAGCCGAGCCTCCATAGAGTTGGCCAACAATTCTGCGATTCTGATCAAAGAGGGGAGAACCGGAAGAGCTTGGTTCGGTTGTACCTTGATCCCAATCGCGAACTTTCCAATGAGAATCGAGCAAATAAGGATCTGGTTCGTAATCGCTGGAGACAACTGGATCGTAGTCATGGCTAATTTTCTTGATATCTCCACGCGGATGGTGAATGCCAACCGAAGACTGAGCGGGAGTATTAGGTCGCGACCACCCTGCGTAATAGGTTCGATAGCTTCCCGGTGGCCTTTGGCTGAGGCTGAGAAGTGCAAAATCTGAGGCAGAGTTGTTTGCGACCGTCATTGTCCCAGAGATTGTTTGATTCGTGGGACCATTGATGTTTGCGCATCCACGGCTTTCATAGTTGAACATTATGATCCAAGTGTCCGGATTCCCTTTAAGGCAATGATTTGCCGTGAGGAAAAAAGGAGTAAGATCTTGCCGCGAATTGTTGATCAAGGCACCAGAGCAGAGTCTTGTACCACTGCTTGTAATGATCATCGCGACAAATCGTATCTGTTGATCCCAAGAAGCCCACTCTGGACAGCGGACATTGATATTGCAGGGGCCTGAATCGCCGAAGTCTAAGACCTTTCCGAGGAGATTATCAGGTGCACCTGTTTGCCAAGCCCTCTTGTTGAAAGTCGGTCTATAGGCATGAATGACCTTTGAGATATTGATGCGTCCCAATCCGCGCACATTTGCAGGCTCGTGGTACTCTAAGGTAATTGCATTACCTGGGACTGGTTGAGTTGCGAATTGACCATGTTGTTGGTTATTGTCGGAAGTGAATGCACCGATGACGTAGCTTTTATCCTCATTGTAGAGGTATAGCGTGGCCCAATCTGGCAAAGAAAAGATATCGTAGATAAGATTGATTGAGTAAGCTCCTGGGCTTCTAATTTTGAGCCTCCACACACGGTCTCCGTTCGATAATGTATCCTAAGTGCCAGCAGTTGTCAAACCGAGATTCGCGTCTAAGGCATACCCAAAGCGGAAGGGGATAGCTATGCCAAGTCGTTGTTCTTGCTCATCTTCGGCAATTAACTGCCGAGCATTCACGGGCGGCATCACTATTGTATGTAGCTTTGGATGGAGAGCCTTTGAAAAACTGTATGGAGTACCACCTTGACTTACCTGTAAAAGAGAAGCGAAGTGACTTAAGCCCAGCAGTAGAGCTACTGCTACGAAGCGTTGATAGGTTTTCATAGCAAGGTTCCCCTTTTTGTGTGAGTGAGAGTTGATTGATGGCGGCGCCAATGACGCCTAACGTCTGGCGTAACCACGCCGTGCCCGCCGCATGAAGTGAAACGGAATAAGGCGGGCATGGAGCGAACACAACTATTTCTTTCCTGAGCTTTAACCGAGCCATATTGAATGAGTGAGCGCCGTTGTTGCTGCTGTTAGGCGAAGGCGCACGGGATCTTGTGAAAGACCTTTCTTTCATTAAGGGGCCGTGCCCCGCAAGATCAGGGAATCTTTGACAGCAAACACCTCGTACGGGTTTGGGAAGATAGCTCTTGTGATAAGCCAAGATTTCACTTGCCACGTGCGACCCCCGTCTTGTGTCATCTGGTTTCCTCTGATTCCGACTTTCCAATCTGGTGGTGCAAATGCTGGTTCGTAATAGTAACCGCGAAGGTTCTCAAGGTATGCCCAGGTGAGTCCGTTGTCGTCGCTCCGGTATCGATCAATATTGAGGCCACCGCTGCCAGTGAATGAATAATGGATGTGGAGAATCCACGTAGGTGGAACCGCGAAAAGAATAGCAGCGCTCATGATGCTAGAATAGTACTTGTCTCTCCAAGGTATGCTAAATTCATAGGTTTTGGTCCACGTGTTTCCAGCATCCAAAGTGCGAAAAACCGCTTGTCTTAGTCGAGTACTGTCTATATCAGTCCTGTAACGCGCTGCGATGACAATTCCCGCGGATGGAGTAGGAAAAAAGACACCATGAAAATACCACAGAGTGTCTCTAAGAACTGTTCTCCACGATTGGCCTTCATCCGTAGATATTAACAGTGATGAGATAGCATACCTTGTGCTATCGCTTGCAGTCGCGGTGACAATGGTTCTGCCCTCTACGAGTGCCATGTCGACCACGTAATCAGGCAAAGATCGTTGGCTCCAAGAGGTACCGCCGTCAACAGAAATATAGAATTCCCTTCGTCTGCTCCAAGAGCCCCAGTCGGCGAGCTGACCACGCTGGAAGACACAAATCGTGCTAAGAGAAGAGCGGATCGACGTGTTGAAAATGTCGCTGTGCGGGAACTCTTTGAATGTCCAACTGTGCCCACCGTTACTTGTAGAACCAAGGAATAATCGTCGATCCTGAATGCTGCTTACCTCGAGCCAAGCAGTCTGGGCGTCTGCGATTGTTGGTTTGCCAAAGTCAAACGACCCGGCCTGTCCAAGCCACTGGGTCAGGTTGAGCGGCTGCCATGAGTTTCCTTTATCGGTTGTATAAGAGCCTCGACCATCGTAATACGACAACGCAATTCCAAACTGACCCGACGGGTCGAATCGAATAGAGTTCAGACTGATTTTCGGTTCTCTGTGGATGACCGTCCAAGCTACGTCAGTGGTGATTGGTGTTCGTTCTCCATGTGGAGGAGTGGTGCTCATTTCACTGCAAGCGCTGAGAGTTGCAGCGATTACCACACAAAGAAAAGCGAAGAAAAGACTTCTTTTCATTTCCTCCTCCTCTCCTGTTATATGCCGCTGACAATAGCGATTGCCTCCAGAACCTTTTGCCATTGTTGCTGAGCGTCGGTCGTAATCTTTCCGCCTTGATAGAACCAGGTTTCTCCGCCGCTATGACCGCCGTTCAACCGAATGTGATCCACAATCTGTTGAACTTCACAAGCACCTCTGCATGGAGGATAAAGTACGTCATAGAAGTTTATCAGCTCCTGTATGTGCTGAGAGTAATTAAGGGCGGTTGCTCTCATGACCTTATACATGTCAGAAGGAACAAGGTAGTTCGTGAGCATCAAGTGTCCGACGAGGTTGTTGAATTCGTAGGATGCCCAGCGCTGACGGCAATCGATCGGAATATTGTCACACGTCTGTGTTATCGGGTCGCAGCAGCAAACGATGTCCTGTATGCCAGTGGCTATGTATGTGACCTTTTGAAATCGTAATGCTTCATCCCTTACGTGCCGAATAAGCTCATTATAATAGGCTTTCAATTGCGTATTATAGACGGGGAATGATTGACCACAGATCGCTGGTGGTGCGTTGGGATCGATGGCCCAACCCTCGGGTTCATCTAAGTACGGATGGCAAGAGATTCCGCCCAATCCACTTAACGATTCAACGTGTGTGGTTATCTCGGCCTTTGCTGCATTGATATCTGGACCGTAGACCTCTCTCATCCAGGGAAGATTGAACTCATAGACTACCTTTTCAAATCCGATGTCTCTGGCAGCTTCCGCGTATTGTCTTGCGGTAAGATAATTGTCCGTATATGTGTAACTTGGTGAACCAGGAGGACAATCATCTGGGTAGTTCGGGCGGACTCCCCGGAAACCTGCGTTGTAGATCGTCTGTAGATCGTATCTGCGTGCAGAGAATAGACACTATGTGTATGTGACAGCCATAAGAACCTCCTATGATTTGATGTGTGTGAATTGTTGTTAGAGAAGCCACACGATTGAGAATTTGACCGTGCGCTTTCGCCTAACTCCTAGAACTACGAATGATTGCGCTTCTTGTTCGTACCGGTAGCGTGTCACTCAGTATCACGAGTATGTCTGTTCATGTTTCCCTTCCCCCGCGTGAGACCTTCTCCGCGGCTCCTCCACACGGAATCCGATCCTGCGTCGGGGTGGATGCTCCGGAGCCGCGTCGAGCTCACGGATGGCGCGAAAAAAGAGGCTAAGCGGAGATCACTTGAGACGATCGCTGCACCTTGCTCGGTGCATCCATACAAGAGCTTTCGTCTCCCGTGGCCGCACATCAAAAGAACCTTTTGCTCGACAATTTCCGGTGTGATCGGAGAAGTTTTTGTCGTCGCGGCTATTCTACGTTCGTCCCGGGGAGCAAATGAGATAAGGCCCTCGCTCTTCATTTCCATCTTGTGCCGCTTCATGAGGCAGCGGGCCGCGATGTGACGCGTTTGTATGAGACTGCTCTCCCCAACTCACGAATGTCGATCAGGAGGTTTTGCGGAATGGTAAGTCGGATAGTCGGTTCTGCGGTGTCTGATAGCATTCTCATTCCCCTCGCAGAGAATCTTAGAAGATGGTACGGAAGATGTCGGAAGGAGTCAAGACAATGAAATAGGTGGAGGTTCTCGATGGAGCAGACTCCTGCGAGCGCGGGTCCCGGCTCCCTGCCCACGACATCCAGGGACAAGGTGCGCTGGCACGACGTGTCCTCTTTCCGATCCTTCCTCCGCGTTACTCTGCGCTCTTTGCGACTCTGCGATTGGCTTTTGAGCGAGGGCTTGGGTCCTCGATGGAGCAGAAACATCTTCGATGACAGATTCGGTTGGCCGGAGTTTCTATTCACACGCGAGGCGCGCCGCTGCTTCACCGCTCAACAACGCTCCTTCGATTGTCGCGGGAAGGCCCGTGTCAGTCCAATCACCGGCAAGCAGGAGATTCCCGGCCGAGGTGCGGGCAGTCGGCCGGAATGCGTTCATTCCAGGTAACGGGGAAAAGGTTGCCCGCTTTTCATTGATCACACGTGCGTGGAGAAGTTGCGCCTCGCGCGCCGCGGGGAGAACCCACCGGAGATCTTCCAGTGCCATCGTGACGAGTCTCTCCTTCTCGACGCCCGCATGCTCATCCGCACTGCTGATGACGATAGAGAGATATTGCCTACCGTCGAGATCTTCCTGGTTCAGACGAAGAAGTCGGGTCTTGTTGAATATCCACTGAATTCGTGAGTCGAGAACAGCCGCGAACTCATGTTGGAACACCGTCCGATCGAGCCAGAGGTTTATTGTAATGATCGATGAGGATCTGAATTGGGATGCCGTGTGAAAATCAACGAGGTTGATCGCCGGCGACTCTCCCATCAGCCTCACGAGATCGAAATAGGGAATCGCAAGAATGTATTTCCCCGCGTTCAATCGACCACCATTGATCAGGTCTACCCCCTCGATCCGATCCTTTGTTCCGAGCAGTCTTTTCACTCCCACTTTCCGCTGAACATTCCCGCCGTGCGTTTCGATGAACTTCACCGCCGGATCGACGAACAGTTCGGTCAGGCCGACGCGCGGAAGAAGCATTGCAGAATCTTCCCTCGTTCCCATGAACGCTGCTTTGAGCACCCGGAAGAACATCAATGCCGAGACTTCTCTTGGATCGCCGTTGAGTGATCCGACGGCAATCACGTCCCAGAGGTATTTTCTGTTTTCTGCCGGCTGTCCTAACCGCCTCAGCCATTCATCCACGGAAATCGAATCGAGATACGCCTCCCGAGCTTTGGGAAGAGTGAAGAGCCGGTGACCGACACGGAGCAACTTGAGCCGATGAACGAAGGGGAGCGTCTTCAGCCCCAGAAGTCCGGCAAGGATATGAAACGGAGGGGGAAGGGTCGGACAACGGAGCGATGCTCTCCCGATGCCGGGATGCAGAAAATCGATCTGGAGAGTACGCTGAAGCGTTGCGAGGTGATCTGTTCCAATGGTTTTCAGAAAGCGTCGCGTGGTGTGGTAGCACCCCATCATCAGATGCTGGCCGTTGTCGACCACGTCGCCTGTCGTTTGGTCAACGAAGGAGTACGTCCGTCCGCCGAGGAATTCGCGTCGTTCCAACAGCGTGACCTTGGCACCACGGCGCGCCAACTCGACGGCGGCACCCAGCCCGCTCAGTCCTCCCCCTATGACGAGAGCGTCGACGGTCATCAGGCGGGGAGTTCGGTTCGAATATATCGATGGAAATTGCGAGGGAAGCGGGCTCGGAGACGCAGCAGGAGGGCAATCATCAGCTTGACCGGTTTTGAGAGTCGGATGCGCTTGCCGAAGACGTTGTAACCGACTCTCTCGATTCTCCGGAGGAGCAAATAGTAGATGTTCCCCATCACGCGTGCCGCGGTGAAGAGAGGTTTGTCTTCTTCGGCAAGATGCTTTTTCGCCTGCCTGAAGTATGACCTCGCCCGATCACATTGATGCTTCATCAGTGCGACGAAGCGGTCGTTGTATTCACCGCGGAGCAATTCAGCTTCGGAATAGCCAAACCGTCGGAGATCTTCGAGAGGAAGATAGATCCTGCCGGCACGCGCGTCGGCTTTGATGTCGCGCAAGATATTCGTCAGCTGGAGGGCGATACCGAGATTCTTCGCATACTGCTTGGTCTGCTCCTTATTGTATCCGAACACCTCCGCACAGATCAGTCCAACGGTTGACGCAACACGGTAACAGTACTGTTCGAGCTCTTCGAATGTCTCGTACCGGTTTTTCACCAGATCCATCTTCATCCCGTTCAGCAGTTCGTGAAAATGCACTTCAGGGATGTTGAAGATCCTGATGATTTCCGCGAGTCGGTTCAACATCGAGTAGCGAGATTTTCCGGCGAAGCCCTTGACCATTTCTTCTTTCCACTGCAGGAGGCGTTTTCGTTTTTCCGCGACATTATGGCCTTCATCCACAATATCGTCGCTGTGCCGGCAGAAGGCATAGATTGTCTCGATCGCCTCACGTTTGGGACCCGGGAGCAGGAGGAACGAGAAATAGAAGTTGCTCAGACGATTCTGCGCAAAACCGGGGGTGAGTGTATGGATCGCTTGCGTCGACATGGGCTATCGTCGCGTTGTGATACCCGCAGAAATGAGGAGGAACAGCTTGTCGATACGTGTCAGGGCCGGCCGATGGTTGAACACATCGTAGTCGATTTTCCGGACGCGTTCGAGAATCTTCATCCCCCCAATCCACGTCAACCGAAGCTCGAGGGCGAGATTCTTGCCCACCGCCGTGAGCAGAGGCCTCCCCGCCTGAAACATCTCTTCGGTTCGATCGACCTGATACTCGAGCAACGACCGGAATGCCTTTCCCGGATTTCGCGCCCGGAGGTCATCCGAAGATCCCGGAAAAATCGCGATGTCGTTCTCAGGAATATAGAGACGATCCCGCTCAAGGTCAATCCTGAGATCCTGCCAGAAATTGGTGAGCTGCAACGCCGTGCAAATATCGTCTGAAAGGCGCATCAACCCGTCGTCCCGATAGCCGAAAAGAAGGAGAACCAATCGCCCGACTGGATTTGCAGAATTCCGACTGTACCCCAAAAGATCTCCGAAGCTCTGATAGCGGTGGATCGTCACGTCGGCCCGAAACGCCGTCAGGAGATTCTGGAAGAGCTCCCGCGGAATTTCGAACTCCCGCACCGTTTCGCGCAGCGCGACGAAAACCGGATGAACGGCATTGCCCTCATACGCCTCGTGGAGCAACGATTCCCATTCGTTGAGCCGGACGAGCCGTTCCTCCGGTTTCATACCGGGTTCATCGGCAAAATCATCTGCCGCACGCGCAAACGCATAGATTGCCGCAACGTGCTTCCTCAGGTTGTGTGGAAGCAGAATCGACGCGACCGGGAAGTTCTCGTAATGCTTGCGTGCAATCCGCAGGCAATGCGCGTACGCTTCGGGCGCGGAGAGAGGCCGCTGAGCTTCGATCTCGACATGGGAGAGTGTGTTGGCCATCGGCATTCAATATCCCCAATCGTTTGTGGAAATGCAATCGGATTAGGGGATCTCCGAGAATCATCTTCCTGCCGGGAACAACATCCGGAGGTTCAGCAATACACTTGACAATGCCTTTGGCTCTCGTTACATTTTTGGAAAGCGTCACCCGACCGATCGTCTGCATCAGCAGTATCTAGTCTCGACGATCATTGCTTGCCAACGAACTCAAGTGGTCATACTACCAAGAGAGGAGATTTCCCATGAAGGGGAACAAGAAACTCATAGACGCGCTGAACGGCCTTCTGGCTGATGAACTCACCGCGATCAGCCAATACATGGTTCATTCCGAGATGTGTTCCAACTGGGGATACGAAAAACTGCACGAGGCAATTGAAAAACAGGCCAAGGATGAGATGCATCATGCCGAGTGGCTTATCAGACGGATCCTCTTTCTGGAAGGGACACCAATCGTCACAAAACTCAATCCGATGAAGATCGGGGCAACCGTCGCCGATATGGTGTCAAACGATCAGGAGGCGGAGATGGCCGCTGTGAAGGCATATAACGACGGCATCAACCTCGCCGGCGAAGTCGGTGATCAATCCACCGCAGATCTCCTCACTGAGATTCTCAAGATGGAAGAGGGGCATGTCGATTGGGCGGAAAAGCAACGCGCACAGATCGATCAGATGGGCCTCCAGAACTATTTGGCCAATCAAGGATAGCTGTCGCCGCCTCGCTCTTCATCTCGTCTGCACTCGAAGCGTCACGCCGGACGAAAGATTTCCGCCGGTATGGCGCTTCGACGCGTTCTGAGCCCTCCAACCGCATAAGCGTGGAACGCTCCTTTGCCAATCGTCGTTGAAGGGATATCACCGTGGAGATACGTTTTTGCAGAGAGGGGGAAGTGAGAAGAGAGAAGTAAGAAGTAGGAAGTAAGAAGTAGGAAGTAGGAAGTAAGAAGTAGGAAGTAAGAAGTAGGAAGTAAGAAGTAGGAAGTGGCGCGTAGAAAATGATTTTTCGTTACGCGGGGCGCAGTGTAAGAACAGTGATTTCGGATTGGACACCGACACGGAGAGGAGGTCCCCAATAGCCCGTCCCGCGACTCACATAGACCCATCCCTCCCCTGAACCAACATCATGCTTGTGCAATCCCGCGACATACGGCTGTCCCAACGCCGCGGCAAAGTTCCACGGAAAGAATTGTCCCCCATGTGTGTGACCGGACAGCATCAGATCGAAGCCGGCCTTCGCCGCCTGATAGAGACTTCTCGGTTGATGGGCAAGGAACACCCGCAGATTTCCGTTTGGAGCTTCGGCGAGGGTCTTTGCGGGATCGGATGTGTGCTGTTTGATGAACTGTCCCCCCGAAGAATCAGTCACGCCGGCAAGCACCATGTGTGAACCGTTGAGCGGGATGATGCGATGTTCGTTCATCAACACATCCAGCCCCATCCGTCGTATCTCCTCGACCCATGCAGCGGCTCCTGAGTAGTACTCGTGGTTGCCCGTGACAAAATAGACGCCGTGCTTCGCCTTGAGCTCCGCAATCGGCTGGACGTCATGTCTCAAATGTTCGACCGAACCATCGACCAGGTCACCGGTGAACGCGATGAGATCGGCACCCAGCTCGTTTACCTTCCCCACCACCATTTCAACCCACTCACGTCCGATGGTAAGTCCTGCATGGATATCGGAAATCTGCACGATGCGGAATCCGGTGAATGTCTCCGGCAGGCCTTTGATCGGTATATCGACATCGACGATCGACGGCGTGCGACGCGCCTGGATGATGCCATAGCCCGTGAGAGCCGCCGAGACGCCCAGGATTCCGAGATTGGTGGCCATCAACAGGAACCTCCGTCGCCCCGGATCGAACACGTGCACACTTCCATTCCCGAATACGCTGCTCATCCACGAAGCGATTTTTTCTCCGCCGATTGCCGCCATCCATCCAAGATCTCTGAGAAGGACCAGCACAAGAACGAATGAAAAAAATCCCATACTCACATATCCGACCCACGAGAGGAGATCAAGCCACGGCCCGTTACTTTTCGAATTCCGATAGAACATTTGAACGAACGGGAGAAGAAGAAAAATCACCGGGACAATCCAGGCGATCCAGTTCCACGGAGTCGGGAAATGTGCCGGACCAATGATGCGCCAACCGAGATATCCGTACGCGGCGCCAAAAACGGTGACGACAACCAGGAAGAAGATGAGCATGACAATCAAAGATAGGGAAGAATATGGTCGATCGGTTATGATGAAACTGTAGATATAAACGTCTCTTCGGGCCCAGAGTTCCCGACTCTTCCCGAACCTTTTCGGCAGAATGGATGTTACCGGTATACCTTGGGGAAGCAAGCAGACGAACCGACGGTGCTCTTCAACCAGACAAAGGAGCCGCAATCTTGAAAACGATCGCCATTTTGCTTTTCATCTCCCTTTCCTTATTTGATACACTTCACTCCCAGTGCTCCGACGCAGGGGTTTGCAGTATCGGATCGCCTCACTCAGTGCGGGAACACTCCGTTGGAATTCGATACATCTACGGCTTCGGTGGTGCTGAAAATGGTCTCACCTTCAACACCGTGCAAGTGGAAGCGTCCCTCCCGATCTGGGGGGACATTCGGGCTTTGATCGCTGCACCCTGGACGAATGTTGCCGGTCCCCTTGGTTCCGCAAACGGATTGGGCGACATCACGCTCATTCTCTCATCTCCCGTCTGGAGCAACGATGCGATCGAGTTGTCATTTCATCTCGGGGGAAAGCTCGCAACAGGTGCCGTGAACGAAGGGAATCTCGCGCAGGCATATCAGCCGGGATTGGGCACCAACGATCTTCTCTTCGGTGCAGCAGTGAAGCACGGAACGATGAGGCATGGAGTCGGCTATCAATTCTCGCGTCAGCGGAGTGCGAACAACTTCACGCGGCTGGAACGGGGAGACGATCTTTTGCTGCGAGTTGGGTATTTCACCCACATTGAGATGGCCGCGGTTTCGTTGGAGCTTCTCGGCATCCAGCGAATCCACGAATCGACAATTCTCAGGCAATCGATTGTGGGCGGAGAGGAATTTGTGCGGCTTGCGGACAGCGATCAGCTTCAGATCAACCTCTTAGGTTCCGCAACGTACCTGCTGACAGAGGATTTGAGGCTCGCGGCCGAGGCGGCCCTCCCCTTCCTCCAGAGGGATATCAACGTCGACGGCTTGAAACGTGTCTTCTCGGCTGCGATCGGTTTGACGGTGCAGTTCTAGGAGATTGGCGTCATCGCATGCCCCACTGTACGTGAAGTTTCATCTGCGTCGTCACACCAGATTTATCATCACTCCCGTGCTGGCGCCGAGGTTTGTCCCGCAGACATCAACTATCCAAAGGAGAAATCACTATGCCCACAAACACAGTTCGTCTACATCGGGTAATCCGAGCACCGGCCGAAAGAGTCTATCGGGCGTTTCTCGATCCTGAGGCGCTGGTAAAATGGTCACCGCCGAATGGATTTACCTGCAAGGTTCACCATTTGGAAGCCAACATCGGTGGCACCTACAAGATGTCGTTCACGAATTTCTCGACGGGCCACAGTCACTCATTTGGTGGAGAGTATCTTGAGCTGGTGCCGAACGCGCGTATTCGCTACACCGACAAATTCGACGACCCGGGATTGCCCGGAATGATGGAGACGACTATCGTGCTGACGAAGGTGTCTTGTGGGACCGAGTTGAACATCGTTCAGGAGGGAATACCTGACGTCATCCCGCTGGAGGGCTGCTACCTCGGATGGCGGGAATCGCTTGCTCTCCTTGCGGAGTTCGTTGAGTCTGAAATTTCCGACGCGCCGAACGCCGCGTGATCCGACGCAATACCCCCAGCGAGCCGGGAGCAATAGCAGGTTGTTGAAAAAGTATTATTCTGTCATTCTTCATCCCGCTAATAAACAGCGCGATTCAGAATGACATTGGGCCTCGTTTTTCAACACCCTGATAGGTGGGTGCGGGGGTTGGCAAAGAAATGGCTCACTGCGGATCATGCAGAAGTGTGCGGAGTTGCGGGTCAATGTGAGTAAATCGGGACCTGTTATTCCATTACTACTTCGTAGACCGGAATTCCTTCGGTCAGTCCCTTTACCTGAATCGAACCGAGCGAGCGCGTCTGAACCTGCGGACGCACAAGCTCGTTTGTTCGTGCGGAAATGAGAATCCCGCCGACAGGCGCACTCGCTTCCAGCCGCTGGGCCAGGTTGACAGGGGCGCCGAGCACTGTGTAGGAAAGTCGTCGCGCCGATCCCATATTCCCCACCACAACCTTTCCGGTATTGATACCGATGCGGATTTGAATCGGCATCCGTCTCTCCGCTTCCCACTTTTCCTTGAGCTGTCTGACTTTCGCTTGCATCTCCATCGCCGCTCGCACACATCTCAGCGCATGATCATCCTGCGGCTCAGGATCCCCGAAAAATACCATCAATCCGTCTCCGATAAACTTATCGACCGTCCCATCGTACTTAAAGACGATCTCCACCATCGCATCGAAGTACTCGTTGAGCAGCCGCTGGATTTCATCCGGCTCCATCGTCGATGAATGTGTCGTGAAGCTTTTGATATCGCTGAAAAGAATCGTCAGTTCTTTTTCATGACCCGACGACGTAATCAAATCGGGATGGGCCATAATGCGACGGACCACCGAGGGGGGAAAGTACGATTCGAAGGATCGCCGGAGGACCTCCTTCTGCTTTTCCTCATTCACATAGCGGTACGCCATGATCGAAACAAAGGCGATCCCGACGCCGAGCATCGGTCGGACGATATTCAGAATCACGCCACCCGAGAGAAACAGGATCGCTGACGCGGCAAGATAGCCCAACAACAACACAATCGTCGCCACCGAAAAGGGAACTGAGGACAACCGGAGAGCGATCACGAGCACAACGCCCAACAGCAAAAGCTCGATTCCCAGCATTCTCAATCCGCGCACTTCATGCAGAAAGTTTGCCGTCAGGATCGTGTGAATCGCATTTGCATGGACTCCGCTGAGAGGAAAATTCGTGTCGGTGGGAACCGGCCCCACATCGGCCGCACCGGTCATCACTTCGGAAACCACCACAATCTTCCCTCCGATTTCATCTCCCCACAACTCCAATTCTTCCCGGTCTTCCGAGGCGCGAAAGACTTCGGCAAATTCGTAGTGTCTCATCCTCTCCCACGTTCCAATGAAGTTGACGATCATATTCCCATCGTCGTCAATTGGAATCTCCAGATTCCGCGACGGCGTTTTGAGGATGATGCTTTCGCCGGGTTTCAAAACGACATGCTCCGGAGAAACGCCGAGATAATCACAGACCGTGCGCAGGGACAGACTCGGGTAAAAGGCATCATCATAGCGGAAAAGAAGCGGCACTCGCCGGACGACCCCGTCCCGATCGCTATCGATGTTGATCGAACCGAGTCCCTTCGAGGCACGAGCGAGATCGGGAAAGGTCAGGAGCGGCTGTCCACCTCTGACTATTGCAGAGGGGTCTCCTTCAACGCGTATTCTCCATTTCGTCTCGTCCAGATATTGCAGATGAGATTCCTTCTGAAGGGGTGGCACAACTCCATCCTCATCACGAAAAAGGCGAAATGCCAGTCCGTAGTACACGTTCCCCGCATTCCGTGTCGCCTCGATCATGGCCTCGTCCTCGACGGGTTGAGTTCTGGCCGCAAATATGATGTCCCAGACCTGCGCGCCAACCCTCATGTCGGAGAGATTACGGATCGCCTGGGCGAAATGGAGACGATCAAGGTAGAAATTCTCCAATTCCTGGATTGTCTGATCTCTGATGTCGACATGAATCACTCTCTCATCGTACGCGGGGCGGAAGCGCTCAAGCCCCGAACGATAGATGAAGAGCTGATCGATGACCTGGGAATTCCAGGGTTCAAAGACATTCGGAAGGAGGACGAACAAGAAATGAGAAATGAGGAAGGCGGCTGCCACAAGAGAAAGGACAGCCGCCGCGGTCTGCTTCTTACTGGTGGTCAAGGGTAAATGTTCGGCTGTAGAAATTGTTGGCGGAAATCTCTTTGGCCACATTGGCCACGTCCGGCTTGCGGGCTTCTTCGACCTTGTCCACGCCTCGAATATTCCCTCCGATGCTGATCGGCCGTTCGGCGAGCGTCGTGAACGTCTTGTATCGCTTTCGCACGTTTCGTATCTCCGCAATGATCAGTTCGGCAAGATCGGCTTTCTTCTCGGGATCGGCTTTGGCGTATTGGCCGAGGAGGTCTTCGAGCTCGCCGAGCCGATCAGCGGATGCGATCAGGTGGAACGATTCAACTCCTGTCGTCTTGTCGAGCTTGAACCAATCGCGTCCCATCGGAATGTAGTAATTCTTGTTCAGGACATAGTCGGTCGAGAATTGCTTCAACGAATAGGGAAAAAGAAGCGCAATAGTGCCTCCCGGGCTTCGATGGACCACGTAGACATAGCACTTCTTTTTCAGCTCCACGAGCATTTTCAACTCGTCGCCCGTCGCGAGCTGGGTGTCCTTGTTCACCGAAACGAATTTCCGATCCTTCCCGACGATGGCTCCAAACGCCCACCGGAATTTGATATTCTCCTCGGCCTGGACCGCGCCGGCCCCGCTTCCTGTGTCATGCGTCGTCAGGTCCGGCCTTTGTGTACCTAAGAAGAGGGCAAGAGCGGTTGTCAACACAACAAGACCCTTGATCATGAACGCATCCTATTGTTTAGTGAGGGATCAATGAGATCGTCATCTCTTTATCGTACTTCGTCTGACTTCGAGTCGGATTCTGCGCCCCCTTCGTCTTTCGTTTCACGCGCTCTTCCACGTACTGCATGAGTTCGTTGATCGTCACCGTGTAATCGTTGTTGAAATCGGCTTCTCCTCTCATTCCTTCCAGAAGATAGTAGGTGAAGACACCATGCATGAGTTCAGGAAATTCCTGAGACACCTCCCCCGCCGCACTCGCCGTGAAGACGACCACTCCTTCTTTCGTCCGTGAAAGATCGACAAGGTATTGATTGATGAGATTGGACTTCGTGATATCGAGTCCCCTTGTCGCGTATTCGACGCTGATGCCGCCGCTGTGGCACGCATCCGAAAAGACCACGACTTTCTTTGCGTTGATGTAGCGGGCAATGGCGGTTTGAATGTCCCACATCGGAAACGCTGTCGTCGGTAAGAGCGACGGATCTGTGTCGTAGGTGAGGAGATAGAGATTGTCGGGTCTTGCGGGTTCGGGCGCTCCATGTCCGGCAAAGAAGACAATGACGAGGTCAATGTCGATGGCGTTCCGGAGAAAATTGACAAGGGCGTCTTTCACGTTTGCCAGTGTTGCATCACGGTTGATGAGCACTCGCATGTGCTCGTTGTCGAATCCGCCTCCCTGCGGAGTTTGAAGGAACGCGGCAAACGCCTCGGCATCACGATCGGCGTACTTGAGCGTCGGAATACCCGTGTTCGCATATTCGGAGACCCCCACAATGACGGCCCACGCCTGGGGCCCCATGGAGCGATCACGCCTCGGACTAACGCCGGCAACCGGAGGAGGAGGGGCGGCACCTCGCAGTCGGCGCGTGACATCCACAACCGCTTTGATCTTCTCTCCGCTCTCGCTCGTGACGACAATCTGAATCTGGTTGTATCCCATCACAAGAGGGACACTCTCCTTAAGCACGCTCCCGGCTACACGACCGGTGGGATTTCTGTTCACAACGATGTCGAGTAGATTGACCGCAATGGCGTACGATTGCATGGGAATCCAGACGCGCGCCTCGACAGGAATCGCAACCTCATCGGTCTCGCTGCTCGGGAGCGGATCCAGAATCTCGATTACTTCGTTCGGCGAAAGACGATAAACCTGAATCGTATCGGATGACGTATTTCCGAGCGCGTCTCGAGCGCGGAGCAGAAACGTATTGACTCCCTGACGGGGAAGCGCCACGTTCTGGACAAATCGGTACCCTCTTCGTCCCTCGGCATCTCTTTCCGCGGTGGGCGAACAGTCGACTGGAACTCCCCCGATGGTGAGGACGACTTCTCCTTCGTCATAGATCATGCCGCTCACCTCTGTTTCCGCGCCATAGAGCCGCAGCTGCTCACCGGACGTTGCACGACCCGGCTTCTGGACCACGATCGCCGGCGGACGCTGATCGGGAGGACGTTCACGCACCTCCCACGTCTGGAGGGTCCCTCCTCCGTCCGCCGCCACCAGCAAATCGCCGCTCGCGAAGCCGACGCCGACAAAGGTTCTCCGCGGCGCGACGAGCGTCTTCGATCCACCCGGCGGCGCAAGCGCGTGAACGGAACACGTACTGTCTTGCGAAATCGTTGCGCGCCATCGACGGTCGCCGCTGTACGCTGCGGCAGTGACGAGCGCCGAATGAACTTTCGTTTGGGCGGCGAGTTTCCAGTCGGCACAGTTCCACTCCCGAAGGTCTCCGGAAACGGTACCCGCCGCGAACATCTGGCCATCTGCGGAAAAAGCAAGTGCCGAGGGGCGGTCTGGTGCGGTGTCGATGACTTTGAGGGGTGAAAGAAGGAGAAAACTATAGATCGCGATCCGGCCCGAGGGGAGCGCCATGGCAAACGAGGTTCGTTCGGGGTGCACAGCAAACGCGGTCACCTCTTCCTGAAGGGTCGGAAGTGCTCGACGCTCTGCCCCCGTTTCTGCATCGATCAGCTTTATGTTCCGGTCGCCGCCGATGACAAGGAGTGTCCCTTCGGGTCCCGAAGCGATTGCAGCAATGTTCGCCCGGTGGGCTTTGAGACTTCGCGCCACCCTTCCTTCCTGGAATCTCCAGACATGAACATTCCCGTCCTGCGTGGCGAGATAGACCACCGCTCCGTCGCGAGAAAAATCGATTCCGGTAACAGCGACGGGGAGATTTGTCAATCCCGCAATTTCCCGAAGGGATTGGATTTCCAGAACTTTTGCTTCCCGCGTGACCGAGGTGGCTGCGACGAGGTTGCGGGACTCATGCACAACCATGCGGGTTATGGCACCATCGAAGAGGCGATGCGGTTGTTTCGCCTCGACATAGAGATGTCCCTGTGAATGAGAGGACACGGAAAGGAGAAACACGACGAAGAGCAATGAGATGACTCGTCGAATCATACGGAACTCCTTCGCGTCGAACGGGCGACCGGGGTATGCACGACAACAGTTGTCGGGAGGGGAATCGAACAAATCTGCTTCAGCAAAAAGTATCACTTTTTCGGACTCAATGTCAAGATGTGAATTCGCTTCCGGCATGTTACATCGTTTCCATCGTCTCGATATTCTTCATGCTGGCTCACTCTTGTGATGCGCCATGTGCAGCGGCGCCTTCGATCTCCGATGCATCCAGCTTGTATCTGATGATTTTTTTGGACATGTTTTGAATGGTAATCTTCGTGTATACGCGAAGATCCAAACGCTCCTTGCCGCACACTGGCCGAGTCTATGCTTCTCATCTTTCCATCGATCGAAATCAGCGACGGGTGCTGTCTCCAGTCGGTACGCGGCGACGGTACCAACCACCTCTATCCCAACGATCCCATCAAGACCGCGATCCTCTGGCGAGGGGAGAATGCAAAAACGTTACATGTCATCGACGTCGATGGTGTTCGCGAGGGGAAGGTCGTCAACCGGGCAACAATTGCAGAAATGGTGAAAGCCGTTGATATCCCTGTTCAGGTCGCGGGAGGATTGCAGGACTACGAAGAGATTTGCGATCTCATCGAACTGGGGGTCTATCGAGTAGTGATCGGGACCGCGGCAATCGAAAATCCATCCGTGATCGAGCGGGTCATCCGGAAATTCGGTGCGCGCAAAGTTGCCATCAGTATTGAAACCTATAACGGGACAATCCGGACCCGTCGCGGAACAAGCCCCATCACATTGACTCCCCTGCAGCACACGCTTGCGCTGAAGCGGCTGGGAGTCTGCCGCATTATCTATGCCTCCATCGACGAAGCCACCGGCAAGAAGATCCTCCGGCTCGATGAGCTTCGAAATCTCGCGAGCCGGGCCGATATTCGCGTCACGGCCCAAGGGGGAGTGCAGAACTATGCCGACCTCCTCGAACTGCAGAAACTCGAACAAGTCGGTGTCGATTCCGTCATCATCGGAAAGTCTCTCTACGAAAACCGCTTCCCGTGTCAGGAACTCTGGCGCTTGAACGAACGCGGACTGACCGACCTCGGACCAACACGACGGATGTGAATCTCCCCCTCTCAGTTCCGATGATCGCCTCAGAAACCTTCTTCTTTCAACAAAAATACTTACCTTTTGGTCATTGTCACGAAGGATTGCACGATGAAGCTCACGGTTGTGGGTCATCTCTGCCTTGATACGATCGACACCCCCTCCGCGACCGGGGGTACGAAGGCCGCTTCTCCCGTGGATGAACTCGGAGGAATATTCTACAGTATCGTGACGCTTGCTCATCTCATGGAAAACGGAGACATGTTGAATCCTGTGTTCGGTGTCGGAGATGGAGAGTATGAACGCGTCATGGATACTGTCGCAACGCTTCCTCGCGTGAACCCCAAAGGGATCTACAGGTTCAAGGGGAAGACCAATCAGGTGTATCTTTCGTACGACACGAACGGCGCGCACCGGATCGAATGCTCGAATCATATCAGTCAGCCGATCCCCTTTGCGAAGATCAAGCCGCATCTTGACGCGGACGGTGTTTTGGTCAACATGATTTCCGGATTCGACATTACACTCGAGACGCTTGATCACATCCGCATGGAGGTGCGCGACCAGCGAACGCCGGTCCATTTTGATTTTCATTCCCTCACACTCGGCATCGATCAGGATGCCAAACGATTTCGACGTCCCTTGCCGGATTGGAGACGCTGGTGTTTCATGATGAATGCCGTGCAGATGAGCAGTGAAGAGGCACAGGGACTGACCATCGAGCGATATTCCGAAGACGATCTCATCCATCAACTCATGACATTGATGGTGAATCATCTGCTGATCACGCGCGGCACCGAGGGATTGACCCTGATCGAGCAACACAACAAGAAACTGACGCGACACGACCTTCCTGCCGTCCCGGCGCAGGTGACGGTCGACCCGACGGGATGCGGGGATGTGTTGGGAGCCGCGTATCTCTATTTCCTGCTCAAGACCAAAGAGGCCAAAAAGGCGGGGGTGTTGGCGAGCCAGATTGCCGCGTTGAATGCTTCCCGCACCGGAACGTCGGCATTGAGCGCCATTCCCGAATTCATGACATCGCCCCGGTCTCCTTCTCAAAAATCAACACAGGAATAGCCGCATGATTGTGCTGAAGTTTGGAGGCACGTCCGTCGAGAGCGTCTCCGCGATGGAGAATGTGCTCAGGATCATCGTGCGCGAGAAGGAGAACAAACCGGTGGTGGTCTCGTCGGCCATCGCGGGTGCCACCAATGCGCTCCTCACGTCGGCGCACCTCGCGCTTGAAGGGAAACTCGATCAGGCGCACGCGACGCTCAACGATTTGCTGGAACGTCATGTCGTGATCCTCGAAAACGTCCTGGCAAACCGTTCGAATGTCCAGTCACTGATTTTCCACATCCGCAAGCGATTTGATGAGCTGAAGATTCTCTGTCAAGGAATTGCCATCCTCGGCGAGCTCACGAACCGATCGCTCGATGCGATTGCATCACTCGGGGAGCTTCTCTCCACGCGTATTCTCGCCGACGCGATGTCGGAACGCGGGATTCCCGTCGAACTGGTCGACGCGCGTTCGTTCATGATCACCGATGATCATTTCGCCGCCGCGGCGCCTTTGTTCGACGAGATCGAAGAGCGCATCCGCCCGGCAATTCTCCCCCATCTTGACTCCGGGAAGATTGTCGTGACCCAAGGATTCATCGGCGCCACAAAACAAAGAGTAACCTCGACGCTCGGTCGGGGGGGATCGGACTATTCAGCGGCGATCATAGGATCGATCCTCAATGCCGAAGAGATCCAGATCTGGACAGATGTCGATGGTGTGCTGACCGCTGATCCCCGCCTCGTTCCCACGGCGAGGAAACTCAGAGTCATCTCCTTTCGGGAGGCGTCGGAGCTTGCGTATTTCGGAGCGAAAGTTCTGCATCCCAGCACCATTCTCCCCGCCGTGAAGAAGAATATTCCGGTGATCGTTCTGAACTCAAAACGGCCTTTGAATGTCGGGACGCGGATCGTGGCCGATCCCCCCGCGACCAATGTCCCCGTGAAATCGATTGCCTCGAAGAAGGGGATCACAGTGATCAACATCCAATCGACCCGGATGCTCATGGCACATGGATTCCTCGAGTCGATCTTCTCGATCTTCAGTCGACACAAGACATCGGTCGATCTCGTGAGCACCTCAGAGGTCGCCGTTTCGTTGACCATCGACAACACCTCACAACTCGGCAAGATTGTCACGGACCTTGAGAAGTTTGCGGAGACGACCGTCTATCAGCAGAAAGCGATTCTGTGCATCGTCGGCGACCAGATGCATTCCACCGTCGGTGTGGCAGACAAGATTTTTCACGCCCTCGGAGATATCAATGTCATGATGATTACGCAGGGAGCATCAGAAATCAACATGAGTCTTGTCATCGACGAGGAGCGTGTCGATGAGGCTGTCCGTCGATTGCACCGCGCGTTCTTCGAGCCGGCCCCGGCAACGGAGATCTTCGAGCCCATCGAGGCGGTCTGAAGAGACCCCTCGGCATTCAGTCACACACACGCAAACCGAGATGAACATTGCCTTGGTCGGATACGGGAAGATGGGAAAGGAAATCGATCGGATTGCCGGCGACTACGGCGCGACGGTCGGGCTCCGCATCGACATCGATGCTCCTCCGCTCTCCGAGCACGATTTCACCGGGATCGACACCGCCATTCACTTCGCAATTCCGTCGACGGTCGTCCCGCACGTCGATGAACTTGGTGTGCTCGGAGTGAATATCGTGATCGGCACAACCGGATGGTACGGCGAAATCGAGAAGATCCGGAACATTACGAAGGAACGGAACATCGGCGTTCTGTACGGGTCGAATTTCTCCCTCGGCGTAAACGCATTCTTTTACCTCGTGAGGAAGGCCGGAGCGCTCTTCAACGCGTTTCCGGAGTATGATGCCTTTGTCCATGAAACTCACCATCGCGAAAAGATCGACGCACCGAGCGGAACAGCTCTTACGCTTGGGAACATCCTCCTCAAGGAACTGAAGCGCAAGAGCGAGCTTCTCACAACGGTTCCGGAGGGAAAGATCAAGCCCGAACAGCTTCAGATATCGTCATCGCGCGGGGGAAGTGTGGTCGGTACGCATCGCGTCGTGTTCGATTCGCCTTCGGACTATCTTGAATTCACACACAGCGCAAAGAGTCGTTCCGGATTCGCCCGCGGGGCCCTCCTGGCAGCCGAATGGATTCACGGCAAGAAGGGGTTCTTCACAATGGACGATCTTTTCGCCGACGTCTTACGGTAACGGAAGGAACGCACAATGGCAAAGAGGAAAAAATTCCAGGGCACGGGAACGGCAGTTGTCACTCCATTCAAGAAGAATGGCGCGCTGGATGAGCATGCCCTCAGAGAGCTCATCGCGTTTCAAGTCAAAGGAGGCGTGGAAGCGTTGATTCCTATCGGTACGACCGGCGAAAGTCCCACCCTCTCCACCGAGGAGCGGAACCGGATCATCGAAATCGTCATCGAGGAAGCGGGGGGACGCATTGCGGTCATCGCCGGAACCGGGAGCTACAGCACCCAGGCAACGATTGCACATACCCGTCACGCCAAAGAGCTTGGCGCGGACTACGCTCTCGTCGTCGGACCGTACTACAATAAGCCGACACAAGAGGGATACTACCAGCATTATCTTGCAGTCGCCGAGGCGGTCGATCTTCCCATCATCGTGTACAATGTCCCGGGTCGCACCGGCGGGAACATCGAAGCCGGCACACTGCTCCGCATAGCCGAGGAGATCCCTCTCATCGTCGGCGTCAAAGAGGCCTCCGGCAGTATGGGTCAGATCATGGAGATTGCGCGCAACATGCCGCACCACTTTTCTCTCCTCTCGGGCGATGATGCCTTCACCCTTCCTCTCATGGCGGTGGGGGGTGACGGATGCATTTCGGTCGTTGCCAACGAAACTCCCCGTCTCTTCTCCGACATGGTTCGTTCTTGCTTGAGGGGGAAATGGGACAAAGCGCGGGAACTCCACCACAAACTTCTCCCCCTGATGAATATCAACTTCATCGAGTCAAATCCAATTCCGGTTAAAGCTGCCCTCGCGATGATGGGATTGATCGAAGAGGTCTACCGACTCCCCCTTGTCGCGATGAGCGAGCAGAACCGATCGAAGCTGAGATCGGTTCTCACCGAGCTGGGACTTGTGGAAGGAAAATGAGATGAAGCTTCAGGAACAAATCGAGTTCTTTTTCTCCCAGGATGCGCAGACACTTGACCGCGCGGCCGCGTTGCGTGCCTTCCACGAGCTGAAGTTCTTTCTTAACGGCGGAGAGATTCGCGCCGCGCAGCGATCGAGCGATCCGGCACAAATCGCCGGATGGATCGTCAATCGCTGGGTGAAAAAGGGGATCCTCCTCGGATTCCGGATCGGCGAGCTGGTCGATCTTTCGATCAACGATCAATTTCACTACTTCGACAAATCCACGTTTCCGTTGAAGCGGCTTACGCTTGATCAGCAGGTTCGCATCGTCCCCGGCGGATCGACGATTCGTGATGGGGCCTTTGTCGCGAAAGGTGTCGTCGTTATGCCGCCGGCATATGTCAACGTCGGCGCCTATGTCGATGAGGGAACGATGATCGACTCTCACGCCCTGGTCGGATCGTGCGCCCAGGTTGGCAAGCGGGTTCATCTCAGCGCCGCGGCACAGATCGGGGGGGTGCTGGAACCTGTCGGCGCGATGCCGGTGATCATTGAAGACGATGTGATGGTGGGAGGAAACTGCGGCGTCTATGAGGGAACGATCGTGAAACGCCGCGCCGTCCTCGGCGCAGGAGTTATCCTGACCGCATCCACACCGGTATACGATATCGTCAACGACCGGATCTACCGCCGAACGCCCGAGGCGCCACTGATCATTCCGGAAGGAGCGGTGGTGGTTGCCGGCAGCCGGCAACTCGACAGCATTTTTGCCAGATCGCATCATCTTTCAATCTACTCGCCCGTCATCATCAAGTATCGCGACGAGAAGACCGATGCGCGAACGGCGCTGGAAGAGAGCCTGCGATGAACCGAATCCTCATATGCGGCAGCAACGGCCTGCTCGGACAACGCCTGGCCCAGATGCTGAGCCGGAAGACCGAATATGAAGTGCTGAACACTTCCCATCATCGCACGTTCGTCTTTGATCATCAGCTTTTTGATTATACTCAACTCGACATCACAAAGAAGGGTGATGTCAAGAGCCTGGTGTCGAGCTTCCAACCAACGGTCATTCTCAATGCGGCTGCCGCGACCAACGTCGACTGGTGTGAAACCCACCGCGAGCAGGCATGGACGATCAATGTTGTTGGAGTGGAAAACCTTGTCGAGGCGGCAAAACGGGTCGGCGCAAAGATTATTCATGTGTCAACCGACTACGTGTTCGACGGACGGGAAGGTCCGTACGCCGAGGACGATCGTCCAAACCCGATCAGCTACTATGGGAAGGCGAAGCTGGCCGGGGAGAATGTGTTGCGGATTTCGGGCATTCCGTTCGGCATTGTGCGAACCATTGTGGTGTACGGATACGGAATCAAGATCAAGAGCAATTTTGCCCTCTGGGTCATCGAGAGCTTGCGGGCAGGCAAGTCGATCCGCTGTGTCGATGATCAGATCAGCAATCCCACCCACGTGAACGATCTTGCACTCGCAATGGTGCGGATCTTTGAGAGACAACGTGAGGGAGTGTACCATGTCAGCGGGAGCGAAACGGTCAGTCGCCATGAGTTCGCCGTGAAGATTGCGGAATCCTTTCGGCTCGATTCGTCGCTCATTCAGCAGATCAAATCATCCGAACTTCAGCAAGCAGCGCCCCGCCCCCTTCTGACGGGATTCATTACGCTGAAGGCGGAGACGGAACTCGGAATCCGCACGATGAACATCCTCGAAGGACTCACATTACTCAAGCGGGAAATGGAAAGCGCAGGACGAAACTGATGGAACTGATTCTTGCCGTTGTCGGAGGCTTCACCCTCGGCTGCATTCACGCGTTCGATGTCGACCATGTCGCAGCGGTGACCGCACTTTCAAGCAAACATGGGAATCCCCGAAAAGCATCGTTGCTTGGCGCCGTATGGGGACTAGGGCACACGGCAACACTGGTGCTCTTCGGAACTGCCTCCGTCGCGTTGAAGTTTGTCATCCCGGACGCCGTGGTCTCGATCGCCGAGCTGCTTGTCGGGTTCATGCTGATCGCCATCGGAGTGTGGGTTGTGCGGGATGTGATCCGACACCGAGAGATTCACATTCATCGGCATACGCACGACGGCATGGAACACGTCCATTTCCATTCTCACGCCAAATCGGAAGAACACAACCATTCCCATTCCTTGTTCTTCGTCGGCGCCGCGCATGGATTCGCGGGGACCGCCGCCGTTCTTGTCCTGATTCCGATCGCGATCAGCCAATCGATTCTCAACGCGGTGATCTACCTTGTGCTTTTCGGAATCGGCACGATGAGTGCAATGGCGTTCTTTGCTTACTGGCTCGGCGTCATTACAAAAAAGATCCCCTCGACCAGAGGCATCACGCTTGTCCGAGGAGCAGCCGGCGTGGTGAGCCTCGTGGTCGGACTTATCTGGGTCGGTGGATTCGTTCTGTGATCGGGAACGGGCAATTCGCCGGGAGGTGATTGCTGTTGCTCCGTTTGAGCGTTCTTGCGGTCTCTTTGGTGATCATCGTGGGATGCTCCTCCGGACGACGGATACCATCCCCCGACGCGGTGCGTCTTGCCACCCTGCATATCGATCATGCAACAGGGATCGACGGACGCGTGGATATCGCGCGAATTGCGCGGTTCCTGAAAACCATTGATGCCGATATCGTGGCGTTGCAAGGAATCGATCGCTGGTCTGATCGGTCGGAAAAGATCGATCAAATTGTATCGTTGGCCGACGCGCTCGACCGGACGTACGCCTACGGCCGCGTCAGATTGCTCCAGACCGGCGAAACGGGAAATGCGCTTCTCACCCGCTATCCGATTATCGAGGAACGTCATGTCGACGCCGATGTCGGCGCAGGAACGGCCGGTTTCATGCTCGCGGTGCTGGAGCGACGCGGGCAAGCAATCGTCATCGTCAATACCGATCTGGGCGGAGGCGAGAATTCGTTTCGACTCGACGCAACCCTCGAGCAAATCCACCAACGAATCGAGAGTTTCTCGGCTCTCCCTCTGATAGTCTGCGGAAGCGCTCCAGAGTTCACTCAGGCAGATTTGTCGCGATTCGGCCATGCATCCTTCGGTCCTCCATGGAGGAAGATCATGGCAACAGACACCCTGACGCCCGTTGCCGATTCACACGATCATAATCGCGGATTCGTGCTGATCTATCGTCAGACCTTGGCATCGGAGAACATCACCGTCAGCTCGGCAGAGAGGGTCGCAACCGACGCGTCGCAATATCAACCGTTGATCGTCGAACTCAGAATCAAGACCGACTAACAGAAAGAACATCGCACGTTATGCTTGATCTCAAGTTTATCCGGGAACATCCCGATCTCGTCCGCGCTGGAGCCGACGCGAAGGGAATCGCCATTCACCTCGAAGAGGTTCTCACGCTCGACGAACAGCGGCGGCGATCCATTCAGGTCGTCGAAGTCCTCAAAGCAACGCGGAATGCTGTCTCGGCGCAGGTTGGAAGGATCAAGAAAGAGGGGGGAGATGCCGCACCGCTGATTGCCGAAATGGAATCGGTCAAGAACCAGATCCAATTGATTGATTCGCAGCTCAGCGAAATCGAGCAGAAGCTCGAACATCATCTCCTTTCGATTCCCAATATCCCCCACCCGTTGGTTCCGATAGGCAGAACGCCGGATGAGAACAAGGAGATTTCCCGCTGGGGAGACCTTCCCGAAGTTGATTTTCCGCTCAAACCTCACTGGGAACTGACGGAGAAATTCGAGATCATCGATTTCGAACGGGGGGCAAAAGTGACGGGCGCAGGATTTCCTTTCTATGTGGGGAAGGGAGCGGTACTGGAGCGCGCCCTCATCAACCTCTTCCTTGATCAGGCAGGCCGGCGGGGATACACCGAAATCGCGCCCCCCGTCGTTGTCAACGAAGCAAGCGCGCGCGGGACCGGACAGCTTCCGGACAAGGAAGACTTGATGTACGTCGTCGAGCGGGACAACATGTACATGATTCCAACGGCTGAGGTGCCCGTCTCGAATTTCCTGAGAGACGAGACCCTGCAAGAGAAGGATCTCCCGGTGAAGTATTCTGCCTACTCGCTCTGTTTCCGACGGGAGGCGGGATCGTACGGCAAGGATGTCCGTGGATTGAACCGTCTCCACCAGTTCGACAAGGTCGAGCTGGTGAAATTCGTTCATCCCGAATCGTCGTACGACGAACTCGAATCCCTTCGCGACGACGCGGAACATCTCCTCCAATTGCTCGGTCTGCCGTACCGCGTCCTCTTGATGTGCACCGGCGATATGGGATTCACTCAATCCAAGAAGTACGATCTCGAAGTGTGGGCCCCCGGCCAGAAAAAGTGGTTAGAAGTCTCCTCTTGCAGCAATTTTGAAGCATTTCAGGCACGCCGGATGAATCTGAGGTATCGTCCCGCGAACGGAGGGAAGCCGGAATTTGTTCATACCTTGAATGGCTCCGGACTCGCTCTTCCACGCGTCGTGGCCGCATTGATCGAACATTACCAGACCCCCGAGGGAAAGATCATCATCCCGAAGGTCCTCCATCCGTACACGAAGTTCGAAGTCATCGGATAAGCTGCATCGCTGAGGGACGTGGGGCACAGGACAAGCTGACTTCATGAAGTCATTACTCCGACTCAAGCCATATCTCCTCCGGTACAAGAAGACCCTTCTCCTCGGGATCGGCACGGTGATCATGAGCAATCTCTTCACCGTGTTTCAGCCGCATTTCATCGGGCTGGCGATCGACGATCTCAGAGAAGGAATCCTTACCCAGTCTCTGGACGGCACGCAGTTACTCTCGTGGGCAGGGTTGATTGTCGGGTTCTCCCTGGTCGCGGGATTCTTCACGTTTCTCACCCGCCAGACGATCATCGTCGTCTCTCGTCACGTCGAGTACGACCTGCGAAACGATCTCCTCGCCCATCTTCAGAAGCTCTCCTATTCGTACTATCAGAACAAGCCGACCGGCGATTTGATGGCGCATGCGACGAACGACATCGCTTCGGTGCGGAATGTCCTCGGCCCCGGCATCATGTATCCGTCGGACACCATCATGACCTTTACGATGGTGCTCACGATGATGCTTCTGAAGGATTGGCAGCTGACGCTGATCGCGTTGATTCCGCTTCCGCTCGTGTCGCTCGTCGTCTACCGGCTCGGCAAATCGATTCACAAACGCTTCATGGAGAGGCAGGAACAGTTTTCACTCCTCACGACGCGCGCGCAGGAGAATCTTTCCGGTATCCGCGTCATCAAGGCCTATGTGCGCGAAGCCTTCGAAGTCGAACGCTTTCGCGAGTTGAGTTGGGACTACCTGAAAAAGAATCTTGTCCTCGCGCGGATTCAATCGATCCTCTGGCCTCTGATGTTCGTGCTCATCGGCCTTTCCATGCTCATCACGATCTATGTGGGGGGATTGAACGTCATCGAGGGTCAGATGACCATCGGAACGCTCACGGCATTCATGGCCTACCTCGTGATGCTGATCTGGCCCGTGATCGCGTTCGGATGGGTGATCAACCTGCTTCAGCAGGGATCTGCCTCAATGAATCGACTTGTCGCGATCTTCGACACCGAGCCGCAGATCAAGGACACCTCCGTGACAAATCCGTCCATCCGCTCGATTGAGGGAGCGATCGAATTCCGCAATGTCTCCTTTACTCACGCCGGCTCAACCACGCCGACTCTGAAGAACATCGATCTGCGCATTGACAGGGGGATGACGCTCGCGGTCGTCGGATATACCGGCTGCGGCAAATCGACGCTCGTCAACCTGATACCCCGACTGTACGACATTCCCTCCGGCGAACTGTTGATCGACGGACACGACGTCCGCACAATTCCATTATCCGTTCTTCGGAAACATATCGGCTATGTTCAGCAGGAAACGTTTCTTTTCTCCGATACGATTGCTGAGAACATCCGGTACGGCGTGGAGGAGGAACACGATGAGCGAATCCGTGATTCAGTGGAGATTTCACATATCAAACAGGATATTTTGGAGTTTCCAAAACAACTTGAGACGATGATCGGAGAGCGCGGGATCACGTTATCGGGAGGACAAAAACAACGGACCAGCATCGCACGGGCAATCATGCGACACCCTACGATCCTCATTCTTGACGACGCCCTTTCGGCTGTCGATACATACACGGAGGAGGAGATTCTCAAGCGGCTTCGCACATTCATGAAGGATCGCACAAGCATTCTCATCAGTCATCGCATCTCAACCGTCAAGGACGCTGATCTGATCGTTGTGCTCCACGAGGGGGAAATCGTCGAGCGCGGCACCCACAGCGACCTTCTTGAGATCGGCGGCATTTATGCCGATCTGCATGAGAAACAGCTGCTCGAGAGAGAGTTGGAGGAAATGTGATGACAATTAAAAAGGCAAAATGAAAAAGTCAAAATGAAGAAGGCAAAATGAAAAAGGCAAAATGAAAAAGGGGGAGAGATGGAAAAGCCATATGATATTGCAGAGCGGACTTTTGAATTTGCGGTTGCCGTGCTTGAGCTGTCCGAGCATATACCGAACAGCAGGATTGGAAATACGGTCGCCAATCAACTGATTCGTTCAGGTACTTCTGTTGGAGCAAACGTGGAAGAAGCAAAGGGTGCATCAAGCAAAGCGGATTTCGTGAACAAGGTTATCGTGGCTTTGAAAGAAGGAAGAGAAACTAGCTACTGGCTACGCATCGTCAAACACAAGAATCTGGCTCCAGCCGTATCTACCGATCTCGTCCTCACCGAGTCCGAGGAAATCAAGAAGATTTTGGGAAGCATCGCCAGCAAAAGTCGCGGCACAGCAAAACCCAAACCTGGATAAGTCTTTTTTGACTTTTTACTTTTGAATTTTTCATTGACGCGTGCACGAAGAAGAAGTACTCGGTAAAGCATACGACGCCCGTCTGATGAGACGGCTGCTGAAGTATCTCAGCCCGTACCGCTGGCATGTCGCACTCGGGATTTTCCTGAGCGTCATCGTCAGCGCCTCGGAAGCAATCCGTCCGTACTTCACGAAGATAGCCGTCGACGTCGATATTGCCAACAGCGACCCGAAGGGTCTTCTCATCACGATCCTGATGTTCTTTGCCCTGATCGTGTTTCGAGGAATCGTCCAGTATTTTGCCGCCTACCTGACGCAATGGATCGGTCAGAGGACGATTTTCGATCTCCGCATGGAGGTATTCCGTCATCTCCAGAAGCTCAATCTCCGCTTCTACGACCGGAATCCAATCGGACGTCTCATTACCCGCGTGACGAACGACATCGAGGTTCTCAACGAGATGTTCTCGTCGGGGATCGTGATGGTCTTTACCGACATTTTCACGATCATCGGCATTCTGTATTTCATGTTCACGATGAACTGGCAGCTGGCGCTGATTTCTTTGAGCGTCCTTCCGCTCCTCTTCTACGGAACATTTCTCTTTCGCCGAAAGGCACGCGAAGCGTATCGCGAAGTCCGGCGCCAGATCGCCCGGATCAACAGTTTCATGCAGGAACATATTTCGGGGATGATGGTTGATCAGATATTCAACCGGGAAAAGAAATCGTTCGACAAATTCGCTTCGATCAACGCCGCGCATCGTGACGCCAACATCAAATCGATCCTCTACTATGCCCTCTTCTATCCGGGGGTCGAACTCATCGGCGCGATCTCCGTCGGCCTGATTGTCTGGTATGCCGGTCTCAACGCGCTCGACGGCACGATCACGATCGGGACCGTGATGGCGTTCCTGCAGTTCAACGAGATGTTCTGGCGCCCGATCAGAGATCTCTCCGAAAAGTACAACATTCTCCAGACGGCGATGGCTTCCTCCGAGAGGGTGTTCCAACTCCTTGATGATCGCTCGATGATCGAGGTGAAAGCGGTTCCCGCACGGCTCAGTGATCTTCGTGGAGAAGTCGAATTCCGGAACGTCTGGTTCGCGTACGATCCCGTGTCGGACGGATCGCATGCACCGGAGTGGGTCCTGAAGGACGTCTCGTTCCGCATTCGACCCGGCGAAGTGGTCGCACTCGTCGGCCATACGGGGGCCGGCAAGACTTCCATCATTTCCCTCCTGAGCCGGTTCTATGATATTCAACAAGGGGAAATTCTTATCGATGGCATTCCCATGCGTGATCTTGAACCGGCCGATCTTCGCAGACATATCGCGGTCGTCCTGCAAGATGTGTTTCTTTTCTCGGGGGACATCAAGGGGAACATCAACCTCTGGAATCCGGAGATTCCGCTCGACCGCGTGAAGGCGGCCGCGCGAATCGTGGGAGCGCATTCCTTCATCGATCGTCTCACCGGTGGTTATGACGCCGAGGTGAAAGAGCGGGGCGCAACACTTTCCGTCGGCCAGAAGCAACTTCTGTCATTTGCGCGCGCGATCGCGTTCAATCCAAAAATCCTCGTCCTCGATGAAGCGACATCGAGTGTCGATACGGAAACAGAACTTCTCATCCAGACCGCCATCAGAAAACTCCTTCACGGTCGCACATCGATTGTCATCGCCCATCGGCTCTCGACAATTCAACACGCGGACAAGATCATCGTGATGCACAAAGGGGAAATCCGGGAGATGGGATCACACCAGGAGTTGCTTGCGCATGATGGGATCTATCGAAAGCTGTACCGGCTTCAGTACAAGGATCAGGAGCTGGCGGCACAGAGAAGGTAGGTTTGGGTATCTCAGAATTGTGTGAGATACTCGCTGATCTTGGTAAGCTCACTTGATCGAGAGGCGTTCAATAAATCCTCCAAACTCCTGGTTCGAATACTGAAAATCGGCTTTTGAGGCCATATCCTCAATAAGTTGCCTGGCTTGGTCTTTTGTGAGGAATCCAAGGTCGACCGCTTCCAACAAGATATCGAAGGTTGTGACAACGTACAGATTACCCAATTCCCTTCGCACCAAGGCCTTGGCCGCCCCATCATCCGTTGCCACTCTCCAGTTCTTCTCTTTTGCGAGCTTGAAACATGAAGCTTCCCCCTCATCGAAATTGGAGAAACTCTTCACGAGATGCTGTATTTCTTCGAGCGAGATCTTGTGCACCTCCACCTTGTGTTCATCGATCGCAATTTGTAGATCACGATCGTTATGGATAACCTCGCTTCGCACAAGATCAGTTATGTGCAAGCGACCGGCAAATACCTCTAACAATAGTTGAAAGGCACCCGAATTGAGAAAGTTGATTAAGACAGTTGCATCTGAGATAACGACATTGTGTGGTAGGAGGGGGACGGCCATCGATTTAGCTCAAGCCGCCAATTGTGGAAGGTGATACTCTTTCACAAGCTTTCTGGCTTCGTACAAATCAGTTCGGAGGTAGTCGGCCAGCTTGCCGATAGAAATCTTCGACTGCATATAGGCTTCGAAGGCCAAGGTACGATACCTTTCAGGAAGCTCAAATGATCGTGGGACGACGTTACTGCTTCGCTCCGAAACCCGCATCACAGAAAGAGATTGACGCCGCTCTCTTGAGATCACTTTCAAGTTGAGAAGGCGCCAAAGCATCGCGTCGCAACTCACACCAAATTGGTCGCAGAGATATTTTACGACGGGTGGCGTTATTCGATTTTCGATCTCAGGATCAATCGCGAGTTTCGCGATAGCGTCCTTGACTGCGATCTCAGGCATCAGAAACGCGGCAGCAAACGCATTTGCCCGCACTTCCGACAAGACGGTGTCTCCGTCGTCAAATGATTCAGTTGCCTGTTTCTCTGTGAAAACGGATGCTCGGTGCATACCATCCATCACTAGGTGCCCGAGCTCATGTGCAAGCGTGAATCGTTGGCGCTCGAGCGCACAGTATGTGTTCACGAATATTCCTTGACCAAACTCTTTGCTTGTGACTGAGAAACCCCACACTCCAGAACCAGGTCTCGGACGAAAGAGCAGTTTCACCCCCGCTCGCTCCAGAATACGATCAAGATCAGTCAAAGGCGCCAACCCCAAGCTCAGATTGGCTCTTAGATCAGCAGCCCCCTTCTCGCCAGTAATGATTGCATCCCACTTCGTACGAATCGGAGCGCTAAGGTTTGGAAGCACCTTGCCTCCATCTAGTTCGAGTAGACGTTCGAGAGTTGCGTAGTCTCGGGAGAGCGCCACGAAATCATCGACGAGAGGCCTATCGTCCTCCGCGATATCCTCCGCTCGATACAATACCGCGAGAGGTTCTTCCATGCTGTTCTCGTCAGGGAGATCAAGGAAGAACGATAGTGGTTGTCTCAGAACTCGAGAGAATGCCATCAGCTCCATACTGTCTACGGCGCGCTTCCCATTTTCGATTTGCGAAATCGCCGGACGAGGTAATCCGACCGCATCAGCGAGCTCATCCTGGCTCAGGCCAAGATTCATCCTCGCAGATTTGATCCTCTGACCCAAGTACTTTGGATAGGTCCATTTTTCTGCAGACATTGGTGTGTTCCCTTGGAGAGAGTTGCAGTGGGCTAAACTTCTTGTTGTAAGATAATCGTACATAAAGCCGTTGTCAAGTGATAATCGTTGCAAATTCTTACAACTCGGGACGCTCCCATCAGGAAAGGAGTGCGAGTTGCCATCCAAGGGGGCCTGGATGGACCGATGAACGGCACTGCTTCAACGAAGACAGAAGACTTTTGATGGAGAGGGAGGTGGAACCGAGTAGAAGGGGGAGGGAGGTCCAAGATCAGACAAGAGCAGACGATTCTTGCTTCCGCATTATCTTGCCTACTACCACATCGATTTGTTGAAGTTCAGTTCTCAACCTATCTCGTACTTCAGAACGAAGCCTACCAATTCTTCCCGGTGTAATCTGTACTGTGTCAAGACTAGGCAAGATTTCCGATACCTTCTTCGCACAATGAATTCCCAGTTGAGATAACTCGATATGGGATGATTTTGATTGATCGAAAGCGGGGATTGGGAGTTCCCAGATCTTTTTGTGGATGTCGCGTGGCCCCCAAAGCCCCCTACTTTGCATTGGCTTTATCTTTTCATCGACAAAAGGAGCATTTAGGAATGCTGAAAGAAAGTGTGCTTCTTTCTCATTTTCGGTTTCGTAATAGTACAGCTTCGATTCAACTACATATCTCCGTAGATTGATACTCTGTGCGCCCAGCCTTATGTTTATTCGTTCGTTTGGTACGACAGCTGAACACAAGTTTGTCGCAGACGTGGGGTAGACAACCTTGAACCGTGACCTATAGTGTTGTTGTGTCAAACCGTGAACGTGATCTAGACGCTCATAGATCGTCATCTTGCCAGCTTTCTCCTTCCTTCTTTCCTTCCATTCTTTTTCACACACCTCAAGCCACTTCGCAAGATGAGAGTAACCCTCTTTTCGTGCCATCTCCAAGTCAACCATGAGAAATGTGTCTGAAGAAGGATCGTTACTTGGCTTTATCGGCAAGACAACCGACCTATACTGAAGAAATCCAAACGGAAGCAGATCAGTAGACAAGAGAGTCGCGTACAGGAATTCCTTTTCAATATTTCCTTCCATGGTTAGATCTGCATAGGCTTCTTTGGCTTGATCGGTCGCACGTTGATCAGTCTTGACATACGGTGTAGATGGGCTAAAGCCCAAATCGCGATCAAACTGAATTTGAACAAACCACGCTGTTCGCGGGACTATTGTTGCACCCTGGAAGAACTTTGATGCGTAGGGACTCGTACCTGCCATTTGGGCTTTCGGATCCTCCGACCAAAAAGAACGATCTCCCTGATGAATAAGATGAAGATTCGTTTCACGAACCAAGAGCGCTTCTGTAGCTTCAGCAAGCGAAGCGTTCTTTCGTGGTAGCACGCCACTGAGTACTTCGGCAGCAAAGGGTTTGCGTGTGTAATGAGAATGCTTTCCAAACACAACCGATGCAGGGACGTTGAAAAGCGGCTGGACTTCTTCCAAGTCCCAGACTTCGGTAAGTCCTGTCTGATGAATAGCTTTACCAAAGCTTGACTTACGAAACTTCTCATGCTGATCGGCAGTGAAGGTAATATCTTAGGTTGTGTGTAAAAAGAAAATCGGGTGATCTTCCAGTATATTAGGTTTGCCAACACTAATAACGGAGGAACCACCCGATGAAACAGCACAAGCAACGTAGGAAGAATCTTGGGCA